>Ga0224500_10000308_pt1 | contig 34385 bp, 31 predicted proteins | sample SF_Oct11_sed_USG_FD_168126 | JGI IMG/M metagenome (GOLD analysis project Ga0224500, IMG submission 168126) | Sediment microbial communities from San Francisco Bay, California, United States - SF_Oct11_sed_USGS_4_1 | ecosystem: Environmental > Aquatic > Marine > Sediment | place: USA: California... | reverse complement strand
CTAAAACACTGTATACACCCCAATGGATGAAAAGACCAAATTTCGCATCCTGAAACCACTCACGTGTTTTAAGGTTCTCCGCAGTGGGCTGATACTTCCATTGTGCAGGTGCCAGACCTGTAGTCGACAGCAAAAGGAGCAAAGAGATTGATGCAATGACGATTGGCTTCATAGAGTTTTACTTAAATTGCGTATCAGAAAAATAGGCATTCAACATGAGATACAAAAGTATACGCAAGGAACTCTTTATGGCAAATCGCAAAAGACTTTTAAAAGAGTTGAAGCCAAATGCCGTCGTGGTAGTAAACGCAAATGATATCATGCCAACCAATTCGGATGGCACCATGCGGTTCAGGCAAAATAGTGACTTGTTTTACCTCACTGGAGTAGATCAGGAAGAAACTATTTTCGTGCTATGCCCAAATTTTCCGGACAAGAAATACCGGGAGGTGCTGTTTTTGCGGGAAACCAGTGAACACATTGCAACCTGGGAAGGGCATAAGCTAACAAAAGAGGAGGCCCGCGCTGCAACGGGTATCCAAACCGTACTTTGGGTGTCAGAGTTCTCTGCGATCTTCAAGCTAATGATGCTTCAGGGTGATGTTGCCCATGTATACCTCAACACAAATGACCATTACCGCGCCGATGTTGCGGTGGAAACGCGTGAAATGCGGTTTGTGAAATCCTGTGTGCAAAAATATCCACTGCATAAGTATGAGCGGCTGGCTCCCATAATGCACAGCCTGCGTTCGGTGAAATCAAAACTGGAAATTGAATTACTGCAACGTGCGTGTGATATCACAGGGCAAGCTTTTCGGAGGCTGCTAAAGTTTGTGAAACCCGGGGTGATGGAATATGAGATCGAAGCTGAATTGGCACACGAATTTCTACGGAATGGTTCCCGCGGTTTTGCCTATGAACCCATTATTGCCTCAGGCGCGGACGCCTGTGTGTTGCATTACATCGACAACAGTAAGGTATGCGCGGATGGAGAAGTACTGTTGTTGGATGTGGGTGCAGAATATGCGAATTACAATGCAGACTTAACGCGTACCATCCCTGTCAACGGCCGGTTCTCAAAACGCCAGAAGGATGTATACAATGCCGTGTTGCGCGTACATCGCGCGGCGACAAACTTGCTGAGCCCGGGAACAAAGTATTTTGAATTCCACAAGGAGGTTCAGAAAATCATGGAAAGTGAACTTGTTGGGTTAAAATTGCTTGACAAAAGGGATGTGAAAAAACAGGACCAGGATAAGCCCCTTTTTATGAAATATTTCATGCACGGCACAGGTCATCAGCTTGGTCTTGATGTGCATGATGTGGGGAATATGTATCACAAAATGCGGATAGGGCAGGTTTGGACAGTAGAACCGGGGATCTATATTCGCGAAGAAGGTCTTGGTATTCGGATCGAAAATAATGTTTTGATTCAAAAGAATGGTGTTGTTGACCTGATGAAAAATATACCGATAGAAGTGGAGGAGATTGAAGAAATGATGAATGCCTAGCATAGACTTACACCCCTATACGCCAGGCGACGCATGAAAAAGAAGATGATTTCAACGGGGCTGCTGGTTGCTTTGATAACGCTTGTGCAAGCACACGAATTGTGGATGCAACCTGACAAGTTTACTTTTAAAGCTGGAGAAAATCTTGTCGTCAGCTTTATGGCAGGAGAAAATTTTATCGGGGCGCCATGGGATTTGAAAACGCATCGCCTTACCAAGCTGGAACTCAAACAACAGACAAAGTCGACTAACTTACTTGATCTCCTTACTTCGCCTGAAAGGAAAACCCTGACCATTCCGCTTAAAGATGAGGGTACACATCTGTTACTCATGCAAACTGAAAATACTTTTATTGAGCTTGAAGGTGAGAAATTTGATGAATACCTGAAAGAAGATGGCCTTGATGAAATTTACGCACTCAGGCAAAAAACGAATATATTAAACAAACCTTCCAGCGAGTATTATTCCCTTCATAGCAAATTGCTGGTTCAGGTTGGCAGTCATACCGATGACACTTTCAGGAAAGTCGCAGGCTTTCCCATAGAAATTATCCCGGAGAGAAACCCCTATATGCTCAAAAAGGGGGACCCTGTTCGTTTTAGGATACTGTTTGAGGGGAAGCCATTGTTTGGTGCAAAAGTCAAGGTTTGGAACAGGTTCAACAACCGTACTACCATTCAGAATATCTACACTGAAAAAAGTGGAATGATTGAAACGCACATCAGCAACCCCGGAAGGTGGATGGTAAGCGTTGTGAAAATGGTACCTTCAAAGCAAGATGGTGCTGAATGGCAGCGTTACCGGGGAAGTTTGGTATTTGGGGTTGAATAAAATTATGGACAACATACATTCCGATAAGGCACCTGAACCTGTAGGACTTTACCCGCACGCCAGGAAAGTAGGTAATCTTCTTTTTTTGTCGGGTGTAGGGCCCAGGACAAGAGGGTCTAAAGAAATTCCGGGGGTAAAGCTGGACGCGCAAGGAAAAATCATTAGCTATGACATTGCGCAACAGTGCCACGCAGTATTTAAAAATGTCAGACATATTCTGGAAGCGTCCGGGTCACGGTGGGAAAACCTGGTTGATGTAACCGTATTTCTTACGGATATGAAAAACGACTTTCAAGTTTTCAACAGGATGTATGGAGAATACTTCCTTGAGAATCAACCTTGCCGTACTACTGTGGAAGTGAGCGCTTTGCCCACACCCATCGCAATTGAGTTAAAATGCATTGCAACGATTGAGTAGATTCAGGAAAGTATTTTTACTGAACGTGGCGACTTCTTATACGGCAAAGCTTTCCCCACAGCCACAGGTACGGGATGCATTGGGATTGATAAATTGAAAACCTTTCCCATTCAATCCGTCAGAAAAATCAAGCGTAGTACCCAACAGGTATAACAAGCTTTTTTTATCCACTAAAATCTTAATACCCTTGTCTTCAAAAATTTGGTCGGCAGGTTTGATTTCATCGTCGAAATTGAGATCATACATTAATCCGGAACAACCGCCACCTTTCACAAGCACGCGAACATTGTTATAATCCACTTTGCCTTCCTCTTTACGAAGGGCTATGATTTTTTCTTTTGCCTTATCTGTTACGCTTATCATTTTCTTAATTTTTATGGTCGTGAAACTCGGGTCAGGAGATAGGGTTAAGCACCACACTAAACACCGTGAGCGTATTCATGTCGCGGCCGTAGTATAGTTTTTGCAGAGCACTTAAAATATTGCCTGCCCTAAAATAAGAAGTGTGCAATTCACCATCGCCCTTTGCCACCCATTGTATCGTATAAGACTGCTCCTTTTCCTTATAGTTCTGAACATACGCAAGCATTTTCCGCAGAGCATCCACTTTGTCAGCTCCGCTCTCGTTGTGAAACAGGAATGCCTGATTGTGCCGGGGGTTGATCGTTATCAAATCCAGCTTCACTTTGCCATCCACTGTCGAATATTCAAACACTAAGTCTGATGTGCGCAGCCCAAGGTAGTCCTTAATTTCCTGTTGAATCCGCGCAGCCTCAACATGCATTTCACTCAAGGTATCCGTCATGGGGTTAAAGTTTCAAAGTGTAAACTTTCGAATTAGGTAAAAAGTTTCTTCATTGGGTGTAAAGTTAACAATTATGGAAAAACTTGAGCATATCGGCATTGCGGTCAAAAACCTGGATCAGGCCAATGCAGCTTTTGCGAAGCTTTTAGGCCGTGAGCACTATAAAATCGAAGAAGTGGAATCGGAGGGGGTCCGAACTTCATTTTTTGAAATAGGGGGTGTAAAAATAGAATTGCTGGAGGCAAACCGCGGAGATTCGCCCGTTGCAAGGTTTATTGAAAAGCGCGGGGAAGGTATTCACCATCTGGCGTTTCAGGTTAAAAATATTTCGCAAAGCCTGGAGACCTACAGACAAGCGGGATTCGAAACAATCAACGATACGCCAAAAAGGGGGGCGGATGGCAAAATGATTAGTTTTCTGCATCCAAAATCAACTGGGGGGGTACTAATCGAGTTGTGTGAAGACGCTACTTCATTTTCATCTCGCTAGCGCCCTTTCCACCAAACTGAATCTCATTGTAATACTTTTGTTTCTTTTTCCCTTTTGACGTTTTGTAATACGGTTTGGGTCCGCAGGCAGTCAATCCAAAAAGAAGCATGACAACTATTCCAATTGTTTTTTTCATCTCATTAAACATTAAGCTGTGGATAGCTATACCCAATATAGTGTGCAATCTACCATATTCATCTTTAATCTTAATTTTGCAGGACAAAAAGCTTCTTCAACCGATGAAAAGCTTCCATCACTAATATAACTATGAGCGAAACCAGATCAGAAATCAGTCAGCTAGGCGAATTCGGGCTCATTGATAGGATACAGGAAAAGTTTGCGCTGGTAAACCCAACCTCACTGCAAGGCATTGGCGATGACGCCGCGGTAATCGACGCCGGCGATGATTGTGTGCTAATTTCTACTGACATGTTGGTAGAAGGAATTCATTTCGATCTGGCCTATGTGCCTATTCAGCATTTGGGTTACAAGGCAGTTGCTGTAAATGTTTCCGATATCGCAGCAATGAATGGAATAGCAGAACAAATCACAGTGAGCATTGCCATAAGCAATCGATTTTCAATAGAGGCTATTGATGCACTATATGCCGGTATCAAAGCCGCATGCGAAAATTATAAAGTTGATTTGGTGGGTGGGGACACAACCTCATCGGCTGGAGGATTGATTATATCCATTGCAGTAATTGGCAGGGCAAATAAAGACCAAATCGCTTACAGGAGTGGTGCTCAGGTGAATGACATAATTTGTGCAACGGGTGACCTGGGAGCAGCATTCCTTGGACTTCAGGTTTTGGCGAGAGAGAAGGAAGTCTATTTGACAAATCCTGATATGCAGCCGAGTATTGAAAAGTATGAATACCTGGTAGGCAGGCAACTGAAGCCAGAGGCACGGACCGATATTATTTTTGATTTACGCGAAGCCGGAATCAAACCTTCTTCCATGATCGATATATCTGACGGTCTTGCTTCTGAACTCTTCCATATCGCAAAGAATTCCGGAGTAGGCGTACGCATCTATGATGACAAAATCCCCATTGACCATATCGCGTATGAAACGGCTATTGAATTTAAGCTTGATCCCATAACCTGTGCACTAAATGGCGGGGAGGACTATGAACTGCTTTTTACGATTGCGCAGGCCGACCAGGAGAAAATCAAGAATCATCCCGATATTCATTTTATTGGTTATGTGCACGACAATAAATCCCAGAACGTCCTGATCACAAAAGAAGGAAACGTTGTGCCGCTTAAGGCCCAGGGATGGGATCATTTCAAGTCCTGAACAAGAATCAAGTCCTGGTATTAGAGTTGCACTTAGTCTTCTGGATAGGGGATAAAAACAAAATTGGTAAACTGCGTGTCGATCACAAATAAGCAGCAGAATTCATCCGGATCTTTATAGGCGTCCTTAAAATCCTCAACTTTGTCTTTCGTAATGAGGCCACGCTGCAGGAATTCTTCCATGTAAGCCACATAATACTGCCAGGATGTTCCATGGACTTTCGGCTGCAACAGCAACTGCCCGATAGGTTGGGCCTCCTTGCAAATTGGAAATATGGGAAATTCAAAACCGGCCTTTCTGATTTGATACGATGCTTCTTTCAGCGTATCGGCCACGTTTACAAAGTCTTGTGAAATCGTTCCGAGATATTTCCCGCTTAATTCTGGGTCATTTTGCATAGCTACCAAATCAAACAGCTAAAGTAACAAGTTAAAACAATGATCTGCGATTAAATTGTTGTGAGACAAATCATACTTCGAGGATGAATCGTTCAGCATATGCTTTTAACTCCGGGAAAAACAATGCAAACTCAGCTTCAAATTCCACATAAAACTCGCGCAACTCTGCTATGGATTCATCCATTTTTGAATCAAACCGGGATCGTTGTGCCATTCCTCCCAGGGCGCGCCCCACACCCTCCAGTTCACCATAATGCAATAACCAATTGTGCCTGATCATATGTGGTAGCATTTGTTTAACCCCGGCAGGCAGAATTTCCCACTCATCCTGAATCTGCGCATAGCTGCGCTGTGTAAAATGATCCAGCGTATCCCGATGAAATTCACTCCAGTTACAGGCGAGAAAGTGGTCATAATAAATGTCGACGATAACCGCGGCAAAATGTCTGTATTTTGGCCGTAATCTTATTTTGCTCTGCAGCACTACCGGATGATTATCGGTGAATTCGTCAATGGCACGATGCAATTCAATTCCTTTTGCAATGCCGGGTTCAAACTGTTCTAGTAGATTTCTGCCTTTCACAAAATCGCCAATAAAATTTCCTACCATAATTTTCGGATTGTTGCCGGACAAATAAATATGGGCGAGAAAATTCATAGACTATAAAGTTATTGGTTTATTTGTCATTACGTTGGGAGCACACAACCTTAAAATACTGCGACTGGTGCGCGTCCGCTGGTCTGCAGTAAATTTGATAACAACTTAATGCACAAATATGTCCGTACTGAACCAAATGAAATTGCTTATTAGCCTTGCCCAAATCGACGGTACGGTGGCTGCCCGCGAAAGAAACTACATCATAAACATTGGTCGTGCCAACAATATTTACCCGGATCAGCTTATGCCGCTGATTGACAAGCGCCATACCCTTATCGTCCCTCAGGATCTAACTGATGACCTGAAATTCGATTACCTTTTTAGTCTTGTACAACTAATGAAGATTGATGAACGGATGTACAAAGAGGAGATGATGTTCTGTTCAACAATTGCGGAGAACCTGGGATACAGGCGCCAAGTTATGTTTGAGTTGCTGTTGAATGTTGAGTCCACCCCCATGGGAGAAGAAGAGATGAACAGGCTAAAAGGGCTTGTTCAAGGGTATCTCAAACCCTAGTCATATGCCTTGGAAGCACATCGTAGATCAGGCTAAGGTGCAAGGCAATTATCATGCTTTGACGACTGCCAAGGCGTATTGCGGGCAACGGGGTTCCCGATTACAGGTCAATCAATAGTTGAACAAATCGATTAGGGAAGACCCTAAGGGCCGCAATTTACGTTGTCGGCAAGGTGATTATTTAATTGCGCCAGCCATTCTTAATACTGAATAATCCTTTCAGAATTCATACTTTTGCAGTCTTAAAATCGGGCCTGGCTGTTTGGAGTCGTAGCCGGGCTGGCTTGAAGAATCGACCCCATACGATCTGATTTAGGGAGGAGCATGGAACACATCCGCAATTTTTGCATCATAGCGCACATTGACCACGGGAAAAGCACCTTGGCAGATAGATTATTGGAATTCACAGGCACCCTCAGCAATCGCCAGATGGAAGCGCAGGTGTTGGATAATATGGATCTGGAGAAGGAAAAAGGCATCACTATAAAATCGCACGCCATCCAGATGAACTATAAACTCGAGGGAGTCGATTATGTACTAAACCTGATTGATACCCCGGGCCATGTGGACTTTTCCTATGAAGTTTCGCGTTCCATCGCCGCGTGCGAAGGGGCGCTGCTCATTGTTGACGCGAGCCAGGGCATCGAAGCGCAAACCATATCGAATTTATACCTTGCCATAGAGCACAATCTCGAGATCATTCCGGTACTGAATAAAATCGATCTTCCCCATGCCATGCCAGAAGATGTGACTGACGAAATTGTAGAGTTGGTGGGGTGCAGGCGTGAGGATGTTATTCGCGCCAGCGCAAAAGAAGGCATAGGTATTGAAGAAATTTTAAAGGCTGTGGTGCATCGCATCAAGCCGCCTTCAGGAGATCCCAAAGCGCCTCTTCAGGCTATGATCTTCGATTCTGTTTTTAACTCTTTTCGCGGCATAGAAATCTACTTTCGGGTCTTTAACGGAACGATCCGAAAAGGAGAAAAAATTAAGTTTCTGGGCACCAATAAGGAATATGGTGTGGATGAGATCGGTGTTCTTAAACTTGACAAACAACCAAGAAATGAAATCAGTGCCGGTAATGTAGGCTATCTTATTTCAGGCATTAAGGTTGCCAGAGAAGTTCATGTTGGGGATACCATAACCAATGCGATTAATCCTGGAGAATTATTGAAAGGATATGAGCAGGTTAAGCCCATGGTTTTTGCAGGTATCTATCCTGTGGATACCACAGAGTTTGAAGAACTCCGTGCTTCGATGGAAAAGCTTCAACTCAATGATGCATCCCTGGTCTGGGAACTTGAAACATCTGCAGCACTGGGCTTTGGCTTTCGCTGTGGGTTTTTGGGCATGTTGCACATGGAGATCATCCAGGAGCGGCTGGAGCGGGAGTTCGACATGACGGTGATCACAACTGTGCCGTCAGTACAATTTCAGGCATTTCTAACGGATGGATCAAAAGTCTTCATCAATGCGCCGTCTGAGATGCCAGATCCTACCAGAATGAAAAGCATTGAAGAGCCTTTTATCAAAGCACAGATCATCAGCAAGTCTGAATATATCGGGCCGATTATCGGATTGTGTATGGACAAGAGAGGTGTAATTATCAATCAACACTACCTTACAACAGATCGGGTTGAGCTGACATTTGAGATGCCATTATCAGAAATTGTATTTGACTTTTTTGACAAGCTTAAATCCATTTCACGGGGATATGCCTCCCTGGATTATCATTTGATCGGTTTTCGCGAATCAGACATGGTAAAACTCGACATTATGCTCAACGGAGAAAAAGTGGATGCATTGAGTGCAATAGTCCACCGCGGCAAGTCCCAGGATTGGGGTAGAAAACTATGCGAAAAGCTGAAAGAACTGATCCCACGACAGATGTTTGAAATTGCCATCCAGGCCGCTATCGGACAGAAAATTGTGGCGCGTGAAAATATAAGTGCTATTAGAAAAAACGTAATTGCAAAATGCTATGGCGGCGATATTTCGCGTAAGCGTAAATTACTCGAGAAACAAAAGAAGGGAAAGAAACGCATGCGCCAGGTCGGGAATGTAGAAATTCCGCAGGAAGCGTTCATGGCTGTATTAAAGATTGACTAGGAATAAATTGGAAAGCGTTTATGGTAGAAGCAACAACGTATACACTGATAGACGGCCGTAAAATCTCCACCGACATTAAGAATGAGATTGCACAACGGGTGGCCGAGCGAAAACAGCTGGGAAAGAAAATTCCTCATCTTGCCATTATCCTTATCGGCGATGATGGTGCTAGCCAGACGTATGTTGATAACAAAGTGAAGGCCTGCAAAACCGTTGGGTTTCATTATACCATGATGCGATTTGCCGATACTATTAGCGAAGAAAGATTGATGAAGCATATTGATCATGTAAATAATGATGATGACGTTGACGGGTTTATTGTTCAATTGCCCTTGCCTGACCATATTTCAGTGGAGCACATTACTGAAAAAATTCGCTCTGATAAAGATGTAGATGGATTCACCAATCATAACTTTGGCAGTATAATTTCAAAAAACCCGTTGCTCATGCCGGCAACGCCTTTTGGTGTTATGGAACTGCTTCGCCGATATAATATTGAAACCGAAGGCAAGCATGCAGTAGTGGTCGGGGCCAGTCGCCTTGCCGGTGCGCCGCTCAGCATGATGCTTGTAGAGCAGGCGCATGCGACCGTAACGATCTGTCATAAGTACACCGTAAATTTGCCTAACTACACCCGTTCAGCAGACATACTCCTGGTGGCGGTGGGCAAGCCTGGACTTATTACGGCTGACATGGTGAAGGAGGGGGCTGTTGTGATTGATATCGGGACAACCCGTGTGGAAGGTACTGAATTTGCAAAAGGATGGGCTATTAAGGGCGACGTTGATTTCAAAAATGTCGCGCCGAAAGCCTCCTTTATTACGCCCGTACCAGGCGGTGTTGGTCCGATGACGATCGCTTCACTTTTGTTGAACACGTTAAGGGCAACGGAATTGCGTAATCCATAAGGTAATCACCCTATTCGTGACAGGCATGAAATTGGGATGCTTCCGCCAAATTTAGATTTACTTTATAACACTGTGCAGACGCAAGAGAAGGTTTCGGTTTCAGCGCTTCCCCTGATGGAAGATTTCTATACCATCCAGGGCGAAGGCTTCTTTCAGGGCACGGCAGCCTATTTCATTCGTCTTGCCGGGTGTGATGTAGGTTGCGTTTGGTGCGATGTAAAAGACTCATGGGATGCATCAGCGCATCCGTTGGTAGATATTTGCGATATGACCAGGCGCGCCAGCGCCAGTGGCGCAGAAATCGCCGTAATAACAGGCGGTGAACCGGCAATGTATGATTTGGTGGCACTAACCGAAACATTGCACACTTCGCGTGTGCGGACACACATAGAGACCTCCGGAGTCTATCCGCTGACCGGCGTGTGGGATTGGGTCTGCTTTTCTCCTAAAAAGTTTAAGGCACCGGACCCATCCATTTTCAGTAAAGCCGATGAACTCAAAGTTATTGTTTATAACAAAAGTGATTTTGCCTGGGCCGAAACGTTTGCCGCCGAAGTGAGAAAAGACTGCCATCTGTTCCTGCAGCCAGAGTGGTCAGTTGAAAAGGAGGTTCTTCCATGGATTATCGATTATGCAAAGGCAAATCCGAAGTGGAAAGTGTCATTGCAGGTGCACAAGTACATGCACATTCCATAACAATACGGAATCAGTACTCTAACCATGAATATTGCTGAGTTTGCACATGAAATGAATCAAATGGGACAAGCGAAAGTCCCTTTTTTGTTTGTCGTGGACTTTGAGCTGGAGAAACCCTTGCTGTATAAGTTGAGCGAAGTTGACCCTGGACGCATACTTTTTGATATCAATGGGGTTTCTAATGCGGAAAGGAGGGCAGTAATATCCACAGCTATGACTTTAGAAAAGTTCCCTACAGCCAGGGAGGAGTATGAAAGAAAGTTTGAGAAAGTATTCCGGCATCTGCAATACGGTGATTCCTTTTTAACGAACCTGACCACCAAAACGGAAATTAAGATCGCCAAATCGCTGGAGGATATTTTCTACATGTGTCAGGCAAAATATAAAATCCTGTATAAAGACGAGTTCCTGGTATTTTCACCTGAGACTTTTGTTCAGCTGAAAGCAGGGAAAATTTATTGTAATCCCATGAAGGGGACGATAGACGCATCGATACCGAATGCCGTTGATACAATACTCGGCGATAAAAAAGAGTTGTCAGAACATGTTACCATAACAGATTTAATTCGCAATGATTTGAGCCAGGTTGCCTCGCGTGTTCATGTTGCGCGCTTTAGGTACATTGATGAAATAAAGACCGATTCCAAAACCCTGTTACAGATAAGTTCTGAAATTGTGGGTCAATTGGAACCGGACTACTTTTCACAGCTGGGTGATATTTTAGTAAAATTATTGCCAGCAGGCTCTGTCAGTGGTGCCCCCAAAACAAAGACATTGGCGATAATAAAAGCTATTGAACAAGAAAAACGTGGGTACTATACAGGTGTATTCGGCATCTTTGACGGAAAGAATATGGACAGTGGCGTTATGATCCGTTACATTGAAAAGCAAGATGAGAAATATTTTTACCGCAGTGGTGGTGGGATCACTACGCAGAGTACCGTGGCAGCTGAATACCAGGAAGCAATCGACAAAGTGTATGTCCCGGTTAATTGAGTCCATAAAATTACAGGATGGAGAATTCTGTAATCTCTTCTACCACGCGCAGCGCATGAATCGTTCATGCAAGGAGTTGTATGGCCATCGCGAACTTTTTGACCTTGAAGCGTTTCTTGACAATATTGAACGGCCATTGCAAGGACTGTACAAATGCAGAATTGTATATGATCATGAATCCAGGCAAGTGGAATTCCTCCCGTACCAGCCAACCCTGATTACCAGCCTGCAACTTGTTGTGGAAAATCGGATTTCTTATGCATTTAAGTTTGCGGATAGAAGAGAAATTGACCGGCTGCATGCGCAGCGAAAAGACTGCGATGATGTGATCATCGTAAAGCAGGGTTTAATCACGGATTCTTCCTATGCAAATATTGCATTCAAAAAGGGCTCGCGCTGGTATACACCTGCATTGCCTTTATTGAAGGGCACGATGCGAACAAATCTTTTGGAGAGGAATATTATTTACGAACAGGAGATCGGCGTGGACGAAATAAGAACCTTCAAATCGTTCAAACTTATCAATGCGATGTTTGAATTTGATTCCCCTGAAATTGATGTATCCAACATTGTTTTTTAGTTTTACACATGACGCGATTTATTTTTTTATCTTTTATCGTCCTGTGTTCAATTCACGGGCTGGCCCAGGGAACACTAAGCACGAAATCAAAAAAAGCGATTGAACTGTATGCAGCTGCGGATAATTATCGCGTACGCGGACAATTCGATCAGGCCATAAGTCTTCTGGATCAGGCCATCGCAAAAGATCAGAATTTTGTGGAGGCCTATTACCGTCTTGGACTTACCTATTTTTCCATGAAACAATACAGCAAGGCGCTGGAAAAGTATGAAAAGGGATTGAGCCTTACCGCTGACATGAGAAAACAAAAAGTCTTTTGGTATGATATGGGGGAGCTCTACCTGTTGGTTGGGGAATACGAGAAGGCCATGAAAGTGCTCAGCGCTTTTGTGAACAATGAGTCTCAAAGCAAGCAAAAGATAGATCGTGCCACAATGTTTTTTCGAAGTGCTGAGTTTGCACTGAAGAACCAGGCAAATACGGCAGCTTTTAGATTGCGCCCGCTTAGCGACACGGTGAATCGTTATGTTATGCAATATTTTCCCGTGCTGACAGCCGATCAGCAGCAACTAATTTTTACAAGAAGAGCAGGTGATGGTCCCAACGATGATGAAGATCTCGTGGTATGCAACAAAGATGCACAGGGGAGATGGCTTGCGCCGGTTTCAATTTCCAGGAACATCAATACAAGGCTCAACGAAGGAACATGCACCATTACCGCGGATGGAAGAAAGTTGATTTTCACCTCCTGTACAGGCAGAGATGGAATAGGGAGCTGCGATCTCTATGAAAGCAAGAAGATTGGCAATGACTGGACGGAGCCAAAGAATTTGGGTAAGCTGGTGAATAGTGCAGCGTGGGAATCACAGCCATCACTATCGGCAGATGGCAGAACGCTTTATTTTGTTTCGGATCGGAAAACAGGACTCGGCCGGAGAGACATCTGGATTTCAACGCTGGATGATTTTGGCCAATGGACAAAGGCGGTGAACGCCGGTAGTCAGGTTAATTCCCAGTATGATGAAATTTCACCATTCATTCATGCAAATAACCGCACGCTGTATTTTGCCTCGAACGGGCTGCCTGGCTTTGGTGGCTATGATATCTTTTTTGCCGAGCGGGATTCCGCAGGCTGGACTGTTCCCAGCAATATTGGTGCGCCAATAAATGATCATGAAGATCAGTTTGCGCTCTTTATTACAGCGGATGGAAAAAAAGGATATTACGCACACGAGGAAACGTTGGAATCGGGCTTATCGCGCAGCAAGATTTTTGAAGTATTGATTCCGCCGGAGTATCAACTCAGGTACCGAAGCAACTACGTGAAAGGCATTATTCGCGGAAAGGTTAGTCAGGCCCCGTTATCAGCAAAAATAGAGCTGATCAATATTAACAAGAATACGGTCGAATCGCTTGTAGAGTCGGATTCAATAACGGGTGAGTATTTGATGGTCCTTACGCAAGGGGCAGAATACGCGCTCTATATTAACAAGCCGTCGTATTTGTTTAGAAGCTACAACTTCAACTATTCAGAAGTGGCTGATTTTGAGCCAATTGTGATAAATATCGATCTCGAAAAGGCAACCGCAGGCTCCATGGCCGTATTGAACAACATTTTTTTTGATTATGACCAATATGAACTGAAACAGAAGTCGCTCCCTGAACTTCTCAAAGTAATTCGTTTCTTGACGGCAAATCCCTCGATAAGCGTTGAAATCAGTGGCCATACAGACAATATTGGTTCAGACTTGTACAACCGGCAGCTTTCAGATAAAAGGGCTATTTCGGTATATAACTACCTGATTTCAAATGGTATAGATAAGAACAGGCTCTCTCATAAAGGGTATGGGCCGGATGTCCCGGTGGCATCCAATGATACGGAAGAAGGCAGAAAGCTGAACCGCAGGATAGAATTCAAGATTACGCTGTAAAGAAATTGACTTTGTAAAGCAAACGTTTCAAAACCCGAATGATCGAGCGCAATCGATTTAAATAACCCATTTTGGGGGATTTATTTCTATTATTCCTACCAAACTTTGAGGCATTTATCCTTTTGTGTGATATATTTTTGTATTAGATTTGGGGCGATAATTAATGTTTCTCTAACCTAAACTTAATGTATGAAGAGAATTCTACTAGTTTGCTTAACAGCGGTGTTGGCACTCGCCAGTAGCGAGTTGTGGGCACAGGATCGAACGGTCGCCGGTAAGGTGACTGCAACGGAGGATGGTTCAGGCCTTCCTGGCGTAAACGTAGTTGTAAAAGGAACAGCCATTGGTACAGTTACTGATTCAGAGGGTGCTTACTCACTGGGCGTACCTGCTTCAGCTGATATCCTGGTCTTTACCTTTATTGGCTTGAAATCTGAAGAGGTACAGATTGGAGACAGAACAACTGTCGACATTTCTTTGGCTTTGGATGTAACACAGTTGAGCGAAGTAGTCGTTACTGCGCTAAACATTCCGAGAGAAAAAGCTTCGTTGGGTTATGGCACGCAACAAGTAAGCGGTGACCAGGTTAACATGGCGAAGGAACAAAACTTCGTGAACTCGTTGTCTGGAAAAGTTGCCGGCGTTCAAATCAGAACGAACAACAACTTTGGTGGTTCTACCAATATTGTTATCAGGGGTAACAAATCAGTTACAGGAAATAACCAACCATTATTTGTTGTGGATGGTATCCCAATGGATAACAGTACAGGTAATGATGCTTACCAAAGAGCCGGTCGGCTTGGTTATGACTATGGTAGCGCTTCATCGGATATCAACCCTGAAGACATTGCAACGATCAACGTCCTGAAGGGAGCAGCCGCATCTGCATTATACGGTTCCAGAGCCTCGAATGGTGTGGTTATGATCACCACAAAGAAAGGGAAAGCCAGAAAAGGGTTGGGAATCTCTCTTTCAACAGGTGTAACAGTGGGTAAGATCAATAAAGATACATTTATTCAATATCAGGATCAATACGGTGCTGGTTATGCTAGAGAGTGGTTTGGATATTATGGACCTGATGGTTTCTATCAAGATGACGTAAATGGCGATGGGACGCTTGACAACATTGTGCCTACAAACGAGGATGGTTCTTATGGCGCACCTTTTGATCCAAACCTGAATGTTTATCACTGGGATTCATTTGTTCCAGAGTCTGACAACTTTGGAAAGCAGTATCCCTGGGTAGCAGCCAAAAATACGCCTGTTGATTACTTTGAGACACAAGTAACCCTGAACAATTCAATTGCAATTTCAGGCGGAAACGACGCAAATACGTTTAGGTTGAGCTACACGAATTTTGACAATACGGGAGTGATGCCCAATCAAACCCAGAAGCGAAACACAGTGAATTTCAGCGGGTCCAGTCAGATTAACAAACAACTGACTGCTAATGTGAATTTCAACTTTGTAAATACAGCTACAGTCGGAAGAGCGTCAACGGGCTACGGTGGAAACCAAATGGCAAATTTCAGACAGTGGTGGCAAACCAATGTTGACGTAAAGTCTCAAAAGGATATTTTCTTTAAAACAGGTCGAAATATTACCTGGAATGGTGGTGATTTCTACGATCCTGAAACACCGATATTTTGGGATAATCTCTACTGGACGCGTTATAAGAACTACCAAAATGATGAGCGCAGCCGTGTTTACGGAAATTTCGCATTGAATTATAAGCCTACAGATTGGTTGAATGTGATGGGAAGAGTGTCAGGCGATACGTATTCTGAGATCAGGGAAGAAAGAATAGCGGTAGGTAGTGTGCCATCTGAATTTGGTATCAACAAGGCTGACGAGGGATCTGGCTATGGACGCAGAAACCGTACAGTGAGCGAATTCAATTATGACCTTATCCTTACGTTCAACAAGAAGTTTGGTTCTGATTTCGGGATTACGGGAGTTTTAGGTTCAAATATCCGTACGGAGTCATTCTCCAACATCTGGGCGACGACACAAGGGGGTCTTATTGTACCGGAGTTATATTCCTTGAGCAATTCGGTGAGTACGGTGCCAAATCCGGAAGAAGTTGAGACCAAGAAAGAAGTTTATGGTTTTTTCGCCAACGCAAACCTTGGTTATAAGAACATGCTTTATTTAGACCTTAGTGCCAGAAATGATATTTCTTCTGCACTTCCTCCAGGCAACAACTCTTACTTCTATCACTCAGAAGCATTGAGTTTTGTTTTCAGCGAATTGGTTAAGGTTCCTTTTATGGATTTCGGAAAGGTGAGGCTTAATTATGCTGAGGTTGGTAACGACACAGGTCCAAACAGGACAACAACGGCATATACCAAAAACCCTAATTTTGGCCCGGCAGTTCTATTCTCATATCCAACCACAGTGAATAACCCTAACCTTCAGCCTGAAGAGCTAGTAAGTTATGAAGCCGGTTTAGAGTTGGCAGGATTTGAGCGGCGTTTGACATTTGATTTGGGCTTTTATAAGCAAAACTCAAGTAATCAAATTGTTTCAGTTGAGTTGTCTAAAGCAACTGGCGCCAGTTTCTTGTTTTTAAATGGGGGTGAAATTGAGAACAAAGGTATCGAAGTTACCCTTGGTTATGACATCATCAAGAACAACGCATTCAAATGGAATATTACGGCCAACTGGGCAAAAAACACCAGCTTGGTAAAATCGTTGCCCTCGGGAATTGACAATTATCAGATCAATAGCTTCCAGGGAGGTGTATCACTCAACGCTACCGTGGGTCAGCCCTATGGTGTGCTGCGTGGAACAGGCTACCAGTTCCTGAATGGACAAAGGGTAATTAACTCAAGTGGGTACCCTGTTGCCATTGCCGATCAGGTCATTGGTAACCCTAATCCAGATTGGACCGGTGGTGTTATGAATACGCTTAAGTATAAGGGCGTTCAGCTGAGTTTCCTGATTGACGTTTCACAAGGTGGTGAGGTTTATTCACTTGACATGCATTATGGTCAGGGAACAGGTATGATGCCTGAGACTGCAGGGCTTAATGATTTGGGAAATCCTAAACGCGATCTACTCGCCGACGGTGGGGGTGTTCTTTTTGATGGTGTTCAGGCTGACGGTTCTGTTAATACAGTTAGAGCAAGAGCAGATTATTATGGAGGCGCTTTTTATTGGGGTAACTCATCGCGTCAACCTGCCGCAATGACGGTTTATGATGGTTCCTATGTTAAGTTCAGAGAGTTGGCACTGACGTACAATCTTCCAAGCAAAATGTTGGGCAATGTGTTCCAGGGTGTCGCGCTGTCACTGGTTGGCCGCAATCTCTGGATTCTTAGCAAAAATGTGCCATATGCTGACCCTGAATCAGGACTCGGCGCTGGAAATGGTCAGGGATATCTTTCTGGTTCATATCCTACGGTACGCACAGTGGGGTTCAAGCTTGACCTGAATTTCTAAACTATTAAATGCGAAACGAATTATGAGAAAAATAATTTTATTTATATTCTTTACAGGATGGTTTCTATCCTGTAGCGACAGGCTTGAAGAACTAAATAAGCCTACGAAAGATGCTGTGGCTGTTCCCGCTGAAACTTTGTTTTCAAATGGACTCAACAACTTATTCTTCATGATGAATAACTCAGATGCAAACCGAAATGTGTTTAGGATGTATGCCCAATATTGGGCACAAACACAGTATCCTGAGGAAAGTCAATATAATATGGTGACAAGGAGGAACCCAGATAATGTCTGGAGAGACGGCTACCGCGATGCATTACAAGATCTAGCTCAAGCTAAGATAAGAGTGTCGGAAACATGGGAGTTGCTTGGTCTATCAGAAGCCGAACGGGACAACCAGTATGCAAGTATTGATATTAGTATGGTTTACGGCTACGCCATTTTGGCTGACCTTTTCGGTGCCATTCCATATAGCGAAGCGCTGGACATCAATATTCTGCAGCCCAAGTATGACGCTGCTGAAGATGTTTATGCTGATCTGATCACAGTGCTGGACAATGCTATCGACTTGATTGATGGCGGTGAAGCTGGATTTTCTTCACGTCAGGATTTCCTATATGGGGGAGATGCTTCGAAATGGAAGAAGTTTGGCAATTCGCTTAAGCTTAAGTTGGCGATAACCATTGCCGATGTTGATGCAGGCAAAGCGGCAACAATGATTTCAGAAGCTGTTACTAGTGGTGTTTTTACCAGCAATGCTGATAACGCTGAGATTATATATTTGGATGCGTTCCCAAATACGAATCCTATCCATGAGGATCTTGTTCAAAGTGGACGTGAAGACTATGTAGTCGCGAATACTATTGTGGATAAACTGCTTGCATTGTCCGATCCAAGACTACCCGTGTATGCGGATCCTTTAGATGATGGCGTAACGTATGAGGGTGGCATCTATGGCGACAATAATACGTTTTCTCAAAGCTCCCACATTGGTGCTGCATTCTACAATCCTGAGTTACCGGGCCTTTTATTAGACTATGCTGAGGTGGAATTCTACCTGGCGGAGGCCGTGGAAAGAGGGGTTACGATCGGTGGAACTGCGGCTGAGCATTATAATAATGCCATTACGGCCTCCATGGAGTATTGGGGTGTTGACGCTGCTGATATTGCCACTTATCTGGCCAACCCTGCTGTGGCTTATGCTACTGCCGAAGGGGGAGGTACCTATAAGCAAAAGATTGGCGTTCAGCAATGGATAGCATTCTTCAACAGAGGTATTGAAGGCTGGAGTACCTGGAGACGGCTTGATTTCGTTGGATTTAACGTACCGCCGCTTTTAACCTACAATGACATACCCAACAGGTTTATCTTCCCGATCGAGGAAGCTACGTTGAACGGAACTAACTTGCAAGCTGCCAAACAATTGATCGGAGGATCTGATGATGTGCAAACCAAGGTATTCTGGGATGTGAACTAAATTTTTGATTCTTTCAGTACAAGGAGAGGTGCCATATGCTGGCACCTCTTTTTTTTGCTTTGCTACCTTAGGCAACTAAAAGCCACCGCTGCTATTTGGCTTGTTGTAAGTGGCTTTTTCTTTCTTAGTTTTGTTGCATTTCAACGCAAACTTGTTGGCCGCAAAGTGTGTCAGAAACAGGCTATACGTTAGATGATCAGGTCGTGAACAAATATTTATTCATTATATGGATTACCTGCTGCCAGGCTGTCGGGCATGCGCAAGACTTCAGGAATATCTTCGTTGATGAATCGGATCATGGAAGAGCGCTTTCAGAACTGCTGACTGACGCAGAGGAGGAAAACGGTGTTGACTTTATATTCGACGAAAATAAGATGCGGGCCCTCACTGCCCTGCGCATTGAGGGTAAGAAAAGACTTCTTGAATATCTCAGTGACTATCTGTTGAATTATAATATCATAAAGGTACAAGACAATATAGTTGTTATCGTAGATAAAGCATATGGAGGCCAATATGGATGGAAGAAAGAAGACTATATCATTTTCAAGCAACCCGGTTCACCAAGAATTTCGCTCGGTGGAGTTGTTGTTGACGGAAGAACATCCGAACCATTAATCGGGGCGCAGGTATTTCTCCCTGAACTTCAGCGCGGCGTGCAGACAGATACGTATGGGAAATTTCAGATAGAAAGCGTTGTGCCTGGAGTTATGCTGTTGAACATAAACTATGTCGGATACGAATCTAACACTTATATCCTGGGATTTAGCCCATATGGTGAGGCAGACAATATTTCGGCTACCCTGTTCCCCGCTTCCAAACAACTGGAAAGTGTTACGATTACAGCCGAAAGAATGGATGCAAATGTAACGAGCCAACTTACCGGCATTGAAAAGCTTGGCATTGAAACCATAAAAGCTATGCCGGCATTTATGGGAGAGGTTGATCCCATCCGCAGTCTGACAACATTGCCCGGCGTTAGTACCTCCGGAGAACTGGCTGCAGGCTTCAACGTCAGGGGAGGAGAAAGTGGACAGAATCTGATTCTACAAGAAGGCGCCACAATCTACAACCCATCACACTTGTTTGGGTTCTTCTCTGCATTCAACCCCGATATGATCAATGGCGTCACCTTGTACAAAGGTGGGGGACCGGCAAATTTCGGAAGTCGTATTTCATCTGTACTGGACGTTTCTTTGAAGAATGGCGATGCCGGTAAGCATACGGTAACCGGAGGGATTGGTACAATTTCAAGCAGGCTTGCGGCAGAAGGACCTATCGTTAGAAATAAGTCGTCTTATTTGATAGGCGGAAGAATTTCTTATTGTAACTGGCTTGTAAAGGCAACCGACAATATTCAACTGAAAAATAGTGCAGCTAATTTCTATGACATTACAGGAAAGATATTTCAGACCATCAATGAAAATAACTTTCTTACCTTCTCGGCGTACAACAGCTATGATGCGTTTTCACTGGCAAGCGATTCTGTGTTTAGCTGGGGAACGCATAATTATACGATGAAGTGGGATCATACATTTCACGATCACCTGTTTTCTACTTTGAATATTTCCAACAGCAACTACTTCAGTGAGGTGCGGAGCAATGACGAAATAGATGGATTTACGTATCGAAATGCTATTAGTAATGTCAATTTGAAGTATGATCTCACTTATATGTTAGGCGAAAATTCAAAAGTGATTGCAGGGTTTGAATCTACCGGAATTTTATTAGAGCCCGGCAAACGCGATCCGGATGAAAACGCCGTGAACGTCAAGCCTGAAAACATGAATGATCAACGCACCGTTGAATCTGCGATTTATCTTCAGGGCGATTTTGAATTATCACCCAAATGGTCTGTTGCCGCTGGCTTGCGGTATTCTTATTTCCTCCGGCTTGGAAAAGAGGATATCTACACCTATGACTATAATAATATTCAGGGAAGATATCCTGCCATTGAGGATACAATCAGGTATAGTAATGGTGAGGTAATAAAACGATACGCCGGCCTTGAGCCTCGATTTTCCGTAAGGTTTTTGATGAAGAATAGCGCTTCCTTGAAAGCAAGCTATTACAGGGGGTATCAGTATATGCATCTCATTTCCAACACCACATCTGTTACACCGCAGGATTATTGGATTGCCAGTGGCCCTTACCTGAAACCTGAAATAGGTAGTCAATTTTCATTGGGCTACTTTAAAAATTTGAAGAACAATCAATATGAAATATCGGCGGAAGGTTTCTATAAAGAGGTCAAAAACGCAGTGGATTATATTGAAGGTGCTGACATTACCTTAAACCCTGTTTTAGATGCAGGACTGTCACAAGGCAAAGGGTTGGCGTATGGTGTTGAGGTCTTTCTCAAACGGAATACCGGCAGACTTAATGGATGGCTATCCTACACGTATTCCAGGAGTCTTAGAAGATTTGACTCAGAAAGCAGTATTTCCATCAACAATGGAGAGTACTACGCTTCTACTTTTGATCAGCCCAATCACGTCTCATTGGTGCTGAACTATCAGATTGATGCGCGGACTACCTTCTCCGCTAATTTTAACTACAGTACCGGGCGCCCAATTACGATACCAATATCGAAGTTTAGTTACGACGCTTACCTTTCCGTTTTGAATTATTCAAAAAGGAATGAATATCGCATTCCCGATTATCACAGACTTGATCTTTCGCTTACAATAAAAGACAACCCGAATAAAATAAAACGCTTCAAAAGTGAATGGGTGATATCCGTCTTTAATGTTTACGCCCGAAAGAATACATATTCAATATTCTTTGACCGATATGGTACGGCAAAAAAGCTTTCTGTGTTGGGGACAATTTTCCCCTCCATTACCTATAATTTCAAATTTTAACTGTGCTAAAACGCCTTCAATTCTTCCTCCTTGTTCTGCTCCTGACAAATTGTATTGAGCCTTACAATTTTGTGGTGATTGCAACGGAATCGACACTGGTCGTAGAGGCCTTTCTTTCCGATAAGTCTTTCAATGAAACGGTGCTTTATCCTTCCGATGGGAGATATTTCAATGTTAAACTCAGTGAGACGGGAGACGTGACAAACAAAAGGGCGATCCCAGTTTCTGCCGCGGCAGTTCGGCTTATTAGTGATGAAGGTGGGGCGTGGGAATATACTGAGTCAGATCTCGTCGGTAGTCCGGGACTTTACACACTCTTTGACAATGACTTCAAGGCAAAGGAAAATGTAGGATACAAACTTCAAATTACCCTGACGGGAGAAAAGACCTACGAATCCACGTGGGAGAGAATGCCATCGACAGCAGCGCCGGTGATGGGTGAGATTGGCTTTACAGAGACTGATGTTCAATCATACGCAATTGAATTAGATAAACAGATCATTAAGACAATACGTGGCATGATGGCGAACATCCAACTCCCTAAAAATAATACACGCGAACCGATTTATTATCGTTGGAAATTTGCACCCATGTGGATTTATCAGGCGCCTCTACCGGCTAGTTCCACAGCAGGCTCTAGATGTTGGGTTAGAAGTAACCTTTACTTGAGGGATTATGAAATGCAGCTTGATATTGCGGGAGAGTATACAAAAGACCTGTTCTTTATGCCTACAATACGAAACGAAAGAATCTTTGAAGACTTTAGTGTACTGATTACTCAACAATCAATGACTGAACCGTATTACTCTTTTTGGAAAGAAATGCAGGAGCAGACAAAGGACGGTGCTGTATTTGATGCTCCACCCTTCAATCTGCAAAGTAATATGGCTTCCACAGATGGCGTTGTCAAAGTTGTTGGATACTTTGGTGTTATCCGCGAGCAGGCTAAGCGGTGGTACTTTAATCATAAAGACTTATCATATTTTGTTGAAAATACTTTGCGAAGAGACTGCACCGTGCCTTTTCAGGATGTCGCTCCTGAGTGTTTTGATTGCCGCGAATATTCATTTGGTGAGGCAGTAAATATCAAGCCTTCGTGGTGGAGGTAAAATCACGCTGAAACTATGTTTAAGAAGTTAAATTTCTTCTTTTTTCTTCTGTTCATCGTAAGTTGCATTGAACCCTATGAGTTCGTGATTCGTGACGAAACACAAGGCCTTGTCGTGGATGCATATATTTCTGACAAGTCGTTCACGGAGACACTATCATACCCCTCAGATGGCCGGTATTTTACGGTTAGGTTAAGCACCACGAGTGATGTAATCAATATTCGGCCAGTCATGGTTACGGGTGCTGTGGTTACGCTTCTCAATGATCTGGGAGAAGAATGGGGATACACAGAATCGGCAGTTGAGCCTGGCGTCTATTATTTGCTGGACAATGATTTTAAAGCACTGCAAGAGATACAGTATAAGCTTCGGATTTCCCCTCCGGATGACAACACGTATGAATCCGAATGGCAAACCTTACCTGCCGTTGAGACGCCATCAATAGGCGATATAGGTTTTGTCGAAACAGAAAGACAAAAGTATATTGTGGAATCTAATGAAAATGTTCTCAGAACAATCAAGGGGATTGAAGCTAGTATTGCGGTTGCTAAGCGTAATTCAAGCGGCGAAGTTTTTTATCGTTGGGATTTCACGCCGCTGTGGATATATGTTGCACCATTATCTTCGACGCAGAGTCCTTTTCATCAATGCTGGGCATCCAGTAAGAATTACATTCCTGACTACGTGCTTCAAATTGATAATGTCGGAGGTTACAAAAAAGATCTCTTTTTTCTGGAAACTATTCGGAATGAAAAGCTTTTTGAAGACTTCTCCGTTTTGGTGACGCAGTTTTCAACTAATCAAGACTATTATTTCTTTTGGAAGGAGATGCAGGAGCAGGCACAGGCCGGTGCCATTTTTGATTCACCACCGTACAATTTGCAGACCAACCTGCACGCAATAGGTGAAGAAAAGCCGGTGTCCGGATATTTTGGAGTAGTGCAGGAACAGGCCAGACGATGGTATTTCAACATTGGTGATTTGTCCTATACGGTTGAAAATACATTAAGAGGAGATTGCCTGGTCGACTATGGCCCTGGGGGCCCGGCTGAGGAGTGCAACGATTGCCGCGAATATTCATTTGGCATGGCCACTACCACCAAACCATTGTGGTGGAGGCAATAGCGCCTGGGATTTAAGGGTCTTGCAATGGTGCCATGTTTCTAATCTAACCTATATTTGCGAAGAGAAATAATTAGCGATGCTCTATATCTCCCGCAAGGAACACTTCAATGCAGCCCACAAGCTATATAATCCCCAATGGACCAGGGAAAAGAATATCGAAGTCTTCGGGCCTTGTGCCAATGAGCATTGGCATGGTCATAATTTTGATTTGATTGTAACCGTTAAAGGATTTCCAGACCCGGAAACAGGTTTTGTTGTGGATCTGAAAAGGCTGAGTCTGCTTATCCGCAGTGAAGTTATTGAAAAGCTTGATCACAAGAATCTCAACATTGATGTCGATTTTATGCGGGATAAACTGGCCAGTTGTGAAAATCTTATTGTCGAAATATGGAAGATTCTGGAAGTTAAACTTCCTTCCATTACAGCGTTTGGTAAACTGCATGGAATACGTCTCTATGAAACGCCCCGCAATTATGTGGAGTACTTTGGTGAACAGTAAAAAATATATTGCCGTCTTGATTTATCCAATTGTATACAGCGTATGCGTTACTACATAATTGCTGGCGAGCGTTCTGGGGATCTGCACGGGGGCAACCTGGTAAAAGCCCTGAAAAAGCACCAGCCCGATGCCGTGATTCGTGGCTTTGGGGGTGAATTCATGGAACAAGCCGGAGTGGAACTTGCCGTACACTACAGTGACATGGCTTTTATGGGCCTCGCTGAATTGATTACCAATGCGGGAAAGATTAGACGGTATATCCGGAAGTGCAAGGATGATATTCTACTTTACAAACCGGATGTTATTATTCTGATCGACTATGGTGGCTTTAACCTGCAAATTGCCAGGTTTGGGCATAAAATGGGCATAAAGGTGTTCTATTATATTGCGCCAAAGTATTGGGCCTGGTATCAAAATCGGGTCAACTGGCTGAAGCCTTATGTCGACCGCCTTTTCGTCATTCTCCCGTTTGAAACAGAATTTTTTAAGAAGTTTAATTGGGAAGCAGACTACGTAGGTAACCCGGTATTGGACGCCATAAAAGCGCACCAGGCGGATGCGGCCTTCAGGCGCAAGCATCAATTGCCCCAGGATTTGCCATGCATAGCACTCTTGCCAGGTAGTCGGAAACAAGAGTTGCAGAACATTATCCCTTTGATGATAAAAGTGGCCGAAAGATCTCCCAACTACCAGTTTTTGGCATCGGCTGTTGGCAACTTAGACCGTTCCTTGTATCAGGGCCTGAGTGATCTGCGAAACGTCACATTGATTTTTGAAGACACGTACAACCTGTTGCTGAACTGTTCGGCGGCCATTGTTACATCCGGAACCGCAACCTTGGAGACAGGACTCTTGAGAGTTCCCCAAATTGTTGTTTATAGAACAAGCTGGGCATCGTACAAACTCGCGAAAAGCATGATGAAAGTACCGTTTATCTCGCTGATAAATCTAATTGCGGGAAGGGAAGCAGTGAAAGAAATGATACAATCCGACGCCAACCCTGACAAGGTATCGAAGGAACTCGGAAGAATTCTGGACGACAACAGCTATCGGCAGGAAATACTGGAAGCTTACGATCAGATTATTAAGACGCTGGACACTGGCTCTGCTTCTGAAAACACGGCCAGACTAATGCTGAAATACCTGAATCAGGAATAGGAAACAGCGGTGCCGTAGTGACCGACTTTAGTTTGTCAAAGGTGAACCTCACTCTTCTACGCCACTTTTAATTTGCTGTATTGAGACTTACTAAACTTCTCCTCAGCGTAGGCGCGATTAATCACGAGGTGGCCACTGTTTTTCTCAGACGGCAACTCAAACATGGCATCATTAACGATTGCCTCGCATATACTTCTTAACCCGCGCGCGCCAAGTTTGAATTCCATTGCCTTCTCTACGATAAAATCAATTGCACCTTCTTTTACTTCCAACTCAATTTCTTCCATCTCAAAGAGCTTCTTGTATTGTTTCATCAATGCGTTCTTAGGTTCGGTTAGAATCTTGCGCAAGGCATCACGATCAAGGGGGTTAAGGAAAGACACAACGGGTAATCGACCGATCAACTCTGGGATTAGGCCAAAGCTTTTAAGATCCTGTGCGGTAATAAATTGCAGAAGGTTGTCTTTATCCAAATTACCAGGATGCGATCCGTCCTGGCCTGCAACAAACCCGAGGGGCCTTGTATTTAGTCGATTTGCAATAAAACGGGTGATGCCTTCAAATGCGCCACCGCAAATGAAAAGTATATTTTCTGTATTTACTGTGATCATTTTCTGATCAGGGTGTTTTCTGCCACCCTGTGGCGGAACATTTACTGCCGTTCCTTCTAACAATTTCAACAGCGCCTGCTGTACACCTTCCCCGCTGACGTCACGGGTGATAGAAGGATTATCTGATTTCCGGGCGATCTTGTCTATTTCATCAATGTATACAATGCCGCGCTCTGCAGCTTCTACATTATAATCTGCTGCCTGCAGTAGCCGCGTAAGAATGCTCTCAACATCTTCGCCGACATAACCTGCTTCTGTAAGGACAGTGGCATCCGCTATGCAGAATGGAACCTGCAATAATTTTGCCAGCGTCCGTGCAAGGTACGTTTTACCCGTGCCGGTCTCTCCGGCCATGATTATGTTTGATTTTTCAATCATCACATCATTATCCAGTTTGCGCTGCGTCAATCGCTTGTAGTGATTGTATACTGCAACAGACATGATCTTCTTTGCCTGGTCTTGGCCAATAACATATTCGTCCAGGAACTTCTTGATCTCAACAGGTTTGATGAGTTTGAAATTCGGAGAAAAACCAGGCTCTGTTTTGCTTTTTTTCTCCTCACCCAGGATTTGATTGGCTTGCGTTACACACTTGTCACAAATATGAGCGTGTATGCCAGAGATCATCAGATCAACATCTTTCTTGTTTCGACCACAAAAGGAACAGGTTACTTCAGACATGGTTTTCTTGATTAGTCTTACCAATGCAAGCTTAATTTGCAAAGATACGCAATATTCAGCATATCCCTTTTTAACGCAAAAATCAGGGTTTTGTTCAGGATTTTTTGCGTTCCAGTACCTCGTCAATTAGCCCGTATTCCTTTGCTTCACTAGACCGCATCCAGTAGTCACGATCGGAATCCTTTTCGATTTTCTCATAACTCATTCCGCTGTGCCTGGAGAGGATATTGTAGAGATCCTTCTTTACCTCCAAAGTTTGTTTAAGAGATATCTCCATGTCGGAGGCCTGGCCCTGCATGCCACTCATCGGCTGGTGGATCATAATGCGGGAATGGGGCAAGCCTGACCTTTTTTTGGCAGCCCCAGCTGTTAGCAATACGGCACCCATGGATGCGGCCAGACCTGTACAAATTGTTGCAACATCCGGATTGACATACTGCATGGTATCATAGATGCCCAGACCAGCATATACTGAACCTCCTGGACTGTTGATATACATGATAATGTCTTTCTTTGGATCGGAGGACTCCAGGAAAAGAAGTTGCGCTGTGATCAGGTTGGCAATCTGGTCGTCAATGGCCATGCCCAGGAAGATGATCCTGTCGGAGATGAGCCTGGTAAACACGTCAATAGCACGAAAATTTCCAGGTCGCTCTTCAATGACGTACTGGGTCATGTTATCTATTTTTTGCGCATAACCGTCAATGGTATTGCCGCTCATACCCATATGGTGTACGGCATACTTTCTGAATTCATTGTTATAGTTCATATTTAGAAATTTACGATTCAACTTAGTTATTTGACTTGTATTTGTCAGCAGGAGGAATTGGTCTTCGGTAGAACAATCATAGCCAACCTCGGGCTAAAATACAACCTTAAAACCCCGATAAAAGGAAAATGGTTTTAAGTGGCCTCAAAACCATAGTCGCTAATCAACCGCAATTTATTGCATAGATCATTAGGGATCTGCTGCCAGATTAATGTTTGTGCTCTTCAACGATTTTCTTGAACTCGTCAACTGTTACTTTCTTTTCCTGAACAGTAATGTTTTCCCGGATGTGCTTCAAAATCTTTTCTGAACGAAGCTGATTGTAAAGCTTCATAAAATTCTGCCCGTTTTCATTTTGAAGGTAATTGTCGGCAATGCCATCAAGCTTATCACTAATTTGGGATGCAAAGGCCTGTCCACCAAATTGAGAAATAATCAAATCCTTGGCCTTAGCCCTCACCTCGTCTGTCTCAACGGTGATTTTATTGTCTTCCGCTATACGGTTCTTTACCAAGTCCCACTTCAGTCCGCGCTTGTAGTCCTCGAATTCTTTCTCTAAGACAGCATCCGTTACTTCACCCTGACTGGAGGATTTTAGCCACGTTCTCAGAAAGTCGTCTGGCAGATTTATGGGCGTATTCGTAATGAAATAATCTTCGATATGGTGTTCCAGGAAATGGTCAGATTCGCGCTTGTAGTTTTCTGCTATTGTCTCCTTGATTTTGGCGATAAATTCTTCCTCATTTTGAACAAGGTCCTTTCCAAAGACCCGATCAAACAATTCCTGATTTAGTTCTGCCGGCTCTGTCCTGCTGATCGTTTTTACAGTAAAAATGTATGCACCTTTCATGCCTTTGACTTCCTCTGGTGATTGACCCAAAAGTTCAGCAATGAGGTTATCATCGGTGTATATCTTACTTATGTCAAATTCAATCGTGTCTTCTTTTTTTAGGCCTATAAATTTCTTTTGTTCTTTTTTCTCGACCTTTTCTATGGGAAGTAGCGTATTTTCTCGTTTGAATTCGCCCGCAGCAGCCTGGAGATCTCCGAATAGGTTATCGCCGGATTCACTTTGGTCTGGATAGGTAACTTTGCCGAACCGTTTTTTCAGATCGGTCACTGTCTCTTGAATCGTTTTTTCATCCACTTCAATCGGGAACGACTTCACTTTCACCTTTGCGGAAAGATCGTATTTGAATTCTTCGACCATTCCAATCTGATATTCAAATTCAAAATTCTTTTGTGAATCCCAGTCAATAGCCAGCGCTTTTTCCTGATTTGGAATGGGTTCGCCCAATATTTTGAGGTTATTTTCTTTGATGTAGTCAGAGAGCTTATGCGAAAGCAGGTGATTTATTTCTTCCACAAGAATAGACTTGCCATACATCTTCTTAATCACCCCCGTTGGGACTTTGCCTTGGCGAAAACCTTTGATGTTGGCCTTGCGGGCATAATCTTTCACTTTTTCTTCAACGCTGGGTTGATAATCACCTTCGGTTAATTTAATTTTAATTAAACCTTCAGTATTGTTCGTTTTGTTGAGTATTATTTCCAAAGCTTAAACATTTGTTGTTTGACCAGATAAATCAAGAACCCCCAACATCCGTGATGGGTACGAATATCGAGGGTTCAATGGTGCGGATGAAGGGACTCGAACCCCCACGCCTTTCGGCACCAGATCCTAAGTCTGGCACGGCTACCAATTACGCCACATCCGCAAAGGGAGGGCAAATTTATGGATTATTCACGAATAAGAAATAGTTTGAGATTGTTATACACGAAAAGTAGTCTGACTTGTCCTGATATTTGCCAAATAGTCACTTCAAACCGCGTAATCAGCCCTAAATAATGGTAATAGACACCGAACTGGAGAAGAAAGAAATTATCAATCGGTACAGGAAATTGTTGCGTAAGGCAAAACCGATTCTAAACGATGGGGACGCTAAACTGATAAAAAAGGCTTTTACAATTTCTTTAGAGGCGCATAAAGATATGCGCAGAAAATCGGGGGAGCCATATATCTTTCATCCCCTGGCCGTGGCTGAGATTTGTGTTGAGGAAATCGGGTTAGGGACTACGGCAATCATCGCGGCATTAATGCACGATGTTGTCGAGGATACCGATATTGAACTCGCCGATATCGAGCGCATGTTCGGGAAGAAAATCACCCGAATCATTGATGGTCTCACCAAAATCCGTGGTGTATTTGAATACGGGACTTCGCAGCAAGCCGAAAATTTTCGGAAGATGCTGTTCACGTTGTCCGAAGATGTCAGGGTTATTCTGATAAAGTTAGCCGATCGTCTTCATAACATGCGTACGCTGGAAAGCATGCCCCGAAACAAGCAGTTGAAGGTTGCTAATGAGACCATTTACCTTTACGCCCCACTGGCCCACCGATTGGGGTTAAATGCCATCAAGACTGAGTTGGAAGATCTTTATTTGCGATTTACCGACAATTCTGTGTATGACTCAATAGTAGAGAAAATTGATGCAACACGTAGTGCACGAACAAAATTCATAAGACAGTTTATGGTTCCTATCGGTGAGGAACTGGATAAGCTCAAAATCGAATATGAAATAAAAGGGCGGCCAAAGTCAGTCTACTCGATATACAATAAAATGCTTAAGCAAAATATTCCGTTTGAAGAAGTATTTGATCTTTTTGCAATCCGTATCATCCTGGATGCCCCTCTCGATCACGAAAAAGCGCTTTGCTGGCAGGTATATTCTATTGTTACTGATTATTATACACCCAATCCGGACAGGCTGCGCGACTGGATCAGTACGCCAAAGTCCAACGGATATGAATCGTTGCACACCACCGTAATGTCCAAAAACGGCCAATGGGTTGAGGTTCAAATACGGACTAAGCGAATGGATGAAATTGCAGAAAAAGGCTATGCAGCACATTGGAAATACAAAGATAGCAGCGCCACGGCTGAATCGAATCTGGAAAAATGGTTAGCACGTGTTCGAGACCTTCTGGAACAAAACAACCGCTCGGCACTGGATTTTGTTGATGATTTCAGGGGGAATTTGTTTAGCGAGGAAGTTTTTGTGTTTACCCCAAAAGGCGAATTAAAGACGCTTCCTTACGGTGCAACGGCATTGGATTTTGCATTTGATATTCATACACAGGTAGGATCAAAATGTATTGGCGCTAAGGTGAATAACAAACTGGTACCCATCAACTATGTATTGAAAAATGGTGACCAGATTGAGATTCTTACCTCTCAGAAGCAAAAACCACACGAAGATTGGCTTCGGTTTGTTGTAAGCTCAAAGGCCAAAGCCAGGATTAAGGATGAACTGAAAGAAGATAAACGTAAGGTTGCTGATGAAGGCAAAGAGCTTCTTACACGGAAACTGCGTCAATTGAAAGAAGAGCCCAGCCAGCAGCTCCTGGAGCAGATGCGCGAATATTTCAAGGTGCCTGCCAATTTTGAACTGTACTACAGGATAGGAAGGGGCTTCATTTCAGTTCCTGACATCAAGAAATTTGTCGAAAACAAACCTGTTCAGCGCGGCCGGTCCAAGGCTGCACCACAGACAGAGAAGTCGCTGGAGCAGGAGATTACGCAGATGAAGGGGCGTTACAGCGATATCCTGCTCATTGGTGAGGACATGGACGTTGTTGACTACAAGCTGGCAAAATGTTGCACACCCATACCCGGTGATGATGTCTTCGGTTTTGTGTCTGCTAATGAGGGCATCAAAATCCACCGCACAAATTGTAAGAACGCTCCTGAGTTACTCTCGCAACATGGAAACAGGGTGGTTAAGGCAAAATGGACGTCGCAGCATGAGGTTGCTTTTCTGACCGGCTTAAAAATACTGGGTACTGACAGAGTAGGGCTCATTAATGATGTGACAAAGATCATTTCTGAGGAACTTAAAGTAAACATGAGTTCAATGTCTATTCACACTGATTATGGCATTTTCGAAGGAGAAATTATGCTTTATGTAAATGATACACGGCACCTTGAACAATTGATTAGTAAACTCAGGGGTGTGGAGGGAGTAGAAAAAGTAAGTCGATTTGATTCTAAGGAATAAGGAGTGATGTAATTACTTTTATCCTGCTATCTTTGCGCGTTATTTCCAATGGTACTTAATACTAAAATTTTTGAAGAAGTAAAAAAGATTTTCACAGCATACCTTGAAAACAAGGAGTTGAGGAAAACGCCTGAGCGCTATGCGATCCTTGAAGAGATATATTCCCGCGAGGGACATTTCGATGTGGAATCGCTGTACATCAGTATGAAAAATAAGAATTACAGGGTAAGTCGCGCAACAGTATATAACACACTGGATTTGTTGGTAGAGTGCGATCTGGTTAGTAAGCATCAGTTTGGAAAAAACCTTGCGCAGTACGAGAAATCGTACGGATACAAACAACACGATCACCTCATTTGCACGGAATGTCACAAAGTGATTGAATTCTGCGATCCTAGAATTCAAAACATTCAAAGTACAGTGGAAGAAATTCTGCATTTTAATGTTTTGCATCATTCCCTGATATTGTATGCTTCCTGCACCCGACAGAATTGCGAAAACAAGAAATTTTCAAATTGACCAAGACATGGAATTTAAAAATGAAATAAAAAACAATAGGCTCATTCTTAGGCTTTTTGGAGATTTGGTCGGCGAAAATAATGGGCCGGCCTTACTTGAAATTGTAAATACGGCTATACAGCAGAATGTGATGACGTGTATTGTAGATATTTCTGCGGTGAGATATATCAACAGCAGTGGAATTGGTGTACTGATAACAATCCTGACAAAGTTTAGGAATAAAAGCGGTGAAGTGTACTTGATGAAACCTTCTGACAGCGTGCAGAAGCTTTTGGTAATTACCAAGCTCAATGCCATCTTTCAAATAATCCAGTCAGAAGAAGAAATCTCTAAAATAACTATTCAGTAGCTCAAGATGTCCAAGGTAGATGTATTATTAGGTCTTCAATGGGGAGATGAAGGCAAAGGCAAGATTGTGGATGTACTGGCTCCCAAGTATGATGTGGTAGCGCGATTTCAGGGAGGACCAAATGCAGGTCATACCCTGGAGTTTGATGGCATTAAGCATGTGCTCCATCAGATACCATCTGGAATATTCCGGGAAAAGACTAAAAATATTATTGGGAACGGCGTGGTGCTGGATCCGTTTGTTTTTAAGAAGGAGATTGAAAAACTTCAGCAGTATAACCTTAATGTGAAGGCTAATCTTTTCATTTCAAAAAAAGCAACACTTATTCTTCCAACGCATCGTCTACTAGATCAGGCTTATGAAAAAGCAAAAGGCGACAATAAGATAGGTTCAACGCTAAAAGGTATAGGCCCAACGTATCAGGATAAGATTGGACGGCAGGGATTGCGCGTTGGAGATATTCTTTCTGACAATTTCAGGGTTAAATTCAATGAGCTTACAGATGTGCATTTTAGAATCCTGAAAGACTACGATATCCAATATGATTGGCGTGAATTAGAGTCTGAATTCCTCGACGCGGTTAGCTTCTTGAAAGGGTTCAATCTTATTGAAAGTGAGTATTTTCTAAATAGAGAATTGCTGGCAGGTTCAACAATTTTGGCCGAAGGTGCCCAGGGTGCGCTGTTAGACATTGACTTTGGGAGCTATCCTTTCGTGACAAGTTCAAATACGGTAACAGCTGGAGCCTGCACCGGATTGGGAATTGCCCCCAGGCACATCGGTGAAGTTTATGGGATTTTTAAGGCCTATAGCACGCGGGTAGGCAGCGGACCTTTTCCAACGGAATTAATGGATGCAGATGGCGAATTAATGCGTAAAGAAGGGAAAGAGTTTGGTTCTACCACTGGAAGGCCAAGGCGTTGCGGGTGGATTGATTTGCCGTCATTGAAATATTCGATTATGATCAATGGCGTTACGCAGCTCCTGATGATGAAAGCGGATGTGCTGTGCGTTTTTCCCACGATAAAAGTTTGTACAAAGTACCAGTTGAAAGACGGCTCAGTGACCGACATGGTCCCATACGAGCAGGTAAATGAGAAAATTACACCCATTTACGAAGAGCTTAAGGGATGGAATACACCTTTAAACCTGAATGGTGTTTCGATAGAAAATTTGCCGGGGGAACTGAACGATTATATAAAGTTTCTGGAAGACCAGCTTGGTGTCCCTATTTCGATGGTCTCTACAGGGCCCGACCGGACACAAACTGTGTATCGACAACTTAAGGTTGCTTAATTATTTCTGATCAGCGCTTGCACTGGTATATCCAAAAGGGTACCTTTGCCTCCCCTTTTAGAAGAAGAGGGTAAAAATTGATTTAAATAGGGTTTTTCAGTAGTTGACTGAAATAACTCCAGTTGATTTATCGGCCAAGTGGCAGATGGACTAACACGTTCTTTGAATGGATGGAAATTGATAGCGGACCCGCATTGGACCTATGGATAGGTTTAGTGCGATTAATTCTTGAAAGAGGATAAAATTAGAAAAGGGTTAAGGTTTCAGACAATTATTGT
>Ga0224500_10000305_pt1 | contig 34653 bp, 40 predicted proteins | sample SF_Oct11_sed_USG_FD_168126 | JGI IMG/M metagenome (GOLD analysis project Ga0224500, IMG submission 168126) | Sediment microbial communities from San Francisco Bay, California, United States - SF_Oct11_sed_USGS_4_1 | ecosystem: Environmental > Aquatic > Marine > Sediment | place: USA: California... | reverse complement strand
CGTCGACGACGCCACCACGAACCCGCTCGCGGACCACGAGCTGTTGTCCGCCGGCAGGGCACCGGCCACCATCGCGGCATCGAAGCCGGGGATGGTGGCGATCCAAGCCTGTGCCACCAGGGGGGTGTTGGGACGCGGACTCACCATGACGTCCGCCGGCGGTAGAGCGCAGGCCGCATGAACGCCTGCTGCGGCGTTCCCGGATGCATGACCTCCTGGCCGAACACCTGGCCGGTCTCAGCATTCCGCAGTGGCCACGGGCCACGTGACCGGATCACATGCGGCGCCGAACCATACTCGGTGGGCGCCCAGTGGTCAGTCCCGACGGTGACCCGGCCGGCCGCACGATCCTCGCGGATGGAGCGCAGCAGATCCCCCTGGTCGATCGGGCAACCCCGACGCGCGTCTTCAGCGACCGCGTGAGTGATCAACGCAACCGCGCGATCGGCCAGGGCGAGCAGCTTCCTTTCGCCCTCAGGATCCCAGACGAATCCACCCATGCAGGCCGCCCCCCTTTACGGGTGTCGGTGTCGCCGTGCCGGCCGGTCTACCCGGCCGCCTCCGAGATCAGTATGTCACGTGCCGCAGGCCGAGGCGCAGATCCGGCGCCAGCGCGACGCCCTCCGCGGCGAACGCGGCATCCACCAGGAGCCAGCGGCCAGCCGACGTCCGCAACCGGTCCCCGGCCCGGATGTCGGTCCCGCCCGTGACCCGCCCCGTGACGGTGCGCACGATCCTCGGCGTGTCCGAATCCGGCCGATTAACCAGGCGTGAGGACTCGCTCAGAGCGATGGGGATGCCAGCAGAGAGCGGGGTGCCGCTGTTGTCGTCGATCGTGTCGCCATACCCACTGTCCAGCGTCGATCGATAGACGTCAACCCACGTGTTCGCCAACGCGATCATGGCAGCGGCCGCCACTCGCCGAAATCGTCGCTGGACTCGTTAGTGAAGTCGATCCCCCCGGCCAACTGGCCCTCCCGCAGGACGCGCTGCGTACGCGCCCCGACCCAGGACAGGTTGCGCAGCGCGCGAGCGGCCAGGGGTGCCAGCGTGGCGTAGTACTCCGCACCACGGGACACCGCCTGGCCGTCCGAGCTGACCGAGTCCGCCAGCTGGCGTCCCGTATAGTCCGGCTGGCCGGGCAGCCAGGCCGCCTGCCAGCAGACTGCCCGCTTGAGCCAGGCCAGGTCCCGCCGCGAGATCGCGTCCTCGGGCAGGTCGGTGGTCCGGTTGGCGTAGATCTCGATCGTGCCGACCGCCATCGCCAGCTGCTCGGCCGAGACGGAGGAGACGCCGGTCACCGACACGACATCGGCCAGGGTTGCCCACGTGGTCATGGCGTCTCCTCCACCTCGATCGTCATCAGCCGGTGTACTCCAGCACGGCCCAACCGTAGGGGTTGCCCACGTTGAACCCGCGCCGCATCGCGGCCTTGAGTAGGGCCTCGTCGGTCAGGAACCCGACGCCGGAGCCCGCCCGCTGCAGCTGGTAACCGGGGTTGCCGGCCGTGATGTTGGGGCTCAGGCGCGCCATGCCCTTGATGAGCAGCTGACGGTTACCGACGAACATCAGCGGGTTGCCGGTCGGCGTGGCCGTCGCCGTCGCCGAGACCCGCGCCCCCATGCTCCACCGTGCCTGGTAACCGAACAACATGTCCGGGTTGCCGCTGACGCCCTCCACCCAGATGGGCCGACCGTTCTCGTCGAGCACGCCGCGGAAGAGCTTCTTGAACGCCGGACTGGCGATGACGAGCGTCTCCATCTCGTCGAACCACTCAGAGTCCTCGTACAGGCCGAGCAGGTTGTTGAACGGCGTATACGCGGCTGTGCCACCGGTGGTCATGTTGGCCGCGGTCAGGGTCAGCACGTGATCGTTGGCCCCGTACCCGGTCGAGGTGTCCTCGTTCGTGAGCTGGTAGTACAGCGAGGAGAACGGGATGGTGGTGCCGTTGGACGCAGCCGAGCAGGCCAGACCCGCATTGTCGTAGAACTTGGCCATGTTGCGGGCCGCGGCCCGCTGCTTGACCAGGAGGGTAGCCTCACCGACGGTCGTGTCCGTGAGGTCTTCCTCGGCGATCCTGGCAACGCCGCCCATCTTGCGGGCGTTGAGCGTCACCTTGTCGTTGGTGCCGGTCGTCTCGCCGTACGGCGCACCCTTGGCCACCGTGGCGATATCGAAGTCTCCCGATCGGGGGACGTCCTTTTCGTCACTGGCCATCGTCTCTTCGCGACCGTACGCCTCGATGGCGCTGGTCTGCGCCACAGCCTCGATGACGCCGGACCCCACCTCAACAGGGATCCAGTCTTCGAACGTCTCGCGTGCCACGAGCGTTCACCTCCACATGTCGATGACGGATGTTGGTCCGCATCGCGCGGGAGTCGCGCATCACGCGCAGGGGGCGCAGGTGATCATCCTGCGCCCCCATGATACATGGGAATTCACCCCCTGATCAGGGAGTCGACTTCCGGTGGCCACCTCTTGATCGCAACGGGATCCGGTGTATCGGTAGGCACCGGCGCGCCGTGCCGTAGCTGGTCCCCATCCTGGCCGCCAGCCGGTGAATCGAGCCGGCCTCCACATACAGGTCCGCCAGGGCGGACCGGTTGTAGCGAGCCACCAGCACGTCGGCAACCGGGCTCCGCTGACCGACCACGATCACCATGCCGCTCACGCGTACCCCGCCTGCTTCAACAGCCGCATCGCGGACGAGTCGGACTTCCGGCGGCCGGTGTCGCGCCCCCGGGACTCGGGACGGTGGCCCGGTCGCCGGCCGGGCCGGTCGTCCTCGTCATCATCTTCGCCCTTGCCAGCCCGGAACAGGCTCGGCATGTCCTTGCGGAGAGCCTCGATCGCGTCTTCAAAGTCCCACCGACCATCGCCATCGTCATGCACATCGCCCCGGTCGATCAGACCGGCCAGGCGGCGCGCCTCCCCGCTCGACAGATGCGGCACCGCGTCACGCAGTGCGAGTGCGCCCTCCGCGAGAAACACGCGGGAGTCGTCCGCCCGGTCCCGCTCGCGACCCCGATCGTCCGCGTCGTCGCCCCGATCCCGATCCCGATCCCGATCCCGGCCGTCCTTGTCGCCGGATGCTGGCCGGCGAGTCGAGCGCTGCCGCTCGTTCAGGCGCTTACGTACCGCCCGCAGCTGGCCGGTCTTGCGCTCCAGCTGCGCCTTGAGCTCGTCGAGTTCGCGACGGGTCGGTGGCGCACCCTCATCACCATCGTCGTCCTCGTCGTCCTCGTCGTCCTCATCGTCCTCGCCGTCCTCGCGACCCCGGTCTTCGTCCTTGCGGCCCCGATCTTCGTCCTTGCGTCCCCGATCGTCATCCTTGCGTCCCTGGTCGTTGTCATCCTTGCCTGCCATTGGATTTCCTCCGATCTATCGCGTGCCGCCCCGGAGTCGGGGCACCTTCCGTGCGTGTCGATCACTGAATTCGCCGCGCGCGACATCCCGCCGGGCACGGTCGACCACCGTGCGGGGCAGGGCAGCCGTACCCTGGCCGATCATGCGCTCGGCAGCCCGGAGGCGCCGCTGCAGCCCGGCCGAGCCACTCCAGCCCCTGGCTACCGAGCGTCGCGCCTCCCGGGCCAGGGCCGTGGAGTATCCCGCGCCGGACACGCTCCGAGCCAGCACCGGCGGCCCGCCGTCGTACGGCCAGGCGCGGCAGCGGCAGCGCGGGTGTCGCGGTGGCGGTCCGCCGGACCAGCCGGACCACCGCAACGGCTGGTCGTCGAACGTCAGATCGGCAAACATCCCGCCAGGGGCGGCCACCTGGCCGGACAACGCGAGGCATGTCAGGCAGGCGTCCCGCTCGGCAACCCATACCAACGGCACGTCCGCCACCCGCGCGGCATCCTGCGCCCCCGCGTTGATCGTCGCGTTGGCAGCCTCGCGCACAGCCGCACCCGCCCGGCCCGCCGGGCGTTGCATCTTGACGATCAGCTCGTCGGTCGCCGCGCCGTCACTTCGCCGGATCTCAACCGCGGCGAGCCCGAGATCCTCCCGCGCCCGGTCGTCGATCGTCTCCAGCACATGGTCCGTGATATCCGACCAGGGTTCGCCGAGGATCTCGTCCTTGACGTCCGACCACGCGGGCGGCAGCTCGTCGACGGGCATGCGCTGCGCCCGGAGCACGGCGCGCGAATGCTCCCAGCCGAGCTGGCGCGCCTGCGGTAGGCGCGTCTCAAGTGCCACGGCCAGGCGGGTAGCCGGCGCGCCGCGGCGCGCCAGGGCCAGGAGCGACGCAGCCGCAGCGCGGGGGTCACCCGCCCGCAGCAGAGCCACGCTGGTAGCGACACCCGCTACCAGCGTGGCTGTTACCGCTGCGGCGGCCGCCAGCTCCAGCGCCAGGGCCTGTGCGTCCAGCAGGGGCTGCGCATAGGGATCGGTGACCGGTCGGGCCGCGGGCGCGGGCTGCGTCACAGCGGCAACCCGCCGCCGGCGGCAAGCTCGGCCAGCAGGGAGCCCAGGACATCCCTGGCCGCACCCTGGTCGATCAGGTCGCCGGCGGCGGCGAAGTCCGCAGCCATGCCGCCCACCTGGCCGATGAGCTCGATCCGCCGGGTCAGCGACAGGTCGCCAGGCTGCGCGCCAGCCCACTGCCGTACCTGGCTCTCGGTGTATCCGGCCTCCCGCAGCGTGACATCGGCGGGCACGCCCGCCGTCTGGCGCGCCTGCACCGCTTCCCACCCGGCGGCATCGTCGATGCGGACGAGCGGCGCCCACTCGCAGGCGACGGACGCGCCTTCGATACCGTCAATCCTCAGAGCGAATTCGTACATGTCACTGTATGTCGCACCATAGAGTCGCTGGATCGATCGCGCCAGGTCGACCGCCGGAGCGTCTGCCGCCCGTAGGCTCTCCCCGCTGGGCGCGTCGCCCTGCGGGGAGAAGTAGTGCAGCGGCGTCGTGGTCGCCTGGGCGGCGACCCGGAAGAACTGCTCGACCGGCCCCGTGAGGTTGTCGGACGCGCCAGGCTCGAGCTGCCCAACCTCGGTAATCCCCTGCAAGGTGTCCACCACCCCGGGACCACCCCGCCGGCTGGTGCGCCTACCGAGCGCGCCGACGTCCTGCGCACCCTCCGCGTCATCGTCCCAATCTGGATCATTCCCATTCTGGTCAAGCACACCCTTGGGGTCCACCAGCTCGTACCGGTACGGCCACCCCTGCTCGTCCGCACTGACCACCACCAGTGACAACAGCTTGTTGATCGCATCCTGTGGCCCCATGGCGTCCGCATGCACGGGACGCCCGTGCGGCAGGCCGGTCCGGAAATGGAAGAACGGCAGCGCACCATACTCGTTGGCGAGCTCGGGATCGGCCCCGTCATCAGAAAACGGAATCCAGTCCGCAGCATCGCAGCCATCCCTGACATCCGGCAGGCTGATCCAGCGCATCACGTAGTCCGGGTAGTACAGGTCGGCCCGCCAGCGGTTACCCACGCGCCAGCGATTGATCGCGTACATGGCCCCCAGGGGATTGCCATCCTCGTAAACCATCCGGACCAGCCGTGGGGACCGGTACCGGATGGTCGCCCTGCCGGTGTCCTCGTCCGGCCAGACCAGGGCATAGCAGTCCCCGAAGGTCAGGGCACGCTCCTCCAGGTACGGCTCGAGCAGTGGCATCCGCTCACGGGTCCGCAGGTCGTCGACTGCACGCGTCTGCGCATCATCCGCCCCCGTGACGCCGGCCAGACGCAGGCGGGCAGCCATGGAGGTGACCGGGGTCCGCGCGACCACAAACGGATGCCGCAGCCTGGTCTGACGCAGCAGGGAGCGGATGAACGGCGTGGCGAACACTTCCTCAATGTCGCCGTTGAAGTACTCCAGCGCCTCGGCGTACCCCCCGTCGCTGTCAACGATCTCATTGACAGCGGTCAAGAGGTCATCCTGCTCCGGGATCATGTACGCCTCCGAACGCCCTTGCGCGCAGGCAGTGACCGGAACCCGGTCACCTTACCCGCCCGCGCGATCACCTTACGTGCCTCTTTCTTTGCATACTTGCGCAACTTCGGGTTTGCGAAGAACATGCGCCATTGCGCCTTGGACTTGAACCCTCCGGGCATGCCCCCACGCTTCTGCCGAGCCATCCGCTTCCCCTAACGCGCGATCGTGCCGGTGGTGCGCCGCACCTGAATCTTGCCATCATCGGGTGGCGCGAGGAAGTGCCGCACCCCCGCCACCGTGGCGTCCAGCCCGTCATCATGAGGCACGAGCGGCCAGCTCACAGCCTCCAGTTCCATATCCGGCCAGTGTTGCGTGTGCGTCACCAGGCCGCCTTGGTAGTACTCCAGCGCCTGCGCGAAACGCACCTCCTTCGGGAGCGTTGCATGGTGGGTGCGCACCCGCACGGGGAAGTCGTCAAACACCTCACGCCACAGGTCGCCGCCCTGATTGGTCTCCACCGTGACCAGGCGCACGTCCTGGCGTTCGGCCAGGAGGGCCAGGACGAACTTCCGCAGGGGGCGGCCCGTGAGCTTGACCTCCCGCACGTAACTGACCAGGCACTGGCCCGGGTCCCGCCGGCGCAGTGCCTGGTCAGCATCCGTCCTGGCCGGCGGCACCCATTCGACGATCGCCAGCCCCGTGAAGTCGCTGCGCTCACCGGTGGTCACCGCGGGGTCGACCCACAGCCCCACCCGCGTGACGCCCGCCAGCTGGCCGTACCGGAAGTCCTCCCCGCGCCAGTACTGTCCCTCGCGGCCCATCGGGTCATTTGCGTAGTTCTTCGCATATGAGCGGGTATGCCTGATGGATTGCAGCCAGGCGATCGGCCACTTGCGCTCCCATAGGGACCGCTCCGCGCCATCCGCGTCCCGGACGATCGCCTGGTGATGACGAACCGTCCAGTGGTCCTCCGCTACCCACTCGCTCTCCCGGGTGCCGGCAGCGTGCTGCACGGCCTGGTGCACCGCGGATCCCGGCATGGTCACGGTGCCCACCAGCGCCACGAACGCGTAGACGTTGAGCGGCAGGATGGCATCCCGCAGCGTCCCGAGGCGCTTGCGTGCCAGCTCGGGGGAGTAGCTCGCCTCGTCAGGTTCGATATCGTCCAACACGATCAGATCCGGCCTGCGCTCACGGACCTTCAGGCCGAGCACCGACGAATCGATGCCCCTGGCCGCGAACACCATGCCGCCCATCATGTGCAGCATCCCCTGGCGATCCGCCACCAACGCGCCGGTGGCGCGTCGCAGTGGCAGGCAGAGTTCGGGATAGTCGTTACGCAGGAGCGGATTGGTGTCCAACTCACCCTTGAGTGTCGCCAGATGTCCCTCAGCCTGGCTGGCCGCCGCGGCGAACGCGGCGAAGAACCGCGTGTGCCGGTTGGCCGCGGCCCACAACGGGATGATCAGGAACCACCAGGTGGTCTTGCCGGTCTCGCGCGGCGCCACCTCAACAAGCCGATCAACCCCCGGCTCCGGGGAGCGCTCAGCGATGCGCTCCTCCGCGGTCCGGGCCCACGCCCTGTGGACAGCGGCCAGGGTGATCGAACCGTCTGCCGCAGTGATGTGCTTTCCGAGGTAGATCACTGCGAATGCGACCGGATCGGACGCCAGGGCCCGTCGGACCGCGCGCCGCTCCGTCGGCTCGCGAAACGGAAGATCCACCAGGATCGACGCGAGCCGACGGAGCCAGGCGTCATCCCATCGGGCCATCGTTGCCCTGCCCGCTCACGGGCACGGAACGTAGGACGGGCGCGGGTACCCGCGCCGATGGCCGGACATGCCGCACAGGACAGGTTCCCCGAGGGCCGTCGCCAGGGGCCAGCCCATCCGAGCCTGCGTCCCGTCGTACATCAGACGTCCGATGGTCACGTACCCGTGCTCGTTGGGGTGGATGCCACAGACGCTCACGCTGGGATCACATCCCTCGCCGTCCAGATAGGTGGCCGTGGCCGGCATGCGGTCGACCGGCACGACCCCCGCGTACCAGTCCGTCGGATAGCGCAACATCTGACTCCACATGATGTCGATGGTCCGCGGCTCGGAGTCATTCCACATGTCCATCGGCGCGAGCATGGGATCGGACACGCCGATCACCGTGTGGACGATCAGCGGTGGAGCCGCGGGCCGGCTGCCGTGGATCGCCTCCACCAGGAACCGGTACGCCCATGCCGTGCACGGCTCCCCATAGCACTGCTCGTCCGGTTTGTCGCCTGTGCCGCAGTAGAGCACCGCGACATCAGGCTGCGTCTGGCTCAACACCTGGCCGATCCGACCGGTCCAATATGTACAATCGGTGGCACTCACGGCGTACGTGACGATCCGATGCGGCACGCCGGCCGTGGCCAGCAGGCGCGAGTACTCGACCTGCCACCGGCAGGCGTGCGTGATGCTGTCCCCCACCGCGACGATGGTCAGCGGCGTACCGGCCGGCTGCTGCGCGGGCACGATGTCCGGGCAGGCGGTCGGCACGACGGTGGCTGGCGCGAGCCCCATCGACTCCTGCACCGCGACCGGACTCGGCGCCGGAGCTCGTCGCGGTGGGACGTCGGGCTCACCCCGGCAGCCAGCGAGCAGCAGCAACGCGGCGCTGACGCAAATCAGCATCTTTCTCATGATCCGTCCTCCGTAGTTCCCTTGATCATTCCGTTTCGCCCCCGTGCAACAGCGCCACAGCCTGTTCGGCCAGGGCGGCCGCGGCCTCCGGCTCGCCGGTCGTCACCTCGACACGGGTCTGCGTCGGGGCGTTGAGCCCGCGTAGCGTGGCCAGCTGCGCCTCAAGCGCCGCGACCTGGCGTAGCGCGACAACGCGCGGCCCCGCGTCAAGGATCGGCGCGCCGTCGCCGTCGACCATCATCCGGCCGTTGGAGTACGCCGGCGGAAGTTCGGCCAGGGAGAGCTCACCCAGCCGCTCCCGCATGTCCCGAAGCGATTCGGCCATGCGCTCGATCTCATCGTCCCGGTCGAACTTCGGGCGCTTGCGGCGCTCGTCAGCCAGAATGATGGAGATCGCCGCCTCTGACAGTCGGTACTTGCGGGCGATGGCGCGCCCGGTCATCCCACGGACATGGTCGATCCAGATCATGGCGTTGCGCTCGTCGCGATCCGCCGGCGGCTGGAACCCCCCTGCCATCGAGACCCCCTCCAATTTACAAAATTTATCGCAAATGGGACATTTGCGGCGGTTTAGCTGAACGGGCCCCCGTTCACCTCGGCCCAGTGGGCGCGGAGCCCGTCCAGCCAGGCGTCCGACCCGTACGCGGCGGACGGGACACCCAGCGAGATGAGCGCGCCCTCCGTGGGGCTGTAGCGTTTCCACCCGGCCGCCATCACCACCAGGCCGTCATCCTGAATGATCTTAGCGTCCACCATCGCGTCCAGCACGTTGCGCAGGAGTTTGTCGACGTCCGGCTCCCGAGCCCCCACGGGCGCCGCATCCGACCCGGGGTGCACCGACCCCGGCCGGAGGAAGCCAAACTCGGCAGCAACCACCACAGGGCACTGGAGCGGCCACCCTGGCCGAACCTCGAACACCTTCACCCGGCCACCCGGACGCCTCCGCGTCACAGCCGCAGTCTCGACCATGGCCGCGGCCATGGTCCCGCGCCAGCGGCAGGACGCCTCCGAATCCCGGACATACCCACGCTCGCCATCCACCACCTGAAGTGATCCCTTGGGCCGTGGCGTGCCGCGCACCAACCACTGGTGCGCAGACCCGATGTCCGGGTGCACCTCGCTGGTGCGCGTCGTCGCGCGGCGGGTCACAGTTCCGCCCCCGTCCCCAGTGCCCGGTACGCCGCGGCCGGCTGGCGGCTGACGCGCGGCCCCGCCCCCCGGCGGACGTCCGGGACGATGAGCCCGCTACGCCGAGCCTCGGCCAGCATGTTGGTCATCGTGACTTCGGCCAGGGCGAGGTCGACCGGCACCGCAGCGATGAGCTCCCACTGCGGGTGCCAGCCCGGCTGGCAGAGCACCCGCCACATCGCCCGCCAGGCGGGGCCGAGGCGCTCAGCACTCAGGGGCAGGCCCCCGAACGTGCCGGTCCGCGGATTGCGCCAGCACGGCGGTTGCTCGGGATCGGCCAGGGCGGCCAGGGCCAGGTTGGTCCGCTCGGCCCGCTCGGCCTCCGGTGTCCCCGCTCGGGGCGCCCGCTGTCTCGTCATGTCGCCACCATACCCCATCATTACCGCCCCTCGTCCACCCATGTCGTCGACGACGAGGGTTCGGCCGGGTGTGGCCACACCCGGCCCCCGCGACCGTCAAGATCAAATTCTCGTAACTACCAAGATCAAATTCTGCGGTCGCGGGGCCAATCACGGATACGGGCCCCTAAGGGGGCCCGTTATCTCCGTGATTGGCCCCTCGCGGGGACCGGGAATCACGGAAAAATCACGGAGGCTCCGTGATTTGCCACAAAGTCGCTGGTCAGAGCCATGATCAAATAACGGACCATTCCGTGATTCTCCGTTGACATCGACGAAACCAATCACGGATTCATCACGGATGATCTTGTTTTTGGCAAGATCATCCGTGATTACTCTCCGACTGTCCGTGACTACGAAGCGTGGCTTTCACGCCACTTTTCGAACCGATCCGCGTCCGCGTACTTTGTCCCGTTCCGAGCGAGCAGCCCGGTCGACACCAGTCCCCCCTGGCCGTCCTTGCTCACCTTGCCACCGACCCCGGCGACCGCCTCCGTGAGCGTGGCGCGGGGTAGCTCCCGGAACTTTTTGCCCTCGCCCGCGCGCTCCTTGCGCTTCTCGTTGATCATTTTGTTGAGCTCCGCCATGGTCACCCCGTCGGATGGCGCGATGTTCCGCAGCACGTCATATGCCTCGCGCTGCACAGCCGGAAGGTCTACCTTCGGCGCTTCCTCCGTGGCCGGCGTCCACGGACCCTGCACGCGAATCACCAGGCTGGACAGCGGCCCGGCCTCCGCGTCCACCCCAAGGTCGACCTTCGGCATGTCCAGGATCAGGGCCTCCCCGTCCTGGCCGTCCTTGCTCTTTGAGCAGGTGAGCCTGACGCGTCGCAGCCCGTCCGGCCCGTCGTTGAGCCGCTCGACGGTCCACTCCATGTCCTGCGCCCCGTCGATGGCGGAGGCGCCGCGCGCGTCCCCTCCGGAACGGCCGGTGTGGTGGACGACCAGCACGCAGGCCCCGCAGGACCGGCGCAGGCGCGAGACCTGTTCGACAAATCGACTCATGTCCGAATTGCTGTTCTCCTCCATGCCGAGCGTCATCCTGGCCTGCGTATCCAGCACGATCAGGACCGGCTCGATCTCGCGGACGAGCGCGATCAGCGCGCCCCACTGCTCCGGATCTCCGGCTTGGATCGCCCGGTCGACCACCAGAAAATCATCAGGGATGGATTCGCCATGCTCCCCCGCCCACGCGTCGATGCGCTGGCAGAGCCCGGATACGCCCTCTCCGGCCACATACAACGTCCGTCCCTGCCGTACCTGCCTGCCGTCCCACGGGCGGCCCGTGGCCACATGTAGCGCCCAGTCCAGGGCCAGGAAGCTCTTGCCCGTCCCCGACGCCCCGATGAGCCAGGCGTCCGAATCCAGATTGAGCACCCGGCGGATGAGCGGCCGCGGCCGCGGCCGGGCCGCGAGATCCGCATAGGTCAGCGGCCGGAGCCACATCGGCGCGGTCACGGGAGGAATCACGGATGCCGTGACGTCATCCGTGATTCCGTGATTCGCGGTCACGACCTCCGTCCACGCCCGCGGGTTGCGGGCCCCGGCGCGGATCTGGGCTGTGACCGTGTCCCGCATCCCCCGGGCGTCCTCCGGCCGACGCCAGGACCATCCCCCGACGCCGGCCATGAGCGCGTCGCGCGCCTCGTGCGCGTCCAGCTGCCCCGCGCCCACATACTGGCCGGCCATGTAGGCCAGCCTGGCCGCCGTGTCGTTGCCCTCACCCTCCGGCGCATCGGCCAGCTGCTCGGCCAGCTGCCGCACGTGCGCCAGCACCGCACCCTCCCCGGCCGCGACGATGCCCCCCGGGTCGCAGAGCGGATCGTCGTCGACGACCGCCGCGGGCACCCCGCCCGGCCGGGCGACGTCCCGTTCGGCCAGGCGGGCCGCCAGTTTGACCGCGGCGGCCCCGGGGGCCCGCGACGCAAGCGCGTCGAGCCGTGGATCAGTGATCCACGCATACCGCCGCCCCTGGCCGTCGACCTTGGAGCGCGCCACGGTGGGTGGCAGGAACACGAACCCGCGCCCCCGACCGTCCGGGGCGCCACCCTGATAATCGACACCGGCCGCGGCCTTCCCCTTGCGCTGGCCGAGCACGGGGAGCCAGTAATGCTCCCCACCCGACGGGGTCGACACGACGCCGAGGTGCTCCGGCCACTCGCCCGCATTCTGTAGCGTCGTCAGCCCGTCCATGCCGCCGTTGCGGGGGTCGACATCGAGCACGTCCAGCACGTGCCCCATGACCGCACACAGCGCCATGCCGGGGCGCCACCGATCGACCGCAGCCGCATCGACCGGGGTCTGCTCCCAGCCCATGGGCAGGTGCCACCCACCGGCCCCGTCCGGGGCGGCCAGGAACAACGGCACGCCGGCCTCGGTCAGCCTCCGTGCCACCGAGAGATCATGCTCGGCGCGTGTACGATCCGTCACAGGATCGTCCTCCGATCCCCTCCGGGGGCGCGCCGAAGCCCTGATGTATGCCGGGACGGCGCGCCCCTCCCCCTCATGATCATCGTCCCGCCGGCGTGGGCGGGACGCATCGCCAGCCGTCCTGAATCATCTCTGCCGCCCAGCGGTGCTGCTTGTTCAGCCGCCGTGCCGCGGCGCTGGCCGCGGCCGCGCGGCGCGCGATCTCCGGCCTACTCAGCTGTGGCGGCTCGGCGGGAGGGTCCAGCGCGAGCGTGCGCACCCATCGGTTGGTCATGGTCAAGAACCGTACACCACGCTGCATGCTATGGCGCCCAACATGGTGTACGGTGCGGACATGACCAACCGCACATCATTTGAGCGCTCCATTGCCGAGTGCGCCGTCGTCGGCAGGCTCCCGACCGCCGACGCCTTCCTCCTACTGGCTGATGACGCGGATGCCGCCTACTACCAACGAGTGGAGGATGCGCTCGACCTGTTCGACGAGATCGCCGGGGTGATCGAGGATGCCATCAGCCTCCGCGGCGGCAGGGGGCCCCTCGCCAAGGATCTCCGTCCCCTGCTCGAGCGGCTGGGCGACCTCTGTGGCGAATACGAGCGCCCCCGGTCATGACGAGCGACCGTGACCCGACTCCGCTCTGGTGGCCGGTGCGCACCTGGCCGGTCGCCGTCGGCCACCAGCCGCCCCCCCGGGCACACACGTCACCCGGGGGCTTCCCGCCTCGCCGCCTCGCCCTGGCCGAACTGGCGGGCATCGGGGCAACGGGTGCGCGGTTGGTCGCCAACCGGGCGACCGCCGGCGGCTGGCGGGTGCACTGCGTGCTGTCCGGTGGCTGGCTGGTCAGTGCCACGGGGCGGTCGGTTCGGCCCGGGCGGGCCGTGTCGGTCCGGGGGCGGCGGTCCGGCGACCGTTTCGTGGCGGTTTGGGCGCGTCGCGACGACGTGGAAACCTGGTTCGCCGAATGTGCGTACCGATGGCGGCCGGGATGCTGCCTGCCCACTCGCACCATCCACAGTGCACTACTCCGGGAGGACCACCCGCATGATCACTCCAAGCCTCAACCTGCTGATCGCGGTCACGATGCTCGCGTGGGGCACACTTCCCGTGATCCCCTGGCTGGCGTGCCGGTGGGAGTCTGGCTCGGCTCCCGCCGGCGGGTGGACGGGGGCGCGCCCCCCGGCGGCCCCGGAGTCGAGACCGTCACCTGGCTCGATGTCGAACCCGGAGACGTCATTGACGGGGGCGGCCGGGGCTGGCGGGTCCTTGACGTCGCGCTGCCGCGTGCCCGAGTGTGCGCCGTTGCCGACCCGGGCCAGGTCCGCGAGACGGATGATCTGAACCCCCGCCAGCCGGTCCGCCGCGCCCTCGCCGGCCGGTGGGACGGCGGGGCGATCGAGGAGCTCCGGTTGGCGGGACTCAACCCCTCCCGGGTGCGGGTGGGTTGAGGATCTCGTTGAGCGCCTGTAGCGATTCGATCGACACCAGGACGCGCCCGCTCCTCGGTCCGGCGTGGGCCACCGTCAGGTCCCCCGACCCGATGTATCGATCGACGGTCTTGATGCAACGGTCGAGATATGTCGCCGCGCCATGCCTGGTCAGCCAGCCGTCCGGCGGCATGTATCCACGTGTCATGTGGACCAGCCTAGACACGTAGGGCCTCTCGACGCCAGCCGACTGGACGCGGAGCGACATGGCATGCCATACTTTCGGTCGTCAGGTCATCATTACAGGGAGGTCAACATGATCCGCACCGTCACGAAGGCCGAAGCGACTGACGACCGTCGGCCCTGCACCTGTAACTACCGGCCGTTCGACTGCATGGTCCCCGGCCACCTGACCGGCCAGGTTCCGATCCCCGCACCGCGCGTCGGGGGGGAGTCCGACACCTACGTCGACGTTCACGCAGACCGCCCGCCGCTCGGCCAGGTCGTAGCGGAGCCCGTGCTCGACCGGGAGGGCAGTGAGATCCAAGTCGGCGACGTCGTCTTCGATTTCGCGGGTGGCGCCTTCGATGTGATCGAAATGGGTGTTGACCCGCAGGAGAGCGACCAGAGCGCGCCGTATTCGTGGGTCACCCTGGCCGACAGGCACGGAAGGGTGTACAGGACCCGCTACTGGTCCCGCTACGTCAGGGTCGCCTGGCGCCCGAAGGGAACGAGCGCGTGAGGATCTACCCGAAGCCACGCAATCGCATGGCCAACCTGCTCGCCTGGCTCATGCTCCTTGCCGCGCTCGTGTTCATGTGCGGCTTCGCGATGGTCGCGTTCGACGCGTGGGTGAATTCACGGACGTCCAGATAGATACGCAAGCGCCAGACCACGCCGCGCGGCGTGGTCTGGCGCTTGCGTATGTCTTGACATGTCCACTAGGATCAAGTCCGAAGACGTTCACCGCGAAAGGATGCCTCGACCATGAGCCTGAAGCTGCGCCCCTATCAGGAGCAGGCCATCGTTGCGATCAACGAGAGTCCGTTGCAGCGGCCCGCCATCCTGCTGCCCACCGGCCTCGGAAAGACCGTCATCTTCGCGACCGCCGCGAAGCGCGAGCGTGCCGTCAGTGGTCGCTCGCTCATCCTGGTTCACCGCGACGAGCTGGCGCAGCAGGCCCTGGCCAAGCTCCGGGCCATCGCCCCGGACATGAGCACCGGCCTGGTCAAGGCGGAGCGCGACGAGCACGGCGACGCGGACGCGGTGGTTGCCAGCGTGCAGACCCTGGCCCGGGAGAGCAGGCGCAGGCGGGTCGACCCCCGCGGATTCACACGTATCGTCGTCGATGAATGCCATCACGCGGCGGCGGACAGCTACCTGGACACGCTGGAGTACTTCGGCGCGTTCGAGTCCGGCTCCGGCGTCCGGGCGGTCGGATTCACCGCGACGATGAGCCGTGAGGACCGGCGGGGGCTCGGCGACGTCTGGGAAGACATCGTCTACGCCCGCGACATCAGGTTCGGCATCCGGCACGGGTACCTGTGCGACGTCAAGGCCAGGACGGTCCAGATCGAGGGATTCGATCTGGACAAGGTCAAGACCTCCGGGGGCGAGTACCGGGAGGGGTCACTGTCGCAGGCCCTGCTGGCCGTCGACGCCGGCGCGGCCATCGCCAAGGCGCTGCACGACCAGGCCATGGGGCCGGACGGGCTGATCCGACGCACCATCCTGTTCACGCCCACCGTCGAAACCGCCGAGCGGTTCGCCATCGATCTGCGTGCCGCCGGCATCGCCTGTGACGTCATCGTGGGTGACACCCCGACCGACGAGCGCCAGGCAGCCTATGAGCGCTTCCGCACCGGCGCGTCCCGGGTGCTGGTCAACTGTATGGTGCTCACCGAGGGGTTCGATGCGCCATGGGCGGAGGTTGCGGCTATCGCGCGCGCGACCACCTCCAAGGCGCTGTTCATCCAGATGGTGGGACGTGTCCTGCGCCCATGGGCGGGCAAGGAGAACGCCCTGGCACTCGACTTCGCCGGTATCGCCGGCCGGCTCAAACTGGCCACCTTGGCCGACCTGTCGACCACGCCCATCACCATCACCGACGACGAGACTCTCGTCGAGGCTATCGAGCGCGCCGAGCTGGAGGAGCTCGGTGACGGCAACGGCATCGGCGACACCGGGCCGAGCGACGCTGTCATGGGTGGCCGCCTCAAGAGCATGGCTGCTGTCGACCTGTTTGAGCAGAGCCACTCTGCTTGGCTGCAGACCCGTGCCGGGCACTGGTTCATTCAGGTGGCGGGACGCCCGGAGGGACGCACCATCTTCGTGTGGCCCGAATTCGGACCGGACGGCCAGGCGGGCGCCTGGCGGGTTGGGTCGTGTGGGGTCTATTCGGTGGGGCGCGGCGAGTGGCACCACCGGAACCTCCCCATCGAGCTGGCGATGAGCCTCGCTGAGGATCTCGCAGACGATCTCGACCCCGCGGGCACCACAGCGCGTCGGACGGCCAGCTGGCGCCAGGGGCGCCGTGCTCCGTCGGACGCCCAGCTGGCCCACGCGCTCCGCCTCGGCATCACCCCGGACGGTCTCAGTAAGGGCGAGCTGTCCAACGAGATCTCCATCCACGACGCCAGTCGTCTCCTCGACCGCGGGAGCGCCAGGTGATCAAGATTCGACGCACCGCGGCTGGACTCAGGTGGCGATTCGTCCAGCCGCGGTGGCCCTGCGCCATCGGACTGCACTTCCTGGCGGACGACCTCCCCTGCGATCAGCTTGCCTGTCCCCGTGGCAGGCAGTACCTTCGCTGTGAGGACATCGGAGGACATTCATGATCCACATGACCGGGCTCGCCCGGGGCGCCGCGGACGCGACGTTGGCAACCAGGCTGGGAGTGCAAATGATCGACAAGTACGAGCTGATCGCGGACGGGGATAGCGGCCTGTTCCGACTCCGGGCACTGCGGGACATCGGGGACGACGTAAAGACCGGTCACCTGGGCGGCATCGTGGCCGGCCCGGACAACCTGTCGCAGACCGGGGACGCCTGGGTCGATGGGAACGCCCAGGTCAGCGGGAATGCCCAGGTCAGCGGGGGCGCCCGGGTCGTCGAGAATGCCCAGGTCAGCGAGAATGCCCAGGTCAGCGGGGGCGCCTGGGTCGGCGGGGACGCCTGGGTCGGCGAGGACGCCCAGGTCAGCGGGAATGCCCAGGTCAGCGGGGACGCCTGGGTCGGCGGGGACGCCCAGGTCAGCGGGAATGCCCAGGTCGGCGGGGACGCCTGGGTCGGCGGGGACGCCTGGGTCAGCGGGGACGCCCGGGTCAGCGGGAATGCCCGGGTCAGCGGGGACGCCTGGGTCAGCGGGGACGCCCGGGTCAGCGGGAGCGCCCGGGTCAGCGGGGACGCCCGGGTCGATGGGGACGGAGGGCGGGCAGTACCTTCACCGTGAGGACATTAGAGGACATTCATGATCCACATGAACGGGCTCGGACTGCTGGGCATGCTGGTGCTGGCCATCATCGCGGCGGCATGCCTGCACATCCTGGCGCACGGCCAGCACCGGCACGACGATCGGAGGAACGGCGATGACATTTGATCCACTCGGCGACCCCGGGGCGCCACTTGAGGGCGCCGAGGGCAAGATCCAGCGCGACCGGTGGGGACGCTACCTCCTGCCGCACCCGGAGACCGGCCGGCTGGTCTCCTGGACCAGGGCGACGACCCTGGCCAAGACGCTCGACGACACCTACTCCCTGTCCGCGTGGCAGGCGGCCATGGCAGTCCGGGGCATCGCGCTCACGCCCAGCCTGTACCTGTCCGCGTCCACCACGGACTACGCCACCGACAAGGATCGCTTCAACGAGATCGTGGCCGCGGCGCAGCACGCGGCCGGCGCCAACGAGCGGCGCGACCTGGGCACCGCGATGCACAAGCTCTACCAGATCAACGACCAGCAGGGCGAGGCTGCAGCCGATGTCGCGTGCCCGCCGCGCTTCCAGCCCGACCTGGACCGGTACCGGGCACTGCTGGCCGAACACCGGATCGGTTTCGAACCGGGCGGTATCGAGCGCATCGGTGTCGTGCCCACGCTCGATGCCGATCTGACCGCAGCCAACCCCCGTGGCGGCACTGCGGGCACCGTCGACCGCGTGGGGACGCTCGGTGGTGACGCCAGTCGCGCCATCATCGACATCAAGACCGGCAAGAACCTGCGATACATGGGTCTCTACGTGTCGGTCCAGCTTGCCATCTACCAGATGATGCGACACTGGTGGGTAGGCGACGAGTACATCGAGGCGGCGCCAACCCGCTCTGACGTTGCCTACGTCCTGCACGCGCCGGCGGGCGAGCCGCAGAACTTCGCGCTCTACCCGGTCGACATCAGGGCCGGTCGGATGGCGGCTGTGCGGGCGGTCGAGGTGCGCAACATGCGCAAGGCGGGCCTGATCGGCGCGCCGCTCCGGCCGGAACCGGCTGGGGCGGACACAGCCGGAGCCGCACCGGTCTCAGCGTCCACGGTCCCCCCTGACATTGAGGCGGCCGCGCAGGCATTCATCGCGGAGGCACTCCCCCTTAGGCGCGCGATCGATCCGATACTCACGCCCGTGCCCGCGCCGATGGACACCCGCCCGCCGCGCGCGCGCAAGCGCAAGCGGTGCACGGGGTGCGGCGAACTGACCAATCCGGGCGACATGAACGGCACCGGTCGCTGTCCCGCGTGCGCGGGCGACGAGCGGGTACCCGCCGCAGTGCCCGCCGCAGTGCCCGCGCAGACAGGACAGGCGAGCGCGCAGTGCCCGCAGTGCGGGGTGCGGCCGGGGGTCGGGGCAGCCGGCACCCTGTGCCCGGAGTGCGGACTCAACGCCGCGCTCGCCCCCATGCCCGCGCAGGCGGGTAGCGGGCAGTGCATCTGGTGCGGAGCGGGCATGCCCGCGAGCGCGGGCATCTGTCCCACGTGCGATGCGCCCGCGCCCGATGCGCCCACGGGCAGGCGGGCGACGCGGGTACCCGCCCCCCCGCCCGCGCCCGAGCCCGCGCCCGAGCCCGCGCCCGAGCCCGAGCCCGCGCCCGATGACTGGCGCGGGCGCATCGACACCGCACGCGAGCGGGCGGACCTGTCGCGGATCTGGCACGACGCGGCGGCGCGCGGCGCCTGGTCAGTCGAGTTGCAGGCGTACGCGGAAGCGCATCGCGCGCGCGGATTCGTGCCCGCCCCCGCGGCGAGTTGACATGACTGGACACCGCGGGTAGCGTTCGCGGTGTTCCACTCCGGCGGTTCGCGGCGCGGGAGTGGGGTGGGGCCAGTTGCACAACTGGCTAGAGCGGCTCCCTGGGGGGATCGGGCGAACGCTACCCGCCCGACGCGGGTTCGATTCCCGCCCGCCCACGGCGATACCGGCCGGCCGTCCCGCGGGACGGCATCGGCGCTGGCGACCCGCAATTGGCTGGCCGGTATCGTCACCAGGAGCCCCGGTAGCTCAAATGGGAAGAGTGGCGTTGCGCAACCACCGCTCGTCATGCGGTGAACAATGACAGCAGGATTCGGGTTCAAATCCCGACCGGGGCACGGATAGAGCGGCGGGGTACCGGCCGTGACTACCAGGCAAGATCACAGGTGCAAGTCTCCGGTTCGCGCGGCCGGAGGCGCGGGTCGCACGGCAGGCAAGAGGGTGGGGCATGGCGATGGCCGGTTGGTCGCCCTAGGTTGCTGAATGCCCCACCCCACCCGGCCCCACCTACTCGACACTCGACACTCGTACTCGACAGGAGCACTCGATGACCGACCCGTTTGCAGCACGGACGCAGGCCAGCCCGGCCAGTGATCCATTTGCGGCGCCCAGCGGAGATGACCCGTTCAGCGATCCGGCGCCCAAGTCGAACCGCCCCCGGATGGGCGACCTGTACGACCGGGCGGACGGCGTGAGCGACGCCGGCCGCCTGCTGCTCATCATCCCGAGCAGGATCGAGACCGTTCCGGCGTACCAGCGGCCGGGAGAGATGGTCGATCGCATGACGGCCGATGTTGTGGTTCTCGATGGTGGTCCGCTGCATTGGGGCGGCGCGCCCAACAAGCGCCCCGCCATCCCCCACACGCAGGTCAGCCAGATCCCCTACCGGATCGACGCCATGTACCTGTCCGCGGTCGGCGTCGTCAACCAGTGCCGCGAGGCGCTCAAGCGGCGCGCCGCCGGCCAGACCGCCGGCTCGATGGTGGTTGGGCGACTGTCCATCGGCCAGGCTGCGGATCCGCAGAAGAACCCGCCGTACTTCCTGGCCGTGAGTACGCCGGAGGAGAAGGCGATCGCCCGCACCTACTGGCAGCACTTCCTGGCCGCCAAGGACCCGTTCGCGTGACCTGATCCGTCCCCTACGCGAACGGCATCAGCGACGCGCCCCATGGTCTGACCTCACCGTGGGGCGCGTCGCCCCATCTGAAGGTGGATCAATGAGCGTGTTCCAGCGACCCATGAGGATCACAGGGTGGATGGCGGATGAACAGGGGTGCGGGTGGTACCGCATCGCCCTCCCGCTGCAGCAACTACGGCAGCACGGCCACACGATCACCATGGGGACCAACCTGGCCGATCAGCGGTGGGGCCAGGCCGCGCCAGACAGGCCGGACGTGCTGATCGGCCAGAGGGTCCACCTGCCGGGGCCGTCCGCCCTCTGGTCCTCCCTGGCCGCGCGACCGGGGCCAATGAGGCCGGCCCTGGTGTACGAAATCGACGACGATCCGTTCAGCGTGCCGCCGGACAACCCCGCGTACGGCGAGTTCCGGGCGCAGCGCGCCAACTTCGAGCGCAATCTGGCTGCTGCAGACCTGGTCACCGTGTCCACGTACCCCCTGGCCGAAGTCGCGCGTCGGTACAACCCGAATGTGGTGGTGCTACCCAACTGCGTGCCATCCTGGCTGGTGGACATCGGGGACGCCCGCCTCGCCCAGCCCGTGCTCGACGTTCCGATCGTCGGGTGGGCCGGCAGCCCGACCCACCTGGCGGACTGGCGCGGCAGTGGCGCCGCGGCAGGGGTCGCGCACGCGATGCGGCGGGGTGCGGCCGGGCTCCACCTGATCGGCCAGGGGGCACGCAGCGTGCTGGCCGGTCACAAGGTCCCCGGCCTGCGAGAATCCGGCTGGCTGCACACCACCGCGGCGCATCTTCGGCGCATCGATTTCACCATCGGGTTGGCGCCCCTAGTCGACAATGCGTTCAATCGGAGCAAGTCCGACATCAAGATCCTTGAGTATGCGGCACTCGGTATCCCGTGGATCGCCTCCGGCGTCGGGCCGTACGAGACCAGTCCGGCCCCGGGGATGCGCATCCCCGGGGCCGGATCGCCCCTCGGCTGGAGGGTGGCCGTGCGGTCGAGGATCGAGTTGGCGTACTCCGGCAACGACTTCACATCCCTCCGCATTCGGGGGCTTGCGTGGGCGCGTGGGTGCCTCGTCGGGGATCACTGGTTCGCGTGGGAGCGGGCGTACCGCCGGGCCATGGCCATCCGTGACGCCAGGCTGTAGTGTGGACACAACTCATCATTAGATAGGGATGGAGGGGGACATGGAGGGAAGCATGGATCTGACAGGGGAACGTGGCGGCCTGTGCGTCATCGTGCCGACCCGTGGCCGGCCGGACAGTGTGCGGCAGCTGGTCAGAAAGATGGCGCTCACCCGCGGGATGTCGAGTACCAGGCTGGTGCTCGTGCTCGACGCCAACGACCCGGACGCGCATCAGTATCACGATGTGGTCGCGGAGTGCTGGTGGGTCGGGCTACATGTCGCGCCTCCGGACGGCCGGCCAGGCATGGTCGATCCGCTCAACGCCATGGCGCGATACCTGACGACCGGCGCGACCCCGTGGGCCCCGGAGGCCCTGATGTTCATGGGCGACGACCACCGGCCCCGGACCGCCGGATGGGACCGGCAGCTGCTGGACGCTGTGACGCAGCCGGGCCGCGCCATCGCCTACGGGAACGACGGGGTACACGGGGCCGCGCTCCCGACGCAGGTTGTGATCCGGTCGTCCCTGGTGCGTGCGCTCGGGTGCATGGCCCCGCCCGTGCTCCAGCACCTGTACGTGGACAACGCCTGGCTTGCGTGGGGGCAGCAGGCGGACTGCCTGACCTACCTGCCGGAGGTGCTCGTTGAGCACATGCACCCGCTGGTGGGTAAGGCGCCGCGGGACGCCGGCTACGACCGTGTGGACGCACTGTCGGGCCGGGACCAGCACGCCTGGCACGCGTACGAGGCCGGGCAGCTCAGGACCGACGTCGAGATCATCAAGGGTGTGATGTCTGGTGGATGAGTACCGCGTGCCCGGTCGCGAGCACGTCTCGACCCGCGAGTTTCACGCCGGCCGCGAACGGGCCCCGCACCTTGAGCAGGACGCGCATCGGCCACGCCTGTACGCCGCACGCGACATGGTCCGTCTTGCGGTCGGGTACCTCCGTGAGGACGCGCCGTCCGACTACGCGCCGCTGCTGGTTGACCTCGGATGCGGTGACGGCGGACTCCTGCAGCTGCTGCGGGATGGGCGGGTGTCGATCATCGGAATCGATTTCCAGCCGAGCAACCGCGAGGGATGGCGGGAGCGCAGAGTACCCGCGATCGCGGGCGATTTTGTCGAAATGCTCCTCAGTGGCCGGTGCAGCATCCATGGCAGCACGTTGCCGGACGCGGAGATCTACGTCATGACGGAGGTGCTGGAACACCTGGCCGAGCCTGGCGAGGTGCTGCACCGGCTGGCGCAACGCCCTCGGGCTCGATATCTGGTGTGCTCCTCGCCGGCCAGCGAGACGATCCGGACGGCGGACGCCTGCCACGCCTGGGCCTGGTCCATTGGCGCGTACCGCGCGCTGCTGCACTGGTCCGGGTGGGACCCCCTGGTCCACAGGACCGTCAAGGCACCGGGCACCGACATGGTGTTCCAGGTCGTTCTAGCTGAGAGGATCAACAGCCGTGCATGACCCCCTGGTGGTGGCGTTTGAGATCCGGCGCCCTTGGCCGCAGCGCAGTAGGATGCATGACGCCAAGCCGGGGCGGGCGCGGTGGCGGTTCCGATTGCACCACGACTGCGTACCGGACTGCGATCGTGACCACGGCGCCAACCCGTTCCCCTGGTGGCGCCCGCGGTCGTGGACGCCGTTCTGGACGCTGGCCGGTCGCGGTTACTACTGGCCGAGCATGATCACGGTCTGGCACCGCGAGCCGGGCGGCCGCGACTCCGGCGACGTCTGCAGGCACTACGTCCGAGTACCGCAGCCTGATGGCACCTACCGGACCAGGGTCCTGCATGGTTGGCAGTGGCACGTCCACCACTGGCGGATTCAGGTCGGGCCGCTCCAGTCCTTACGCCGCACGCTGCTCACCCGCTGCTCCTGGTGCGGTGGCCGGCACCGTAAGGGCGACCCGGTCAACGTTTCGCACCAATGGGACGCCCCCCGGGAGCGCTGGTGGCGGGGTGAGCCCGGTCTGTACCACCACGGATGCAGCATGATCCAGAACGCGCACCGCGTGTGCCTGTGCGACCACGCCGCGTCCACCGGTAGGCAATACGGTGCATGCCCGGACTGCGGCAAGCTCATGAGCGTTACCGACCCGCACTACTACGCGGTGCGGCGCGTGCTGGCACGCGTGCCGGCCGGGGAGCGGGGCCTGGCCGAGCTGGCCGAAGTTGAGCGCATGCGCAAGGAGCAGGAGGGGGAGCAGTCATGACGGGACTTCGGCCAGGGATCACCGTCTGCATCCCCACCATCCCTCCGCGCTCCATGCTGCTCAACCGGGCTGTACGGTCCGTGATGTCGCAAACGGTCGCGGACACCGTGCCGGTTATGTCGTCCCTCTCGCTCGACGCGGAGCGGCGAGGTGCTGCGGCGACCAGGCAGGCTGCGCTGGACGGGGCCCAGACGGAGTGGACGGCGTTCCTTGACGATGATGACGAGTTCCTGCCCGGACACCTGGACATGTGCCTGGTCCATGCGGAAACCACGGGAGCGGACTACGTCTACCCGTGGTATCACGTGATCGGCGGGACCGATCCGCGGCCGGAGGTGTTCGGCCAGCCGTGGGATCCCGAGCATCCCGTGCAGACCACCATCACCGTGCTGGTCCGCACCGAGCTGGCGCAGGCGGTTGGGTTCCGTACCGTTGCGCCGGAGACGCTCACCTCGCCAGATCGGCTCTACGCCGGCGAGGATTGGGATTTCACGCAGCGCTGCCTGGCCGCGGGCGCGAGGATCTCCCACCTGCCCGCTCGGACCTGGAACTGGTATCACCACGGCCAGAACACGTCCGGCCTGCCGCACCGCTGGTAGGCTGGCGCCACCTGGTTGCTCACGACGGAGCCCCCCACCCGATGTCGAATGGGGGGCTCTGTCGTGTCAGTGTGCCCGGCCGGCCTATCGGCCCGAATCCCACCCGTTGGGCGAGTGCGGGCGATCGGGCCGATTGCCGAGCGCGTACCCGCCCCGTGACGCCGAATCGGCGTCACGGGCCTCCGCGTCACGCTGCGCCCGCGTGCCCGCGGCCTGTCCGTGCCGGTGCTTGCCGCTGTACTGCCGATCGACCTTGCCGTGATCCGCTGTGCCGCCGCCTGAGTGCTGGCCCACGGTGCCCTCCCTGGTTGATGTCGACTGATGTCGACTGTAGTCTACTGCGCTCCGCGCAGATCGGCCAGGCCCGCGCTCTGCGGGTCGCCCGTCCGTAGACCTGGCCGACCCGGAAGTGGTGCCCACCTTGACATACTGCGTGACCCTCACGCATTATAGATGCATGACAACAGCAGCCCAGGCCATCGCCAGCCTCCCAGCCAACCCCGACTGGACCAGCGGATTCGTTACCATCAGCGGCGCCCTCCGCGCAGAAATCACCGGCGACCGGGCCATCCTCCACGGCGAGCCCACCAGCGAGCAGCTCGACGTGGTCGACAAGGCCATGGCCGCCATCGCCGCGGCCCTCGGCCTGACCGTCGACGACGACGCCCTCTACGACATCACGCCGGAGCAGCTCACCTCGCAGGTCATCGAATGCGCCGCCGGGCTCGCGGCATGAACATCACCGACCGGGTCCGCTCCGCCCTCGCCGGATGGGACCCCAACGGCTACACGCTCCGGGAGCTCGACACGCAGCGGGCCCGCGTCAACCTCGGCCTGGACCTCATCAGCACCTCGGCAGCGTCCGGCGGCAACGCCGCATCCTGCCTCGTCAACACCCTCGCTGACTACGGCCTCGTCTGCGAGCCCAGCACCTGGCAGCACCTCTGGCGCGGCGGCAGCACCACCGTCACCCGCACAGACCAGTATTCAACGCCGGTCCTGGCCAGGCTCCTGTACGGGCCGGACGGGCTTCTCGATCCGGAGCTGCGGCGGTCCAGGCTCGGATCCGCCGCCGCCTGGGCCAGGCGCCGCGCACTCCTCCCCACCAATCCGGGCTTCGCGCCTGCAATGTGGTCGGCGGACCGGGTGGATTCGGAGCTGGGGGCAGATCGCCGTGACCGCCGGGGCAACCGCACCACCCGGGAATGACCGCACAGCCCTGCACGTTGGAGCGCCCCCACCCGTGCAGGGTGGGGGCGCTCCAACGATGTCGAACAGGACCTTCCCTACGTGGTCCCTCCCGCGCCCCCGTTGCGCACCACGGGGCCGGCGTCGGCGCCCACCGCGCGATGCACCTGCGTCATCTGGTCGGCCAGGCTGCTCCCGCCGTTGTGGAGCAGCTGTTCCCTGATGATCCGATCGACGCTGGAGACGCCCTGCTCGACGGCGGCCAGGCGTGCCGGAAAACCGGGCTGGCCGCTGTCCTTGTCGCCCAGCCACTCTCCCAGGAAGAGATTGAGCCGCTTCATCGTCCGGTTACCCCACACGATCATCTTGACGACCATTCTCCCGAGTAGTGCCGCCGCGGCGGCGGTCACCGCGGCGGCCACCAGCCAGTCCGAAATGTGCTTCACTAGATCACCCTCCTGTGGTCGATCTTACGGCCGATCAGAGGGGGGTGCCCGCCACTAGCCCCGCAGGGGACCCGCCTGCGCCTGGCCGGCCGCCTTCAGCGCGGTCTCGATGCGGTTCAGCGCGGACTCTAGTCCGGCCAGGGCCGTCATGGCCGGAGCGATGTCCGGGCTGCCGCCGGCCGCGGTCAGCACGCTCTCGATCCGCCCGAGACGCGCGATGACGCCCTCCGGCTTGGCCTTGTCGTCCTGGTAGCCACTCATGATGGCTGCATGGACGTTGCGGAGCTCTGCGGCCTGCTCGTTGGGGCTACCGTCGCCCCACGGGTCCGGTCCTGTGAGCTGCATGATCGTCCCTCCGTCGATGATCTGTTCGGCCAGGCCGATGACCTGGCCGCGTTGCGCCACGATCGGCGCCCCGGGGCAGCCGGTGTGACCACCCCAGGCCGTGCCACCCATGCCATGCCAGCCCAGACCCCGGCCCGTCGGGCTATCCACCAGCTGCAACGGCACGCCGTACTGCTGATGCGCGCGGGCAAGCACGCGGCCTGCGAATTCCAGTTGCCGTTGTGTCAGCGAGTCGCCGGCGTGACCCTCGAACTCGATCGATAGCCATCGACCGTTGCCGGCCACCTGCGTCCACGCGGCAATGTCGGTGTCGACCAGCTGGGCAGCCCTGCCGTCCTTGGCGGCTATGAAGTGTGCGGACACCTTACTTGACGGGTTCTGGCACCAGGCCAACGTGCCGGCATAGGCGCCCTCAGCGATGTGTAGCACCACGCCACGCTGCTCGACGGCGGCCCCGCCATGGTTGGGCGACCCGACCCAGGTCGCGAGATCGGTCCAGCGGCTCATGGCCTCCCCCTCCATTCCCTCGCCTGAATCTTCCTCCGGCCGGTGACGCTACGCCACCCGCAGCAGTCGCATCCGCGATCCGGGCTGACACTTGGCATCGGTGGCGGCCCCGGCCGTGCCCTGCGCGAAGCGGAACTGGAAGGTGCCCGCGGTGCCCCCGACGGTGAGCAGGCCGGACGGAGCGCAGTGTAGCTCACTGGCCGTGACGGCCCCGGCTGTGTCCGTGCCCGCCAACGTGTTGACTCCCCAGTACCCCTGAGCGGTCCCGGACGTCGCCCCCGACTCAGCCCCCCTCATCTCCCATAGGAAGGTCGAGCCGGCCGGAGCGCTCCACCCGATCTTGAAGTCGTTGGAGGTGTATCCAAGGTAACGAATCAGGCACTGGACATCCCATACGCTTCCGGCCGGCAGGCCAGTCACGAACAACGCGTCATCGTCCACCAGCGTCGTGCTGTTGGTGACGGTCTGCGCGGTGGTCCGGTATCGCCACGTAGGAATGTAGTACGGCTGAAGGTCCCCGTAGCCATTGACCGCGTCCGTGATGGCGTCGATCCACGACTCGCGAATGTACTGGTCCGCGGCTGGCGCGACGATGGTCATCTCATGATCCTTTCCGCGTCAACCCGACGCGACAACCGTGTAGTCGACAATGGCCCCGCCCGGGTAGGACCCCTCGGGCACGCCGTCCGGCACCACCTTCCCGATGGCGCCGCGGGGAGTCAGCACCTGCTCGTCTGCGGCGACGATGGTCTGATCGACGATCGCGCCGCCCGGATACGCCCCCTCCGCGGCGGCATCCGGGACCACGACGCCCAGCTCCCCGATCAGAGGCTCGGTGGTCACGGCCACGGTATGCAGTGCGCCATCGGCTGTGACCCGTAACCCGAGCACGCGCCAGTTGCCATCCACCCCCGTCACCACGGGGTCAACAATGTGCGCCAGGTCGCCAGGCTCGACCCTGGGGTCCCACGTGGCGGTCAGGGTCGGCAACGACACCCGCGGCCTGCACAGGAAGTCCAGAATCCACGTGGCCGCCATGGTGGCCGCCCGCTCGGTCTGTGGCGCGTTGAGACTCACGGACAGGGACCGCAGACCGCGATCCGCCACCGACGTCGGGTCCGACACCGTCGTCGATGCCGACGAGCTCACTGCGGCGTATCCAGCCAGGGCCAACGCAGACCATCCCTTGTCGTTGGTCAGATAGAGCGGGGTCAGTGTGGTGTTGACGATGCGGACGAACACCGCCGTCGTCGAATAGCTGGTCACCGTCACCGTCACGGAGGAGTCCGTGACGTACGCACCTGCCCCGTCACTGGTGGTGCACAGGGTGATGTACGGGGCCGCTGGCTGGCTGGCCGAGCTGTTGTCGACCTTGGCGACCGTGCCGACGTTGGCGAAGACGATCTTTTCGCTGCCGGACACGACCAGGTCGACCGTCGCGCCGCCCGCGACGGTCAGCGACTCCGCATACTCGGCGATGGTCGAACTGACCACGCTCACGGATCTTGATGTGTACTGCACGGTGATGCTGTTGAGAATCTTCGATGGATCAACCGATCCGACGATGTCGATAATGTCCGTTTCCGACGACATCTCCACGTTCGCGGCCATCGCCGATGGGGTGGCGTAGTACCCGCGGGGGCGGTACACGTACATGCCCGACGCGAGGATTCCCGCGTATGCCGTCTCCGCCTGCTGGTAGTCCGCGATCGCTGACCATGCCTCGGTCGGGTCGACGTCGCTGAGCAGGGCCAAGTCGAGAGTGGACGGATACAGGTCCGCGCCCCGGTCCCACACGTACGAACTCAGCCACGGATCGGTATCGGGATTCGTGTTCCCCACCTGGAAATCGGCCAGGGGGAGCACGGACGCGAGCGACGGCATGGTGGTCGACAGATCGTCGTACGTCGCGGACAGCACGGCCGTCGACAGCGACGCGTCCGTGTCGCTGTCCGTCGTCCCGTCCAGGTGGACCCACGCCTTCTTGCCGGAGAACGACCAGGCGGCCCCGACGAAGTACCAGCCCCCGTCCTCCGGGATGGTGTCGGTCGACGTCACGGTGAGCGTGTGGCCGCCCCCGTCATCGAGGACGACCTCCATGTGGCGGTTGGCGGTCACCGTGACGATGGCGCTGGCCGTACTGTCGCACCGGTACCGGAATTCGGTCAGGGCCGTCCCGAACGTGGTTGACGCACCGGCGTAGTCGAGTGCGCCCACGCTGGAGATCGGCGCGTCAACCACGTCCCCCCTGACCCAGAATTCGACCCGGCCCGCCGACGCGGACTGGCTCATGAGCTGCAACGTGCTCGAATTGTGCAGCGACACCATGTACAGCCGCAGGAGTTCGTCAGTGGTCGAGCGCAGGCTGACCGCCGACACCCACGGACCACGGACGAAGCGGGGTTCCGACGCCACCGTGTAGCTCGGCACACTGCCCCGGGTCCGGTAGACCCACGCAGGTGGCTGGCCGCCAGCGGTCGACCGGACCGGGGCGAATGGCACCAGCGAGCCATGGAACGGGATGTGCAGGATACAACCGGCGCGCGCGGGAGGGGACGGGTACACCCCGCACTGGTGCAGCAGATACGAGATCGGCCAGGTGGCCCATAGGCCATACAGGTACCCCTGCAACTTGGCGGCCACGACCGGAACCGCGACCGGCGCCGCCAGCTTCCCCCGGGCCGTCGACACGGCATGTAGGGTCGCCGTGTCGACCCCGTCGACGCCGGCCATCGTGCCGCTGAACACGGCCAGACGTTCCGGCCCCGCCGCGGTGCGCACGCCCGCGCTGAATTCGACCGGGGCCACGTCCCGCGCGTAACCGGCCAGGGGGGAGCTGGCGTAACCGGCCCCGAAGTAGCGGCCGGCCGGCGTGCCCCACTCCGGGGCACCCGCGAGGGTTACGGCCAGCTCGGCGGGGCCGAGCTGGTTCGGTGCGGTGACCTCGGACGGCAGGCCGTCGTCGAGCCCCACCGCGAGCTCCCAGGCCTCCGCGACGTACGGCGTGAGGTCGTCAATGCCGCCGCTGGGCGGGACGCCATCGTTAGCCCAGTCCGCGGTCAGGATCGGATTCACCCACTGCACCACGCCGCCGCCCAGCGCGGTGCCGAACTCGTCGGTCGCCCCGATCACTGCGACCCCACCTCCTGAAGGATCAGCGTGACGCCCTCGCGGTACCCGGGATCGGCCCAGGGCTGCGACTCGTCCATGCCGCCCACGATGGCCACGGGGTACACCCCGGTCCCCGGCCGCCAGCCCGACGCCACGCCCCCCGACTCCAACTGCAGCTCATCGAGCGCCACCGTGGCACCGGCGCCCACCGTGGCACCCGTAACCGCCAGCAGCGGCAGCAGGTAGACCGCGCCAGCCGGCGCGACGGCGACCGCCGAGACGGCCGTCCAGTCCCCGCTGGTCGACACCGGCGTGCCGCTGGACGTGCTCAGCGTGACGCCGGCCGCGTCCAGCCACTGCAGCTGGGCGGTCAGCTCGACGACCAGGTCGGTCCCGCCGCCCAGCGCCTGCAGGGACAGGGCGTAGGACACCCCCTCCATCGCGGGGGTTCCGGGCCACCACGATGCCGCGGCATCGAGCGCCAGCGTGGCCGTGGTGCCGGCCGCCAGCGTCCAGAGCAACGACCGGGTACCACGTCGGGCCACGGCCGTCGAGCTGGCCAGGGTGCCCGCACTGGCCGTGAATCCCGTGGTATCGGCCAGTGCGCCAGTGCCTGACGACTGATTGGTAGTCAACAGGTTCAGCCTGCCGGGGTCCAGGAGTGCGAATGGCCCCGACCCCCGTAGCCCATAGGCGTACTCCTCAAGGACGGCCAGGGTGGTCCCGTGGGTGTCCTCCAGACTGCTCCACCGGAGCGTGTAGGTGCGCAGGCCGCCCCGAAGCGCGTGCACCACGGCCCCACCCCCCGCCAGCGTCACCGCGCTGGTGCGCTGGTCGCGCGGAGAGTCAATGCCGTCCCGGGGGCGCGCCAGCCTGGACAGGTCGCCCGGCGTCCCGAAGTAGATCCAATCCATGCCTACCCCCTGGCCGAGCTCAGGTACCGCCGGCGCTGGACACCCGCGACATTCTGTGTGGCGACCAGAGGTGCGGCGGCACCGAGCTCGGCACGCACCACCCGCCGGATCACCTCCTGGCCAATGATGATGGTCGCGGTGAGCTCGACCGGTCCGGCCGCGGTGGCGCCATCCGTACCCGCCGTGGACACGGTGCTGAACCCATAGTTGCGTCCGACATCCTCAGCCATGGAACGGGCACGGCCGGCCGAGATTCCCCGCAGGGGAATCAGGTACTCGCCCCCCGTGCCGCTCTCACCCGCGAGCACCGTCGTGCCACCGACCTTCGCGTCAAGGAAGCGACCGGCCGCGGCCCGGACGAGTCCGCCCATGGCCTTCCGCTTCGGGGCCTGGCCAACGGCCTGCTCGACGGTGGTCACGTACACGGTCTTGTCGTGCAAGTTGTTCAGCGCTCGCGCCATACCCTCGATCTGGCGGACCGCGGGTTCGATTCCCTCCACCACGACCACCGTTCCGGCCCTGGTCGGGATCTCGTAATATTTGCCGATCAGCCGCTGAATCTCGGCCTCGGTATACCCCATGGCGCGGAGCACATCCGCGAGCTCGGCGACCTGGCGACGGTAGGCAGCCGAGGCCTCGTCGGACCCCATGCCCGACGCGACGTTGGCGTCATACATGGCCCGAGCCGCCTCGACGGCGGCCAGGAGGGCGTTGTGGTGGTCCCTGCCCGCCTGCGTGGCGTCGTCGAATCCGCGCTTACCCTGGGCGAGCGCTTCCTTCATGTCGGCCAGGGCCTGCCGGTAGCCGATGGTCGCTTCATCGACACCCTTGACGATGCCAAACAAGCTGTCGAACGCGTTTTTGAGCTCGTCAACCTTGCTCGCAGCGTCGCTGGACGCCTTGCCCAGACTCTTGATGGCGTCGCCCGTGCTCGCGAACGCACTCCCGGCGTGGTCCATGTCATAGAGGACCCTGCGAACGCGATCCGCCTCCGCTTCGAACGCGTCACCCACCTTGCCGGGCAGCTTCGCGAACAGGTTCAGCCAGCGCAGCTCCTGCTCCAGCATGTACTGGAACAGGTCGCCCAGCAGGCCGAGGCCGGTTGCTATGGTCTTGAGTCCGTTTTCGAATATGCGCAGGAAGAGCTTGAGCGCGGCCGCCCCCTGGCCGGAGTGCGAGGCGAGGATCTGAAACGTCTGGCCGATCGCCCTGCCGACCTCTGGAAGCTCGTCACTGAGCATATCGATGACTGGCTTTGCTTGTTTGAGTCCGGCGTTGAACGGACCGATGAACTCTGCGACCGCCCCGCGTAGCCCTTTCGCGAGGGGGGCGATGTACTGCGCCACGATCGAAAATGAGGTTTGTAGTTTCGGGCCGATGACGTCCGCGTCGTCCTGAACGTCCTTCAGCGCGTCCTTCAGGGGTCGGATCATCGGGCCGGCCGCAGCCTTGAGGTTACTGAGCCAGGTCCTGCTCAGCGCTTCTGCGGCTTCCTTGACCTGGTCGTTATCCTTGAGCAACATCGCGCCGAGTGCGGCCACACCGATCACCCCGCCGGCCGTCACGCCGCCGCTGACCGCAGCCCCGATCGCGGGAGTCAGCAGGGCGACCGCGGCGGCGCCGAGTCCGACGAAGAGCGTCCGGACCTCCGGCGCGATGGCGCCCAGATCGCCAAGCGCCTGCGCCAGCGGCCCGACCACCTCCTCCTGTGCGATCTTCCGCACCCGGGACACGCCTCCGAAGTCGACATCCGCCCTGGCGTCAATTCGCCAGATCGGGAGGTTCGTGGCGTGCTGGAATGATTCGTAGATCTGCGCGGTCCTGAAGTTGGCGTCGACCTTCACCTCGGGGGGGCGCCCCCCCATGGCCTCTTTGAGTGCGCGAGCCACCTGTGCCCGACTGAACCGGCCGTCGAGTTCGGCGCGGGGGTGCAGGGCGGGCGCCCCCGCGCCAAGCGCACCCTGGAGGGCACGGTTGATCTGTGCTCGGCTGAACCGGCCGTCGATGCCGATCTTTCCGTTGATCGAGTCCAGCACACGGTCGACATCAGCCTTGACCGCAGCCCGGTCAAGGCTGTGTCTGAGCTGAACGTAGCCATCGCCGATCTTGAAACCATCGGCCATTCCCGCACCCCCCTTCCGTCAGGCCTGCACGTACGTCACAGCCCCCGTGGCCCCCCACTCGTCGTGCAGGACACCGGCCGCCTGCGGGGAGCAGATGTCCGGCGGGGCCACCCTCGCGGCCCGCTGGTGCGCCTCCGCCGCTTCCGCCTGCCGGCGGGCCGCCGTGGTGACGGCGCCACCAGCGTCGATCATGCGCCACGCCCTTGCCAGGAAGCGCGGACCGGACATCGCCCCGAAGTCGCCATCCCCGATCCCATCGATGTGGAGGAATCGAAGGAAGTCGACGTCAAGATCATCAAGGTGATGGGCGACCCAACCTATCTGGGCGAGTCGCCGTCCGAGTTTCCCAGAACCTCCCCCTCGACCTGGCCGAGGTACAGCCGTCCGAGGTTGCCGATGATCTCCCTGATCTGGTCGCTAGTCACCCCCGGGCATTCGGCCAGGGCGCGCATGGCCTCATCCCCGAGAGCGTCCTGTACCAGGTAATGCCCCACGCCGGACACCCCCGTGGTTTCCCCGGCCACCATGGCACGCAGGGCCATCCTGGCCGTGGTCCGCACCGGTGCCCGGAAGCTCCGGTCGCCGATCCGGAACACCTCGAATGTCTCGGGCTCCTCCGGCGCTGCCGCGGGATCGATGACCACCGGCGCGAACGGCGCCGGGCGGCCCCCCTCCGATTCCGCCATGATCAGACCGCCTGCCACACCTGGTAGGGGAAGATGGCCGAACTGACGTAGTGCGCGGTCCATGTGACCGGGAAGACCTGCTGCGCGTCCATCGTCATGGCCAGCCCGACCGACGCCGTCGCCAGGACCTTCCGGACGACGGCCCGTCGCCGCTTGCCGTTGGGCCCGACGGAATCCAGCAGGAGCGCGACGTACGTCGGGGCGGCGTCGTCGCCGTCCGGGGTGACGTCTCCGTCGGTCGGCTCGAACGTCTCATAGCCGGACCCGTCGGTCACGACACCCGACCCCTGTGCGGCGGCGTAGTTGTCGAGGGTCACCTCCGCGAGCTGCGTCCCCACGGTGATCGACCGGCCGGTCAGCTTGCTGCCGAGACGATCGGCCAGCTGGTCCGCCTTGAGCTCAAGGTATGTCCGCTCGACGGTCAGCGTGGTGCCACCTACGGTCAGGCCCACCTCCACCCATGCGGAGGCGGCCGGGGCGTCGTTGATGGCCGCGGCCAGCGGCTCGACCGCGCCGAACAGGCCCACATACAGCCGCGCGGGTCCCGCCGCAAGTGACGTTGGGCTCATGGTCATGATTCACTCCCTTACAGCGGAATCCAATGGAACGCGACATCGAAGACAATGTGCGCATAGCTGGCCGGATCAGCGGGTATGCGGCGCGGTGGCGGCCCCACGGGGTAAGCGGTCAACACTCTGGCCTGGCCGCAGGCGCCCGGGAGCGTCAAGGCGCGGCACGCGGTGAGCGCGTCGTCCCGGCAGGCATCCACGATGGCCTCCGCGAGGGCGTACGCCAGGCCGAGCGGCGGTCGGCCACCTCCGGGGCTACAGGACCAGCACGAGATCTGCACGACCGGCTGACGCGCCCCGGTGTCGATGTCGACCAGGCCCCCGACCGTCGACGACGCCACCACGAACCCGCTCGCGGACCACGAGCTGTTGTCCGCCGGCAGGGCACCGGCCACCATCGCGGCATCGAAGCCGGGGATGGTGGCGATCCAAGCCTGTGCCACCAGGGGGGTG
>Ga0224500_10000304_pt1 | contig 34655 bp, 31 predicted proteins | sample SF_Oct11_sed_USG_FD_168126 | JGI IMG/M metagenome (GOLD analysis project Ga0224500, IMG submission 168126) | Sediment microbial communities from San Francisco Bay, California, United States - SF_Oct11_sed_USGS_4_1 | ecosystem: Environmental > Aquatic > Marine > Sediment | place: USA: California... | reverse complement strand
AGGGCCTCACCCGGCGAGGGGCCCCACGCGCAGCGTGGGGATCGACGGCAAGAGGCCCTTGGCAGGCGGCCGACACTCGACGCATCGTCCTTGCGCTGACCGTCCAAGGAGGCCGCGCGAGGGCCTCACCCGGCGAGGGGCCCCACGCGCAGCGTGGGGATCGACGGCAAGAGGCCCTTGGCAGGCGGCCGACACTCGACGCATCGTCCTTGCGCTGACCGTCCAAGGAGGCCGCGCGAGGGCCTCACCCGGCGAGGGGCCCCACGCGCAGCGTGGGGATCGACGGCAAGAGGCCCTTGGCAGGCGGCCGACACTCGACGCCTCGTCCTTGCGCCGAGCGCCCAAGGAGGCCGTGGCAACTTCGCCAACCGGCGAGGGGCCCCGCTGCGCGGAGCGCGTTGGGATCGGCGCGCGGCGGACTCGAGAAGGCGCCCGGCCAAGCGACACTGGCACTTCTGCCAGTGTGCGCGCGCCCGGGCGCGGGCGTAACGTCCGCCCACTGTCGAACGACGACGTCGCGCGGACGCGCAGGGAGGCGCCATGAAGGTCATCGTGGTCGACGATCACCCCCTGATCCTGACTGCGCTCGCGCAGCTCGCGCCTGCGCTCGGCCGGCAGGTGACGATGATCGGCGCGGCCGATCGCGACGCGGCCTACGCGCAGCTCGCGGCACACCCGGACTGCGCGCTGCTGCTGCTCGACCTCGCGCTGCCCGGCGTCCGCGGCTTCGAGCTGCTCGCGGACCTGCGCCGCGACTTCCCGCGCCTTCCCGTCGCCGTGCTGTCGGCCACGCACGACCGCGCCACCGTCGACGCGGCCTGCGCCGCCGGCGCGAAGGGGTACATCGCGAAGACCGCCAGCGGCGACCAGCTCGTCGCGGCGGTCCGCCGCCTGCTCGACGGGCGCAGCTGCCCGCGCCCCGAGCTCGCGCGCTCGACGTCGCCGATCCGGCTCGCGGAGATCGCCATGCTCGGCCTCACGCAGCGGCAGGACCAGGTGCTGCGGCTCCTCGCGCAGGGCAAGCCGAACAAGATGATCTGCCGCGACCTCGGGCTCTCGGAGGGCACCGTCAAGGTGCACGTCTCGGCTATCCTTCGCGCGCTCAACGTGCACACGCGCGCCCAGGTGATCGCCGAGCTCGCGCGGCGCGGCGTCGCCGTCGACGCGCACGGTCGGCGCGCGCACTAGTGCCCCGTACCGGAAGCTCCTTGCACAGGGACGGGCGGGAAATGACGCGCTGCATTGCTGCCGGTCTTGCGCGTGTTCGCGATACCCGCTCCGACCGGCGTCGCGCAGCGCGCCATTTTTTCGTCCTTGCGCGAGCACAGGTGGTTGCTGCGCTGCGATGCGACGAGGAACTCCCGGTGCGGGACAGTAGCGGCATGATGCAAGACGACAGTTGGAGCGCCAACGCGTGCACGGCGCGCGTTGCCTCGTGCCGCTGCCGGCGAGCGCCCGACGGGCCGCCCCGAGGGCGCTCGCGTGATCCGCGGCTCGGTGCAAGAGGCGCAGCGTCGGCGTCGCGGCATCCACCGCGCTCCCGAACGCCTCTCGCATCGATCTGCTAGCCGTGTCCTCGCTCGCCGGCCTCGGCAGCGCGCAGCTCGAGCGCGCGCGGGCCGACCAGGTCGCACTCGCGTACGCGAGCCTGCCGCGCACCACGCTGTCGATGCTGCTCGGCGGCGCGCTGCTCGCGATCGCCATGCGGGGCCAGGCCGACGCCGCGTGGTGGCTCGCCTGGTTCGGGCTGATCGCACTCAACCAGTTCTGGCGCTGGCGGCTGACCGTCGCGTTCCGCCGCGCCGATCCCGGCGCGTCGGCGCTGCCGCGCTGGGGCCGCTACTGGGCCGCGGGCTCCTCGCTCGCCGGCGCGCTGTGGGGGCTCGCGGCGGTCGTCGTGTTTCCCGCCTCCGAGCCGCACCAGGCGCTGCTGATCGTGTGCCTGTTCGGCGTCGCGCTCGCCGGCGTCAACCTCACCGCGGTCTGGCGGCCCTCGTTCTACGGCTTCGTGCTGCCCGCGCTGCTGCCGCTGATCGCGCGCGTCGCCTGGGAAGGCGATCCCGTCCACCTCGACACCGCGGCCGTGATGGCCGTCGTCCTCGCGTTCGTGCTCGCCTTCGGCCACCGCGTCAACGACCTGCTGACGCAGGCGCTCGCGATCCGCCACGAGAACGTCGACCTCATCGGCGAGCTCAGGGCGCAGACGCGCGCGGCCGTCGATGCGCGCGCCGCGGCCGAGGCGGCGAACCGCGCGAAGTCGCAGCTGCTCGCCGCGGCCAGCCACGACCTGCGGCAACCGCTGCACGCGGTGGGGTTGTACGTCGCCGCGCTGGAATCCCGCGCCGCCGACGCGGAGTCGCGCGCCATCGTCGCCCGCACGCAGCAGGCGCTCGACTCGCTCGACCTCCAGTTCGGCCAGCTGATCGACCTCTCGCGCCTCGAAGCCGGCGCGCTCGTGCCGCAGCGCGAGCGCGTGCCGCTCGCACCGCTGCTCGCGGCCCTCGCCGCCGAGTTCCGCCCGCAGGCCGAGGCGAAGGGCGTGCGCCTGATCGCGGTGCCGACGCGCCTCGCGGTGGACAGCGACCCCGCGCTGCTCGGCCGCATCCTGCGCAACCTCGTGTCCAACGCGGTGCGCTGCACACGCTCCGGCGGCGTCGTGGTGGGCGCGCGCAGGCGCGGCCGCGAGGTCGCGATCGAAGTCGTCGACACGGGGATCGGCATCGCGCCCGAGCACCGCGAGCGGATCTTCGAGGAGTTCTACCAGGTGCGCGCACCCGCGCCCGCCGGCAACCGCGGCATGGGACTCGGGCTTGCCATCGTGCGGCGCCTCGCGGACCTGCTCGGCCACGCGGTCACCCTGCGCTCGCAGCCCGGCCGCGGCTCGCGCTTCGCGGTCGTGGCGCCACGGGTCACGGACCTGCGCTCGATCGCCCCGCGGCCCGAGGCGGGCGCCGCGACCGGCGCCCAGGCGTGCCTCGCCGGGGCCACGATCGCGGTCGTCGACGACGATCCCGCGTCGATCGAAGCGATGCGCTCGCTGTTCCTCGCGTGGGGCGCCGACGTGGCCGGCGGCGGCGATGCGGCCGAGGCCCTGCGCGCGCTGGGCCGCCTCGAGCGCTATCCGGACCTCATCGTCGCCGACCTCCGACTCGAACGCGGCGCGAACGGCCTCGACGCGGTCGCGCAATTGCGCGACGAGCTGGGCGTGTCGATCCCTGCGCTGGTGGTCTCGGGCGACGTTTCGGAAGACGCGACGCGCAGCGTCCGATCCGCCGGGCTTGCCCTGCTGGCGAAGCCCGTGGTGCCGGCGGCGCTGGCTGGCGCGGCGTCGGTGCTGCTGGCGCAGTCGCGTCCTGCAGTGGCCGGCCGCGTCGTCGGAGCGTAGGTACGCCCCGGAGTGCAAGCCTCCCTCGCCCTGCCCTCTCCCGCGTGGCGGAGGAGGGGGTTGGACCCCCCCTCACCCGCCGTCAGGCGGGGGAGGGGGAAGAGGCTGTCAGCCGGGGAAGCGCTCGCGCATCCTCTCGCGGAAGTGCTCCATGCGCTCCATGCGCTTCAGCATCGCGTCGCGCACGACCAGCTTCTGCTCCGCGCTGAAAGTGTCGTAGAGCGCCAGCCATTGGTCGCGCACCTGCGCGTGCCGCACGGCCAGGGCCGCGCGCGTCTGGTCGCCCAGCGCCGCGATGTTGCGCAGGTTCGGCGCGTTCGATGCGAGCTCGGCGCGCACCGCGTCCCGCACCTTCGTGCCTTCGGCGCGCGCCTGCTCGCGGGCGGCCCTGCCGGCCGCGACGGCGTTGTCGAATTGCTGCTGCTGCTGCGTGTTGAGGTTGAGCTGCGAGCGCAGGTGCGCGATCACCTGCTCGACGTGCGCGCCGCGGGCGTGCGGCCCGAAGCCCGCACCGGGGCCGGGGCCCGCGCCGGGGCCTGCGCCGGGGCCGGGCTGGGCCGCGGCGCCGATCGCGACGAAGAAGGCGGAAGCGAGCGCCGCCTGGGCGGCGCGGCGGCGGAGTCGGGAGTCGAACATGGTCATCCTTTCGGGGGGGTCGGGAGCATTGCGATCCGGAGTACGCCGGATCCGATGCTTCGATGGGCATTGTGCGACCGTCGTTCCTCGCCGCGCCGCTCCGATTGCAACACCCCGTTGCCCCCGGGGGCGGCCGTTACAATCTGCAACACCTTTCGCTCCCCGGCGCCGCGATCCGCGGTCTACTCGCCCCATGACGACCCGCAGCACGCGCATCCTCGTCGTCGACGACGACGTACGCCTGCGCGACCTTCTCACCCGTTACCTCGGCGAACAGGGCTTCGAGGTGCGCGCGATTCCCGACGCGCGCGAGCTCGACAAGCGGCTGCAGCGCGACCCGCCGCACCTTCTCGTCCTCGATCTCATGCTGCCGGGCGAGGACGGGCTGTCGGTGTGCCGCCGCCTGCGCGGGGCCGGGGAGAACGTGCCGATCATCATGCTGACGGCGAAGGGGGAGGAGGTCGACCGCATCGTGGGTCTCGAGATGGGCGCGGACGACTACCTGCCGAAGCCTTTCAACCCGCGGGAGCTGGTCGCGCGCATCCACGCGGTGCTGCGGCGCCACGGCGAGCGCGCGGCGCCCGGCGCGCCGACCGACGCCGGCACGGTGCCGTTCGGTCCCTATGCGCTGGACCTGGCCGCGCGCACGCTCGCGCGCGACGGGAACAGTGTCACGCTGACCACCGGGGAGTTCGCGCTGGTCAAGGTCTTCGTCCAGCACCCGCGCCAGCCGCTCGCGCGCGAGAAGCTGATGATGCTCGCGCGCGGGCGCGACCACGAGGTGTTCGACCGCGCGATCGACGTGCAGGTGTCGCGGCTGCGCAAGCTCGTCGAGCCCGACCCGTCGGCGCCGCGCTACATCCAGACCGTGTGGGGCTTCGGCTACGTGTACGTGCCCGACGACGGCGCCGAGGCGGGCGCGACGTGAAGCTCTGGCCGCGCACGCTGTTCGGGCGGCTCGCGCTCGTGCTGGTCGGCGTGCTCGTGCTCGCCGTGCTGGCCACGATCCTGCTGTTCCGGCAGGACCGCACCGCGCTGATCGTGCGCCACTTCAGCGAGACAAAGCTGGTGCAGCTGCAGGCGCTGCGCGTCGCGCTCGAGGGCCTGCCGCGCGAGGAGCGGCGCGACGCGCTGCCGCGCCTCGCGCGCGAGCACGGCGTGCGCCTGTTCGCCGCCGACGAGCGCGAGCCGCCGGGCATCGGCGCATCGGGGTGGCGGCCGGGCATGGGCATGCGCATGGGCGGCGAGGGGCCGCGGTTCCGCGACGGCATGCGCGACGCGCCCCGCGAAGGCGACGGTCCGGGCGACGTCGTGCCGGGCCCGCTGCGCACGTTCCTGCCGCTCATCGCCGAGATCGAGACGCGCCTCGTGCAATCGCTGGGCGCCGGCGTGGAAGTGCGCGTGCAGCCGCGCGCGCAGGCGATGTGGGTGAAGCTGCCCGCGGGCACTGCGAGCTACTGGGTCGGCTTCCCTCTGCCGCCACGCCCCGCGACGGAGCCGGAGCCCACGCGGGCGCTGATCTGGAGCCTGGCGCTGCTCGCGGCGCTGCTCGTCGCGGCGTTCCTGTTCGCGCGCTACCTCGCGCGCCCTTTGCGCGACCTCGAAGGGGCCGTGGCGCGCGTAGGAAGCGGCGAGGCGCCTCAGCCGCTGCCGGAGACCGGGCCCTCCGAGATCGCCGCCGTCAACCGCGGCTTCAACGCGATGCTCGCCAACCTGCGCCAGATCGAGCGCGATCGCGCAGTGCTGCTGGCCGGCGTCTCGCACGACCTGCGCACGCCGCTCGCGCGCCTGCGCCTCGGCGTCGAGCTGTCGCAGGCCGACGCGGCCACGCGCGAGGGCATGGTCGCGGACATCGAGGAAATGGACCGCGTCATCGGCCAGTTCCTCGACTTCGCGCGCGGCGAGGACGCCGTCGCGCTGGAGTCCCGCGACGTCAACGACCTCGTCGCCCCGATCGTCGAGCGCAGCCGCAAGGCCGGCCACGACGTGCGCTTCGCGCCGGGCGCGCTGCCCGCCGTGCCGCTGCGGCCCACCGCGATCGCGCGGCTGGTCGCCAACCTGATCGACAACGCGATCGCCTACGGCGCCCCGCCCGTCGATGTGTCGACGCGGCTGGACGCCGGGCACGTGACGATCGACGTCGCCGATCGCGGCCCCGGCATCCGGCCGGAGGACGTCGAGCGCCTGAAGCAGCCGTTCACGCGGGCGGAGGCCTCGCGCGCGCGCGGCGATGGCGCCGCGGGCGCAGGGCTGGGCCTGGCGATCGTCGACCGCATCGCGCGGCTGCACGGCGGCACGCTCGACCTGCTCGCGCGCGAGGGCGGCGGCGCGCTCGCGCGCGTGCGGCTGCCGCTGCGCGCCGGGGCCTGAGGCGCTCCGCTCAGAGCGCTTCGGAGACGAGCAGGACGGTGGCCAGCGCCGCGACGCCCTCCTCGCGGCCGGTGAAGCCCAGGCGCTCGGTCGTCGTGGCCTTCACCGAGACGCATTCCTCGTCGCAGTCGAGGTCGGCGGCGACGTTCTCGCGCATCCGCGGCACGTGCGGCGCGAGCTTCGGGACCTGCGCGATCACCGTGGCGTCGACGTTGCCCACCGCGTAGCCGCGCTCGCGCATCATCGCCGCCACGTGCCGCAGCAGCACGCGGCTGTCCGCGCCCGTCCAGGTCGCCTCGCTGTCCGGAAAGTGCACGCCGAGGTCGCCCAGCGCCAGCGCCCCGAGGATCGCGTCGGCGATCGCGTGCAGCAGGACGTCGGCGTCGGAATTGCCCGCGAGCCCGCGGTCGAACGGGATCGTCACGCCGCCGATCACCAGGCGGCGGCCCGCGGCGAACGCGTGCACGTCGAAGCCGTTGCCGATGCGCATCGTCATCGCTCCTCCCCTTCGTGGACTTCCGCGGCGAGGATCGCCGCCGCCAGCGCCAGGTCCTCCGGCCACGTCACCTTGAGGTTCGCCGGGCTGCCCGGCACCAGCCGCGGGCGCATACCCAGCCGCTCGACCGCCTGCGCCTCGTCGGTGACGCCCAGCGCCTCTTCGTCGGCGAGCGCCTGTACCAGCACGCGGTAGCGGAACATCTGCGGCGTCTGCGCCTGCCACAGCGCGGCGCGATCCTCGGTCGCCACCACCCGCGCGGCCTCCGCGGCACGGCCCGCGAACGTGTCGGCGCGCTTGAGCGTGTCGGCGACGGGGATCGCGAGCAGGCCGCCCACCTCGTCGTCCCACAATCGCTCCACGAGCCGCAGCAGCGCCGCGCGCGGCACGCAAGGCCGCGCAGCGTCGTGCACCAGCACCCAGTCGCCGTCCTCGGCGCGGCCGGCGAGCGCGCGCAGCGCGTTGCGCACCGTTTCGCCGCGGGTGAGCCCGCCGCAGCGCACCGCCTCCACGCCCGCGCGCGGACCGATCGCGTGCTCGTACCACGCGTCGTCGCGCGCGATCGCCACCAGCACGGTCTCGAACGACAACCCCGCAAGCAGCCGGCCGAGCGTGCGCGCGAGCAGCGGCACGCCGTCGAGCCGCGCGTACTGCTTGGGCGTACCCGCGCCGAAGCGCGTGCCGCCGCCGGCGGCCGGGACCACGCCGAAGAGCCGCGTCATCGCGTCACCGGAGGTACCTCGCGAGGAAGCGCTCCATCGCGCCGTAGAACTCGAGCTGGTTCTCCTCGTTGGCGAAGCCGTGGCCCTCGTTCTCCTTCACGAGGTAGGGCACGTCCACGCCGCGCGCCTTGAGTGCCGCCACCATCTGGTCGGACTCCGCCTGCACGACGCGCGGGTCGCGGGCCCCCTGCGCGATCAGCAGCGGCGCGCGGATGCGTTCGGCGTTGAGCGCGGGCGAGGTGCGCGTCAGCTGCTCCTTGTCGGCGACCGGGTCGCCGACGAGGTCCTCCACCATCGCGAGCATCGGCTTCCAGTACGGCGGGATCGACTTCATGAACGTGAACAGGTTCGACACGCCCACGTAGTCGACGCCGCAGGCGTAGAGGTCCGGCTCCTTCACCAGCCCCATCAGCGTGGCGTAGCCGCCGTAGCTCGCCCCGTAGATGCAGATCCGCTTCGGGTCGGCGATGCCTTCCGCGATCAGCCAGCGCACGCCGTCGGTCACGTCGTCCTGCATCGCCAGCCCCCACTGCTTGCGGCCGGCGAGCCAGAACTCGCGCCCGTAGCCGGTCGAGCCGCGGAAGTTCATCTGCAGCACCGCGTAGCCGCGGTTGGCGAGGAACTGGACCTCGGGATTGAAGCCCCACGCGTCGCGCGCCCACGGCCCGCCGTGCGGGTTGACGACGACCGGAAGGCGCTTCGGCTCGCGCCCCACCGGCAGCGTGAGGTAGCCGTGTATCGTCAACCCGTCGCGCGCGCGGTACGCGATCGGCTTCGCGGGGGCCATCTGCGCCTCGGGCAACCACGGGTGCACCTCGCCCAGCTTCGTCAGCCGGTCCGCTGCCGCGTCATAGAGGTAGCGCGTGCCCGCGGTGCGGTCGCTCGTCGCGGCCACGACCATGCGGTCCTCGTCGTCGGTGATCGCCTGCACGGCGATGTCGTAGCCGGGGAGCTTGCGGCGGATGGCGGCGTGCGCGCGCTCGGCGCGCTCGTCGAGGTAGTGGCGCTCGGTGCGCCAGGTGACGTACGTGACCGCGGTCGGCACCTTGCGCGTGCGCGAGGACTCCACCCCCTGCACGTCGACCTCGGGGTGGGCGAAGACGACGCGCTCCTCCTTCGCGGTGGCCGGGTCGACCAGCACGAGCGCCGCCTTGTCGCGGCCGAGGTTGGAGACCGCGTAGAGCCTGCGGTTGTCGGGCGTGAACAGCACCGGCGTGAAGCTGTCGCGATAGCTCGTCGTCAGCACCTCGCGAAACGGCGCGTCGGCGCGCTCGCGGTAGAGGTACGTGCGGTTGACGCCGTCGCTGCGCACCGCCCCGCGGACGACGCCGTCGTGGTCGGTGATCCAGCCGATCACGCCGCCCGGGTTCTCGGCGACGAGGCGCAGCGCGCCGGTGCCGAGGTCGAGCTCGTGCACGTCGAAGAGCTCGCGGTTGCGCTGGTTGAGCGCGACCAGCATCCGCTCCGCCTCGCGCGGCAGCATGTCGACCACGTAGGCCTTGACGCCGCCGCCCGGCGTCATCGCGCGCGCCTCGCCGGTGCGCACGTCGGCGACGACCACGCGGTCGTTCTCGTCACCCCCGGCGTTCTGCAGGTACACGAGCCGGTGCGGCCCCTTCCAGAAGTGATCCGGGATGTCGCGGTCGCGTTCCGCGGTGACTCGCCGCGGTTCCCCCGAGCCGTCGGCCGGCTGCACGTAGATGTTGCGACGCCCCTCCCAAGGCTGCATGAACGCCAGCGTCCTGCCGTCCGGCGCGATGCGGAAGTAGGCCCGCTCGGGATTGCGGAAGAAGTCGCGCAGCGGCAGTTCGGGCGGCGGCGCGGGCGGCGCGGTAGCGCAGGCCGCCAGGAGGCCGGCAAGCGCTACCGCGGCGAAGCGGCGGGTCACAGCAGGCATGCGATTCTCTCCTCGTCCAGCGGCCGGAAGCCCAGCCGCTCGTAGAAACGCCACGCGGGAGCATTCTCCCGGTGGCAGCCGCAGTCGACGCGCGTCGCGCCGGACTCGCGCAGTTCGTCGAACAGCGCGCGCAGCATCGCAGCACCCACGCCGCGACCCTGCCTGCCTTCGGCGACGTGGACGTCGTCGAGCTTGACGACGAGCGAGCCGCGCGACGTCGAGATCGCGTAGCAGGCCACGCACACGCCGGCGGGCTCGCGCCGCGCTCCCGCGTAGGCGAGCCAGACGAAGCCGACCTCGGGCCGCGCCAGGAAGAGGTCGAGCGCGCGCTCGAGCGCCTCGCGCCCGCCGTCGCCGTAGACGCCCGCGGATGCGCGGTAGTGCCGGTCTTCGCCCAGGAACGCCCCGAGCAACGCGAGCGCGTCGCCGCGCGTCGCCGCGGTCATGCGCTCGCAGGCCACCTCGCCGGGGACTTCGCTCACGCCGCGATCGCCGCCAGCGCTGCGCGGATGCGGTCCGGTATGCGCACCGGCCGCTGCGTGGCGCGGTCGACCCAGACGTGCACGAAGCGCCCGCTCGCGGCCGCCGCGTCCTCCCCGGCGCGAAAGATGCCGATGCCGTACACGACCGACGAGTTGCCGAGGCGTTCCACGCGCAGGCCCGCCTCGACCGCGTCGGGGAACGCGAGCGAGCGGTGGTAGCGGCAGGAAGTCTCGACGACGAGCCCGACGACAGGGTCGGCGGCGATGTCGAGCCCCCCCACGCGGATCAGGTGCTCGTTGACCACGGTGTCGAACCACGCGTAGTAGACGACGTTGTTGACGTGGCCGTACGCGTCGTTGTCGTGCCAGCGCGTGGGGATCGCGAGGAAGTGGCGGTAGCGCGCGCGCGTCTCCGCCGGCTCCCTCGCGGCCTGCGGGGCCGCGGCCATCAGTTGAGCATCTTCTCGTCGAGCATCTCGATCCAGTGGCGCACCGGGCGCGAAGTGCCCGTCGCGAGGTGCGTCTGGCAGCCGATGTTCGCCGACACGATCACGGCGGGCCGCTCGGCCTGCATCGAAGCGAGCTTGCGGCGCTTGAGCTCCTCGGCGAGCTCGGGCTGCAGGATCGAGTACGTCCCCGCCGAGCCGCAGCAGAGGTGCGGATCGGCGATGGGCACGACCTCGTGGCCGATGGCGCGCAGGATCTCCTCGACGCGCCCCTTGAGCTTCATGCCGTGCTGCAGCGTGCACGGCGGGTGGAAGGCGATGCGCTGGCTGCCGCGGTCCATGGCGACCCTGGCCGCGATGCGCTTCCACTCGCCGCCGATCACCTCCACCGGATCGCGCGCCAGCTCCGCCACGCGCGCCGCCTTGGCCTTGTACGCGGGGTCGTCCGCCAGCAGGTGGCCGTAGTCCTTGACCATCACGCCGCAGCCGCTCGACGTGGTGACGATCGCCTCGGCGCCCTGCTCGATCGCCGGCCACCACGCGTCGACGTTGCGCCTGACGAGGTCGAGGCCCTCCTGCTGCTCGTTCAGGTGGTAGGGCAGCGCGCCGCAGCAACCGCTGCCAGACATGCCCACCGCCGAGATTCCGATGCGGTCGACCACGCGCGCGAACGCGGCGTCGATCGACGGCGCGATGGTCGGCTGCACGCAGCCGAGCACGACGATCACGCGCCGCTCGTGGCGCGGCGGCGGCCACGCGCCGGCTGGTTGCGCGCGCGGCACCTTGCGCGCCAACGACGTGGGCAGGACGCCGCGCGCCGCACGGCCGAACAGCAGCGCGGCGCCGAACAGCGCCTTCGAGCGCAGGCCCTTGGACAACGCGTAGCGCGTGGCACGCTCGGTGGCGCTGCGCGGGACCTGCCGCTCGACGACGGCGCGGCCGATGTCGGCCAGCCGGCCGTACTGCACGCCCGACGGGCAGGTCGTCTCGCACGAGCGGCAGGTGAGGCAGCGGTCCAGGTGCAGCCGCGTCGTCGCCGTGGCGCGCTTGCCCTCGAGCACCTCCTTGATGAGGTAGATGCGACCGCGCGGGCCGTCGAGCTCGTCGAAGTTGATCTGGTACGTCGGGCAGGTAGCCGTGCAGAAGCCGCAGTGCACGCACTTGCGCAGGATCGCGTCGGCCTCGCGACCCTCGGACGTGTCGCGGATGAACGCGGCGAGGTTCGTCTGCATTACGCCACCGCGCCCATGCGCCCGGGATTGAGGATGCCGCGCGGATCGAACTCCGCGCGCAGGCGCGCGTGCAGCCCGGCCAGCGGGCCCGGCAGCGGGTGGAGGGCGCTCGCGGCGCGTTCCTGCGCGGAGAACAGCGTCGCGTGGCCGCCGTTCGCCCACGCCCAGGCGCGCAGCTTCGCCGCGTCGGCGCGCGGCGCGACGAGCCATCGCAGCGCCCCGCCCCACTCGATCAGCGTCTCGCCGCCGAGATCGGCGTAGGGGGCCGTCGACCTCACCGACAGCCGCCAGACGGGCGCGCCGTCGCGCGCGGAAGCGAAGAACGGGTGTGCGTGGTCGCGCACCGACGCCCAGAACGCCGCGCCTTCGGCGACGGCCTCGCCGCCCAGCTTCGCGATCGCCGACTCGACCGCGGCCGCGGCACCCGACAGGCGCACGAGCAGTCGTCCGCCGGCGAAACAACTGGCCGACAGCGGCAATGGCTTGCCGCCCCATTCGTTCACGCGCCTGATGCCCTCGTCGGCGGAGACCTCGAAGGCGCGCGTGGCCTCCACGCGGGGCACCGGAAGGCACTTGATCGAAGCCTCCGCCACGATGCCGAGCGTGCCCAGCGCGCCGGTCATCAGCCGCGTGACGTCGAAGCCCGCCACGTTCTTCATCACGCGCCCGCCGAACGCGAGCGCCTCGCCGCGCCCGTCGACGATGCGCACGCCGAGCATGTGGTCGCGCACCGCGCCCGCGTACGGACGGCGCGGGCCCGAGAGCCCGGCGGCAACCGTGCCGCCGACCGTGGCTCCGGGTGCGAAGTGCGGCGGCTCGAACGCGAGCATCTGCCCCTCCGAGGCGAGCGCCCGCTCGACGTCGGCGAGCAGCGTGCCCGCGCGCACCGTAACCACCAGCTCCGTCGGCTCGTAGTCGACGATGCCGGCGTACTCGCGCGTGTCGAACGGCTCGCCCGCGACCGGCTCGCCGTAGAACGCCTTGGTGCCGCCGCCGCGGATCGCCAGCGGCGTGCGCGCCGCGTGCGCCGCGCGCACGCGCTCCTGCCAGCGCTCGAGGATCGGGTCGCCCGCGGTCACGTCGCCCGTCCTGCCGCCCTCAGCTTGTCGCGGTAGACGATGCGCGGCTCGTCGGCCTCGACGATCGTCGTCTCCGCCAACGCCGCCTGCTCCCACGCGCGCAGGAACGGGTGCGCGAGCAGCCGCCGCCAGTAGGCGTGCGCCTCGCCCTGCGGCTCGACGAGGTAGGTCTGGAACCGGAACGCCACCGGCGCGAAGAACGCATCCGCGATGGAGAACGCCCCGAACAGGTAGTCGCCGCCGCCGCCGAAGCGCCTGCGCGCCTCGCCCCACAGCGCGCAGACGCGCTCGATGTCCCTGGCCAGCCCCGGCGACCACGGCCGCACGTCGAGGCGCTCGCGTATGCACATCGTCATGTCGTTGCGCAGGTCGCGGAAGCCCGCGTGCATCTCCGCGCACATCGACCGCGCGAACGCCCGCGCCTTCGGGTCGGCCGGCCACATGCCGGCGTGCCGCTCGGCCAGGTACTCGGCGATCGCCAGCGACTCCCACACCACGACGTCGCCGTCGTGCAGGCAGGGCACCAGCCCGTGCGGCGAGAACGCCAGGTACGACGCGTTGTACCCGCCGTCGCCGAGCTGGACGTCGACCTCCTCGAACGGGGCGCCCGACAGCTTCGCGCACAGCCAGCCGCGCAGCGACCACGACGAGTAGTTCCTGTTGGCGATGTAGAGGCGGTACATGGTCGGGTGTGGGACTGTGCGCCGGGCGGCGTGCCGGACGCAGGCATCTGCGCCCTAGCTGTGAGTGGCCAGGAGGTTGTCTCGTTGGTGCATACGCTCCGCGCCTGAGCGCGGACGACGAGCTTTGCATGCGCGAAACGCATGCAACGCAGAAACAACGCACTGAAGCTTCACGCCTGGCCCCGCCTCTCCGGCGGCACCGTCTTGCCGGGATTGAGTATGTCGTTAGGATCCAGCGCCCGCTTGATCGTGCGCATCACGTCGACGGCGTCGTCGCCGTGCTCGGCCACCAGCGCGTCGAGCTTGTGGATGCCCACACCGTGCTCGCCGGTGCACGTGCCGCCCATGCGGATCGCGCGCAGGCTCACGCGCTGCGCGAGCGCCTCGGCGCGCGCGCGCTCCTCCCCGTCGTTCGGGTCGAACAGCACCAGCAGGTGGAAGTTGCCGTCGCCCACGTGACCGACGATCGGGCAGACGAGGCCGGACCGCTCGACGTCCTCGCGCGTCTCGAGCACGCAGTCGGCAAGCCGGCTGATGGGCACGCAGGCGTCCGTCGAGAAGCCCATCGCGCCCGGCCGCAGGGCCAGCGCCGCGTACCACGCGTTGTGCCGCGCCTTCCACAGCTGCGAGCGGTCCTCGGCGGCCGTGGCGAAGCGGAACGCGCCGCCGCCGTGGTCGGCGGCGATCGCCGCCATCATCTCGGCCTGCTCCTTCACCGCGGCGGCGGTGCCGTGGAACTCGAAGAGCAGCGTGGGCCTTGCCTCGTAGCCGGCGAGCTTCGAGTAGGCGATGCACGCCCGCATCTGCAGCTCGTCGAGCAGCTCGATGCGCGCGACCGGGATGCCGTGCTGCATCGCGACGATCACCGTCTGCACCGCCGAGCGCAGGTCGGGAAACTGGCCCACCGCGGCGGAAATCGCCTCGGGCACGCCGTAGAGCCTGAGCTGGATCTCGGTGATGATCGCCAGCGTGCCTTCCTGCCCGACGAACAGGCGCGTGAGGTCGTAGCCCGCGCTCGACTTGCGCGCGCGTCCGCCGGTGCGCACGATGCGCCCGTCGGCGGTGACCACGGTGAGCCCGAGCACGTTCTCGCGCATCGTCCCGTAGCGCACCGCGTTGGTGCCCGACGCGCGCGTGGCGGTCATGCCGCCGATCGTCGCGTTGGCGCCCGGGTCGATCGGGAAGAACAGCCCCGTCCCCTTGAGCTCGGCGTTGAGCTGCTCGCGCGACACGCCCGCCTGCACGCGGCAGTCGAGGTCGTCGGCGTTGATCTCCAGCACGCGGTTCATCTGCGACAGGTCGAGCGAGACGCCGCCGTAGAGCGCCGCGACGTGGCCCTCGAGCGACGTGCCGATGCCGAAGGCGATCACCGGCACGCGCGCCGCGTTGCACAGGCGCACGATCGCCGCGACCTCCTCGTTGGTGTGCGGGAACACGACGACGTCGGGGAGCGCCGCGTCGGCGAGGCCCTCGCCGTGGCCGTGCTGCTCACGCACGCTGGCGTTGGTGCTCGCGCGCGCGCCGTAGTCGCGCGCCAGGCGCTCGACCACGCCGGCCACGACCGTCGGGGCGGGCCGCTCGCGGGCTGCAGGGACGCCGCTCATCGTCCGTCGCCGGTCAGTACCGCGGCAGCTCGGCGTGCTTGAGCTCGCCGCCGTGCACGTGCATGCGCCCGAACTCGGCGCAGCGCGCGAGCGTGGGCACGGCCTTGCCGGGGTTGAGCAGCGCGTGGGGGTCGAACGCGCGCTTGATGCCGAGGAAGCGCTCGAGCTCCGCCGGCGCGAACTGGTTGCAGGCCCCGCGCAGCTTCTCGACGCCCACGCCGTGCTCGCCGGTCACGGTGCCGCCGACCTCGATGCACAGGTCGAGGATGCGGTCGCCGAACGCGATCGTCTTGTCCGCCTCGCCCGGGACGTTGGCGTCGTAGAGGATCAGCGGGTGCAGGTTGCCGTCGCCGGCGTGGAACACGTTCGCCACGCGCAGCCCGTACTCGGCGGACCACTCCGCGATCTTGTGCAGCACGCCGGACAGCGCCTTGCGCGGAATCGTGCCGTCGATGCAGTAGTAGTCCGGCGAGATGCGGCCGGCAGCGGGGAACGCGGCCTTGCGACCGGACCAGAACAGCAGGCGCTGCGCCTCGTCCTTCGACACGCGGATCTCGGTGGCGCCCGAATCGGTCAGCACCCGCTTGATGTCGGCCATCTCCGCGGAGACCTCCTCAGGCGTGCCGTCGGACTCGACGAGCAGGATCGCCGCGGCGTCGAGCGGGTAGTTCGCGTGCACGAACTGCTCGACGGCGCGCGTGGCCGCCTGGTCCATGAGCTCGAGGCCTCCGGGAATGATGCCTTCCGCGATGACCTTGCCGACCGCCTCGCCCGCCGCTTCGATCGTCGCAAACGCGGCGAGCGCGACCTGCGCGAACTGCGGCTTCGGCGTCAGCTTGACGGTGATCTCGGTGATGACCGCGAGCAGGCCCTCGCTGCCGTTGATCAGCGCGAGGAGGTCGTAGCCGGGCGCGTCGAGCGCTTCGTTGCCGAACTCGACGACCTCGCCTTCGATCGTCACCCCGCGCACGCGACGCACGTTGTGCACGGTGAGCCCGTACTTGAGGCAGTGCACGCCGCCGGCGTTCTCGGCGACGTTGCCGGCGATCGTGCAGGCGATCTGCGACGACGGGTCGGGCGCGTAGTAGAGGTTGTGCGCCGCGGCCGCCTCGCTGATCGCGAGGTTGCGCACGCCCGGCTGGACGACCGCGGTGCGCGCGAGCGGGTCGATCGCGAGGATGCGGCGGAACTTCGCCAGCGACAGCACGACGCCATCCTTGTGCGGCATCGCCCCGCCGGAGAGCCCGGTGCCCGCGCCGCGCGCGACGACCGGGACGCGGGCCGCGTGGCAGGCCCTCAGGATCGCGACGACCTGCGCCTCGGTGTCGGGCAGCGCGACCGCCGCGGGCAGCTCGCGGAACAGCGTGAGCCCGTCGCACTCGTAGGGCCTGGTCGCCTCCGGCGCCGTGAGCAGCGCCTCGCCCGGCAGGATTGCCGCGAGCTGCGCGTGGACGGACGGCGGGAGCATGGGGGAATTATAGGGGCGAGGGGTGAGGGTTTGGGGGGCGAGCCCGCCGAGGGCAGAATCGCGGGTATGGGCACGCTCACCCCTCCCCCCTCCTCCCTCCCCTTGGATCGTTCGGCGCGACCGCTCGCGGGCCTGCGCGTCCTCGAGATGGGCGCGCTGATCGCCGGCCCGTTCTGCGCGAAGATCCTCGCCGAGTTCGGCGCCGACGTCGTCAAGCTCGAGCCGCCGGGAAGCGGCGACCCGCTGCGCACGTGGCGCTACATGAAGGACGGCACCTCGGTGTGGTGGCACGTGCAGTCGCGCAACAAGCGCTCGGTCGCCGTCGACCTGCGCAAGCCGGAGGGACAGGCGATCGCGCGCGACCTCGCGCTGCGCGCCGACGTCGTGGTCGAGAATTTCCGGCCGGGGACGCTCGAGGAGTGGGGCCTCGGTTACGAGGCGCTGTCGGCGCGCAACCCGGGGCTGGTCATGGTGCGCATCTCGGGCTACGGGCAGGACGGCCCGTACAGCGGGCGGCCGGGCTTCGGCGTGATCGGCGAGGCGTTCGGCGGCCTGCGCTACGTGACCGGCACGCCCGACCGCCCGCCTTCGCGCACCGGCGTGTCGATCGGCGACACGCTCGCCGCCCTCTACGGCGTCATCGGCGCCATGATGGCGCTGCAGTCGCGCGCGGCGACGGGCCGCGGCCAGGTCGTCGACGTCGCGCTCTACGAGGCGGTGTTCTCGGTGATGGAGTCGATGCTGCCCGAGTTCGACGCGTTCGGCGCGGTGCGCGAGCGCACCGGCTCGATCCTGCCCGGCATCGCGCCGACTTCGGCGTACCGCTGCGCCGACGGCAGCCACGTCCTCATCGCGGCCAACGGCGACTCGATCTTCCGCCGGCTCGCCGCCGCGATGGGACGCGACGACCTCGCGAACGATCCCGCGCTCGCCGGCAACAAGGGCCGCGCGGCGAAGCAGGATTGGCTCGACGGCGAGATCGAGAAGTGGACCTCGCAGCGCTCGCCGGACGAGATCCTCGCCGTGCTCGAGCGCGCGGAAGTGCCCTCCTCGCGCATCTTCACGATCCGCGACATCGCCGCCGACGCGCACTACCGCGCGCGGGCGATGATCCGCGAGGCCCGGCTCGCCGACGGCAGCACGCTCAAGGTTCCGGGGGTCGTGCCGAAGCTCTCGGCCACCCCGGGCGACTTCGCCGGCGGCGGCCCGGCGCTCGGTCAGCACACCGACGAGGTGCTGCGCGAGCTGGGCTACGACGAGGCGCGGATCGCGGCGTTACGCGCGGCGCGCGCGATCTAGCCCGAGCCAGCGCTCAAGGCTCGTGCGCGTCGCAGCGAGGATGCGGTCGCGCCCGCGCGCCGTGGCCGCGGCGCGCGCGAACGACACGGCCCCGGCCAGCGAGGCGAACATGGCCAGCGCAACGTCGCGCGGCGCCATGCCGGCAACGTCAGGCAGTCGCGCCTCGACGCGGGCGACAAGCTGCGCGGTGCGCGCGGCGAACGCCTGCTTGGCAGGCTCGTCCGCGCGCGCCACGTCGGGCAGCAGCAGTGTGAGCGGACAGGCCCGTCCCAGCTCGCCCACGGTCGCCTGCTCCAGGTAGCGGTCGATCAGCATGCGCGCGAACGTCGCCGGGGGCGCGTCCTCGAGCCCCTGGATCAGGCTCCCGAGGCTGCGCTCGATGCCGACCAGCAGCGCCTCGTCGACCATCGCCTCCTTGGACGGGAAGTGGGCGTAGAAGCCCCCGACGGTCAAGCCCGCCTCGCGCATCACCGCCTCGACGCTCGCGCCCGCCGTTCCCCGCTCCTTGATCAGCCTCTCGGCCGCGGCGACGATGCGCTCGCGTGTGCGGGACTTGCGCTCTGCCGGATAACGTGACATGATGCCAATAATATTATCCTTATCATTCAATGTCAACCGCGGGAGGCCAGGGTGAACGAAGCGTCCAATCCCACCAGCTCGCCCACCGACAGTGCCGCCGTCCGGCTGCCCGACGGCCGCCTGATCGAATTCCGCCGGGTCACGCCGGACGACCGGCCCCTCATCGTGGAGGGATTGCAGCGCCTGTCCGCGACGAGCAGCTGGCGCCGCTTCCACATGGTCCGCCGCCGGCTCTCCGAGCGCGAACTGTTCGACCTCACGAACCCGGCCGACCCGTCGCGGTTCGCGCTCGGCGCGTCGGCCAGGTTCCCCGACGGACGCGTCGAAGGCGTGGGCATCGCGCGCTACGTCCGCCTCGACGGCGCACCGGCGACCGCGGAGATCGCCGTCACCGTGGTCGACGACTATCAGGGGCTCGGCATCGGCGCCCTGCTCCTGCGGCGCCTCGCGCGCGAAGCGCGCAGGCGGGGCGTGCGCCGACTTTCCGGCAGCGTCATGCACGAGAACGTCCCCATGCTGAGGCTCCTGGAACGTCACGCGCGAGGCATCGTGCGGCGGGTCATCGCCGAGCACGTGGCGTTCGAGTACCCGCTGCTTCCCGCCTGACGCGCGGCCCCGGCCGTCGCGCCCCGTCGCGTCCCGTGCCGCGAGCAGCGCGGTTGATCCGATACGGCGTCTCCTCCTCCCGCCATCCATTAGCATCGCGGATGCACCGCCATTGCCGGAGGGAGACGCCACCATGAACACCGAACAGACCCGCGCCGTGCTGACCGTCGCACTGATGGCCGCGTTCGCCGACGGACTCAAGGACGAGCGCGAGCGCACGCGCGTCCGCGAGCTGGCCGCGCGCCTTCCCGGCGAGGGCATCGACCTCGCCGCGCTCTACCAGGACGTGCTGCTCGGCAAGCCGGAGCTCGAAGCGGTCGCGAAGCCGCTTGCCGCAGACAAGGCGCTCGCGCAGTTCGCCTACGAGATGGCGGTCGGCGTGGCCGACGCCGACGGCGCGCACACGCCCGCCGAGGGCGCGTTCCTCGCGAAGCTCGCGCAGGCGCTCGGGCTGCCGGCCGCCGCGGCGCAGGAGTACGTCGCCAAGGCCGACGCGATCGCCGCGGTGCCGGGCGTGCCGGCCACCGTTCCGGCAACCGGCGCCGGAACGCAGCCGGCCAGCGTGGATGCCGCCGCGATCGACAAGCAGATCGTCGACGCGTCGATCACCAATGCCGCGCTCGAGCTGCTCCCCGAGTCGCTCGCATCGATGGCGATCCTGCCGCTGCAGGTGCGCCTCGTCTACCGCATCGGCAAGCAGCACGGCTACGAGCTCGACCAGGGCCACATCAAGGAGTTCATCGCCGCGCTCGGCGTGGGCCTGACCGGGCAGTACCTCGAGCAGTTCGGCCGCAAGCTGCTGGGCGGCCTGCTGGGCAGCGTGTTCGGCGGCCTCGGCCGCGCGGCGGGCCGGCAGGTGGCGAGCTCGGGAATGGCGTTCGCCTCGACGTGGGCGCTCGGGCAGGTCGCGAAGCAGTACTACGCGGGCGGCCGGAAGCTCGACATGGAGAAGCTCAAGACGGCGTTCGCGCCGCTGGTGCAGCAGGGACAGGCGATGGTGCAACAGTACGGCCCGCAGATTGCCGAGCGCGCGAAGTCGATCAACGTCAACGCGCTGCCGCAGCTGATCGGCCGAGGGTAGGCGCAAGGGCCCGGGACGCCCGTTCCGCGAAGCGGGCCCGCTCCACGTTCCTCGTCCCCGCCTTCGCGGGAACGACGATGTACCACCGGGTTCCCGCGCGCGCGGCGACGACGACGTGCCGATGGGTTCCCGCATCCGCGGGAACGGCGACGCATCGTCGCATCACCCCTGGGCGCGGGCGCGGTCGCGACCGCGGACCACGAGCAGCTGCGTCGCGACGAACGCCGCTAGGCCGGCGAGCGCGATCGCGCTCGCCATCGGCCGCGAGGTGCCGTCGAACGCTATCCCCACGGCCAGCGCGGTGGCCGACGCGACGCCGAACTGCACGAACGACATCAGCGACGCCGCGCTGCCGGCAATCTCGGGGAACGGCGTGAGCGCGCCCGCCGTCGCCTGAGGCACCATGCACATGTAGGCGGCCATGAACACGAACATCGGCACGACCACCGCGAGCGGGTGCGCCGCGCCCAGCCACGCCAGGAGCGCCATCGCGCCCCCCGACGCCAGCAGCGCCAGCGATCCCATCCGCACCATGCCCACGATGCCGAGCCGCCGCGTCGCGCGGCGCGCGATCGCGGTGCCGACGAACGTGCCGAGCATGACGAGCGCAAAGTACAGGCTGTACGCGCGCTCCCCCCGCCCCATGCCCTCGACGAACACGAACGCGCTGCCGGCCAGGAACGCGAACAGCCCCGACATCGCCGCGGCGATGGCCAGCGCGTAGCCGACGTAGCGGCGCGAGGCGAGCGCGCGGCGCCAGTTGCGCAGCACGACCGGCGGCGCGAGCGCGTCGGGATCGCGGTCGGCGAGCGTCTCGGGAAGCGCGAAGTGCACGAGCGCGAGGAGCGCCGCGCCGTAGGCCGCCACGACGGCAAAGCTCGCCCGCCAGCCGAACGCCAGGTGCAGCTCGGCGCCGAGCACGGGGGCGGCGACCGGCATCACGCCCAGCACCAGCATCATCGTCGAGAGCATGTGCGCCGCCCTCTCGCCCGCGTGCAAGTCGCGCACGACGGCGCGCGGCACGACCGCCACGGTGGCCACGGCGATCGCCTGGAAGAAGCGTGCGACGACGAGCGCCGCCGTGCCCGGCGCAAGCGCACAGGCGACCGACGCCGCGGTGAACAGCGCGAGCCCGCCGATCAGCGCCGGCCGCCGCCCGAAGCGGTCCGACAGAGGCCCGGCGAGGAGCTGCGCCGCGCCCCAGCCGAACATGTACACCGACAGCGTGAGCTGCACCTCGCCGGCCGTCGCGCCGAGCGCGCGCGTCATCGCCGGCATCGACGGCAGGTAGATGTCCATCGCCAGCGGCGCGCTCGCCACCAGCGCGCCGAGGAGCAGCGTCATCGCGAGGCCGCCCGGGGAGAGCATCGTCCGCCTTCAGGGGAAACACGCATGGTGCCAGATATAGAATCCGTGCAGAGGACTCGGAGGCAAGGGCATGGACGCATCGAGGGCGCTGCGCATCGGGCTGGTCGGCTACGGCGAAGTCGGGAAGATCCTGGGCAGCGCGCTCGTCGAGCGCGGCGTGGCCTGGGTGGGGGCGTGGGACATCCTGATGCCCGACGCAGCGCAGGGTCCGGCGATGCGTGATCACGCGCGCGACGCGAGCATCGAGGCGGTCGCATCACTCGCCGCGCTGCTCGCGCGCGCCGACGTCGTGCTCTCTGCGGTCACCGCGTCCCAGGCCGTGGTCGTCGCGCGCGAGGCCGTGCCGGCGATCCGCCGCGGCACGTGGTTCGTCGACCTCAACTCGGCCTCGCCGGGTGCGAAGCGGGAGATGAGCCGCCTGATCGACGGCGCGGGCGGCCGCTTCGTCGAGTCCGCGGTGATGACCTCGGTGCCGCCCTATGGCATCAAGGTGCCGATGCTGATCGGCGGACGCGGCGCCGCGGAACTGCGCGACCTGCTCGCCCCGCTCGGCTTCGCGATGGAGATCGCCGCGAACGAGGTGGGCGTCGCCTCGGCGATCAAGATGTGCCGCAGCGTGATGATCAAGGGCATGGAGGCGATCGTCACCGAGAGCTTCACCGCGGCGCGAGCCTACGGCGTCGAGGACCGCGTGATCGCCTCGCTGCACGAGACGTTCCCCACCCTCGACTGGGAGCAGCTGGGCTCGTACTTCATGAGCCGCAGCGCGCTACACGGCAAGCGCCGCGCCGAGGAGATGCGGGAGGTGGCCGTGACGCTGCGCGAGGCCGGCATCGAGCCGTGGCTGCCCACGGCCACGGCCGAGCGGCAGGACTGGATGGGCCGGCAGAAGGTCGCTCTCGGCCTCGACAGCCTCGCGAAGGACGCGAACTGGCGCGCCTACGCCGACCAGCTGCTCGCCGCGCGCAAGCCCGTGTGACGCGCGTGCCGCGCATCGCCGTCGCGTTCGTCGCCGCGCTGCTGGCCGGCTGCGCCGCATTCTCCGGCAGCCTGCTCAAGGAGACGCGCGGATCGCTCAACGAGACCGCGGCGCAGACCGGAGCCGAGCAGATGCTGCGCAACATCGTGCGCCTGCGCTACGGCGACAGCCCGTACTTCCTCGATCTCGGCAGCGTGTCGACCAGCGCCACGGTGAGCGCGAACCTCACGATGTCCGCGTTCGGCACGCTCGGGCTCGACCCGACGCTCTCCCTCTCGCCGGGCGTCGGGATGTCGCAGACGCCGTCGTTCGTGCTACAGCCGCTCGCCGGCGAGAAGTTCGCGAAGCAGCTGCTGCGACCGCTCGACCTCCGCACGCTCGCGCTGTTGCGCGCAGCGGGATTCGGGTTGCGCGAGATCCTGCTGGTGTTCGCCGACGCGATCAACGGCGTGCCGAACGCGCCTTCGGCGACGCTCTTCGCGCCGAGCGAGGCGCCCGACTGGTCGCGGTTCCGCCGCGCCGCCGACCTCATCGAGCGGCTGGAGGCGCGGGGCTGGCTGCACCTCGGCGTGGACTCCGCGGCCGCCCCGCCGCCTCCGGGCGGCGACCTCGTGCTGTCGGTCTCGTTCGACGCGGCGGCCGCGGCGAGCGACGAGTTCCGCGAGCTGGTGAAACTGCTGAACCTGGAGCCGGCCGCGCTCACCTACCGCGTCGCGGTGGCGGCGGCCGGCGGCGGGGGACGCAACATCGCGCTGCGCCCGCGCTCGATCCTCGCGGCGATGCGCTTCCTCTCCAAGGGCGTCGTCGTGCCTGCTGCGACGCTGGCGGCCGGCGAGGTTCCAGTGCTCATGGCTGCGGACGGCACGGCGTTCGACTGGAACCGCATGCTCCAGGGCGTGATGCGCATCCCTTCGCGCTCCGACGAGCCCGCCGAGAGGCATGTCGGCGTCCACGCGCACGGCCAGTGGTTCTACATCGACTCGCGCGACCTCGCGTCGAAGCAGACGTTCGCGCTCCTCGAGACCGCGTACGCGCTGCAGGCCGGCGACGTGCCGCCGATCACGACGATCCTCACGCTGCCGATCGCACGTTAGACGCATGCTCTTCGAGCCCGATCGCCACGAAGCGCTCGACGCGCGCGCCTGGGATGCCGATGCGGCGCGCCGCGCGATCCGCGACATCGTCGCGGACATCGAGTCGAGCCGTTCCACCGGCGGGACATGGCCCGGGCACCCGCTGGACGCGGATGGCGACTCCCCGCGCACCGGATTCAAGAGTCTCTATCTCGGCAGCGCCGGCGTGCTGTGGTCGCTCGCGTACCTGCGGCGCGCAGGCGCGGTCGAACTGTCCGTCGACCCGGAAGAAGGCCTGCGCCGGGCGCACGCCGGCTATCTGGACGATCCCGACACGGGCGCTGTCGTGCCGTCGTACTTTCTCGGCGAGGCAGGCATCCTGCTCGCGCTGTGGCGCCTGGGCGGATCGGGCGAGGCTGCCGACCGGCTCTACGCGGCGGTCGAGGCGAACGTGGGCAACCCGACGAACGAGGCGCTGTGGGCCGCCCCTGGCACGATGGTGGCCGCCTGGCACCTGTGGGAGGCGACTGGCGAGAGCCGCTGGCGCGAACTGTTCCTCGTCAACGTCGAGCAGGTCTGGCGAACCTGGACGTACGACGACCGCGCGAAATGCCACCTCTGGACGCAGGACCTGTACGGCCGGGTCCTGCAATACCTGGGCGCGGGGCACGGCTTCGCGGGGAACGCGTATCCGTTGCTCAAGGGCGCCGCGTTGCTCGACGCGGAGCGCCGCGAAGCGGTCTACGACCGCTGCGTAGCCACGCTGAGCGCGCTGGCGCGATCCGAAGGCGACGCGGTCAACTGGCCGCCCGGGACTTTCGAGCCGCGCCCGGGCAGGCCAAGCATGCTCGTGCAGTGGTGCCACGGCGCGCCAGGCATCGTGACGGCGCTGGCGGATTTCCCCGCCGGCCGCTCCGCGGCGATGGACGCGATGCTGCTCGGCGCCGGACGCCTCGTCTGGCAGGCCGGGCCGCTCGCCAAGGGCTACGGACTGTGCCACGGCACGGCGGGCAACGGCTACGCGTTCCTGAAGCTGTACCGCCGCTCGGGGGATTCGCTGTGGCTGGAACGCGCGCGGTCGTTCGCGATGCACGCGCTTCTCCAGCGCGAGCGCATGCGGCGCGAGCACGGTCGCGGCCGCTACACGCTGTGGACGGGCGACGCCGGGCTCGCGGTGTACCTGTGGCACTGCGTCGAGGGGCTCGCCGAGCTTCCCGCGCTGGACGTCGCCGGCTGACCTGCGCAACCGCGCCGGTCGAAAGACGCGCGCGTCGCCCTGCGCGGCCTCGCGCAGCGTAGACTGTCCCGCTCGGGCGCAAGGCGCCTGTCGAGGAGCGGATGGGTCCGATGGACGCGGAGAAGATTCCCGTGCGCGTCACGAGCAGCGGCCAGGTGCTCGAGGTCGTCGTGTTCAGCAAGCGGCCGGAGTCGATCGAGGTCGTGCTCGGCGCCGGCGTGCACAGCGTGCGCTGCGTGCTGACGCCCACGCGCAACCGGCAGGCCTACGCCGGCAGCGCGATGGGCCGCGAGATCGTCTACGAGCGCAGCTGCGGAGAGGTGCAGGCCGATCTCGCCCGCGTCGAGCGCTATCGCGAGTACAAACGCTAGCGAGTCGGGGCATTGAAGCGATGGGCATGCGCCGCACGCGGATCGCCGGGCTCGCTGCAGTCGAGGCGCGCCGTCGCATGCGCCGCGCCCTGCTGCTCGTCGCCGCGTGGCCGGCGCTCGCCTGGACCGACGGCACGCGCGCGCAGTCGAAGCGACCGGCGCTGATCGGTTGGCTCAACACGGCCTCGCGCGAGTCCGGCGGGCACTACCTCGTCGCGTTCAAGGAAGGCCTCGCCGCGCTGGGCCGGAAGGAGGGCTCCGACTACCGGCTCGAGGAGTACTGGGCCGGCGGGCTGGTCGAGCGGCTGCCGGCGCTGGCTGCCGAGCTCGCGGCGACGGAGCCCGCGCTCATCGTCGCCGCGCCGGTTCCGGCGCTGACTGCCGCAGCGAGAGCGGCTCCGCGGACCCCGATCGTCCTGCCGAACGGCAATCCGCTGGCGACTGGACTGGTGACCAACCTCGCGCGCGCGGACATGACGATCCAATGACCCGACGCGAGTGACGGCGACGGGCGAGGCCCGGCAGCCGCAGCTGAAGCTGCCGCCGCGCGTTGCGCGGCGCTCCTTGCGGCAACGGCCCGCGACCCGGTCGGCCCGGGCTTGAGCGCAAGTGCGCGCCCGGCCTTCCGAGAGCCATCGGGCGACCGTGATCGCGCGCGAGTCGGGCGAAGCGCCCCGATCGCGGAAACAGGGTGCCGCCCGTGACCACGGCCATCGGGCATCCACGGCGGCGCCTCGCGGACGGCATGGCGGCAGCCTGATCGACGTCGCAAGGCCAGTGCCGAACGCGCGACCGCCGCGGCGAATCCGGCCGTCGGTGCGAGACGGGCGCGCACCCTGGGGGAACCTCACGACCTCACGCCGGCATGCGGCACCGGCATGCGCGCCACTGCCGAGAATGCGGTGGGCGACACCCTACAATGTCGATCTCGGGCCCTGACGGCGAGGAGTCCGCGCAAGTGCCGGCTGCGCCGGCTTGTCAAGCGCAGCAAGTCCGAATCGACGCGCGGTCTTCGCGCGGCTCCAAGAATTGCTGTGTCATTGGGCAGTCGGAGAGACGACGAAATGCTCGAGGCGTTGCTGATCCCGGAGGCCATCGCCGTCATCGGTGCCTCCCGCACCGCCGGCAAGGTCGGGCACGAGCTGGTGGCGAACCTGATTGCCGGCGGCTTTCGCGGCGCCATCGTTCCCGTGAATCCGTCGGCGGACGAGATCCTCGGCCTCAGGTGCTATCGGCGCCTTCAGGACTACGGCGACCGCATCGACCTTGGCCTGATCGCCGTTCCCGCGGAAATGGTGCGGCAGGCCGTCGTCGATTCGATCGACGCCGGCGCCACGGCCGTGGTCATCGTCACCGCCGGATTCAAGGAAGTCGGTCCCGCAGGCGCCGCCATGGAAAAGGAGCTCGCCGACTATTGCAAGTCGCGGCGCGTGGCCATGCTCGGCCCCAATTGTCTTGGCCTGATCAACGCCCACCACCGGATGAACGCATCGTTCGCCAAGCAGATGCCGCAACCGGGCGGGATCTCCGTCATCTCCCAGTCCGGCGCGCTGTGCACCGCCATTCTCGACTGGGCCGCCGCCCGGCACCTTGGACTGGCCAAGCTGATCAGCATGGGCAACAAGGCGGACCTGTCGGAGACCAGCTTCCTCAAGGCGTTCGCCGCCGACCCGGAAACGAGGGTCATCGCCGGCTATCTCGAGAGCGTCGATGCCGGCGACGCCTTCATCAAGGCCGCCGAGGCCGCCGCCTCCCGCAAGCCCGTCGTGATCTTCAAGGCCGGCGTCACCCGTGCCGGCGTCAAGGCCGCCTCGTCGCACACGGGCAGCCTGGCCGGCGCGGACACCGCGTACGGCGCCGCGTTCAAGCGCTGCGGCATCATCCGCGCCGAGACGTTCGAGGCCATGTTCGACTACGCGACCGCATTCGTGATGCAGCCGTTGCCGAAGGGCAATCGCGTGGCGATCATCACGAATGCCGGCGGGCCGGGCATCATGGCCGCCGACGCGATCGAGCAGTCGGGCCTCCAGATCAGCGCCCTGGCCGGCAGCACGGCATCGGCCCTGGCCAGCAAGCTGCCGCCGGCCGCCAGCGTCGGCAACCCGATCGACGTCCTCGGCGACGCCGATCCCGACCGGTACGTCGCCGCGGTGAACGCAGCGCAGGACGAACCCACGGTCGACGCCATCATCGTGATCCTCACGCCCCAGGCGATGACCAGGCCGGCGGAAACGGCGCGGGCCATCGCCGCCTCCAATCGCCGCGTCAAACCGATACTCGTTTCGTTCATGGGCGGCCAGGACGTCATGCCCGGCCGCAAAGAGCTGGTGGCCTCCGACTTGCCGGACTACGAGTCTCCGGAGCGCGCCGTGGCAGCGCTGCGCGCGATGTGCGACTACGCCGCATGGCTGCGCCGGCCGCCGCGCGTCGTGACCCGGTTCCCCGTCAACCGCCGTCGCGTGGAGCGGATCATTCACCGCCACCTCAAGACCGGCGAAAGACAGATCGGCGAGGCCGCCGCGAAGGACATCCTCCGCGCCTACGACTTCAACGTCCAGCCCGGCCAGCTCGCCGCGACGGCCGCCGAAGCCGTCGAAGCCGCAGGCAAGATCGGCTATCCGGTCGCCATGAAGATCGCGTCGCCGGACGTCATCCACAAGTCCGACTTCGGCGGCGTGAGACTCGACCTGAATTCCCCGACGGCGGTGCGCGACGCCTACGACCTGATGATGATGCGCGTCGCGGAGAGGGTGCCCGGCGCCCGCATTCACGGCGTCTACGTCGAGAAGATGTGCCAGAAGGGGCGTGAAGTCATCCTGGGCATGACCCGCGATCCGCAGTTCGGCCCCATGCTCATGTTCGGCCTGGGCGGGATCTTCGTCGAGGTGATGAAGGACGTCACGTTCCACATCGCGCCCATCACCGAGGACGAGGCCCGGCAGATGCTGGAGAGCACGAAGTCGTTCGCGCTGCTCAAGGGCGTCCGCGGCGAGGCCGGCGTCGACTTCGATGCCATCGCCACGAGCCTGCAGCGGATCAGCCAGCTCGTCACCGACTTTCCCGAAATCGCCGAAATGGACATCAACCCGTTCATCGTCGCCCCGCCGGGCCGGGTTTCCGTGGCCGCGGATGCGCGCATCGCGCTGAAGGAAGTCAAGCCATGAGCCCGAGGGCGAATCCGCCCCGAAGCGCGTCAGCGCGGAGGGTAGTCCAGTGAGCGCGACAGGGCCGATCCGCGGCGCCGGGCACGCGCCTTCCGAAGGCAACGCAGCGGCGCCGGCTGCAGGCGAGGGCTCGCCCCGGGGCGCGGGCCGGCCCGCCGAAGACGCGAACTGGCAGGACACCTATCGCGAGCTGGTCGCCACGGCCGCGCAAGCCGTCAGGCGGATCCGTCCCGGCCAGCGGGTCTTCGTCGGCACGGGCTGCGGACAGCCCGAGGAGCTCGTGCACGCGCTCGTGGCGCGCGGCCGCGAACTGCCCGACACGACCATCGTTCACCTGCTGACGTCCGGCGACGCTCCCTACGCGGACCAGGCGCTGGCCGAGTACTTCCGCGTCAACAGCTTCTTCATCGCGGACAATGTCCGCAAGATCATCCAGGAGGGGCTGGGCGACTACACGCCGGTCTTCCTGTCCGAGATCCCGCGCCTCTTCGCGTCCGGCCAGCTGCCCCTGGACGCCGCCCTCATCCAGGTGAGCCCGCCGGACAGCCGGGGCATGTGCAGCCTCGGCGTCTCCGTCGACATCGTCAAGAGCGCCGCGGAGAACGCCAGCCTCGTGATTGCCCAGGTCAACCCCAACATGCCGCGCACGCTGGGCAACGGGTTCCTGTACGTCTACGACATCGACGTGCTCGTGCCGACCGACACTCCGCTGATCGAGATGCACGCTCCGGAGCCCGACGCGGAGACGCGCCAGATCGGCGAGTACGTCGCAGCCCTGGTCGAGGACGGATCGACGGTCGAATTCGGCATCGGCGCGATCCCGCAGGCGGTGATGCCCTTCCTCATGGACAAGAAGGACCTCGGCATCCACACCGAGATGTTCACCGACTCCATCATCGACCTCATCGAGTCGGGCGCCGTCAACGGGAGCCGCAAGACGCTCGACAACGGCAAGATCGTCGCCAGCTTCTGCATGGGGACCCGGCGGCTCTACGACTACATCCACGACAACCCGCAGTTCGCGTTCCATCCCACGGAGTACGTCAACGACCCGTTCGTCATCGCCCAGCAGCACAAGCAGGTCGCCATCAACGTGGCCCTGGAGATCGACCTCACCGGCCAGGTCTGCGCGGACTCGCTCGGCACCCAGTTCTACTCGGGCATCGGCGGGCAGGTGGACTTCAACCGCGGCGCCGCCCGCTCTCCGGGGGGCAAGGCGATCATCGCCATCCACTCCACGGCCAGGAACGGGACGGTGTCGCGCATCGTCACGCGCCTCAGTCCCGGCGCCGGCGTGGTCACGACCCGCGGCGACGTGCACTACGTCGTCACGGAGAACGGCGTCGCCTACCTCCACGGCAAGAGCGTCCAGGAGCGCGCGATCGCGCTCATTTCCGTCGCCCATCCGAAGTTCCGGGCCCGGCTGCTCAAGGAGGCGATCGAAGCCAAGTTCCTGCGCCCGGAGCTGGCCGACATCGAGGGCAAGGTCGTCATCGGGCCCAAGGAGTTCCGCACCACCCACCTGCTGAGCGACGGCACCCAGATCAACGTCCGTCCGATCCACCCCACCGACGAGCCGGCCACGGTCGACCTGTTCTACGCGCTGTCGCGGGAGACGATGTACTACCGGTTCATGTCCCACTCCAAGCAGATACCGCGCAAGGAGTTCCAGGAGTACGTCTTCATCGACCACCGCAAGGACATCGCCATCGTCGCGACGATTCCCGAGGCGCACCGCGAGGACATCATCGCCATCGGCCGCTACTACCTCGACGAGAAGACCAATCTGGCGGAGGTGGCATTCGTCGTGCGGGACGACTGGCAGAATCGCGGCATCGGCTCGTTCCTCCTGAAGCACCTCGCCACGATCGCGAAGCGCAACGGGATTCAGGGGTTCACCGCCGAGGTCCTGCGCGCAAATCGCGCCATGCAGCAGGTCTTCCTGAACAGCGGCTTCAAGGTCCACAGCGAGCCGAGCGAGGACGTGTTCAGCTTCCGCATCCACTTCGCGTAAAACCGCCGCACCGGCGGGCGGGTCGCGGCGTCGGCCGCCTGTCGCCGGGTCACTGCCGCTGCTTCGGCAGGTAGGGCATCACCAGCGAGCGGGCGTCGACCTGCGCGCCGATGCGCGCGAGCAGCAGGAACGAGCCGACCAGCTTGCGGTGGAGGAAGATCGTCTCCGGCGGCGGCGGCCGCAGCAGCCGGCGCCGGAAGGCGAGCTCGAAGCCCAGGTCGCGAACGCGCGAGGCGAGGTCCGACCTGCCGAAGTCGTAGCGCCCCGCGTGGCGCAGCGGCTCGCAGACGAGGAAGCACACGTCGACGACCGCGTCGAGGCGCTCCGGCGGATCGTCGGGCGCGGCGTAGCCGATGCGGATGGCGGCTTGCGCGACAGCGCCGCGATCATCGTCGACGACGCCGCGCGTGATGCGCGCGAATTCGGCGACGAAACCGGCCGTAAATGCGCGCGTCGCCCCGAAGTCGAGGAGGACGACGCGCCCGCTGTCCGGCTGCACCAGGTAGTTGGCGAAGTTGGGATCCGTCTGCATGACGCGGAACTCGAACAGTTCGCGGAACAGCAGGCGCTCGAGCGCGGTGCCCACCGCGTTGCGCCGCGCCTGCGGCGCCGCGGCGAGCGAATCCAGCGGCTCGCCGGCGACGTAGTCCATCGCCATCACGTGACGCGTGGTGAGATCGCGATGGACGCGCGGGACGAGCAGCGCCGGATCGTCGGCCACCAGCCGCGCGTAGCGCTCGAGGAAGCGCGCCTCGGCGAGGTAGTCGGCCTCCTGTGCCAGCTGCCGCTTCGCCTCGGCGGCGATCCCCGCGACGTCGAGGTCGACGGGAAGCAGGTTGAGCAGGCGCAGCAGCGCCGCGACGTTGTCCACGTCGCTCGCGATCGATCGCGCCACGCCGGGGTACTGGATCTTGAGCGCGAGGTCGCGGCCGTCGGCTGCGATCGCCCGGTGCACCTGGCCGATCGACGCCGCGGCCAACGGCTCCTCGTCGAACGACGCGAAGCGGCGCTCCCAGCCCTTGCCGTACTCGCGTCCCAGCACGCGGCGCAGCTGTTCCCTCGGCATCGGCGCGGCCTGCGAGCGCAGCACGGCGAGCGCCTGCGCGAACTCCGGCGGCAGCACGTCCTCGCCCTGCAGCGACACGAGCTGCCCCAGCTTCATCGCCGCGCCGCGCAGCCGCGCGAGCCGCGCCGCGAGTTTCTGCGCGTTGCTCGTCGACAGCAGCGCGCCGCGGAAGTCCGGCGCCTGTCCGCGCACGATGCGCCGCAGCCCCTCGGCCGCCGCGCCTGCCGCGAGTTCGCCCGCGGCCAGTCCCATGCGGGCGATGCGGCCGAGCCGCGAACGGGGAACCGGCGCCGGCGGCGTCCTGCGCGTCGTCACGTCGATCGCCAGTCGCCGGAGGACGCGTCCGGCGCACGCATCAACGCGGCCCGAACCGCGGCGGCCGCTTCTCGCGGAACGCCGCCACGCCTTCCGCGAGGTCGTCGGTGCCGGCAACGAAGCCGGCCGCGAGCGCATCGAGCGTTGCGGCCGGCGCGCCGGTCGCCGCGGCGTCGACGAGCTGCTTGGTCACTTGCACCGCGACGCGAGCGCCGGAGGCGATCTCCGCCGCGAGCGTCCCCGCGCGGGACGCCGCATCGCCGACGACCTCGTTGACCAGCCCCCACGCCAGCGCCGTGGGGGCGTCGATCGCCGTACCGGTCAACGCCATCTGCTTGGTCCGCGACGGGCCGATCAGCGCGGCGAGCCGCGCGGGGCCGCCCCAGCCCGGCACGATGCCGATCTTCACTTCGGGGAGCGCGAAACGCGCCTCGGACGAGGCCACACGCAGGTCGCAGCAGAGCGCCAGCTCCAGACCGCCGCCGAACGCGACGCCGCCGACGGCCGCCACCGTGGGCATCGGCAGCCCGGCGAAGCGCGCGAAGACGCGGTGGCCCTCGGCGATCCAGCGCCGCCACATGCCTTCCGCGCCGAGCGCCGACCACTCGCGCACGTCGGCGCCCGCGCAGAACGCGCGCGGCAGCGCCGAGCGCAGGACGACGGCGCGCACGCCCGGGTCGCCCTCGATCGCGCGACAGTGACCGTCGAGCTCGGCGAGCATCGCCAGCGTGAGCGCGTTGAGCTTCTCGCCGCGATCGAGGACGAGGTGGGCGACCGCGCCTTCGCGCTCGAGACGAATCATGCCAGGGCTCTGTGCAGTCGCTGCGGGAGTTCGAGCCTCATCGGCGCCGGATCGAACAGCCGCGGATCCATCGCCTTCAGGTCGGACGCGACGCGCAACGGGCACGCCGCCTGCCGCACGACGTCGCGCTCGACGTCGATGCCCGGCGCGACCTCGGTCACCGTCAGCCCCTCGGGCCTGAGCTCGATCACGCAGCGCTCGGTGACGTAGATGGCGCGCTGGCCCTGCTCGAGCGCCCGCCGGCCGCTGAACGTCACCTGTTCGACGGCCGGAACGAACTTCGCGAACCGGCCTTCGCGGACGATGCGCATCTTCGCGTCCTCGATGGCAAGCTCGATGCCCGCGGCGCGGAAGTAGCCCGAGAACACGAGCTTGCGGGCGCGGGCCGTGATGTCGACGAATCCGCCGCAGCCCGCGGTCACGTGCGGGTGCGAGCCCAGCTTGGACACGTTGACGCTGCCGTCGGCGCCGATCTCGAGGAACGAGAGCAGGCCGCAGTCGGAGCCGCCGCCCTGGAAGTAGGTGAACTGGTAGGGCGAAGGGAAGATCGCCTCCGCGTTGTACGCGCAGCCGAAGGGAAACCCCGGCGCGGGCACACCGCCGACCGGGCCTTGCTCGATCGCCCAGGTGACCGCGTCGCCCTGCCCTTCCTCGATGAGCACGTAGGGCACCAGCGGCGAGATGCCGAAGCCCAGGTTCACCGCGTCGCCGCGCCGCAGCTCCATCGCCGCGCGGCGCGCGATCACCTTGTCGGGGCCGAACGGCACCGGCTCGAAGGCCGAAGCGGGCAGGCGCACCTCGCCGGAGAGCGCCGGGTCGTATTCGATTTCGGTGGCCTGCTTCTGGTGCGGGTCGACCACGACGAAGTCGACCAGCGTGGAAGGCACGACGACGCGCTGCGGGTGGAGCGAGCCGCGCGCGGCGACGCGCTTCACCTGCGCGATCACCACGCCGCCGGAGTTGCGCGCGGCGAGCGCCACCTCGACGTTGCCGAGGAAGGCGCCCTCGTGCTCCATCGACACGTTGCCGTCCTCGTCGGCCGTCGTGCCGCGCACGATGCCGACCTGCGGGTAGAAGTTGTCGAAGTGCAGCCACTCCTGCCCGCCGAACTCGACCACGCGCACGATGTCGGGCCGCGCGGCCTCGTTCATGCGGCCGCCTTCGAGACGCGGGTCCACGTAGGTGCCCATGCCCACCTTGGTCAGCACGCCGGGACGCTTGGCGGCGGCGTCGCGCAGCATGTCGAAGATCACGCCGCTCGGCAGGTTCCACGCCGCCACCGCGTTGTCGGCGATCATGCGGCGGATGCGCGGCGGCTCGAACGAGGACGGCCCGCTCGGGTAGGAGCCGCCGATGACGCGCGCGAGCAGGCCCGGCTCGGCCAGGTGGTCGATACCCTTGATGCCGTACATGTCGCCGGCCGAGATCGGCATGACCAGCGTGATCCCCCGCGGGTGGCCGGTGGTGCGGAAGCGGTCGCCGAGCGCCTTCAGCGTGCTGTCGGGCGTGTTGAGGCCGGAGGACGAGCTGACCGCCACCACCGCGCCGTCGGGCACGAGCGCCACCGCGCGCGCCGCGTCGACGACCTTCGAGGCCCTCATGCGAACCACTTCATGACGTGCCTGCCGACGACGACGGTCTCGCCGCGCTGGTTGACCACCTCGAACTCGGAGGTCGTGCGCTGCCGCGCGTCGTCCTTGCCGGCGATGCGGTAGCGCACCGTGATCGTGTCTCCGATGCGCACCGGCGCGACGAAGCGAACGCCGTCGTAGCCCAGCGACACCATCGACTTCCAGCCGTGGCGCGCCTGCAGGCGGTCGGCGGCGATCGTCGACGCGGCGGACGTGTAGCCGAGCAGCAGCACGCCGTGCGCGATGCGCTCGCCGAACGGCGAGGCGCGCTTCATGAACTCGGCGTCGACGTGCACCGGGGAGAGGTCGCCGGTGATGCCGGCGAACAGGTAGACGTCGGACTCCCCGACGGTCTTGGAGAAGGTGATCAGGTCGTCGGCGTTCTGCACCGGTGAGGCCTCCGCGAATCCGCTCCTCCGGATTGTAATACCCGCGCCGCGGCCGATTTCCGGGCGTAGAATCGTCGCTCCCTTCCGCACACGGTCCGGCTCCGCAATGACCACGCTCGCCCCCCGCTCCCGCCCGCCGTTTCGCGCCGACCACGTCGGCAGCTTCCTGCGCCCCCGCGCG
>Ga0224500_10000303_pt1 | contig 34681 bp, 39 predicted proteins | sample SF_Oct11_sed_USG_FD_168126 | JGI IMG/M metagenome (GOLD analysis project Ga0224500, IMG submission 168126) | Sediment microbial communities from San Francisco Bay, California, United States - SF_Oct11_sed_USGS_4_1 | ecosystem: Environmental > Aquatic > Marine > Sediment | place: USA: California... | reverse complement strand
GACTACCCTCCGCGCTGCGCGCTGCGGGGCTCGTTCGCCCTTGGGGCGGCCCTGCGGGCTCATTGGACTACCCTCCGCGCTGCGCGCTGCGGGGCTCGTTCGCCCTTGGGGCGGCCCTGCGGGCTCACGGCCGCGCTCCCGCGACCCGACCCGGCGCGGCGTGGCGCGCGTCGTCCCGGCGCGCACGCGCGAATGCGACGAAGCGCTCCGGCCAGTCGCTCCCCGCGGTGCCGCGCAGGTGCGCGTACGAGGCGACGAGGTTGCCGACGACCACGCCGTCGCGGCGGCCGTCGACGCCGTGGCCCCGCGTCACGTCGTAGGCGTACGCGAGCCCCGGCGCCACGTTCTCCAGGCTCGAGTGGTGGAACTCGTGGGCGCGCAGCGGCGGCGCGCCCGCCGCGCGCGCGGGCCACGGCATCGCCGCGGTCTCGTCGAGCTCGACGTAGCCGCGCCCGACCGGACGCTCGTGCATCACGGCGTCGGCGGGAATCGCGCCGACCATCGGGACCTGTTCGCCGCGCCAGGTCAGCGAGCGCGCGAGGTACATGAGCCCGCCGCACTCGGCGTAGGCGGGCAGGCCGGCGTCGAGCGCCGCGCGGATCTCGCTGCGCAGGGAATCGTTCGCGGCGAGCTCGCGCGCCCAGCGCTCGGGAAAGCCGCCGCCGATGAAGAGCGCGTCGACGGCGGGGAGGCTGGCGTCGCGCAGCGTGTCGAACGGGACGAGCACCGCGCCCGCGCGCTCGAGCGCGTCGAGGTCGTCGGGGTAGTAGAAGCCGAAGGCGCGGTCGCGCGCGATGCCGATGCGCAGCGCCGGGCTGGAAGGCCGGCGCCGTGCCGGCGCGTCCGGGCGCGAGCGCGCGACTTGGTCGAAGCGCGGCGCACTGCGCGCGACGCACAGCAGCGTGTCGAGGTCGACGCCGTCCGCGACGGCCGCGGCGATGCGGGCGATCGTGCCCTGCGCGTCGGCCGCCTCGTTGCCTGGAACGAGGCCCAGGTGGGCTTCGTCGATGGCGAGCGCGGCGTCGGCGTGGAGCGCGCCCAGCACCGGGACGTCGGTGTAGCGCTCGATCGCCGCGCGCAGCTTGCTCTCGTGGCGGGCACCGCCGACGCGGTTCAGGATCGTGCCGGCGATGCGCACCGAGCGGTCGAATGCCTGCAGGCCGAGGAGGAGCGGCGCGATGCCGCGAGTCATCCCCCGCGCGTCGATCGCGAGGATCACGGGCAGGCCCAGGAGGACGGCAACTGCGGCGCTGCTGTCGCGCCCGTCCAGCGCCATGCCGTCGTGCAGGCCCTTGTTGCCCTCGACGACGCAGACGTCCGCGCCGGCGGCGTGGCGCAGGAACGTGTCGCGCACCTCGCCGGCCGGGCAGAGGTGGAGGTCCAGCGTGCGGCAGGCGAGTCCGCTCGCGGCGCCGAGCCAGAGCGGGTCGATGTAGTCGGGGCCCTTCTTGAACGGCTGCACGGCGAGGCCGCGTGCCCGCAGCGCCGCGCAGAGGCCCAGCGCGACCGTCGTCTTGCCCGACGACTTGTGCGCGGCCGAGACGAGCAGACGGGGTGCCGCGAGCGAGGCCATGGCGTAAACAGACCTCAGTACGTCGACCTGAAACAAACGCAAGGTGTCGGCATGGGCACAACACATCGTCGTCCCCGCGAAGGCGGGGACCCAGTGTCTCTTGACGACGCGGGATTCCAGCTCCCCGACTGCAGTCCTGGGGGGCCGTCTTCGCGGGAATGAAGCCGCGATTGAGCGCATGTTGCGAGTTTCATGAGCCGGTCCCCTAGTCCGCGCCGGCGCCGCGCGCGGCCGGAGCGGGCGTCGTCGCCGGGTCCTCGGGCACGAACGCGAACGCCCGCGCGCCGACGAGCGTCACGAGGGCGGCCAGCGCGACGCCGCCGATTCCCAGGACCAGCTCCGGCCAGCGCGGCGCGTAGCGCGCGATCGCGCCGTCGCCGAAGCTGCTGCGCGCATCAAAGCCGGGGAAGATCGGCTGCGGATACGCCTGCCCGCCGATGACGAACACGTACAGCCACGCGAACGCGCCGAGCAGGACGAGCAGCGCGGCGGCGAGCGTCGACGCCGCCGAGGGCGCGCCGCGGCGCCACAGGAGCGCGAGCGGCGCGACGCTGCCCGCGGCGACGAACGCGCCCCAGTACAGCAGCGGATAGAGGCCGCCGTCGACGAGGAGGAAGCGCTCGAAGGCCTGCTGCTGGGCGAAGTAGGCGTTGACGAGGTGGTGGACGAGGGAGAAGTACAGCGCGGCGGCGACGAACACGCCGAGCAGCCTGCGCATGCGCGCGTGGATTGCCTCGGGCAGCGCGCGGCCGCACCACGCGTACGCCGCCGCCTGCGCGACGAGGAAGACGGCCAGCCCCCACGCGAACGAGAGCACGATGAACAGCGGCGGCAGCAGCGCGCTGCCGTAGGCAGGGCGCGCGACGAGGAACGCGAAGATCGCGCCGGTGCCGGTGGTGAGCACGAAGCGCCACACCAGCGCGGCGACGCCGAGCGGCCCCGACCAGCGGCTCATGCGCCGCTCCATCAGCGTCCACAGGTACGCGGCCGCGACGGCGAACATGCCCGTGTAGATGAACACGTTCCACGCGAACACGGAGGTGAAATTGTAGTGGGTCGCCGCCACGACCATGCGCTCGGGGCGGCCGAGGTCGAGCATGAGCACGAACAGGCCGCCGGCGAGCAGCGCGATGCAGAGCAGCCCGGCCAGCGGCGCGCGCGCCTTGTACTCGGCCTGGCCGAACACCGATCCGATCGAGGCGACGTTGAGCACGCCCGACGCCGCCACGATCATCAGGATCGCGAAGACGTGCGGCAGCCCCCAGACGACGCGGTTGTCCATCCCGGTCACCGCGTGGCCGTTCACGTCCATGTGATGCGCCGCCGCGTAGCCGGCCAGCGCGAGAAGCGCGGCGAGCGCCACGAGGCCCCAGTAGCGGCGGGACTCGGACTGCGGATTCGCTGCGACGGGCGGCATCGGTCAGATACCGTGGTAGCGGACGCCGGGGTCGAGGCCGAGCCCGGGACGCAGCGGCGCGGTGGCGTAGCTCGCGACGCGCTTCGCGATCTCGCTGCCCGGGTCGTTGAGGTCGCCGAAGACCAGCGCACGATGGCCGGCGGCGGCGCAAGCCTCGACGCACGCCGGCGCCCGGTCGCGGTCGATGCGATGCACGCACAGCGTGCACGACTCCACGCAGCCCTTGCCGCGCGGGACGTCCGGCTGCGGGTTGACGACCGGCTCGTGGACGAACGAGCGCGCCTGGTAGGGGCACGCCAGCATGCAGTAGCGGCAGCCGATGCAGGTGTGGCGATCGACCAGCACGATCCCGTCGGCGCGCTTGAACGACGCGCCCGTGGGGCAGACGTCCACGCACGGCGGCTTGGCGCAGTGCTGGCACATGACCGGCGCGCCGAGCGCGCGGCCGCTCCGCAGGTCCTTGAGCTCGACCTTGCGGATCCACTGCGCGTCCGTCGAGCGCTTGCCGTCCGGCAGGCCGTGCTCCTTCGCGCAGGCGACGATGCACGCGTTGCAGTCGGGCGCGCAGCGCGTGGCGTCGACCAGCATGCCCCAGCGCACGCCCCTGGGCGCCGGCGCCTCCGGCGCGCGCCCGTGCGCGAGGTCGAACAGCATGACGCCCGGCGCCAGCGTGGCGCCGGCCATCGCCACGCCCCAGCCGACGAACTGGCGGCGGCCGGCGTCGACGTCGTCGCGCCGATCGGTCAATGGACTGCCCTCCGCGCCACGCGCCGCGGGAGCCGTTCGTCTCCGGGGCGGCCCTGCGGGCTCGCACTCCCCTGGCCCCGCGGAAGCGGGGAGAGGGGCCGGGGGTGAGGGGTCATGCTCCCCTCGCCCCGCGGAAGCGGGGAGAAGGGCTGGGGGTGAAGGGTCACGGGCGCTCCTCCGCGGCGGCGGTGGCCGCGGCGCGGGGGGTCGCGGCGTGGCACTCGAAGCAGTCGAGCGTCACGCCGACGTAGGCGTGGCAGCCCGCGCAGAAGCCTTCGCTCCCGTCGGGCCCGCGGGCGATCACGCTGCGCGTGGTCGCGCCGGCGTGGCAGTCGACGCAATTGGCGAGGCTGTGCGCCTTCGTGCGCACGCCCTCGCGCACCGTGCGGTCGCGCTGGTGCACGAGCAGCTTCATGTGGTTGCGCCGCATGAACTCGGTGTTCTCGACGCAGCGCTCGCCCTTCGGCGTGTCGTGCGCCGGCCGCGGCACGCGCGCCTCGATGCCGGACGCCAGCACGACCGCTGCGCCCGCTGCGATGAGCAGCGCGGCTCGCGCGAGGGCCGTGGCGCGGCGCATGAGGCTACTCGCCCAGCCCCATCTGGATGTAGCCGGTGGGGCAGACATCCGCGCAGATGTGGCAGCCGATGCACTTGTCGTAGTCGGTGTACACGTAGCGGCCGGTGGTCGACTCCTTCTTCGGCACGCGCGCGACCGCGGTCTGCGGGCAGTAGACGACGCAGTTGTCGCACTCGAAGCAGAGCCCGCAGCTCATGCAGCGCTTCGCCTCGGCCACCGCCTCGGTCTCGGCGAGCGGGGCGAGGCGCTCCTCGAAGTTGCCCAGCGCCGACTCCCGGTTGAGCGTGATCACCTTGCGCCGCAGCCGCGGCGTGTAGCCGAAGTGGCCGAGGAACAGCTCGTCGTGCGGGATCACGTACCGCTCCGACCGGTTGTCGTAGTTGTGCACGGCGGCATTCGACCTGTCCGTGCCGTGGATCGGCTCGTGCGTCTCGGAGAACGTGAGCCCCTTCTCGACCATCTTGCGCTTGATGTCGAACGCGTGGACGTCGATCTTCGGCCGCTTCTCGAGCGCCTCGCCGCGCAGGAACCGGTCGATGCCTTCGGCGGCGATGGCGCCGTGGCCGATCGCGGTGGTGAGCAGGTGCGGCCGGATCACGTCGCCGCCGGCGAACGTCCCGGGCTTGCCGGGCACCTGGTAGTTGCGGTCGGCCTGGATCGCGCCGCGTCCCGTGTCGAACTCCTCGAGGCCGGTGAAGTCGACCGCCTGGCCGACCGCCGAGACGATGAGATCGGCGGGAATGTCCTCCTCGGTGCCCTCGGCGACCTTGATCTCCAGCTTCGGGCCGACGAACTTCGCCTCGCAGCGCGCGACGGTGAGCGCGATCGCCCGTCCCGCCGCGTCGCGCTTCACGCCGACGGGGGCGAGCCCGCCGCGGATCGCGATGCCCTCGGCGAGCGCCTGCTCGATCTCGTGCTTGTTGGCCTGCATCCTCTCGACGTCGAACACGGAGGTCAGCGTCACCTCGGCGCCCTGCTTGACCGAGATCTCCGCCACGTCGTGCGCCATGTGGCCGGCGATCGCGCGCTCGGGGAAGTCGGTCGGACGCGGGTTGTCGATGTGGCCGAGGCGGCGCGCCACGGTGGCGACGTCGATCGACGTGTCGCCGCCGCCGACGATCACCACGCGCTTGCCGACGTGCCGCAGGCGGCCGTCGTTGAACGCGCGCAGGAACGCGGTGGCCGTGACGACGTTGGGCGCGTCGCCGCCCGCCGCCGGCAGCGGGCGTCCCGACTGCGCGCCCATGCCGAGGAACACGGCGTCGAAGTCCCGGCGCAGCTGCTCGAGCGTCACGTCGGTGCCGACGCGGCACGCGAGGCGCGCCTCGACGCCGAGGGCGAGGATGCGCTGGATCTCGGCGTCGAGGATCTCGCGCGGCGTGCGGAAGCCCGGAATGCCGTAGCGCATCATCCCGCCGAGGTGCTCGTGCTCGTCGAAGACGGTGACCGCGTGACCCTTGAGCGCGAGCTGGTAGGCGCACGACAGGCCGGCCGGGCCGCCGCCGATCACGGCGACGCGCTTGCCCGTCGGCGCCGGCGGGGCGTCGAACCCGAGGCCGTTGGCGATCGCGTACTCGCCGAGGTAGTGCTCGACCGAGTTGATGCCGACGTGGTCCTCGACCTCGTTGCGGTTGCAGCCCGTCTCGCACGGCGCCGGGCACACGCGTCCCATCACCGAGGGGAACGGATTGGCCTGCGTGAGCCGCCGCCACGCGTACTCCTGCCAGCCCATCGCCGGCTTGCCGTCGGCGCGAAGCGGCGGCTTCTCGATGCCGCGCACGATGTTGAGGTAGCCGCGGATGTCCTCGCCCGCCGGGCAGCTGCCCTGGCAAGGGGGCGTGGACTGGATGTACGTCGGGCACTTGTGCGACCAGCTCGCCTGGAAGATCTGCTCGCGCCACGACTTGAACGCCGTGTCCCCGTCGCGGTAGCGGCGGAACGTGAGCTTGTCGGAAGGTACGGTCGTCGAGGACATGCGTGCTCTCTTTCGTGCGGGACGGTACGCTACTGCTTCGCGCCGAGCCGGATCGCGGTGCTCACGAGCTGGTGGACGCCGCCCACCATGCCCATCTTGAAGCCGTAGTAGGGAAGGACCTTGGTGAACTGCGCCTTGCAGATCGCGCAGATCGTCGCCATGAAGTTGACGCCATGGCGGTCGACGACCTCCTTTAACGCCTCCATGCGAGGCAGCGCGCCCTTCACGCGCAGGTCGAGGAGCTCGTCGGTGAGCAGCCCCCCGCCGCCGCCGCAGCAGAACGTGCGCTCGAGCGTCGTGTCGGGCGCCATTTCGACGTAGCGGTTGGCGACCGCCCTGACGATGTCGCGCGGGATGGTGAACTGGCCGCCGGGGAAATCCCCCATGCCCGAGCCGCGCGCGACGTTGCAGGAGTCGTGGAAAGTCACCACGCGGTGGTCGTTCGCCTCCGGGTCGAGCGTCAGGGCGCCCTGGCGGATCAGGTCCCAGGTGAGCTCGCAGATGTGCGTCGGCTGCCGGTAACGGGCATCGAGCTGGCTCTGCAGCGCCCGCGCGAACGGGTCGTCGCCGCCTGCGCCGATGCCGGCGAGCGTGTTCCAGAAGCTGTACGCCACGCGCCAGGCGTGGCCGCACTCGCCGACGACGATGCGCTTCACGCCGAGCTCGAGCGCCGCCTCGCGGATGCGCAGCGCGATGCGGCGCAGCTGGTCGTAGTTGCCGATGAACAGGCCGAAGTTGCCGGCTTCGGAGGCCTTCGACGACAGCGTCCAGCGGATGCCCGCGGCGTGGAACACCTTGGCGTAGCCGATCAGGCTCTCGACGTGCGGCTCGGCGAAGAAGTCCGCCGACGGCGTGACCAGCAGCACCTCGGCGCCCGCCTCGTCGAGCGGGAAGCGCACGCTCGCCCCCGTCTCCTCGAGCGTGTCCTCCTCGAGCCCCGTCAGCGTGTCGGCGAGCGCCGGGCCCGGCAGGCCGAGGTTGTTGCCGACGCGGTGGACCTTGCCGATGATCTCGTTGCTGTACTTCTGGCCCAGCCCGACCGCGTCCATGATCTCGCGCGCCGCCATCGTCACCTCGGCGGTGTCGATGCCGTAGGGGCAGAACACCGAGCAGCGGCGGCACTCGGAGCACTGGTGGTAGTACGCGTACCACTCGTCGAGCACGTCCTTCGTGAGGTCGCGCGCGCCGACCAGCCGCGGGAACAGCTTGCCGGGCAGCGTGAAGTAGCGGCGGTAGACGCTGCGCATCAGCTCCTGGCGAGCGACCGGCATGTTCTTCGGGTCCTGCGTGCCGAGGAAGTAGTGGCACTTGTCGGCGCAGGCGCCGCAGTGCACGCAGCTGTCGAGGTAGACGCGCAGCGACCGGTAGCGGTCGAGCAGCTCGCCCATGCGCCCGAGGGCGCGGCCCTCCCAGCCTTCCGTCAACTCGCCGGGGAAGCCGATCGCCTGCTGGATCTTGTCGCTGGCGACGTACGGCTTCGCCCCCGACATGGCGCCGGGCACGAGCGCCGGCGGCGTCTCGGGGAATTCACGCAGCGGCGGGGCCTTGACGTCGGCGGCCATGACGGGGTCAGCGGTGCGAGTCCAGCGGCGCGGCCCACGCGGCGAGGTGGCGGCGCTCGCGCGAGTCGTCGGGCTGGTTGCGCGAGGGCGAGAAGAACAGACCCGGCGCGTGCAGCAGCTTGCTGAACGGGAACACGAGCATCAGCGCGGCGACCAGCGAGAGGTGCAGCCAGAGCACCGGGTCCGCGGGCAGAGGCTGCGGGTCGAGGCGCATGAGGCCGAGGAAGAACGCCTTGACCGCGACGACGTCGGTGTGCGCGAGGTACTTCATCGCGAACCCGGAGAGCCCGATGGCGACGAGCAGCGCGAGCATCAGGTGGTCCGACGGCGTGGAGATGTAGCGCACGCGCTCGACCGCGACGCGACGCACCCAGAGCCCGGCGAGCCCGGCCAGCATCGCGAATCCGGCGTAGACGCCGAGCGGCACGACGAAGGCGAGCCACGCCCAGACCGGCTCGACGAAGTAGCGCAGGTGGCGCAGCAGCACGAGCGCGAGCCCGGCGTGGAACAGCCACGCGAACAGCCACAGCCACACGCCGCCCTTGAACAGGCTCTCGAACAGCGCCACCTCCCGCGCGAGGCGCAGCGCGACGCCGCCGCGCGTCCTCGGGGCGGGGGTGGTCGGTATCCGGAGGGGCGCGGGCGTCCGCGCGTAGAGGCGGATCCGCCAGGCGAGCCCGCCGACGAGCACCGCGACGGCCGCGTAGAACAGGGCGGCGAAGACGAGGGATGCGGTGGACATCGGGGGGCTAAGACGCTGGGTCCCCGCCTGCGCGGGGACGACGGGGTGCTACACGCACCCGGTCGGCTTGGGCAGTCCCGCGATCTTGCACGCCTGCTTCGCCGGACCGTAGGGGAACAGCTCGTAGAGGTACTGGCTGTTGCCCTTGTCGGGGCCGAGCTGCTTGCCGATCGCCTTGGTGAGCACGCGGACCGCGGGCGCGATCTGGTACTCCTCGTAGTACTTGCGCAGGAAGTTCACCACTTCCCAGTGGTTCTCGCTCATCTCGACGTTCTCGGCCACCGCGATGTGCTTGGCGATGTCCTCGTTCCAGTCGGCGAGGTTGACGAGATAGCCTTCCTCGTCGGTCTCGTAGTTGTTGCCGTTGACTTCGATGCTGGGCATGGGGTTCTCCAGGGTCGATGGGAGGGGAGGGGTGACGGGCCCGGGACGGCCGTCAGAGCCAGGATTGGCAGGTCGGGTGGCTTGCGACCAGGTCGACGAAACCGCCGTAGTCGACCAGCGCGACGCCTTCCATCACGCGGTCGGCCACGCCGCGCGCCTCGAGGTCGGGGGCGAGGGCGCACACCTTGAAGCGCGCCATCGCGTCGCGCAGCTTCGCCTCGCCGGGCGTGCCGGCGAGCGCCGCGTAGACGCCGTCCTCGATGAGCAGGAGCGTGCCGCCGGTGGCGATGCGCAGGCAGGCGTCGAGCGCGCTGCGCTCCAGGTGCGACTTGTTGACGATGTGCAGCATGTTCTTCAGAAGCTCAGGATGACGTCCTGCCCGTCCATCAGGGCGCCGAGCTCGCGGGCCGGCAGCACCGTGACGTCGACGACCAGGTCCTCGGGGGCGAGGCCGCGCTCGGCGAGCGCCTCGCGCTCGACGTACAGCTTCTCGATGTCGTAGCCCTCGAGCGCGCGGTAGGTGGGCGAGAAGTTCTTCGTCTCGATGCCCTTGGTCTGCTGTCCCTTCTTGAGCTGCCACACGCCGTCGCCGATGAACGCGAGCGAGACGTCCTGGTCGAAGGCGGCGGTGATCAGCACGACCTCCAGCGACTCGAGCGCATAGACGGTCCCGTACGGGGCGGTGCGGTTGACGAACATCACCTTCCTGGTGGTGCCTTCGGCCACGGGGCGCCCTCCGTCAGTCGCCGAACACGACCAGCCGGTCGGCGCCTATCGCCGACTCGACCAGCTGCCCGAGGCCCGAGATGCGGAAGCCGGGCGCGAGGTTCTCGTCCTTGATGCCGCGGCGCAGCGCCGCCGCCACGCAGACGACGAGGTCGACGCCGTGGTCCGCGGCGAGCTTCGACCAGCGCGCGACGACGTTGCGGTCGTCCTGCGGCGGCTCGGTCAGCCGCGACGAGTTGTTGACGCCGTCGTGGTAGAAGAACACGCGGTGGATCTCGTGGCCCTTCGCCAGCGCCGCCTTGCAGAACAGGTAGGCGGAGTCGCCGGCCTGGTGCTGGTAGGGGCCTTCGTTGACCAGGATGCCGAACTTCATCGGTCGCTCCATTTCCGCGTCTTCACTCCGGCGCCAGCGGGAATCCAGCGTCTTTCCACGGACGTCGCTGGATCCCCGCCGTCGCGGGGATGACCGACAGGCGTCGTGCCCCGCGCCGGCGCATCAGAAGCGGATGTGCGTCGACGCGTTCAGGTTCGCCCGCGCCCCGCGCCAGTCGTCGATCAGGTACTTGGTGAACGGCAGGTCGGTCTTCTCGAAGAAGCGCGGCCAGCCGATGCGCTCGACCCAGTCCGAGAGGCGCTCCCACGGCCGCGCGTCCTCCTTGTAGACGGCGAGGATCTTCTTGACCACGACCGTGACCTCCGGCCAGCGCGGCGGGTTGTTCGGCAACCCGGAGGCGACCATCTTCATGAACGTCGGCTTGGCGCGCGCGTTCGAGTTCTTGCCGCCGACCCAGATCGCGAGCTTGCTGTGCTCGGGATCGTTGATCTGCATCGGCGGGCAGGGCGGGTAGCAGGCGCCGCAGCAGATGCACTTCTTCTCGTCGACCTCGAGCGAGGGCTTGCCGTTGACCAGCGCCGGGCGGATCGCGGCCACCGGGCAGCGCGCGACGACGGCCGGTCGCTCGCAGACGTTGGCGACGAGGTCGTGGTTGATCTTCGGCGGCTTGGTGTGCTGCACGATGATCGCGATGTCGGCCTGGCCGCCGCAGTTGATCTCGCAGCACGACGTCGACAGGTGCACGCGGTTGGGCATCTCCTCGCGCCGGAACTCGACGATCAGCTCGTCCATCAGCGCCTTCACCGCGCCGGAGGCGTCGGTGCCGGGGATGTCGCAGTGCAGCCAGCCCTGCGTGTGGGCGATCATCGACACCGAGTTGCCGGTGCCGCCGACCGGGAAGCCGGACGACTCGAGCGCCTCGACCAGCGGGCCCACCTTCGCCTGGCTCGACACCATGAACTCGATGTTCGAGCGGATGGTGAAGCGCACGTGGCCCTCGGCGTACCTGTCGGCGATGTCGCACAGCTTGCGGATCGTGTGGACGTCCATCTGCCGCTGCGTGCCGGCGCGCACCGTCCACACCTCGTCGCCGGAGTTCGCGACGTGGTGCAGCACGCCGGGGCGCGGCCGGTCGTGCCACTTCCAGTTGCCGTAGTTCTTCGCGAGCAGCGGGTGCAGGAACTGCTTGTTGTCGGGGACGCCGCTCTCGATCGCCCGGCGCATCTGCGGTTGGCTCATCGCGTGCTCCCTCAGGCGGCCTTGTGCTTGCGCGCGTTGATCTTCGCCACTTCCTCGTCCCAGCCGTCGGTGCGGACGTAGGGGTTCGTGCGCGGCGAGGCGACCATGTTCGCGTCGACCTCGATGCCGAGCGCGTCGAGGAAGTTGACCAGGCCGATGCGCTCGATCATCTCGCCCGTGCGCTCGTGCTCCAGCGCGTTCTCGGCGAAGAAGTCGATGATCTTCTGGCCCAGTTCGACCAGCTTCTCGCGGTCCTCGTCGGTGGCGAGCTTCATGAACGGCACGACCACCGTGCCCATCAGGTCGCCGATCTTCAGCGTGCGCTTGCCGCCGACCAGGATCGTGGCGCCCTTGTCCACGCCGGGCGCGAGCGCGCCGGTCATCACGTTGATGCAGTGCATGCAGCGCACGCAGTCGCGGTTGTCGATCGCGAGCCCGTGCGTGTCGCTCACCGCGACCGTCGTGACGCCCGGGGCGGCCTCGAGGTCCTTGACCTCCTTCAGCTGGATCGCCTTGGTCGGGCAGCGCGCGACGACGTCATTGACCAGCTCGTTCATGCCGTGCTTCGCGAACCACTTGCGCGCCAGCGCCTCGTCGCTGCGGATGTCGTCGCGCCACGTCCCGATGATGGCCATGTCGGCGCGCTGGATCGAGTTCATGCAGTCGTTCGGGCAGCCGCTGAACTTGAACTTGAACTTGTAGGGCAGCGAGGGGCGGTGGATGTCGTCGAGGAAGCTGTTGATCACCGCGCGGTGCGCGGAGGCCTCGTCGTAGCACGACTGCTCGCAGCGCGCGGCGCCGACGCAGGACATCGACGTGCGCACCGCCGGGCCGGCGCCGCCGAGGTCGAAGCCCGCCGCGTTGATCTCGTCGAACGCCTTCTGCACGTTCTCGGTGGTCGCGCCCTGGAACATGATGTCGCCCGACTGGCCGTGGAACGCGATCAGGCCGGAGCCGTGCTTTTCCCAGATGTCGGCGAGCTTGCGCAGGATCGCGGTGTTGTAGTGCATGCCGGCCGGCGGCATCACGCGCAGCGTGTGGAACTCGGCGGCGTCGGGAAACAGCGGCTTGCCCGCCTCGTCCTTCGCTTCGGTGAAGCGCGGGATCACGCCGCCGCCGTAGCCGAACACGCCGACCGTGCCGCCCTTCCAGTAGCCCTTGCGGGTCTTGTACGAGTGCTCGAGCTGGCCGAGCAGGTCGACCATGTAGTCCTTGTCCTTCGCCAGACGCTTGAGCCCCGTGACGAAGCTGGGCCAGGGGCCGCTCTCGAGCTTGTCGAGCATCGGGGTCGGGTGCATGGGCTTGGCCATCGGCTTGCTCCTTGTCTGCAGCGGGCTTGTGGGTCCGGGCGGGACGGCGTCTATGCTAGGCGGCGGGCGAAGGTCGCGCCATCACTCGCCAAGGCTATGTGAATAAGCCCCGAGGGCGTGATCGGGAATTACCCGGATGGGGTACGGTCCATCACCCGCATCGGCTATGGACTGCGCCTTGCTGCGCTCGCTCAATGACCGGGCGTGCCGGAGGCGCGCGGCGGTTACGGCAAGTGTGGAGCACAACGATGGCCACGACAACGACGCTGCAGCAGATCCGCAGCCCCCTGGGCGGTGAGGAGATCGCGCTGCAGCAGGTGGAGCACGACGGCGGCGGGATGGCGCTGCTGCGCGTCCGCATCCGCGAGCGCAGCCGCTTCACGGTGTTCGACATCGACCCGCAGACGGCGGTCGCCTGGGGCGAGGCGATGCGGCGCTGGGGCGAGGCGCAGCGCGGCGGGGCGGGAGTCGCCGTCGGGGGCAGGGACTGAGCGATGGCCCCGGCGGGCGCGGAGGCAAGGCGAGCGCGCGAGCGCGCGGGCGCGCGGCGGGAGGATATCCGCGTCGTCGACGTGGCCTTCCCGCTGGGCGGCGGCAGCCTGCCGGCCGATCATCCGCTCGCGCTGCTCGACGCCGTCCGGGCGCGGCTGGCCTGGTTCGGCGCAGAGCCGGGGAGCGGCATCCACCCGCTGCGCACGAACGCGACCGACTACGGCGTGGCCCTGCTCGCGCAGCGGGCGAAGCTCGTGCTGCGGGTGCCGGAGGCGCGCGTGAGCGCAGTGCTGGCGCTGGGAGGCTGTGCGCTGGACGTTTCCGGCAGCCGGCTTGATCTCGGCGAGGGCCGGACGCGGCCGCTGCGCGCGAGCGCCACGCTCGCCGCGGGGGCCGTGACGTTCGGTCAGGCGGACGTCGAGGGCTTCGAGCGCTCCGCGCGCGCCGCACTCGCGGAAATCGGCGTCGATTGCGGTTTCATCTCGGGTCGCCGGCGCGCGGCAGGCGCGGGATCGCGCACGATCGCGGGCTTCAGCCTCGCGCTGCACGGACTGCAGCCCGACGACTCGCTCGTGGTGCAGGCGCTGGGACTGGGCGGCGAGCGGGCGCTCGGCTGGGGCCTGTTCGTGCCGGCGAAGGCGATCGCGTGACCGGAACGGCGACGGCGTCGGTTGCTTCGGAAGTGGCCGCACGCGGAGATTCCCGACTATCCTTCGGACGGCGCCTTCGGGCGGGAGAAAGAACGTGAGCGAGATCACCGGGCGGGCCGCGCATCCCACGCTGGACATGCGCGGGACACGCTGCCCCGCGCCGCTGCTCGGCGCGAAGAAGATCGTCGACGACCTCAAGCCGGGCGAGACGCTGGTGCTGCTCTCCGACTGCCCCGGCACGGCGGACGACCTGTTCGCGTGGGCGAAGTGGACCGGCAACGAGGTCGTGAAGACGGAGCGGCTGCCGGACGGCGGCAGCGCCTATCACCTGCGGCGCGGCCGCGCGCCGCGCCCGGTGCCGAGCGCGGTGCTCGACCTGCGCGGCGTCGTCTGTCCCGGCCCCATCGTCGAGGCGAAGAAGCTGCTCGCCGGCATGCGTCCCGGCGAGACGCTGGAGCTCGTCAGCAACTGCCCGGGCATCGAGACCGACGTCGCGGATTGGGCGAAGGCCACCGGCGTCGAGCTCCGCGCGAGCGAGGAGGTCGCGCCGGGCGAGTTCGCGTTCTTCCTCGCCCGCCGCTGAGAGGCGGGACGCCGCGGCATGCGCGTCAAGAGCAACTGGTTCAAGGCCGGCAGCGCCAAGGGCGCGACCGAGGTCGCCGGCGCCGCCGCGTTCATCGCCTGGCGCGTGGCGCAGAACGCGCTCAAGCGGATGCGCGGGGCGCGCTTCGAGCTCGCGGCCGGAGCGGGCTACTTCGACTTCCTCGCCGAGCTCCTGGCGTTCCTCGTCGTCGGCGCCGACCGCATCGCCTACCGGCGCCGCGACGGCGCGTGGCGCGTCGAGTTCACCACGGAAATGGCCAATCGGGTGGGGGCGATCCTCGCCGAGAACGAGTCCGACCTGCTCGCCAGCGCGTCGGCGGAGGATATCAAGCGGCGCTTCGTGGCGCTGGTCAACGAGCGGGCGGCCGAGTGCGCTGCGTTCGCCTGGGACGACGCCGGTCCCGACTACCCGTTGCTGCGCTACCTCGGCCATCGCGTCGCCGACGTCATGGACGAGAGCGAACGCACGTGGGCGGTGTCGCAGGTGATCGACGTCGAGGCGCCCGAGGCCGCCGAGCTGCTCGAGCGCGCGATGGCGGGGCTGCTCGACGAGTCCCCGCGCGAGCCGCGGCGCCAGCGCACGATGTCGGGCGAGTGAGGCGGTGGGCGCGGTGACTGCGCAGCGGGACGTCGTCGCGGGAGGGCCGTTCGATCCCGGCGCCGGCGCGGCCTACGCGGCGTGGCGCGAGGCGAAGCTCGCCGCGTACCCGGAAGGGCTCGCGGGGCACACGGTCGAGGTGCGCGACCCGCGGGCGCTGACGCCCGGCGAGCGCGAGGCGCTGCTCGACCGCTGCCGGCGCGCGAACATGGCGATCTACGTGTCGGGCGCGGTCGACGCCGACAAGTCGATCCCGCGGCGGCTGGGCGAGCAGCTCGGCCTCACGCGGCTGGACCGCAACTGGCTCGCCGACGACGACGGCATCAGCCCGATCCGCGTCGCGACCGAGCGCGTGGCCGAGCGCTCCGACTACATCCCCTACACGGACCGCCCGATCCGCTGGCACACCGACGGCTATTACAACGACGCGCCGCGGCGCATCCGCGGCATGATCCTGCACTGCGTGGCGAGCGCGGAGGAGGGCGGCGCCAACGCGTTCATGGACCACGAGATCGCGTACCTTCGCTTGCGCGACGCCGATCCGCGCCACGTCCGCGCGCTGATGCGCGCGGACGCGATGACCGTGCCCGCGCGCGAGGGCGGGGAAGGGACGGCCCGCCCCGCGACGAGCGGCCCGGTGTTCGACGTCGACCCCGCCACGGGCTGCCTCGGCATGCGCTACACGGCGCGCACGCGCAGCATCGCCTGGCTGGCATCGCCCGACGTGCTCGCCGCCGTGGCCGCGCTGGAAGCGCTGCTCGACGCGCCGTCGCCGTTCCGCCTCGAGGTCGCGCTGCGACCGGGCATGGGCATCGTGTGCAACAACGTGCTGCACCGTCGCGACGGTTTCGTCGACGCGCCGTCGCGGCCGCGCCTGCTCTACCGCGCGCGCTACCACGACCGCGTCGGCGGCTGAAGGCGCGCGATGGGACACGTGCTCTCCTTGTCGCGCGCGGCGCGGCTCGCCGGCGTGTCGCGCGGCGTGCTGCAGAGGCAGATCCGCGAGGGCCTGCTGCCGTCCAGCGACGGCCAGGTGGAGGCCGCTGACCTGGCGCGCCTGTATCCGAGCCTCGACCTCGAGTCGTCGGGAGCCTTCGAGCGCGTGGCGCGCATCAAGGAGGCCGCGTTCGGCCGCCGCGTCCAGGAGCGCACGCTGCCGTCGCAGGAGGTGCTGGCGCAGCGGCTCTACGAGCACAGCCGCGAGCTGACCGACGCGCGGCGGCTGCTGCAGCGTTACCATTCGCTGGTCGTGGCGACGCAGGCGCAGGCGTCCGCGTGGGCGGACGCGAGCGGGTCGCCGGAGGCGCGCGAGCTCGCCGAGGGCCTCGAGCGCGGGCTCGCCGACGTGCTCGCCACCGACGCCGCCGACGACATCACCGTCATGGACGACCTTCTCAAGCTCCTCTCCGCGCGCGTCGTCGTGCGCCCCAGCGGCCGCGAATTCCTCGTCGAGGGCCGCGAGACGCTGCTGCAGGCGGGCCTCCGCGCGGGGCTCAAGCTCGATTACGGCTGCGGCAACGGCAGCTGCGGCCTGTGCAAGGCGCGCGTGGTCGCCGGGGAGGTCGTGCGCGTCGCGCCGTGCGACTACCCGCTGTCGGAGGCCGAGCGGCAGCAGGGCCACACGCTGCTGTGCGCCCATGCGGCCGCGTCCGCGGAGATCGTGCTGGAGACGCTGGAGGCGCGGGGACCCGAGGACATCGCGGCGCAGGACCTCGCCGTGCGCGTACGCGCGGTCAGCCCGCTCGCGCCGGACACGCTGCTGCTGCACGTGCAGACGCCGCGCGCGCAGCGCCTGCGCTTCCTCGCCGGGCAGAGCGTGACGCTCGGGGCGAGCCCGGGCGGCCAGGATGCCGCGGCGACCTACCCGGTGGCGAGTTGTCCCTGCGACGACCGCAACCTGCACTTCCACGTCGCGCGCGACGACGGCGATGCGCTCGCTTCCCGGCTGTTCGCCGGCGCGATCCGCGCCGGCGACCTGCTCAACCTGCGCGGGCCGATCGGCGCGTTCACCCTGGCCGACGCCGCGCGGCCGCTCGCGTTCCTCGCCTGCGACACCGGCTTCGCGCCGATCCGCAGCCTGATCGAGCACGCGATGGCCGCGGACTCCGCGGAGTCGATCGTGCTCGGCTGGCTCGCCACGCGACCCGACGGCCACTACCTCGCCAACCAGTGCCGCGCCTGGGCCGACTCGATCGACGCGTTCCGCTACGTCGCGCACGCCGACGCCGACCTCGCGCGCGGCACCGCGGGATTGCTCGAGGCGCTGACCGACGCCGCGCCGCCGCCGGACAGCGACTACTACCTCGCCGGGCCGGCGGAGTTCGTCGCGCGCGCCGCCGCGGAACTCGCCGGGCGCGGCGTTCCCGCCGCGCGCATCCGCTCGTGAGCGAGCGCCGGACGATCCCGATCGCGCCTGCCGCGCCGGGCGGCGACTGCAGCGGCGCGGAGCCGTTCGCGCTGCTGGTGCTCGGCGACAGCATGGCGCCCGAGTTCGTCGAGGGCGACGTGGTCGTGGTCGAGCCCGAGGGTCTCGCCGCCGACGGCTCGTTCGTGATCGTTGAGGTCGAGGAGGACGTCGTGCTGCGGCAGTTGCGGGGCGGCCCTGGCGCGTGGCGCCTCGCCGCGCTCAATCCCGCGTATCCGGAGCGCGCGCTGGCCGACCTGGCGGCCGTGCGCGGCGTCGTCATCCAGAGGAGCAAGCCGGGGCGGCGGCGCGAGCGCAAGCGCTACGTCGAGTGACGCCCCGAGCGAGTCCCGATTTCCGAGGTTGCCCCGTGCCCTACTACGTCTACCGCGTATTCCCGCTGCGCCGCCTCGAGAAGGTCGCGGAGCGGTCGGTCTTCGGCGATGCGTCGGCGCTGGCGAAGTCGCTGCGCGCATCGCCCGACCTGCCGGAGCGCTGCGCCGTCAAGGTGATCTTCGCCGACAACGAGCTGGCGGCGGAGGACCTGCTGAGCCAGGTCCGCGAGCGCCCGCCGGGCCTCGCCGGCGACGAGTAGCGCGGGTCCCGGGATACGGTGCAGCGCCCGGAGCATCGCGACGAGAGCAGCGGCTTGCCCGAGGCCGCGGAACTGCCGTGCGCGTTCGCCCACGCGCTGTTCGCCGGCCACGCGGCCTGCGAACTCGCCCGCAGGCGCACGTTCGGCGAGGGCGAGCGCGTGGCGTGCACGCGCGCGGTCGCGGGCATGAATTGCGCGACGCTGCACGCGATGATCTTCGAGCGCTGCGCGTTCTCGCTCGGCCGGGCGCGGCGCGGCGAACCGCCGTCGCACGCGACGGCGATGAGGGTGCAGTGCGGCGGGCTCGACGGCGTGCGCGGAGCGCTTGGCGCCACGGACGGGGACGTTCACCGCATGGTCGTCGCTGCGCAAGAGCGGTTCGGCGGCCTCGCGGGGCTGCCCTGGGAGGCGATCGCGCGGGCCGTCGCGGCCTGGCGGCCGCGGCGGCGTGCAAGGGACGAGCGGACGTGACGCCCGAGATCGCGGCGCTGGCCCGGACGGTGCAGGCCAACTGCCACGTCTCCGACGCGCGCCACGCCCGCGACCTCACGCTGTGCACCTACCTGCTCGAGATGCGCGAGCTGTATCGCTGGGAGCGGGGATTGGCTCCCGGCGGCGCGCTGGTGAAGGGCGCGGTCGGCGCGTGGCTCGCCGAGCGCGAGGCGCTGTGGGCGGGGCTCGACGAGCGGGGCTACGCGGTGCTGCCGATCGGCGGCAGCGACGTGGATCCGTTCGACGCCGAGACGGCGAACGCGGCGCTGGCGCCGCAGGGCTACGTGTATGGCGCGGGGGTGGGGAGGCTCGGCAAGCCGCAGTTCTTCCTCGCCGAACTCGCCGGCGACGAGCGACGCGGCGGCGTCCGCATCCTCCGGGCCGGCAGCGAGATCGCGCGCGACCTCGCACCCGCCCCCGCCGCGCTGCGCGGCGACACCGTCTACCTGCGCCACGACGCGCTGCGCCGCTGGATCGGCGGCAGGCTCGAGACCCACTTGCACCGGCCGGTCGACGGCCCGATGCGCCGCGCGCTCCTCGCCTACGGCGTCGGTGACGACCCGGTGCGCGGGATCGATCGCATCGCCGCCGGCGAGGCGGAGACGCTGGTGCTGCACGAGCTCGGCGAGCACGCGGCGTCCGCGCGGCTCGGAGCCGGCTGGCACGACGTCCTCGCGGCGGCTTCCGGCACCCGGGCCGAGTGGCCGCTGCGCGCCGCGCGCGACCTTCTCGCCGACTGCCTCGTCACGCTGCCGGCGCTTGCGGCGCGCGAGGACCCGGCGTCGCTGCACTTCTGGTTCGCGAACTTCGAGGGGCTGCGCGAGGATCTCTTCCCCGCGCTGGCGGACGCCTACTCCGCGTGGCTCGCCGGCGATGACGAGGCCGTCGCGGCCTGCGCATCGCGCGGCGTCCCGCACTGGCAGGCGATGTGCGAGCGCGCCGTCGAGCTGCACTCCGCGCAGGGCGCGGCCGGCATCGCCGCCACCGAGGCCGAGTTCGCCGCCGCCACGCTGCGCTAGCGTTCCCCTCTCTCCCGCCGTCAGGCGGGAGAGGGGCCGGGGCGTGGGCCCGCTGCGATCAGAACTTGCGGTTGTAGGCGATCCCGAGCTCGTACTGCTTCATGCGTATCGTCTCGGTGGTCGTCGGCGGCAGCCCGAAGCCCGCGAACAGGCTGGTGCCCGTCACCGAGTCCTCCGGGGCGTACATGAAGAAGCCGGTGATCTCCGACTGCCGGTCGATGCGCCACGTCGCGCCCACCGTGTAGTGGTCGGTGACCACGCCGGGGGCGATGATGTTGAACGTGACGTCCTGCGGCCCGATCGGGTTGTCGGTGTGGTTGTAGCCTGCGCGCACCGTCCAGCGCTCGTTGATGTCGTACTGCAGGCCCACCTTCCAGACGTCGACGTTCTGCCAGCCGAAGCCGGCGCCGCTGCTGCCGCCGAGGCAGAACTCCCGCTGGCCGAGCCCGCCCATCTGCGGCGGAACGCAGCGGCCGATCCAGGCACTCGGGTTGTTCACCGAGTTCGCGTCTTCGTAGTAGATCTTCTGGTAGTCGACGGCGACGAGGAATTGCGGCACGGGTCGCCACGCGAAGCCGACGGTGAAGTTCGACGGGATGTCGAAGCCGCCGCTCTCCGCGAACAGCCCCTTGTACTTGTCGAACTCGCTCATGGGGATCTTGCTCGCGTAGGCGATCCCCACCGCGAACTGGTCGGTCAGCTGACCCATGTAGCCGACGCGCACGCCCACACCCCAGCCGTCGTCGTGGCCCTTGTTGGTGACGTTGCCCGGGCTCGTGGAGAACACCGGGTTGTCGAACAGCTGCATGCCCTCCATGGAAAAGCGCTGGTAGGCGATCACCGGCGCGATGCCGACCGAGTGGCCCTTAGTGAACTGCCACGAGACGTAGGGCGCGATCAGCAGCTGCATCATGTCCACGCCGAGCTGCCCCTGGCCGCACAGCATGTTGTAGGGCCCGACCGGGTTGTTCTGCCAGAACGCCGTGCACGCGCTCTGGTTGGAGATCTGCCCGCCCGGGTAGTCGGTGTTCATCCCGCCGTTGCCGGTCATCGTCAGGCCGAACGCGAGGTCGGGGCGGTACTTCCAGTTCACGCCGAACTCGGGAATGAAGAAGTTCTCGCTGCCGCTCTCGATGCTGCCGTCGATTCCCGCCGGCCCGGAGCCGGTGCGCGACGCGTCGCGCCGCGGGCTGAACCACGCGAGCCCCGCCTGCCACTCGTTGCCGAGGAACGACATCGCGCCGGGGTTGATCGCCCCGCCGAAGGGCTCCTGCGCGACCGAAACGGCGGCCCCGCCCATGCCGAGGGCTTTCATGCCGTAGCCGTGCGCGAAGTAGCCGTCGGTGGCCTGCGCGGCCAGCGGCGCGGCCGCGATCAGCAATCCACCAAGCAGTCTCGTTCTCATGTCTGCGTCCCTCGCGTTCTCAGATGAAGAGGCTGACGTCGGCGTCCTTGGCGATCGGCAGGAAGCTCGCCGCGCCCACGAAGTCCTTGACCTCGGGGATGAACTGGTTGTGCCTGTAGCCGAAGAGGTCGACGGTCATCTGGCAGGCGATCAGCTTGACGCCGGCCTCGAGGCACATGGCGCGGAGGTCGGCGATCGGGGCCACGCCCTGGTTCCTGATCGTCTTCTTCATCATCTTCGTGGCGAAGTGCTCGTACGCCGGGATGATCGACTGCACGGCGTTCGGGATGTTCCACTGGATGGACTTGAACCACGCCGGGCCCATCGGCATCTTCATCGGCATCGCCGGGTTGCCGAGCGGGCTCACCTTGAGCTTGCTCAGGTCCTTCTTCAGCAGCTCGAGCCCGTAGAACGTGAAGAAGACCGAGACGTCCCATCCGAGCGCGGCGCCGGTCGACGCCAGGATGAACGGCGGGTACGCCCAGTCGAGCGTGCCCTTGGTGGCGATGATCGTCATCGACGGCGTCCTCGCCGCCTCGATCTCGGCGAGCTTCGCCTCGAGCCTGCGTTCGAGCAGGGCATCGATGCGCTCGCTTATGGCACGGTCGAGGGCCTCGCCAGCGGCGATCCCGGTTGTCGTCTCAACGTGCGTGTCCATCGTTGGTCCTCCGGCATCCGTTCGGCAGAGTCAGGGTGTCGCGCGCCGCGCGAGGGCTACTTCTTCCTGATGTGGAACACGAACTCCTTGTTCTCCTGGCCTGAGGAGAGCAGCGGGTTGCCGGTCTGGTTGGCGAATGCCTCCATGTCCTTGACCGAGCCCGCGTCGGTGGAGACGACCTTCAGCACCTGCCCCGAGGTCATGCCGTTCAGGGCGATCTTCGTCTTCAGGATCGGCAGCGGGCACGACAGCCCGCGGGCGTCCAGTTCCTTGTCGAAATCCACGTGAATCCTCCTCGAGCGGCGGTTGCGCCGCCGCGACGTGCGGCGGCGCGCACCCCAAGGTTACCGCCACTGCCGCGATCGGGGGCCATTAGGCGAACACAGGCCCCGGGGTGTCTATAGCCCGATGTGGGTAAGACCCCACTACCCGAAAGGGGGGCGCTCGGGGAGCGGGCGCCCGCGGCGGGCGGCCGGCGATCGGAACGGCGGCCGGCTGCCGGATTCCGTCTTGAGCGGGGTCACGAACTGCTGCCGCGGCTCCCCGCAGGCGGCCCACGCGGGCGTAGGATGAGCCTGTCGCGACGATTAACCGGCGTCTATCGACAGGATTAGGAGAATCGATTGGACGCATGGGCGGGCGCGGCCGAGAATTGCCCCCGTTCGCCCGGCCACGGCTCGGGCGCACGCGACGCCGCCGCGCGAGGACGCGCGCCGCAGGACAACTTGGAGAGGAGAAGCACGATGAAGTCGCTCAAGGGCACGAAGACGCACGACAACCTCAAGGCAGCGTTCGCCGGCGAGTCGCAGGCGAACCGCCGCTACCTGTACTTCGCCAACAAGGCCGACGTCGAGGGCCAGAACGACGTCGCCGCGCTGTTCCGCTCGACGGCCGAAGGCGAGACCGGCCATGCGCACGGCCACCTCGACTACCTCGCGCAGGTCGGCGACCCGGCCACCGACCTGCCGATCGGCAGCTCGCGGCAGAACCTCAAGGCGGCGGTCGCCGGCGAGACGCACGAGTACACCGACATGTACCCGGGCATGGCGAAGTCGGCGCGCGGCGAGGGCTTCGACGAGATCGCCGACTGGTTCGAGACGCTGGCGAAGGCCGAGCGGTCGCACGCGAATCGCTTCCAGAAGGCCCTCGATTCGCTGACGGACTGAGTTGCAGCCTGTGGGAGCGGACGCCGGCTCGGGCCGGCGCCGCTCGCAGGCCGTCGCTCCCGCGCAGGCGGGAGCCCAGTGTCTAGCGCAAGCCGCTGGGTCCCCGCCCCCCGACCAAGGCATTCGGGGCAGGCTTCGCGGGGACGACGATTGGGGTTCCGCAGCCAAGTGACGAATTCATGACGACCCGCGAAGGCAGTCTCGAAGCCCCCACGCGCCATCCGCTCGACTGGCGCAACCCCGAGTTCTACGACGAGGCCGCGCTCCACAAGGAGATGGAGCGGGTGTTCGACATCTGCCACGGCTGCCGCCGCTGCGTCAGCCTGTGCCAGTCGTTTCCCACGCTGTTCGACCTGGTCGACGAGGGCAAGACGGGCGAGGTCGACGGGGTGGACAAGGCCGACTACGCCAAGGTCGTCGACCACTGCTACCTGTGCGACGTCTGCTACATGACGAAGTGCCCGTACGTGCCGCCGCACCCGTGGAACCTCGACTTCCCGCACCTGATGCTGCGCGCGAAGGCCGTGAAGTTCCGCAAGGAAGGCGCGAGCTTCCGCGACCGCCTCCTGACCTCGACCGACCGGCTGGGCAAGCTCGCGACGATTCCCGTCGTCGTGCAGACGGTCAACTGGGCGAACCGTACGCCGGTCACGCGAAGCGCCATGGAGAAGGTGCTCGGCGTCGCGAAGGCGGCCGCGCTGCCGCCGTACGCGGGAACGACGTTCCGCAAGGGGATGAAGCCCTCGCTCGGCTGGCCCGTGCGCGATGGCCAGCGCACGCCCGGCAAGGTCGCGATCTTCTCGACCTGCTACGTCAACTACAACGAGCCGGGGATCGGCCGCGACCTGGCGCTGATCCTCGAGCACAACGAGATCCCCTACGCGATTGCGCCCAGCGAGTCGTGCTGCGGCATGCCGAAGCTCGAGCTCGGGGACCTCGAGACCGTCGAGAAGCTCAAGGACGCGAACATCGCGCAACTTGCCCCGCTGGCGCGCGCCGGCTACGCGTTCCTGACTCCCGTGCCGTCGTGCACGCTGATGTTCAAGCAGGAACTGCCGCTCATCTTCCCCGGGGACGCGGACGTGAAGGCGGTCGCCGAGGCGATGTTCGATCCGTTCGAGTACCTCGTGGCGCGCGACAAGGACGGGTTGCTGAAGAAGGACTTCAAGCGGCCGCTCGGCAAGGTCAGCTACCACATCCCGTGCCACTCGCGCGTGCAGAACGTCGGCCAGAAGACGCGCGAGGTCCTCGAGTGGGTGCCGGAGACGACCGTGAACACCGTCGAGCGCTGTGCGGGCCACGACGGCACCTACGGCGTGAAGAAGGAGTTCTTCGCCCACTCGATGAAGATCGGCAAGCCGGTGTTCCGGCGCATGGCGGAGACCGAGCCCGACTTCGTGAGCTCCGACTGCCCGATCGCGGGGCGGCGCATCACGCAGGGAATCAACGAGGAGCAGGCGATGCGCGGGCGCAAGGAGCACCCGCTGACGCTGATCCGCCTGGCCTATGGACTGGAGTAGGACGTGACCGTGACCCATCGACCCGTGAAGGGCGGCATCGCCCGAGAATCGCTGCTTTCGCTGGAGGCGTACGCGAAGGCGCGCGACGAGTTCCGCGCGAAGGTGATCGCGCACAAGAAGGCGCGCACCGTGCACCTGGGCGAGCACCTGACGCTCGCCTTCGAGGACGAGCTGACGATGCGCTACCAGGTGCAGGAGATGCTGCGCATCGAGCGCATCTTCGAGGAGGAGGGCATCCAGGGCGAGCTCGACGCGTACGGCCCGCTGGTGCCCGACGGCTCGAATCTCAAGGCGACGATGCTGATCGAGTACGAGGACGTCGGCGAGCGGCAGCGCGCGCTCGCGCGCCTCAAGGGGGTCGAGGACCGCGTCTACGTCGAGGTCGAGGGCTTTGCGCGCGTCTACGCGATCGCCGACGAGGACCTCGATCGCGAGAACGACGAGAAGACCTCGTCGGTGCACTTCCTGCGCTTCGAGCTCGCGCGCCCGATGATCGACGCGCTGCGCGTGGGCGTACCGCTCGCGGTCGGCGTCGACCACCCGCAGTACCAGGCGCGCATCGCGGCCGTCGGGCCGCGCACGCACGAGGCGCTGCTCGCCGACTTCGCCTGACCGCCGGTCAGCCTCGCACCGGCCGGCGCAGCCGGAACACGAGGTCGCGCGACGGCTCGCCGTGCAGCGTCGAGGCGATCGGCGCCGGGTCGGGCAGGAAGCCCGCCGCGACGGCCACGCGGATCGACCCCTTGTTGCGGTCGTCGGTCTGCGCGCGAATCTCGTCGACCGGCGTCACGGCGAACAGGTGCGCGCAGATCTGCTGGACGGCCTCCACGGCCATGCCGCGGCGCTGGAACGCGTCGAACACGAAGTAAGCGACGTCCGCGTGGCGCTCGTGGACGGTCGCCTGGAACCAGCCGGCCGGCTGCCCCGAACGCTGGTCCACGGCGATCCAGTTGGCCCACAACTCCGAGGTGCTGCCGCTGCCCTTGATCCAGCCGGCGAAGCGCTGCCGCAGCTCGGCTTCGCTCTCGGGCATCGGCATGTCGATGTAGCGGTACAGCCCCGGCTCGGCGAAAGCCGGGAAGCACGCGGCGGCGTGCGCGATGCGCAGCGGCTCGAGCGCGAGGCGCGGCGTGGCGAGCGCAACCGCGAGCGCGGGCGCGACTTCCGGGGCGCTCATTAGGGCCTGTTCACGCTATGGCCGCGCGCGCGAGCGGGCCTCTGGGCGTGTCCATCGCGGCGCTCGCCGCCGCGAAGACCGGGCGTCTTCGCAAGGCGAGCAACAATGAGGGGCGCGCCCAGGGGCCCGCTCCCTTCGGGTTGCGGCCGGAAAGGCCATGCGCGGTGTTGCGAAGCCTCGACGGGTTCCCGACCCGCCTTCGGCTTCGCGCCTGGCGCATGGCCTTTCCGGCTTCGCAACGCGCACGTGTCCATAGCGTGAACAGGCCCTAGTCGCGGAAGTTCGTGTACTGCAGCGGGTAGTCGGCGACCGACTTGCGCACCAGCGCAATCACGGCCTGGAGGTCGTCGCGCTTGGCGCCCGACACGCGCACGGCGTCGCCCTGGATCGACGCCTGCACCTTGAGCTTGCTGTCCTTGACGAGCTTCTGGATGCGCTTGGCCAGGTCCTGCTCGACGCCCGTGCGCACGGTCACCGGCTGCTTCAGCTTGTTGCCGGAGATCTTCTCCGGGTCGGCGTACTTGAGCGACCGCACGTCGACCGAGCGCTTGGCGAGCTTGCCCGTCAGCACGTCGGAGACCTGCTTCAGCTTGAACTCGTCGTCGGCGAAGAGCGTGAGCGCCTTGTCGGCGAGCTCGATGCGGGCGTCGGAGCCCTTGAAGTCGAAGCGGTTGCCGATCTCCTTGTTGGCCTGGTCGACGGCGTTGCGCACTTCGACCTGGTCGACGTCGGAGACGATGTCGAACGAAGGCATGGCGGTGGGGCTCTCGGGCGGGTTGGTGCCGGGCGCGCATTATCGCCCAGGTCGGCGGGCTTTCAGGCGGCCGGGCGGGACGGGCGGAGCCATCCGCCGGGCCGGCGGTACGCGCGGTGCAGCAGCCAGGCGGCGATCGACAGGTTGAGCAGGTTCCACGCGATGCCGTTGGCGAACGCCGCCGAGTACGAGCCGGTGAGGTCGTACGCCTTGCCGGACATCCAGCCGCCGAGCGCCATGCCGAGCAGCGTGAACATGAGCACGAGCCCGACGCGCGCCCCGGCGTCGCGGGCAGGGAAGTGCTCGCGGATGATGATGGCGTAGGAGGGCACGATGCCGCCCTGGAACAGGCCGAAGAGCGCGGAGACGACGAACAGCGACGCGAGGCCGTCGGCCTGGAGGTACATGAGCAGCGCGGCGCCCTGCAGCGCCGAGCCCAGCAGCAGCGTGCGCAGGCCGCCTATGTGGTCGCAGACGTAGCCCGAGATCAGGCGGCTGGCGATGCCGAAGGCCAGCATGAGCGCGAGCATCTGCGCGCCCCGCGCGGTCCCGTAGCCCAGGTCCGTGCACAGCGCGACGATGTGCACCTGCGGCATCGACATCGCCACGCAGCAGGCGAGGCCGGCCACGCACAGCAGCGCGGTGGCGAACGCCTTCGAGTGGCGAAACGGCCGCTCCCGGTCCGCCCCCGCGCCGCCGGACGCGGGCGCCGCGTGGGCGTCCTGCGGCGCGCGCTCGCGCATGGCGAGCGCGAGCGAGGCAATCGCCAGCGCGCAGAAGATCCCCATGCCGAAGTAAGTCTGCCGCCAGCCGACCGTCTCGACGAAGTGCTGCGCGATCGGCGGCCAGATCGCGCCAGCCACGTAGTTGCCGCTGGCGCACACGCCGACCGCGATGCCGCGCCGCCGCACGAACCAGTGCGAAGTGTCGGCGATGAGCGGCGCGAACATCGCCGAGCTGCCGGCCAGCCCGATGAAGACGCCGTGGGCGAGCGCGAACGTCCACACGCTGCCGGCGAGCGAGGCGGCAACGTAGCCGAGGCCGAGGCTCGCGGCCCCGATGACGAGCGGAACGAACACGCCGTGGCGGTCGGCGAGCCGCCCCATCACGATGCCGCCCAGGCCGAACCCGATCATCAGCAGCGTGTAAGGCAGCGACGCGGCGGCGCGGTCGACGCCGAACTCGGCCTGCACCGCGGGCAGGACGGTGACGACGACGTACATGCCGCCGTTGCCGAGCGTCATCAGCAGCAGCGCGAAGACGAGGCGGCGCGCCGCGTAGGGGGAGTCGGGGGCGTGGGAGCGCAAGTCGTTCTCGCGGTGCAACGGCGGCGCCGGGACGCTCGCCGGCGGATTCTCGCCCAAGTCGACCCGAAGCGGGTTGCACCGTGCAACGCGGCCGTTGCGCGCGCACCACGGCCGTCCTTCGGCTGCGCGATGCCGCCCGGCCGTCGCTTGCCGCTGTGGCACGCTTCTGGCATGGTCGCGGCAGGGCCGGACACCGGGAGCCGTCAAGCCATGGACACCGTCATTCCGCTGGCCGATCTCAAGTCGATCTACTCGGTCGCCGACGTGGACCGGGCGCGGGAGGAGTCGTCGGCCAGGCGCAACGAGGGCCTGAAGGGCTGGTACGACCGGATGCACGAGCTCGGCGGCTCGCGCTTCATCGTGAAGCCGTCCACGCACAAGGCGGTCGACGACCTCTACGACACCTCGCCCAACTTCCGCGAGGTGATCGACGACCTGCGCAAGTTCCTGGCCCTCGCGGTCTCGGGCAACGAGGCCGTGCAGTTCACGCCGCTGCTGCTGCTCGGCGAGCCGGGGCTGGGCAAGACCTATTTCGCGAAGAAGCTGGCGCAGGTGCTCGGCACCGGCTTCGAGTTCGTGTCGATGAGCTCGCTCACCGCCGGCTGGGTGCTCACCGGCGCCTCCGCGCAGTGGCACAACGCGCGGCCCGGCAAGGTCGCGCAGACGCTGATCGAGGGCGAGTTCGCGAACCCCGTCGTCGTGCTCGACGAGGTCGACAAGGCCGGGGGCGATGCCCGCTACGACCCGATGGGCGCGCTCTACACGCTGCTCGAGCGCGACACGGCGAGCCACTTCAAGGACGAGTTCATCGACGTCGACATGGACGCCTCGCACCTGCTGTGGGTCGCCACGGCGAACGACGAGTCCTCGATTCCCGAGCCGATCCTCAACCGGATGAACGTCTACGCGATCGACCGTCCCGACGCGGACGGCTCGCGGCGCATCGCGCTCGCCGTCTACCGCGAGATCCTCGAACAGCACAGCTGGACGTTCCCGGCCGAGCCCGACGAGCTCGTCCTCGAGAAGCTGGCGACGATCCCGCCGCGCGACATGAAGAAGCTGCTGCTCGACGCGTTCGGCACCGCGCGGCTTTCCGGCCGCGACCACCTGGTGCCCGAGGACATCGACTCGCGCAAGCTCTGCGGACGCCGCGCGCGCCTCGGCTTCTGATCGCCCGCGGATCCGCCGCATCGTCCGCGGCGACGGATGCCGCGGCGCGCTCGGCTAGAATGGCGCGTTTCTCCCCACGGCGTCGCCCCCATGTCGCACATCCTGCAGGACCTGCCCGTCGGCCAGCGGGTCGGCATCGCGTTCTCCGGCGGGCTGGACACCAGCGCCGCGCTGCACTGGATGCGCGCGAAGGGCGCGGTTCCCTACGCGTACACCGCGAACCTCGGCCAGCCCGACGAGCCTGACTACGACGACATCCCGAAGCGCGCGCTGGCCTACGGCGCGGAGAAGGCGCGCCTGGTCGACTGCCGCGCAGCGCTCGTCGCCGAAGGGATCGCCGCGATCCAGGCGGGCGCGTTCCACATCTCGACGGCGGGGCTCACGTACTTCAACACCACGCCGCTCGGCCGCGCGGTCACCGGCACGATGCTCGTCGTCGCGATGCGCGAGGACGACGTCCACATCTGGGGCGACGGCAGCACCTACAAGGGCAACGACATCGAGCGTTTCTACCGCTACGGCCTGCTCGCCAACCCGGGCCTGCGCATCTACAAGCCGTGGCTCGACGCGAAGTTCATCGACGAGCTGGGCGGGCGCAAGGAGATGTCCGAGTACCTCGAGCGCGCCGGCTTCGGCTACAGGATGAGCGCCGAGAAGGCGTACTCGACCGATTCGAACCTGCTGGGCGCGACGCACGAGGCGAAGGACCTCGAGTTCCTCGACAAGGGGATGCGGATCGTCCAGCCGATCATGGGCGCGGCGTTCTGGCGCGACGACGTGGCGGTGAAGCCGGAGACCGTGACCGTGCGCTTCGAGGAAGGCCGGCCGGTCGCGCTCAACGGGCAGACGTTCGCCGACGAGGTGGCGCTGCTGCTCGAGGCGAACGCGATCGGCGGCCGGCACGGGCTCGGCATGTGCGACCAGATCGAGAACCGCATCATCGAGGCGAAGAGCCGCGGCGTCTACGAGGCGCCGGGGATGGCGCTGCTGTTCGTCGCCTACGAGCGGCTGGTCACCGGCATCCACAACGAGGACACGATCGAGCAGTACCGCGACCACGGCCGGCGGCTCGGCCGGCTGCTCTACCAGGGCCGCTGGTTCGACCCGCAGGCGATGATGCTGCGCGAGACCGCGCAGCGCTGGGTGGCGCGCGCGGTCACCGGCGAGGTGACCCTCGAATTGCGCCGCGGCAACGACTACACGATCCTCGACACGGTGAGCCCCAACCTCACCTACAAGCCCGAGCGCCTCACGATGGAGAAGGGCGACGAGGTGTTCTTCACGCCGGCCGACCGCATCGGTCAGCTCACGATGCGCAACCTCGACATCGCCGACACGCGAGAGAAGCTGATCACGTACGTGAAGACCGGGTTGCTGCGCGCGGCGGAGGGCTCGCCCCTGCCGCAGCTCACCGACGACAAGAAACGGGGTTAGTTGTCGACTGTCAGGACGTTGTTCGGCCAGAGCATGCGCCTGGATCATCCGTCGTCCCCGCGAAGGCGGGGACCCAGTGACGTCCGTTCAGGGCGACCTGCGACCGTACAAGACGCTGGGTCCCCGCCTTCGCGGGGACGACGATGTGTTGTGCCCATGCCGGCACGCTGCAATCCTCGCAGGTCGCCGTACTGGGTCGGGGCCGGATAGGTACGCGGATACGTATCCGACGCCGTCACGGCGCGCGATGGCAGACGGCCTCGACGTTGTAGCCGTCGGGGTCGAGCACGAACGCGCCGTAGTAGTTCTCGTGGTAGTCGGGGCGCAGGCCGGGCGCGCCGTTGTCGATGCCGCCGGCGTCGAGCGCGGCGCGGTGGAACGTGTCGACCTCGAGCCGCGTGGCGGCGTGGAACGCGACGTGCGCGCGCGGGCGTCCGCTCGCGGGCTCGCCCTGCATGAGCCAGAACTGCGGCAGCTCGACGCCGAAGGCCACGGCGCCGGGAAACTCCACCAGCGAGCGGATGCCCAGTGCGGCCAGCGCCGCCGAATAGAACGCGCGCGAGCGCTCGAGGTTGGCGACGGCGAGCCCTACGTGGTCGAACATGGATTGCCTCCGTTGCGTTCGGCGCGCTCGCCTACGGGTCGACGCGCCCGCAGACCAGGTACTCCAGCAGCGCCTTCTGCGCGTGCAGCCGGTTCTCGGCCTCGTCCCACACGACGCTCTGCGGGCCGTCGATCACCTCGGCGGCGACCTCCTCGCCGCGGTGCGCGGGCAGGCAGTGCATGAACAGCGCGTCGGGCTTCGCCTGCGCCATCATCGCCGCGTCGACCTCGAAGCCGGCGAACGCGCGCATGCGCTCCTCGCTTTCCGCCTCGAAGCCCATGCTGGTCCACACGTCGGTGGTGACGAGGTCGGCGCCGCGGCAGGCGTCCATCGGGTCGGCGAAGACCGCGAGACGCGAGGCGTCCTTAAGGCCCGCCGCCCGCGCGTCCACCTCGTAGCCCTTCGGCGTCGCCACGTGGACGCGGAAGTCGAGGATCTCGGCGGCCTGCAGCCACGTCGCGCAGACGTTGTTGCCGTCGCCGACCCACGCGACCGTGCGCCCGGCGATCGAGCCGCGGTGCTCCACGTAGGTGTAGACGTCGGCCAGGATCTGGCAGGGGTGGAACTGGTTGGTGAGCCCGTTGATCACCGGCACGCGCGAGTGCGCGGCGAAGCGCTCGAGCACCGACTGCTCGAACGTGCGGATCATGACCACGTCGACCATGCGCGAGATCACCCGGGCGACGTCCTCGATCGGCTCGCCGCGGGAGAGCTGCGTGTCGTGGCGGTTCAGGTTGATGGCGATGCCGCCCAGCTGGTTCACGCCGGCCTCGAACGACACGCGGGTGCGCGTGCTGGCCTTCTCGAACACCATGGCCAGCGTGCGGTCGCGCAGCGGCTGGTAGGTCTCGTAGCGCTTGAACCGGTCCTTGATCCAGCGCGTGCGCGCGAACAGGTGGTCGAGCTCCTCGCGCGAGAAGTCGCGCAGCTCGAGGAAGTGCTTCGGGGCGGGGGCGCTGGCCATGGAAAACCCGCGGAGCAGCGAAATGCTTCGCCGGATCAGGATATTAGCACGCGCCTCCGCTTGACCCGGGTCAATGCGCCGGTGCGCATTTGCGGCAAGACTGCGCGATCGTCCGCCCGACCCGACCCTGCCGATGACCCTTCCGACGCCGTTGCGCCACGACCTGCCGCCACTGGTAGTGCGCGGCCGGGCGCTTCTCCCGATCGTGCAGGGCGGCATGGGCGTGGGCGTTTCCGCGCATCGCCTGGCGGGCACGGTCGCCGCCTACGGCGGGATGGGCACGATCGCCGCAGTGGACCTGCGCCGCCACCACGCCGACCTCATGGAGCGCAGCGCCCGTGCCGACAAGGCGATCGTCGACGCGGCGAACCTCGAGGCGCTCGACCGCGAGGTCCGCGCGGCGCGCGAGACCGCCGGCGGTCGGGGCATCGTCGCCGTCAACGTGATGCGCGCCGTCAGCGAGTACCGCGCGCTCGTCCGCCAGTCCTGCGCGAGCGGCGCGGACGCGATCGTGATGGGCGCGGGGCTGCCGCTCGACCTGCCCGATCTCGCCGCCGACTTCCCGGACGTCGCGCTGCTGCCGATCCTCTCCGATGCCCGCGGCATCGCGCTGGTGGTGAAGAAGTGGGCGCGCAAGGGCCGCCTGCCCGACGCGATCGTGATCGAGCACCCGAAGCACGCCGGCGGCCACCTGGGCGCCGCGCGCGTCGAGGACCTGGGCGACGCGCGCTTCGACTTCGAGCGCGTCGTGCCCGAGACGCTCGCGTTCTTCCGCGCCGAGGGCATCGCCCCGGAGCAGGTTCCGCTGATCTGCGCCGGCGGCGTGGACTCGCACCAGCGCATCCGCGAGCTGCTCGCTCTCGGCGCCTCCGGCGTGCAGCTCGGCACCGCGTTCGCGGTGACCGAGGAGGGCGACGCCTCGCCCGAGTTCAAGGCCGTGCTCGCCAACGCGGAGCCGAAGGACATCGTCGAGTTCGTGAGCGTGGCCGGCCTGCCGGCGCGCGCCGTGCGCACGCCCTGGCTCGAGCGCTACCTCGCGCACCTCCCGAAGCTCGCCGCGGTCGCGCACCCGAAGCCGCGCTGCACGCTCAAGTTCGACTGCCTGCTGCAGTGCGGGCTGCGCGACGGGCTGGCGAAGATCGGCCAGTTCTGCATCGACGTCAAGCTCGCCGAGGCGCTGCGCGGGGACGTCGGCAAGGGGCTGTTCTTCCGCGGCGCGGGGCGCCTGCCGTTCGGCCGCGAGATCCGCCCGGTGCGCGACCTGCTGGAATTCCTGCTCACCGGCAGGCGTCCCGAGCCTGCCGCGGCATGAAGACGATTCCGCTGCGCGTCCAGTCGCCCCCGCCTTCGCCGCCGCCTCCCGCCTCGCACCCCGCGCCGCCCGCGTGGCGCCTCCTCGCTGCGGTTCCGCACCGGCTGTTCTTCGCCGCGGCGATGCTCGTGCTCGTCGTGTCGGCGCTGGTCTGGGCGTGGGCGCTCGTCGCGCGCACGGGGGTCGCCGGCATGCCGCCGCTCGGTCCGGCGCAGCCGGTCTGGCACCTCCTGGCGATGCTGTTCGGCTCCTTCGCGTTCTACATGTTCGGTTTCCTGTTCACGGCCGGGCCACGCTGGCTCGACGTGCCGCCGCCCGCAGCTGCGCAGTGGCGGCCGGCGGGCGTGGCGGCGCTGCTCGGCGCCCTCGCCATGCTGCTCGCGCCGACGGAACCGCTCGCGCGCGCCGGCGCGGCGGCGTACGGCTTCGCCTGGCTGGTACTCGACGTCGCGTTCGCGCGCCTGCTCGTCGCCAGCCGCGCGCGCGACAAGGTGCACGCGTCGCTCGTCCTCGCGGCCATGCTCGCCGGCGCCAGCGGCCCGCTCGCCTACGCGGCGTTCGCCGTCGACGCCTATCCGTGGCTCGCCTACGCCGGGATGTGGCTGTACGCGATCCCGGTGTTCGTCGTCGTCTGCCACCGCATGATCCCGTTCTTCACCGCGAGCGTGCTGCCGGCGATGGCGATCTTCCGCCCGTGGTGGCTGCTCGCGGTCCTGCTCGGAGGGCCGCTCGTTCACGGCGCGCTGGAATTCGCGGGCGCGCAGGCGTGGACCTGGATCGTCGACCTGCCGCTGGCGGTCTTCGCGCTCGACCTCGCGCGGCGCTGGGGGCTGGCGCAGAGCATGGCCAACCGGCTGCTCGCCATGCTCCACGTCGGCTTCGCGTGGTACGCGATCTCCTTCGCGCTCTACGCGTCGTCGTCGCTGGCCGCGCTGCTCGCCGGGACTTCCCTCGGCCACGCGCCGGTGCACGCGCTCGCGCTCGGCTTCTGCGGCTCGCTGATGATCGCGATGGTGTCGCGCGTGACGTTCGGCCACAGCGGCCGCGCGCTCGCCGCGGACCGCTTCACCTGGAGCCTGTTCGTGCTGCTGCAGGCCGCGGCCGTCGCGCGCGTCGGCGCGTCGCTGTGGCCGCACCCGGCGGCGATGGCGGCCGGAGCGCTGCTGTGGGCAGCCGTCGTCGTGCCCTGGGCGCTGCGCTTCCTGCCGATCTACTGGCGAGCGCGCGCGGACGGCAAGCCGGGCTGAACCGCCGGATCGGGGTAGAATCGCGCCGCTTCGCCCGACCGCCCTCCCTTGCCAACGAGGCCGCCATGATCCGCTTCACCACTCCCATCGCGATTCTCGCCGCCGCGTGCATAGCGCTGCCCGCGTCGGCGCAGATGTCCGGCCACCAGCACGGCGCCGCGCCCGCGGCGGCGAGCGCCGCCTACGCGGATGGCGAAGTGCGCAAGGTGGACAAGGAAGGCGGCAAGATCACTCTCAAGCACGGCCCGATCGCGAGCCTTGGCATGGGCGGGATGACCATGTCGTTCGGCGTGAGGGACCCCGCGCTGCTCGACCGCGTGAAGGTCGGCGACAAGGTGCGCTTCAAGGCCGCCGAGTCGGGCGGCCAGCTCGTCGTGACGGAGCTCGCACCGGCGAAATAGCGCGGCGAGCGGCAGCCGGCGCCGGCCGGCCCCCGGAATGGAGAAGGGCGCCTCGAGAGGCGCCCTTCGCTTCGGCGTTGCTCCCGCGGACGGCGGGGATCAGGCCATCGACTTGATCGCCTG
>Ga0224500_10000296_pt1 | contig 34908 bp, 40 predicted proteins | sample SF_Oct11_sed_USG_FD_168126 | JGI IMG/M metagenome (GOLD analysis project Ga0224500, IMG submission 168126) | Sediment microbial communities from San Francisco Bay, California, United States - SF_Oct11_sed_USGS_4_1 | ecosystem: Environmental > Aquatic > Marine > Sediment | place: USA: California... | reverse complement strand
GAATTTCGGCGATGATTTGTCTCCTCTGTGTCCTCGGCTATCCTCTCTCCGCGTCAGCGGAAGATGAGCTCCCGACAATCTCGTCCGGTACGATCGAGCCCTATATGTCCTTTATGGCGGGTGTGTCGATTCCGTTCAGCCAGGATGCCACGTTTCTTGACGGGACGCAGCCTCGGGTGATCGAGGATGTCGACTATTCGATGAAACAGTCGATCGGTGGCAACGGGGGGATTTGGTTTCCGACCAGAGACAAGTTGATGGGATTCGATCTCGGCGGTGAAATCGAAGGCTATATTTGGTATCCGGACGTGGACTGCTGTCGGGAAAATTTTAATGGGCAGACTATAAACGGAGCGTTCGAGGGTACCACGACTGAAATACAAGGCATCTACATCGGGGCCAATCTTATGATTCGAAGACCGATGGGGATTTCCGAGGCCTACCCAAATGGGCGGTGGCATCCGTACGTCGGGATCGGCGGTGGAGCGCATCAGCTTGCGATGAGGCCGGGTGGAGCCCGGGGAGCTACGGGTGCGTCGCCTCTCGCCGACCAGCGGCATACGGCTCCCGCGTTTCAGGCAAAGGGAGGGCTCAAGGTATTTCTCTTCAAGTACGTGGCGGCGTTTGCCGAGGCGAAGTACACCCATGCCTTTCACGACGGGCTGACGACGGATCGGTACGGGCTGTCCAATCCCATATTCAGCGACCCTGAAACTGGTCTAATTGTCAATCCATATGAATCCACGATCAGAACAATCCATGTGCATGCGGGTTTGTCGATTCATTTTGATATCAAGCCATAGGGTCTTGTGTGGATCACACCGATTCTTGACGTCGGTGTGGGAGTAAAGGGTTAGAAGGTGGTCAGTCCTAGAAGCAACGGCTTTCATAGGATTGGCCATTTCTTTTGCTGCAGCTCTTCCGTTTCTCTTTCCCTTAGACCTTCCCAAAGGTTTTCTCAAAAAACTCCTTCACCTTCCCCATGTGCTCCTCAATATCCGACTTGAGGTGTTTTGCTCCCGCCTGCCAATCATCGGTGGTATACCCGACGCGGCGAGCCAGGAAGATAAATTCGTCGGAATCGATCGGTGGGAGGACGCGGTCTTTGGCATTGCCTCGAACCATCCGAAGGCCGTCGATGAGCATGCGGATGAAAAAATAGGCCTTCCGCAGGTCCTCGCCGTCTTGTCTGGTCACGAGCCCACAGTCCACGAGGGCCGCTAAGGCCTGCATGGTGTTGGGAGTTCGCAGGGTTGCGAGTCTGTGGCCATGCATGATCTGGAGGTACTGGATGGCATATTCGATATCGACGATGCCTCCAGGGCTATGTTTGAGGTTCACCGTGCCGCGTTCGACGAACTCTTTCAATTGTTGCCGGCGCAAGTCGAGCGCAGTGCGCAGATCCCAGGGTTTGCCGCTGTACACGTAGCTGTCGCGATGGGTTTCGACACGTTTGCCGAGTGTGGGATCGCCGGCCACATGCCGTAGTTTGATCAAGGATTGGCGTTCAAATGGGGCAGCCAGACCACGGTCGCTGTAGTATTTTGTAATTTCGTCGAAGGGGTTGGTCAGGGATCCCTTTCCGCCGTGGGGCCGAAGGCGCACATCAAGGTGGAAAATGCCTTCTTGTTTCGCATCGATCCACTGCAGCAGCTCGTGCCCCAACCGTTCGAAGTATTCGCTGTTCTCGATCGGATTTTTGCCATTAGTGCGACCCGCGTCGCCATAGACGAACATCACCTCGATATCAGAGGCATAACCCAGCTCTCGACCGCCGAATTTGCCCAAGCCGAGCACGGTGAACGGGCAGGGCTTCTTGTTTGCCAAGCGTGGTGGACCGTACAGCTTGTTCAACTTGGTTTGACAATCTTTCAAGCTCCGATCGACGATGACTTCGGCGAGCTGCGTCAAGGCAGCTGAGAAATCAGGCAACGTGGTATCTGTCTCGACGATGTGTTTCATGTCGATACGAAAGAGTTCGCGGTCCTTAAACCCATTCAGTGCCGCTTTCCGTGCTTCGTCGGTCTTTGCCTGCGTGACCAGACGATCAAGTTCCCGGCGCAGCGTGGCTCGTGGCCTCATGAGGGGCGCATCGCGATAGTCTTGTAAGAGAGGCAGCAGGTTGCTGTATTGGAGGCGAAGAAAATCTTCCCAGAGAAAATCGCTGGCTCCAAGCAGACGGGCCAGCAGCGGAAAGGTTTTCTTGTCGCTGAGAAAGGCCAAGGCTTGTTGCTGGGCTTTTCCTTTCGCCTGTTGCATGGTGAGGTCGAGAAACTGGTCGAAGGCCTCCAATGCCTTCGTCGGATCAGGGGCCCAGGTGAGGGCGTGGGTGAACTGCTTGATGAGGACGGCCGTCAGGCGCAGCTGCTGTTGATCGGTCGCATCGGTGAGCTTCTGGCCGTGGCGGTTACGGACATAGAATCGGTCGTGGATCTTCCCCTTCTCCACGTCGAACTGTGCCTTGGAAATATAGATATTGCGCATCGCGAGGGCATTGGCGAAGGCATAGAGGAAAGCCGGTGTGTCGTCCGACCGGATTTCCATGACCGTGTCCATAGCGGACTGACTGTTGTCGAACGTGATCTGTACAGGAAGGAGCAGACCGCTGAATGATCCGCGATGTTTGCCGAGCTGTTCGACAAGATGTCGATTGACTGCAAGCCGTGCATCCTCGAATCGTCCTTTGTCGAGCAACGCGATGATCGAGTGGAGCTCCTCCTCCAATTGAGCCTGTTGCGTTGAGCCCCATTCTTCCCCAGGAACCGGCAGAACGCGAAACACATCAACGATCTTTTTTCTGCTCAGACCGGGGGTTCCCTTCGTGTGGGCCCTCGGACGATGTCCGGTCCAACTTGTGCGGGATGGCGGAGGGGTAACCTGTTCGGAAAACGTATAGATGTCACCTTCTTCAATATTCAAACCAAAGGCCGACAGCAGGCCGCAAATCATGGCGAATTCAGAGAAGTAGTCGTAGGCGACGACCGTGATCTCAAACCGCGTGTCCTGCTGTTCGGAACAGGCGATCGTGCAAGGGTGGTCGAAATCCAGCTGCGCCGCCAATCGGACGTGTCCGGCGATCGTCGCTGCTTCGAACCGCTGGAAGTATTCCGGATCCATGCGGCTGAAAAAATCTTGAAGGATGTCCTCCGCAACGTTCGAGCACAGTGGGCGAACGCTGTTGAGGAGAGCGGTGCGGTCGGGGGAGCCGATGGACATAGGGGTCAGTATACCCGAATGGTTTCGTTGTGCGTAGGGAAAGCTGCCAGTATAATGCCGCGCCATGGCTCGACGAATCTCACGACCTCCAGTGTCGTCCCGGCAGTCTCCTCTCAAAGCTGCTGGCCTCAAACCGGATCCCAGGCCTGTCCTGATGGCCGAGAAACGGGATCCTGATGGGGCGCGTGCGGTGTTATCGGCCTATGGCCTGCGTGATCCCGATCAGGCCGACCGTAACCTCAATGCCATGGCAGGCGATCCCATCCAACGGCGGCGGCTAGCCGACATCCTCCCGATGATGTTGGAATCGATTTCCAGGACTGCCGACCCTGATCAGGCGCTGAATCACTGGGAACGCATGTTGGGGAGCGTGTCCCGCACCTCATTTCTCGACTACTTGCGTACATGGCCTCGTATGCTTGATCTGCTCTGTGCCATTTTCGGCAACAGCGATGCCTTGACCTTTACCCTCCTCAGGGACACGACGCTGGTTTATTGGTTGGCTGAGGAGAAAGTGTTATCCAAACCGCCGACGAGAAAGGGGCTGGAACGCGCGCTTCAGGAAAGCATCGGGCATCTCACATCCAAGGAAGTGAAGTTGGATGCGTTGCGTCGATTTCGACGGCGCGAGATGTTACGCATCGGCGTCCGAGACCTACTCCGGCTTGCCACGGTGCCGGAGACCACTGGTTCGTTGTCGGACTTGGCCAGCCTACTGATTCATGCCGCCTATGAGATTGTCGATGCCGATTTGAAGCAGCAGTACGGCGTGCCCATGCATCAAAATCGGCAGGGGCGATGGGTAGAAACCAGGTTCGCCGTTATCGGGATGGGGAAGTTAGGTGGGCACGAGCTCAACTATAGCTCGGATGTAGATCTTCTCTATATCTATGAGTCCGATGATGGGGAGACCAGAGCTCAGGCCCGGAAGCGCGTCGCCGCCCCACCCGGCATTGGTATCTCGAATGAAGAGTATTTCGAAATTCTTTCGCGCGAATTGACCAGAGCGCTCAGCGAGCCCACTCGAGAGGGACATGTGTTTCGGGTTGATTTGCGATTGCGGGCGGAGGGCTCCGTCGGTCAGTTGGCACGGTCACTGGCCAGTTATCAGCGATACTATCTTGCCAGAGGGCAGGTCTGGGAGCGGTTGGCTCTGCTTAAAGCTGCACCGGTGGCTGGCTCACCGGAGCTTGGACAATCCTTTGTGAAGACTGTCAAGCCGTTCATATTCGGAGTCGGCAAGAAGTCGCCGGATCTTGCCGACGCAGCGCTTGTGGTTGAGGAGGTGCGGGCCGTCAAGGACATGATCGACGGAAAAATGGTCGGCCGAGGTCACGAACACCGCAACGTGAAGCTAGGAACGGGCGGGATCAGAGAAATCGAATTCTTCGCCCAGACCCTTCAGGTATTGGCAGGGAAGCAGCTTCCAGCAGTCGTGGATCGAAGCACGCTTGGCGCCTTGGAACGCTTTGCGCGTTGGAAGTTGATTTCAGAGCAAGAGAAGGATGATCTCACGGTGGCGTATGTGTTCTTGCGCGATGTAGAGCATAAACTGCAGATGGTTCATGATCTCCAGACCCATTCACTTCCCGCCGAGATGCAAGAACTGGAGCGTTGCGCGATTCGGATGGGCTATGGCACGGGAGATCGCACGAAGGCAGCGGAGCTCTTTCTCGCCGACCATCAACGATATACGACTGTTGTCCACCGAGCCTTTCAATCTCTTTTTTCTCAGCCGAAGACCTCGCACGTTCTCCAGGCAACGCTTAGAGCTATCAAAGCTAGGTCCTAGGAAGAAGCCGTACAGAAACACGAAGGGCCCGGCGGTTTCCCGACGGGCCCAGGAATAAGGTGCCAGACACTCGATCTGTGTCGGTAGGGTTTATGGGCTTTCAACGACATTGAGATCCCGTCGCATGCAAGCCTGATTTCCTGGGATTATGACAAGCTTTCCAGCAACTCTAGATCTTTCTTGAGCAACTGATTGACCAGGTCTGTCACGGGCTTCCCATTTCTCTTGGCCAGGCGCTCTAGCCGCTTGTGCATGGGGCCATCCAGATAGATAGGGAAATTCAGCTCAGCTCCCTTGCGGAAAAACTTTCCTCGGACTGCCCGTGAGAAGTCGTATTCTCGTTTCACCTCCTGACGGTCCGTTGCTTGTTAGGGCTCTGGCGAAGCCAGCGAGCAGTGGCCAGCACTAGTTGTCCTCATCGATTCTGTGTAGCAGATCGTCATAGACCGTTTTTCTGTGCCTGACGGCTAGAATCAACACGTCATCTTTCCCCAACTTGTAGACCACCCTATAATCTCCAACGCGAAGTTTCCAATAGCCTTTGAGGGTTTTCCGAAGAGGCACTCCGTATTGGTGGGGTTGAAGAGTCAGGCGAGATTCAATGGCAGTGGCAATCCGATGGCGAAGGTTGCGCGGGATGTTCGGGGTATCTTCCTCACCGACAGCGGGATGGTAGTGGATGGAGAACGGCACTCAGCGCCTCGGACGTTTCGAAGTGCCCCACACCTCCGCATGCGTCTTTACAGTTTTTGGGTCGAATGTTGCCATCCGTTGCTCGGCAATGTTGGTCAGCACCCGATCCTCTTCCACGTCCAGCGCATCCTTTACCAGGTCGCGGACTTTCAATGACAACGAGATACCATCGCGTTTCGCCCATCGGCGGAGGCCTTGATAGAGCGGTTCGTCGAGCACGACATTTACCCGTGGATTAGTCGCCGGCATGGATCCTCCTACCTTAGAACCTCCAGCAGTGTAACACTTGTGATGCACCTCGACAAGCGTGCATGGGAATCAGTGGAATGTACGCCAGTTCTTGGAGAGAGTGGTGAGGGTAAAAACACGAAGGGCCCGGCGGGTTCCCGCCGAGCCCTTCGTCATGGTTGCTAGCTGTCGGCTATGAGCCGTCAGCTGCTTAGTACATCCCCTCCATGCCGTGGCTGTGCCCGCCACCCGGCATAGCCGGCTCCTTCTTCTCCTCGGGGATTTCGGTGATCATGACTTCGGTCGTGAGCATCAATCCCGCAACACTGGATGCGTTCTGCAGAGCGCATCGAGACACCTTGGTCGGGTCGATGATGCCGGACTTGATCATATCAACGTATTCATCTGTGGCGGCATTGTAGCCACCGTTGACGTTCTTATCTTCCCGAACCTTGCCGACGACCACCGAGGCTTCCGCACCGGCATTTGAGGCGATCTGTCGGAGCGGCTCTTCGAGTGAACGCCGGACGATGTCGAGTCCGACCTTTTGCTCCGCCGGGACATCCTTGATCCCATCGAGTGCCTTGATGCAGCGGAGGTAGGCTGTACCGCCTCCAGGGACGATGCCCTCTTCCACTGCCGCCTTGGTGGCGTGCAGTGCGTCCTCGACGCGAGCCTTTTTCTCCTTCATCTCGGTCTCGGTTGCAGCGCCGACATTGATGACGGCCACGCCGCCCACGATTTTTGCCAGCCGCTCTTGCAGCTTCTCTCGATCGTAGTCAGAAGTGGTCTCTTCGACCTGGGCCTTGATTTGCTTGACGCGCCCTTCAATTTTCTTGGCATCGCCGTAGCCTTCCACGATCGTCGTATTGTCCTTATCGATGGTGACGCGTTTGGCGCGGCCAAGATCGGTCAGCTTGACGTTCTCAAGCTTAATGCCGATGTCTTCGGAAATCACCTGGCCGCCTGTAAGAATGGCGATATCCTCCAGCATGGCCTTACGGCGATCGCCGAAGCCAGGGGCCTTGACAGCAGCTACGTTCAATGTGCCACGCAACTTGTTGACCACAAGGGTGGCGAGCGCTTCACCTTCAACCTCTTCCGCGAGGATGATGAGCGGCTTGCCCATCTTGGCCACTTGTTCGAGCAGCGGAAGAAGGTCCTTCATGCTGCTGATTTTCTTTTCGTTGATCAGGATGAGCGGCTCTTCCAGCGAGCATTCCATGCGCTCGGCGTTGGTGACAAAGTAGGGGGAAATGTATCCGCGATCGAACTGCATGCCCTCGACGACGTCCAGCGAGGTGGTCATCGACTTGGCTTCTTCGACCGTGATCACTCCGTCCTTGCCGACCTTTTCCATGGCTTCCGCAATCAGGTCGCCGATGGTCTTGTCGTTGTTGGCCGAAATGGTTCCGACCTGGGAAATCTCGGTCTTGTTTTGACAGGGTTTGCTGAGCTTCTTCAACTCCGCGATGACCGCCTCGACGGCCTTGTCGATCCCGCGTTTGATTTCCATCGGGTTCGCTCCGGCGGTGATGTTTTTGACACCTTCGCGAAAGATCGCTTGGGCCAGTACCGTTGCGGTGGTGGTTCCGTCCCCAGCGATGTCGCTGGTCTTGCTAGCCACTTCGCGAACCAGCTGAGCACCCATGTTTTCATACGGGTTCTTCAGTTCGACTTCCTTGGCAACGGTCACACCGTCCTTGGTAATGGTCGGGGCGCCGAATTTCTTATCCAAAATCGCATTCCGGCCCTTTGGACCGAGTGTTGCCTTCACGGCGTCTGCGAGCTGGTTTACCCCTTTTAGGATGGAGGCTCGTGCCGCATCGCCGTACATAAGTTGCTTTGCCATTGGGTTCCTCCTGTTATCGTTTTCTATTGGTTCGTCAGCTTGATTTGAGACTGGCGTTTAGCTGGTGAAGATCCCGAGGATATCTTCTTCCTTGAGGATCAAGCACTCTTCATCTTCGATACGAAGTTTGCTGCCCGAGTATTTATCGAACAGGACGTGATCGCCGACCTTGACGTTTTCCACCTTCTTCCCGATCGCTTGGACCACGCCTCGTTGAGGCTTTTCCTTTGCAGAATCAGGCACATAAATCCCACCGGCGGTCTTTTCCAATTCTTCGGTATACGTGACGAACACCCGTTCACCCAAGGGTTGGAACCCCTTCGCGACGTTCTTCTTCTCCTTCGTGGCTGTGCTCATAACAGAACCTCCTCCTCGTGAAAGTTAACTCGTGACGTGTTGACGATTATGTATTGGGGTGAACTCGCTTGAGACCCCGGAAGCCTATGACGGTGTAGAGATAGAGCTTACTTCGTGCAAGTCAAGAGGGGACGCGAGGGAATTTTATCGATGTGCTATTTCCGCCATTGGTAGAAGTTTAGGTAACATAACTCATTGAGAAATAGAAGTTCCAGTGTTTTCCTGGGCAGTTAGGAGATAGGCAAGGAATGGATTTAGGCCCGCAATCGGTCAAAATCCTTGATGTCTTTTTTGACGTACTCTCGAAGGCGTTTGATAATGCGTGCCTCCAGCTGGCGGGTCCGTTCCTTGGTAATTCCGTACTTCTCACCAAGATCATCCAGGGTCAGGGGAGAATCGGACAAGATCCGATTCCTCAGAATATCTTCGTCCCGCTCTTCCAGAGTTTTGATGAATTCAGCCAGTTTAGCCCGAAAGAGCGTCTTGAGTTGATGATCAGCGATCTGTTCGTCAGCCGGTTCTTGGTGGGACGGTAAGACATCGAGGAGCGTGCTCTCCTGATCTTCCCCGATCGGTTGATCGAGCGAAAGTTCCCAGTTGCCGAGGCGCTGGTCCATTTCGACGACGTCGCGTTCGCGCACATTCAGGCGATCGGCCAGCAGTTTCGTATCCGGGGCGAAACCTTCCCGTTCAAGCTTGGCCTTTTCCTTCTTCAAATTATAGAAGAGTTTTCGCTGATCCTGGGTTGTCCCGACCTTGACCAGTCGGAAAGTATGCAGCAGATAACGGAGGATATAGGCACGAGACCACCAGGCGGCATAGGCGTAGAATCGGACGTTTTTCGATGGGTCGAATTTCTTGATGGCATGCATCAGACCGACGTTGCCTTCTTGAATCAGATCCATATGGTCGGCACCGGTATGAAGATATTCGGCTGCGATTGAGACGGAGACCCTTAGGTTGGCCATGATGAGTCTTACCGCGGCCTCGCGGCTGCCATGTGTGTGGTACTCCTGAAAGAGTTGAAGCTCCTCTTCCTTTGTGAGGTAGGGGTATCGGCGTACTTCGGCGAGGTATTGCTGGAGGGCTGTGACCGGGACGACGGCCGTGGTATCGGGTCGCGGGCTCGCTTCCTGATCGGGAAGTGGACTCAGTTCGGCGCTGGCTTGGATATCGTGTAGCTCAGCCGGAGAGGGCTCCAAGTCTTCAGGCTCGTCCGGGAGGGTGTTGGTCTCGTCAAGTATGGGCATGAAAAGGCAGACTACACCAGAATCCTAGGCGGCAACAATGCTGAAAACTGCGTCGAATCGGTGGTGTGGATGTGGATAGGGGGCTATCTGTTGCACCCGTGAACAGGGCTCCCCTATAGTGCTATTCAATCTGGAGGCCGGGCTTGTTCGAGGTTTGGAACATTCTGAGAAGTGGCCATTGGCCCTCGCTGGTAGGAGCGTGGCTCCACCTGACGGTCAGTTTCATGGTGTGGTTGCTTGCCGGGGCGATGAGTCTTTCGCTCGCCCAGGCTTTGCAGCTCAGTGATCAAGAACTTGCCTGGCTGGTCTCTTTGCCGTTACTCAGCGGGGCGGTATTACGGATGGTGGCTGGGTGGAGTGCGGATCAGCTGGGTGCATGGTCGACCGCGCTCGTTATTCTGTTGATAGAGCTGTTGGTGTTGTGTTGGGGATGGTTTGGTGTATCCGGGTATGGAGACGCCCTGGTCTTTTCGATCTGCCTCGGCGTGGCGGGAGCGAGTTTTTCGGTTGCGCTCCCCATTGCAAGCCGTGCCTATCCGCCGCAGGCGCAAGGCCTTGTACTTGGTCTTGTCGCATCAGGGAATATCGGTACCGTCCTCATCTTTTTCTTGGCGCCGCGCTGGGCTGCAGCATCGGATTGGCATCAAGTGTGCGGTATGATGGCTGGCGTGGTTGCGGTGACACTGGTGGCCTTTGTGCTGGCCGTTCCGTCAACCACCCCAGTTCCTGGACTTCAGACCGTGACCTGGTGGCACAATGCAGCGCAGTTAATCCGCCGACGTGCAGCCTATTGGCTCTGTTTCCTCTATGCGGTCACATTCGGCGGGTTTGTGGGGTTGTGTAGTCTGTTGCCGTTGCTGTTGTATGAGGTCTACCGGATTGATGCGATTCAAGCTGGGGCGCTGGTTGCCCTGTGTGGGATCATGGGCAGCCTGATTCGTCCGATCGGTGGCCATGTGGCGGATCGGCAAGGGGGACTACGGACGCTCTATTACGTGTTGCCGGTGATTGCGGGGGCTGTGGTGGCCATTATCAGCCCTTCGCGCACGACGGCTGTCGTGATGATGGTGGTCTCGACAGCGGCCATGGGATTCGGCAATGGCGTGTTGTTCCAGCTCGTCGCAGAATGGTTTCACGAGGACATCGGCTTGGCGTCAGGAGTGGTTGGGGCGTCCGGTGCCGTTGGCGGGTTTCTGCTGCCCATCCTCATCAGTACCGTGAAGGGATTCTCGGGCAGCTACGAACTTGGACTCTGGCTCTTTGCAGGGTTCACAGTGTGCGCGTGGGGAACGGTGATGGTGGGGTTGCGGAGCGACAAGTCTTCACCGGCCGAACTCTCCTCCTGAGTATCTTTCGATGCAAGATCATTCCTCTCATCAAAAAAACATATCAAGGTCCGGTCTGAAATGGTAAATTGACTCCCTTATGCCGACGCCATTCAGCCACATCGAAGATGCCATCCGCGACATCAAGAAGGGAAAGTGCATCATCTTGGTGGATGATGAGGATCGTGAGAACGAGGGGGATCTCGTCGTTGCTGCAGAGAAAGTGACCCCTCAGATTATTAACTTCATGGCCACCCATGCGCGCGGGCTGATTTGTCTGGCTCTGACGCCTGAGCGAGTGGAAGAACTGCAGTTGCCGCAACAGGCCGCGGAGAATACCGCCACGTTTGGCACGGCTTTTACCGTCTCGATCGACGCGCGCAGAGACATTACGACGGGGATTTCGGCTGCGGATCGGGCCACCACGATTCATGTGGCAATCGACCCCAAATCGAAGCCGGGCGATCTCGCTCGACCAGGGCATGTCTTTCCTCTTAAGGCGCAAAAGGGTGGGGTGCTCCGACGCGCGGGGCAGACTGAGGGATCGGTCGACCTGGCCAGATTGGCCGGTCTGCGTCCTGCCGGCGTGATCTGTGAGATCATGAACGTGGACGGCACCATGGCTCGTGTACCCGAGCTGACGAAGTTTGCCAAGACCCATAAGCTGAAGATGGTGACCGTGAAGGCTTTGATCGAATACCGCATGAAGCGGGAGACCTTCGTCAAACGTATGGCGAGTGCGCGGTTGCCGACTACCTTCGGCGAGTTTGAGGCGGTGGCATTCGAGAATCAGATTGATGGTGTGACGCATATTGCGTTGGTCAAGGGCCGCGTCGACGGTGGAACGCCGACCCTTGTCCGTGTCCATTCTGGCTGTCTGACCGCTGATGCGTTGGGGTCGCTCCGTTGTGACTGCCGGGATCAGTTGCATGCCGCGATGGAGATCATTCAGAAAGAAGGACGAGGGGTGCTGCTCTACTTGAATCAAGAAGGCAGGGGAATCGGGCTGCTGAATAAGATCAAGGCGTATCGCTTACAAGATCAGGGCAGCGATACGGTGGAAGCCAATCTCCGACTCGGGTTTAAGGCGGATCTCCGCGATTATGGAGTGGGCGCTCAGATACTCGCGAACCTACGTCTTCACCAGATTAAGTTGATCACGAACAACCCGCGAAAGATCGTCGGGATTGAAGGGTATGGGCTCAAGGTTGTCGAACGGGTTCCGGTCGAGGTTCCTCCACGGGCTGCGAATGTGCGGTATCTCCGGACGAAAAAAGCGAAACTAGGACACTTGCTTAAAAAGGTCTGAGGGGCGCTCATCGGATCACCCTCATCGTCCAGAACAGAGACCGAAACAATTATTCAATGAGGACACATCGACAGGTGGGACGGTCAGCATCGGGATTAAGGATTGGTATTGTCGCAGCGAAATTTAATCAGCGCATTACCGGCAAATTACTGGGCGCTTGCATCGATGCCTTGGAGAGCCAGGGTGTGGAGAGAGCCGCCATCCAAGTCGTGCGTGTGCCTGGGGCGTTTGAGATTCCGCTGGTCGCGAAGACGATGGCCACAGCCGGTGGTGTTGATGCCGTGATCTGTCTGGGCGCTGTGATTCGTGGAGATACGCCTCACTTTGAGTACATCAGTGCTGAGGTGAGCCGGGGTATCGGTCAAGCGGCATTGGAGAGTGCCGTGCCCATGATCTTCGGCGTGTTGACGACCGAAACCGTTGCGCAGGCCGAAGAGCGGGCGGATCCGAAGAAATTCAACCGTGGCGGTGACGCGGCGAAGTCGGCTATTGAGATGGTGAAGGTGATGAGACGGTTGAAGGGGAAAAAATCAGCCACAGATGGAGGGGGGGCAACCCTTCCAGCTCCGTCCACGCAACGGCATGCGGGCTAACGTATGGGAGCGCGTCATCAGGCCCGCGAGCGTGCCCTGCAGATTCTGTTTCAGCATGACATTCACGGCAAGGTCGATCTTCCCCTCGATGAGTTTTGGCGTGAATACTCCGTGTCAGATGAGTCTAAAGCCTTCGCTGAACAGCTGGTCCGCGGTGTGGCTGAACATCAACGGGAACTCGACACCTTGATCGGCAAGTATGCGACGAATTGGACGGTGAGTCGCATGCCGGTCGTCGACCGCAATATTCTACGAGCTGGACTGTATGAGTTGTTGTGGTTGGATGACGTGCCGGCAAAAGTGACGATGGATGAAGCTATCGAGCTGGCCAAGCGGTTCGGCGACGAAGAGGCCTCAAAGTTCGTGAACGCCCTGCTGGACAAGGTCTTGGCAACGGACTCACGACTCGCTGAGAAGCGGGCATCGCCGGATCGAGCAATTTGGAGGAGGGCCGACCGTGATTGAGCGCTATACACGCCCCGCCATGAAGGCCATCTGGGACCTCAAGCATAAGTATGAAATCTGGCTGGAAGTTGAGTTGCAAGCCTGTGGGGCCTTTGAGCGAGCCAAGCAGGCTCCGCGTGGCACAGCTGCAAAAATCAGGAAGAACGCCAAGATCAATGTCGAGCGCATCGCTGAGATCGAAAAAGTGACGAAGCATGACGTCATCGCCTTTCTTGAATCGCTGATGGACACGGTTGGACCGGAACATCGGTATCTTCATATGGGACTCACGTCCTCGGATATCGTTGATACCTCGCTTGCTGTCCAGATGACCGAGGCGATGGATCTGATCTTAGAGGGTGTTGATGGGTTGCTCGTCGTGTTGAAGCGGCAGGCATTCAGATACAAGGACCAGGTGATGGTGGGGCGGTCGCACGGCATTCATGGCGAACCGATCTCGTTCGGCCTGAAACTGGCGTTGTGGCACGAGGAAGTGCGTCGTCATCAGGAACGGCTTCGGCAGGTGAGGCGTGACATTGCAGTCGGCAAGTTGTCTGGCGCGATGGGGACATTTGCGCACCAGGGGCCCGAGATCGAAGAATATGTCTGTGAGAAACTTGGCTTGAAGCCAGATCCGGTCTCAAACCAGGTCGTCCAGCGGGACCGCCATGCGTCCTACGCGACGGCGCTCGCGTTGCTTGCCGCAACTATTGAGAAATTCGCCACGGAGATTCGCCACCTCCAGCGTACAGAAGTGCTTGAAGCGGAAGAGTATTTCTCTGAAGGCCAAAAAGGATCGTCGGCGATGCCGCACAAACGAAATCCGATTGTGTCGGAAAATCTCTGCGGCTTGGCGCGGGTCGTACGGGCCAACAGTTTGGCCGCGATGGAAAACGTTGCGCTCTGGCATGAACGCGATATCAGCCATTCATCTGTTGAGCGGGTCATCATGCCGGACAGCACCATTCTGGTCGATTACATGCTGGCCAAGGTCACGGATCTCATCGACCATTTGGTCATCTATCCAGATCGGATGAAGCGAAATCTAGAATTGACCGGGGGACTTGTCTACTCCCAGCGGCTGCTGTTGGCGTTGGTCGAGAAGGGGGCCCAGCGAAAAGAGTCCTATGAAGCAGTTCAGCGTAACGCGATGACGTCTTGGAGAGGCGGCGGCAGGCTGCAGGACCTTGTGAACAACGATCCTTTCATTTCACGCCATCTCACCAAGCAAGACATTTCAACCTGTTTCAACCCCAAGTATTATCTTCGCCACCTGGATCGGATCTATCAGCGGGTATTCGGACGAACACAACGACGGGCGAGCGGTGCGAAGAAGGGCAACAGCCGGTGATAGCTCGACTTCATATCATCACTCTGGTGCTGCTCTGGGGGGTGCTTGGCATTTGGATAGCTCCTCTCCACGCAGAGGTCGATCGTGAAAGGCTCCTTGCCGAAGTAGGGATCTACGGGACGTTTGCCGCGTTTGTGCTCGACGATGAATGGGGCAGATTAGAACCTTCGACGCGCATCGCTCGATTAGCGACACTGAAGGGGGTGGTTGAGCAGCATCGGGAGAACGTGGCGATTGATGTGTATCTCCTTCGAGGGCTTTCCGACCAGGCCGATCTGTTATTTCGGATTCACGCGAAGGAGTTGCGTGATACGCAGGAGTTTCTTCTCGATCTCCAGAGCAGCCGATTCGGGAAACATCTTACAGGCATCAAGGTGATGCACGGATTGACGAAGAAACCGAATTATGTTCCCGGATTCTCGGATCAATTGCGGACAGATTTGAAAGCGCCGAGCGAGACTGGTGAGAAGCCCTATGCAATCGTCATCCCGATCAAAAAGTCGGCTGAATGGTGGGAGCTGGATCAGGAGAAACGGACGGCGCTGATGCAGGAACATACGGCCGTGACGCTGCCATTTCTCAAAACCGTCAAACGAAAGCTCTATCACTCCGGTGGTCTTGACGATGTGGACTTCATCACCTACTTTGAGACATCCAGTCTGGAAGACTTTCATGGTCTCGTGTTGTCGCTTCAGAAAGTGAAGGAGTTCAGCTATACGCGCCAATTCGGGAATCCGCTACTGCTCGGGACGGTTCAATCATTGGACCAGGTCATCGAAGTGTTGGCACAGTGAAAGGTATCAGCGAGGTTCGACCATGACGACCGGTACGCTGTTGTACGAGGGGAAAGCGAAGAAGATCTTTTCAACGGAGAACCCCGACCACGTCGTGCAATATTTTAAGGACGATGCGACGGCATTCAACGCACAGAAACGCGGGAGTATCGTCAATAAAGGGGTGGTCAATAACAGGGTCTCTGAACGGCTGTTTCAGCTTTTAGAGCAAACTGGTATTCGTACGCACTTCTTGGAGCGTCTGAACGAACGAGAGATGCTCACGAAGAAAGTTACGATCGTCCCTGTGGAAGTCGTGGTGCGGAATGTGGTCGCAGGGAGTTTGGCCAAGCGGTTGGGAGTGAAGGAAGGAACTCGCATTGATCCAGCGATCGTTGAATTTTATTACAAGAACGACGCGCTCGGAGATCCGCTTGTGAACGATGACCATCTTCGGTTAATGAATGTGGCCACGCCAGGTGTGTTACGCGAGCTCCGTGAGCTGGGTCACGCGGTGAACAAGGTTCTGAAACCGTTTTTCGCCGAGCGGAAGATGCAGCTCGTCGATTTTAAACTCGAGTTCGGTGTGTTCCACAACAAGCTGATCCTGGCAGATGAAATTTCTCCGGACACCTGCCGATTCTGGGACATGACGACCGGTGAGTCGATGGACAAGGATCGGTTTCGGAAGGACATGGGAAAGATCGAGGAGGCCTATCAAGAAGTCTTGAAACGCGTGTGTGGGTAAGCAAGGGGACGGCGGGATCGTCCTCGTTGCTCGCGCAACGCGCATGCGGGATTGATGGGGTTGTGATCAAAGCAGGCGATGCTCGTTGCATGCGCGCAGTTGAGGACAACCCCGCCGTCCCCTTCAGCAAAGTTGGGAGTAAGGAGAGAAGAAGGATGCTGCGGGCATACTTGAATTATGGCCTGATCGCAGCGGTCGTGGTGTGGGCGGCGATCGTCGGGGTGATGGCGTACCGATTGAATGAATCGCCCTGGCGTTGGGCCTTTATCGGGCTGGTGTTTGCGGGAGGGCTGACCGTGGCAGCGATCTTGTGGATTAAAAAATACGTCGATCGCCAGACCGACGCGACCCATCAGAGGAGTCAAGAGTGAAAGCCAAAATTCATGTAACGCTCAAACAGGGGATTCTCGATCCACAGGGCAAGGCGATCGAACATGCGCTGGGTTCCTTGGGATTTCCGAATGCGGCAAATGTCCGTGTAGGAAAGTATATGGAACTGGACCTTGATGAGAAGGACAGGGTGAAGGCTGAAACTCAGGTGAAGTCAATGTGCGAGAAGCTGCTCGCGAATACGATCATTGAGGAATATCGGTACGAACTGAGCGCATGAGTGCTCAGTGTCATCCTCCGAGACGATGATGAATATCGGTGTTGTTGTTTTCCCAGGCAGTAATTGCGATCACGACTGCCAGCATGTCCTCAAAGACGTACTAGGGCAGGTTGTGACGATGGTGTGGCATAAAGAGCCCTCCCTGGCCGGACTGGATGCGGTGATCCTGCCAGGCGGGTTTTCGTACGGAGACTATCTTCGTACTGGGGCGATCGCGCGGTTTGCTCCGGTTATGCAAGCCGTGAAGCAGTTTGCCTTGGGAGGAGGATTGGTACTCGGGATTTGCAATGGCTTCCAAATTCTGCTGGAAGCGGGTTTGTTGCCTGGTGCTATGTTGCGCAATCGGTCACTGCACTTCATCTGTCGGGAAACCTACATCAAGGTTGAAAATGCCGCAACTCCCTTTACCAATCGCTGCAAGCCTGGGCAGGTACTCAAGATTCCCGTCGCTCATGCGGACGGGAACTACTACACCGATCCGGTGACGTTGGCCGGCCTTCAGGCCAACGCGCAAGTGGTGTTTCGTTATTGCACGCCCGATGGGAAAGTGACACCTGAGGCTTGTCCAAACGGCTCACTCGACAATATTGCGGGCATTCGCAATGCAGAAGGCAATGTACTGGGCCTGATGCCGCATCCAGAGCGTTGCGCAGAGGCGATGCTGGGCAACGAAGACGGGCGTGCGATCTTTCAATCGATGATTGCGTCGTGGGAAGGGAAAACGTTGACTGGAGTCCGGTGAGCGTTTCTTTCACCCTGCCCATGTGAATGTTGTCCGGAGGATTGAAGAATGGGAAGTGGCCACGGTAAAGTATTGTGTCAGTTGGAGTGGATCAGTCCCATAGTTCTTTCATTATAAATCAGGAGGGTCGAGATGAAGCGTGTAGCAGCAGCATTGGCGGCAGTTGGAGTGTTGACGTTGGGAATGGGGATCAATGGGTTTGCGGCAGTGGATGACGGCAGCAAGATCACGATCACGAGTCCTGCGCCTGGAGCTAAGGTGGGGAAAGATATTGAACTGGTCTATGAATTGACGAAGGGGAGCAAGGCAACCCACGCCCATTGCTTTGTGGACGGGGAATACCAAAAGGGGTGGGATAAGAAGACGGTCAAGGGGATGGCACCTGGGACCCATGAAATCAAGGTCGTGGCAGCAGATAAGGATCATGAGACGTTAGCCGCTGAAGCCTCTGTGACAGTCGAAGTGCAGTAAAAAGGTTTGCAATCTTCTTAATTGAATTCAACGGACCGGCGAGGTGTCCTAGACACCTCGCCGGGTCAAGCCATCCGGTAACATGTTTTTCCACCCAGATCGCGAAGGCATGATGTAGGCCAGCATGCCGTCTATCACTAAAGATCTCATCGCGCAGCATAACCTGACGGGCGACGAGTACCAAAAAATCGTCGAGATACTCGGGCGTGAGCCCAACCTGACGGAACTCGGCATGTTTTCCGTCATGTGGTCCGAGCACTGTTCCTACAAAAGTTCCCGTGTGCACCTGAAGAAACTGCCCACGACTGGACCCCGTGTGGTGCAGGGGCCGGGCGAAAACGCCGGAGCCATCGATATCGGCGATGGGTTGTGCGTAGTGTTTAAGATGGAATCACATAACCACCCATCGTTTATCGAGCCCTATCAAGGGGCGGCTACGGGGGTGGGCGGTATCTTGCGCGACATCTTTACGATGGGGGCACGGCCGATTGCGTTGCTTGACTCATTACGGTTCGGGGAATTGCACACGCCGAAAAGTCGCCACCTCATGAGAGGAGTCGTCTCCGGCATTGCCGGTTACGGGAATTGCATGGGAGTGCCGACGGTGGGTGGGGAGATCGTGTTCAACGACATCTATGCGCTCAATCCGTTAGTCAATGTGTTCTGTCTGGGGGTGGCCCATAAAGACAAGATATTCCGCGGCACGGCGGTAGGCGTTGGTAATCCCGTGATCTATTTTGGTTCGAAGACGGGCCGAGATGGAATTCATGGGGCAACGATGGCGTCGGATTCATTCGATGATGAATCCGAGCAGAAACGTCCCACGGTGCAGGTCGGCGATCCCTTTACTGAGAAATTGCTCTTGGAAGCTTGTCTCGAATTGATGGAACGCGATGTGCTGGTTGGAATTCAGGACATGGGTGCTGCAGGCTTGACCAGCTCTTCTTGCGAAATGGCTTCGCGGGCGGGAAATGGGATCGAACTGGATCTGACCGAAGTGCCTCGACGTGAGCCAGGAATGACGCCTTACGAGATCATGTTGTCCGAGTCCCAAGAACGGATGTTGATGGTTGCGAAAGCGGGCAAGGAAGATGAATGTCTCGCCATTTGCCGAAAATGGGATTTAGATGTAGCTGTGGTCGGGAAGGTAACGGCGGATGGAATCTTGCGCGTGAAGGACCAAGGTAAGATCATCGCCGAGATACCCGCTAAGGCCTTAGCCGACGACGGTCCGCGGTATGAACGGCCCTACCAGCCACCCTCCTACCAGGATATGTTGACGAACCTGAATTACGATGCCATCCCCGATGTAAAAGATGCGAACGCAGCGTTGCTGGCCCTATTGGAATCGCCGACCATCGCCAGTAAACGGTGGGTGTATGAGCAATATGATCATATGGTGCGTACAAACACCTTGGTTCGCCCAGGCTCGGACGCGGCGGTGTTAAGGATCAAGGGCACGAATAAGGCCGTGGCTATGACGGTCGATTGCAACAGTCGCTATTGTCTCCTGCACCCCTACGAAGGAGCTCGGCTTGCTGTGGCTGAGGCAGCGCGCAATCTGGCCTGCTCCGGCGCAATTCCGGTCGGCCTGACCGATTGCTTGAATTTCGGGAATCCGGAACGTCCCGACATCATGTGGCAGTTTGTGATGGCGATTGAAGGGATGAAAGATGCTTGCGAGCATTTCCAGATCCCGATTGTGAGCGGGAACGTCAGTTTTTATAACGAGACCAACGGGCTTTCGATCTATCCCACCCCGATGTTGGGCATGGTGGGGCTGATTGAGAATTCGGAACGAACGATGACTCAGTGGTTCAAGGAGGAAGGGGACGATGTCCTCCTGCTTGGTACCTCGCGGGAGGACTTGGGTGGGGCTGAATATCTCAAGGTCGTTCACGCACGCGAGCAGGGATCACCGCCATACCTGAGCCTCGAAAAAGAAAAGGCGTTGCACGACTGTGTCCTTTCACTGATTCATGAGGGGTTGATTCAGTCCGCACACGACTGCTCGGAAGGCGGTCTTGCCGTTACCTTGGCTGAATGCTGCATGTCCGGAGCCGAGCAGCGTCTAGGCGCTGTGGTAAAATTGACGAGAGGTCGGCTGAGGAAAGACGCCGTTCTCTTCGGCGAAAGTCAGTCAAGGGTTGTGATATCTGCCAAGCCGGTCCATCGCCAAGCCATTCTCGACCGGGCGACCCAGTACAGGGTACCAGCAGAAGTGATTGGGTCGATTTCAGGAAGCCGTTTGATCATGTATGTGGGGGATGAACATTCCACGGAAAAAGTGATTGATCAGCCGGTTGCGACGCTGCATGACCGGTGGGCCTTCTCTCTGGAACGAACGGTACACGAAGCGTAGTTGACTGGATCGGATAGCGAGGGGTTATGAACCGCGAACTCCCGATGATATCGCCCGATAAGTTTCACGACGAATGTGCCGTTTTTGGGGTCTTTGGCCATGAGGAGGCTGCCAATCTCACCTATTTGGGCTTGTATGCTCTCCAGCATCGTGGACAAGAGGCATCCGGAATCGTGGCAGGCGATGGGGAGCAATTCTCCATACAGAAAGGGATGGGGCTGGTTGCCGATATCTTTCATAAATCAGTGTTGGAGAAGCTGCCTGGGCATATGGCGATCGGGCACAATCGCTACTCCACCGCTGGTGGGAACGATTTGAAAAATGTGCAACCGCTCACCGTCAACTTCGCGTTAGGCAACCTCGCGTTAGCGCACAACGGAAACCTCATCAACGCTCAGATGCTTCGACACGAGTTGGAGGCTTACGGGGCGATCTTTCAATCGACATCGGACAGCGAAGTCATTATTCACCTCATCGCGCATTCACGAGCGGGGTCTTTTCTCGCCAGGATTATCGATGCGCTGAGTCAGGTACGAGGAGCATTTTCGGTCGTGTTGATGACCGATAACGGTCTCATCGCCGCACGCGATCCCTATGGGCTCAGGCCGCTGTGTATCGGGCGGCTCCGCAGCAGTTGGATCGTCGCGTCTGAAACCTGCGCGTTCGATTTGTTGGATGCCGAGTATGTCCGTGAGGTTGAGCCAGGTGAACTGATCGTGATCAGCGATCAAGGACTCGATAGCCACCATCCGTTTCCCAAGAAAGATCCGGCCATGTGTGTGTTTGAATACGTGTACTTTGCTAGGCCGGACAGCCGAATCTTCGGGGCTGATGCTGTCTATGCTATCCGTAAATCGCTGGGGCGACAGTTGGCGAGCGAGTCCTGGGTGCCGGCTGATGTGGTGATCCCCGTTCCGGACTCCGGCGTGCCGGCGGCACTCGGCTATTCCGAAGGTGCAGGAGTCAGGTTCGAAACCGGATTGATTCGCAATCACTATGTGGGGCGGACGTTCATCGAGCCGGAGCAATCGATTCGCCATTTCGGGGTTAAGGTGAAGTTGAATGCCGTGCCGGAAGTGCTGGATGGGAAACGGGTCGTCGTCATCGATGATTCGTTGGTTCGTGGCACGACGAGCCGTAAGATCGTCAAGATGATTCGGCAAGCTGGGGCCAAAGAAGTCCATATGAGGGTCAGCTCACCGCCGATTCTGTCGCCTTGTTTTTACGGAATTGACACACCGACAAAAAAGGAACTCATCGCCTCAGAGCATTCCATCGAGGAGATTCGCAAATACATCACCGCTGATAGCCTGGCCTACCTCAGCCTTGACGGAATGCTGAAGTCCGCTCCACGGACGCCCGATCAATACTGCACAGCTTGTTTCACAGAACGCTATCCAATTCCCTTCACCCGTGCGGAAGAACTTCAGCTCGGCCTCTTTGAGGCAGCGCGCTGAGAGATTTCTGTACGGACCTATGACCTCTTCTGAAAACAATCCAAATGCGCCGCAACCAAGAGGGCGACCTCGCGTATCGGTCGACTATCCTGCTGTGGTCACGAGCGAGGGAAGGATCGCTCAAGGAATCGTGATGAATCTGACGATTACCGGATGTGAAGTCGGGAGTCCCGGCCGATTTCCCATTGGAGCAGATGTATCCCTTCGTCTGAATCCCCCCGGTGCCAGGCCTCCCATCACCATTGCTCTTGCCATCGTCCGTTGGCAGCACAGCGATCGATTTGGACTCGAGTTCATTCGGTTTGAGGGCAACGCGAAGGTGCAACTCGAGGATATGTTGAATCAACGAGAAAACTCTTCTGTGGACTAGTGGTGAGCCTCCTCCCGTGCGGTTGCTGCCCCAAAAATTGTCATGGTAGGATGCCGTTAGTTTGAATGATCATGGTTTCTTGGTGTCGAAACTATAGGCTTCTCTCGAAAGGGAGGTGAAAATGATACCAATGTTACTCATGCTGGGATGGTTGTCGTTTTCGGCCCTGAGCGGTCCACCCGTTGATGCTGCAGGGCTATTCAAAATAGGAGAGGAGGCACCGTCCTTCACCCTCACGGCCATTACCGGAGAAGCGATATCGCTCGACTCCTATCAGGGCAAAGTCATTGTGCTCGGACTCTTCCACATCTGTGACCCTTGTATGATGCAGGGGAGCGCCTTGCAAAGGGTTCACGAGGCTACGCAAGGCAAGGATGTGGTAGTGCTGGGAGTCAACTCATCGGGTAATGGAAAACGAGAAGTCGGTGAGTTTTTGTCCGGCTTCCCAGTGAAGGTGACCTATCCGTATCTTTTGGACCCCGGTAAGATCACGGACAAGCTTTACGGCGGAGGCAAGTTTATTCCCAATGTGTACGTGATCGACCAGCAGGGTATTATCCGTTGGCAACGGGTTGGGAACATGGAGCTGGCTGCAGCCGACGTGATTATCGCGGAAGTAAACAAACTATTGGGAAGCGGGGCGGCTAAGATGTAACGAGCCAGGCTACGGTCCGGGATGAGAGGAAAAGATGGATGACGATGAAATAGAGGGCGGAAAGCGGAAGTTTTTGGAAGTGGTGCAGGCCATTGATGGGTCTGTACAAGTTGTCATCCCGACGACTCCTTCCAATAGCATGTTCCTGATCTCCTTGACGAAGGGGGCAAACCGAAAATTCATCACAATACCGGAAGACGACATAATTGATTTGCCCAATGAGGCCAGCATCCAGACGAAAGTCACAAAGACGATTAAGGACGCTCTCGCGGCTCTATAATTCCTGTGTCGTGTCATGAGTTCCATTCGATAAGACGCGGTGTGTTGCCATGAAACAAATCTTGCCCGGTATCTGGCAGTGGTCGTGGTTTTCAGATGAAAAGCAGATGGATTTCAACGGCCTGTTCCTGACGGTTGGTGAGCATAAGATCCTGGTTGATCCCCCTCCGATGTCCGACGAGGCCAGCGCGACTGTTCGGCGTCACGCGCCGATCGATTACATTCTCATCACAAACCGAGATCATCTCCGTGAAGCATCAACGTATCAACGTGAGTTCGGTTGTCAATTGTATCTGCCGGAAGCTGATGCCGCTCTGATGGAGACAAAGCCGACAAAGACCTACAAAGATGGCGAGCTGTTGCCGGGTGGGATTTGGGCCGTTCAGCTGAACGATCAGAAGTCTCCTGGGGAGTCCGCTTTGTTCATTGATAGGGGGCGGGGGATTATGATTGTGGGAGATGCACTCATCGGCAAACCTCCAGGTGCCGTAGGATTGCTTTCTGCTGAAAAGTATGTCGACGTTGAAAAAGCGAAGGAAGGCCTTGGTCGCCTCCTGAAGTACAACTTCGACAGCCTTCTGGTGGGAGATGGTGTTTCCATCCTTACCGGCGCGAAGCAGCAAGTGGCACATCTGTTAGTGGGGACGTCATGACGCTGCGGAACGGACTTTCCGGGGAATTAAACCGTCAAGGGAACGAACATTTTTCACGAGGATACTACACCGAGGCGTACGTCTGTTACACCAAGGCGTTGGAATGCGACCGGATGACCGGCGACCAACGGGCGCTGGTTGCAACGCTTGGGAATCTTGGGAATATCTGTGCGGTGAGCGGGCGTCGAGATTCCGCTCAGGTGCATTATCAAGAAGTCTTGGAACTGCAAAAGATTCTTGGAGACGAGAGAGGGATTGGGACAACATTGGCTAATTTGGGGAATCTCCGAGCCGACGCCGGTGAATGGACTTTGGCGCGAGCCTATTATCTAGAAGCCCTCGACCTCATGATGAAGACCCAGGATGAAACTGCTCAAGCCGTGTTGTTTTCTGACTTAGGATTAGTAGCCCGGGAAACCGGACAGTTTGACGAGGCCATCCAGTTTTATGAGCGATCGTTGTCGTTGATGCAGCGATTGGCTAACCCCGGCGGCGTTGCGGACGCATGGCGCATGATCGGCCGCACCTTCTTGATGCAACAGCGCTATGAGGAAACCATCGCCTGTTGTCAGACCAGCCAATCTATTGCCGAACGACTAGGTGATGAGCTCCGTGCAGGTGGCGCTCGATATGTGTTGGCTCAATGTTATGAGGAGATGGGCCGCTTGCGGGAGGCATCACGCCTGCTCGAGTTGGTAGTCGACATGGACCGTAAGTATGGCCTGCCCAAACTTGAAGAAAACACGCAACGCCTGCGAGCGTTGCGTGCCCGCTTTGTCGAGCCATATCCGCTGCAGGCTCGCCAAGAAAGGCCCGCATGACCGAGGCAGTCTCTTCCGCTTGGACGCAACTTCGTCATGACCTGCGGCGGTCTTTGCCCGGATTCTACGAGTTGGAGCCAAACGGACCGCTCGTCATGGATTTAGGGAAGGAGGGCTGGCTCTTAGAGGTCAGACCAGAGGGCAAGGTGGTGTGCCAGTATGGCGTCGCCATGGAAGATGTCATGGCATTGATGTCGGATGGGACGCCGGAGGACTTAGGAACCGATGAGGTTGCGAAGCAGGCCAAGTATTTCCTCCAGCCGGCAGTCAACAAGTATCGGGCACTTCTGCTCCAATCCGGGTTTGTCGAGGAGACTGAGACGACCGACGAATTTGTGGCGGTCACATTTTCCAGGACGGTCGATCTTCAGAATCGCCAAAAACTTGAAGATCTTCTTCGCTGGTGCTGCCGAGAAATTGGAAGAGCATCGTGAGTCAGCGGATCACGACATTCGAGGAGTTCCGTGATGCCATCTCAGCCTATCGATTGCCCCGTGTGTTGTTAGCTGGTTTGGAGCTTGATCTGTTTACGGCTGTCGGAGATAGATCATGGACGGTCGCCGATCTTTCGAAGAAACTCAAAGTCAGCGAACGAGGACTAGACATTCTCTGTCGTAACCTTGCAGCGGCTGGAGTGCTCCATAAGAAGGGCTCTCTCTATAAGAACAGCCGACTTGGTGCGACTGCGCTCAATCGCACCCATCGCGCCTATCGAGGCGGCTATTTAGATATCATGCAGACTCACTGGAAAGATTGGGGTCGAATGTTGGAGTCTGTTCAAAGTGGATTGCCAATCGACCATGATATTCCTGACGCCCCCGACTATCGTCGACAATTTACCTGGGCCATGCACCACCGTACCTTGGAGATTGCCCCGGTGATTGCAGCTCAAATTCGCCTCGGCCGAGCTCGGACGCTGCTGGACCTCGGCGGAGGACCAGGCACCTATGCCATGGCGTTTCTGGATAAGAATCCACGCCTTCAGGCCTCCGTCTGCGACCGAGAGGCCGCTCTGATAGTAGCGAAAGAGATTGCCAGCACTCACAGAACAGGACGGCGGCTCTCCTATGTGCCGCTCGATTTTTCACGGGAGGCGATTCCAGGCACCTACGATGTCATCTGGTATTCAAACGTCCTGCACATTTATTCGCCGGAAGATAACCAAGCAATCTTTCGTCGAGCCTTCGCCGCGTTGGCACCGGGTGGGCGATTCATCATCCAAGATGCATTTCTACATGATCGTGAGGGATTGCATCCAACGGAGGCGAGCTTGTTTGCGGTGTCGATGTTGTTGTTTACGACAGGTGGGAATACCTATTCTGCTTCGGAGACAGCAAAGTGGTTGAAAGGAGCGGGGTTCGTCGGCGTCAAATCGTTGTCGCTCAAGAAGGGGACGGAGGATTGGGAGAACGGGATTTTGCAAGCTTCTGTTCCTGACCGACGTCAAAAAGCCATCGCCCGCCGAACACAATCAAAAGGAAGTTGAAGAGCCCGCTGATCACGCTGGCGATCAAGGAATGAATCGTATCCAGATCTTGCGTCGGTAGCTGAACGATAGTTGCAAGATCCATCGCCAAGCCAACTGTCGCATAGATGACGCACACCATTGCGGCCCACCGGAACCGAAGCCAGATTAAGACAGCGAGTCCAAGAGGCAGGAGGATAAAAAAGCCGATCCTCCATGTAAAACTTGGCATTGTGGAGACGTTGCCCACATTGAAAAGCACCCCAACCTCGATGACGAGTATGCCGAGTAACGAAGCTAACAGTGCGGATCGGTTCATCCCGGAACTATAGCCTGACAATCAAAACATCGGCAACGGCTGGCTTGCGGCCGGAAGCTACGGAATGCTAGCGTACTGGCATCGTGACACAAGGCATGCAGAGTCGTAATCAATTAGCTCAACAGCCCTACCGTTTGGTCTATGACGCGGAGTGCCAGCTTTGCGTGTCCGTCAAATCGGAGCTCGAGCGGGCGAGAACTGGACTGGCCGGCGACAGGCTCCAGTTTGTCGCGTATCAGAGCGAAGAGGCGATGAAGGCTTTAGGACGGGATTATCGTCCAGGTCGCCCTGAGACAGCGTTCTTGGTTAGACCTTCCGGGGAAGTCCTGCAAGGTATCGAAGCTTTCCTCCCCCTCCTTTCAAGCCTCCGTGGGGGGAAGGTACTGCTGTGGATATTACAGTGGCCATTCGCAGGGCGGCTGGCGGAACGCGGTTATCGGATCATCGCCCGTCATCGGTATCGATGGTTTGGTAAAGCCAAGGCAGTGAGACAAAGCCCACCACTATAAGCGCCGGTTTCCTCTAATTCAGGGTCCCACCTTTCGGGGGGACAATTCCTACAGCGAGGAATTTACCGACAACGTGCCCTCCTCCAGAATGCGCTCACTTTGGGAGGAGGAGACATGTTGAATACCTTGCGTGTACCACCGAGTTGTCTCGTTCCAGGGGAGGATAGGAATCGAGAATGGGATTGGTCGTGCCAAGCCTGTTTGGCCATGCTGGCTTGGTCCATGGTTGTGGGATTCTGCCTCTTTTGTTTCAGTAGTGTTGCATGGGGTGAAGATTCTCCTGAAGATCGGAGGATCGTGGCGGCAGGGTTCGGGTACCAAATTGGTTCGGCTTCCGTAATCTCTGTGAAAGTATATGACGCGGAATCAGGAGCCATCTTGTCCGACGAAGTCTATGAACTAGCCGTGAAGGAAAATGACGGCGGCGGAGCAGCTCACGGTCCTCGTATTTTTGCCGGTGGGGTGGGTTTGGGTGCCACCGACCTGTCAAATTTTATGTTGCGGGTCTATGATGCGAACACCGGAGCATTTCAATGGGAGGGGCGACTTAATCTCGTGCAGCCAGACAGGAAGAGAGAATTGCAGGTGTCAGTTAGCATGCCTCGGTGTGCCACTGTGATGAGAACGCAGGCAGTACAATCGGTCTCCGATCAACCCGTGTTCCTGCTCCGCGCAGTTGATGCAGTTTCTGGCTTGTCCGTCTGGGAAGATGAGTTTACAGCCATGCATGCGCGGATTCCGAAGGTCCAGCCGATCACGGGACGGTCGATTCAACCGGCTGAAATTTCAACGGGAAGTTCCCATACCTTTGAATTTCGAATTCGTATGTTTGATCCCAATGGACAGAGCGTTCTCTGGGAGGATCTATTGTCTCCGGTAGAATCGGATGAAGGAGCAACGGAGTCGTTTGGTGACCACGCCGCTATACTTCCACCCTGGCCTCATGAATCTCAGGACGAGGAGGCCCCCGCGGAGTCGATCTAATTCTTAATCCGTATCCATCCTCAAGGAACTGCAATGGAAGGCCCGCGACGCTATGAACGATTGTGTTCGAAGCTTTCAAGCCATTGGCGTTGGAACTCCTCGTAGGAGATAAAGAGCGTATTCTGAAAGGCTGTGGCCACGGATGACTTTGCTTGGAACGCATTCAGCAATGCATCGACACGGGCCAACCCCCATCGCTCGATCATGTGACGAGTCGCTGAATTAGCCTCCAAATAAGCCACGGTCGACGTGCCGGGCGGGAGTGCCCCCCAGGAGCCTCCCAGAGAGGTCAAAGGAATCACGCTGATCTCACCTTGCATGGCTTGGTCAAGCTCCGGCCATGTATCTCCGGCCCATTGCATCGCGAGACCCTCGTTGAGCCAAGTCGGCAGAGCCCCGACGTTTGTTCCTAAGCGATCGTGAAGGAGTGCATGGACATACTCATGGCGTAGTACGCTGGCGAGCGACTTGCTATCCGTCGTCGCTCCTTGAGTAGGGATCTGAATGCGGCCAAGCGAGGGGTCATAGAGGCCGTCAGCCCAAACGGGGCTTCCGGTTGCCCCTTGAAATGAATCCTTGGTGTGGAGAACAACCATGATGGGCTTTGAGGGGAAATGTCCGAACTTCTGTCCGATGTCTCGATAGGCTTCTTCAAGGATTTCAAGTACGGAAGTCCAGATACCTTGGTCTTCCTCGCCATCAAACTTGACCACGAAATGGGTGCTACTTCGCGCAGTCATTTGGGATTCGACTGACTGCGTACGCTGAACCTTGGCTGTCACAGCGGCCAAATAAGACTGAAGTGCCGGATCTTGCCTGGCTCGATCGGCGGCCTGAGCTAAGTGTTTCGCTGCTTCCGTCAAGTCGTCCTGTTCTTGCAACAGGTCGGCCATGGCCAAGTGCGGAAAGGGTTCTTGTGGTGCGACCCGCATCAGTCTCGTAAGAAACTCGGCATTGAGTGCACGATCTCGCTGCTCCCAGTAGGTGTGGGCGAGGTTCAAAAGGATGATGGGGTTCGAGTCGTCCAGTTCCGCCGCCTTCTTGAACGCGTTGAGAGATGCCTGTGTCCCGTGTAACCGCTCCTGTTGCAAACCGAGGTTGTTCCACAGAATTGCCACGAAAGGCCTGGTTTCGCTGCTCGACAACACTGCGGGAGGGAGCTCTTTCAGCTTGCTCTCAGCCAACGCCAGGTCATGTTTTTCAATTTCATCACGAATCGCTTCCAGTAGCCTCTCGTGAGGGGTGGACGGGATCACACTTTGGTCGAGTGAACGGGCGTGTTTCGAATCGATCTCGGGTGCTCTATTCGGTGGTGGCTCCGGGGGTGGCGCGACAGCTTCAATGGTATCCGTGAGTTGAGTGGACGATGGGGGCGAGGGCGATTTCAGGAACAGATTGTAACTGACTAACACCGCTAGCCCGAGTCCGAGGGGGATCAAGATATGGGTGATATTGCGGCGGTACATGCGTAGTAGTGCTGAGTGTAGCATTGGAAGAAACGGTGACCAAGTAAACGTACAAAAGCCGCCAGTCGATTCTGGTCTAGGAATCATCGGGCTCGTTGAGCGCTCTTGGAGGCTGTGCTACGATCTTCCATCGTATGCCGGCTCCCGTTGAATCGAATGTGCATTTGCCGCTTCAGGAGTGGGTGGACCGCATCGCCCGCCCCATCGAGTTCGCAAGCCGAGATGGTTATGCCCATCTGAAGGCCGTCACGAATCTCAGCGCGTTTGTCTCCTCCCAAGTCTTATCTGCGCTCCGACATGCAACCTATCCGAAGGCCATCGAAGCTCGCCTTATGTCGCTTCGTGACCTCTTCGTCGATTTTGAGCCAGCGCTTCCGGTCGAAGAGCAACGTCGACGATTACAGGCGGCCGTACTGCACATCAACGAGCTTCGAACAGCTGTTCAGCAACAGCCTCTCCAGCCCCAAGAGTCGCCCTTCCAATCAGTCCGTGATTCGGAAACGAAGACGAGCGAACGATCTCCTATCTGGAATCTTCCAGTTCGGTTCATCAAAGGAGTTGGCCCGAAACGCACCAATGTTCTGCAACGGCTCCGTATCGAAACAGTGGAAGATGCGCTGTGGACCATGCCCTGGCGATATGAAGATCGGTCTGTGATGACGCCGATCGGGAATCTTGTGCCAGGGATAGTGGCGTCGATCTGTGGGACGGTTGGGAAGTGTGATGCGAAACGGACAAGAAATCGACGGTTCAGCGTGCTGGAACTTGGTGTCGAAGATCAATCTGGGCGGATGCAGGTCGTCTTCTTCAATCAACCATATTTGGAAGAGATGCTGCCCGTTGGCACTCGCGTCATGATGAGCGGGCGCGTGATGGCAGGTCGTCAAGGGTGGATGGTCCCAAGGATGGATGTGGCGCAATATGAGATTCTTGGGGAAGGAAGTGAATCGACGCTCCATGTCGGGCGAATTGTCCCCATCTACCATGAAACCAAAGGATGGACGTCTCGTCAGATGCGGGTGTTGGTGAGAAATCTCCTGATGGACCATGGCCTGGAGCTCCTTGACCATTTGCCTGTTCCCCTTCGGGCGCGACAACGATTGATTCCGATCCATGAAGCGCTGCAGGAGGCTCATTTTCCGAAAACAGGCACCGACCTTCAGCTTCTAGAGCGCGGAAAGACTGCGGCGCATCGGAGGCTGGCATTTGAAGAGCTCCTGTTGCTTCAGTTGGCCTTGGCAACAAGGTATCGCTCGGTTCACGACGAGCAGAAGTCCCTGCGGTTCAACCCGAGGACGCCGTTATTGAAGAAACTGGAGTCGCTCTTACCGTTCCGCCTCACGACGGCGCAGGATCTGGTCCTTTGTGAAATATATCGGGACATGATCTCGCCACGCCCCATGAATCGCCTCGTGCAGGGAGATGTGGGGTCTGGGAAAACCGCGGTTGCGCTCCATGCCATCGTGATGGCCTGTGGATCAGGCTATCAGGCGGCGCTGATGGCACCGACCGAGATCCTTGCCGAGCAACACCATCGAAACTTTTCTGAAACTCTTCAGGCCTTGGGATTGCGGGCGACCCTCGTACGTGGAGGAGAAAAGGCATCGTTAAAGAGAGTGCAGGCCGAACAGTTGGCAAGCGGTGAGATTCACCTGGCCATTGGCACTCACGCCATCATTCAGCAAGATGTGAAATTTAAGAATCTAGGCTTGGCGGTGGTCGATGAACAGCACAAGTTCGGAGTCTTACAGCGGAAGTCGCTAATCGACAAGGGCTATAAGCCCGACGTGCTGGTCCTGACGGCCACACCCATTCCTCGAACGCTCGCGATGACGGTATATGGCGACCTTGATGTCTCCGTGATTGATGCATTGCCGCCTGGGCGAAAGCCAGTGCGTACGTTCCTGTTCGGTGAAGGACAGCGGCGGCGGGCCTACCAGATCGTCCGTGATGAACTCCGCAACAACAAGCAAGCCTATATGATCTATCCACTTGTGGAGGAATCGGAAAAGACGGATCTCCAAGCTGCGATTCAGGGGGCCGAACACTTGCAGAAAGGAGAATTCGCAGAATTCCGCGTCGGCCTGCTGCACGGACGCATGAAAACCGCAGAAAAGGAAGCGGTGATGGCCGACTTCAAGGCCGGCACGATCCAACTTCTGGTCGCCACTACCGTGATCGAAGTCGGGGTCGATGTGCCGAACGCTACGATCATGATGATTGAACATGCTGAGCGATTCGGTCTTGCCCAGCTGCACCAGTTACGTGGCCGCGTAGGGCGGGGCAGCCATCAGTCGTACTGTTTGCTGATGGCGGCGAATATGGGGCATGGAAAGACTCAACGGGGACGAGATGCAAAGGGACATCAAGAGTCACTGTCTTCAGCCAAGGAACGGCTGGAGGCGCTCGTCCGATCGAATGATGGATTTTTCATTGCCGAAGAGGATCTGCGTATCAGAGGACCGGGGGAATTTTTCGGCTTGCGCCAGTGGGGCATGCCGGAGTTTCGGGTGGCGAATCTGGTGCGAGACGGGGATCTGTTGCAGCAGGCCAGACAGGAAGCATTCTCGTTGCTACAATCGGATCCAGGGCTGAAAGAGGCAGCTCACCAGGGGCTACGTGAGGCCATGCTTCGCAAGTGGGAGAAGAAGCTGGAGCTTGGTGCCATCAGTTGAAAGGGCTCGTGGGCTGATAAGATGGAATTCGTGAGGTCAGCTGGATAGAGGGTCCCTCCTCAGTCAGGAGCCGTATGGGTTTCTTTCAGCGATTGACAGATGATTTGCGCTCCGGGATCGCGACCCTACGTCTGGGGACCGTCCACGCAGCAGGACGGGCGTTGGAAGAGACTGAACTGCTCCGCATGCGGTTGGAACTTCGCAAGTTCGAACAGCAACTCGCTGATCTGTACAAGGACATCGGCGAACGAGCGGTCGATATGAAAGAACGGGGCGAAACGGCGGAGCGAGTCGTCTACGATGCCGAGATCGTACGTCTCGTGAAACAAGTTGATGCACTCAAGGATTCGTGTAGGAAGTTGGAAGCCGACATGAACCAGATTCGGAACGAGCCGTGACCGAACCACCTCCGCACAGGCGCCGATTGGCCGGCATCGATATCGGCACCCTCACCTGCCGCTTGCTGATAGCAGATCTGAACCTTGGACAACCTCTCAAAGAACTTCGATCTGATCGACGCATCCTTCGATTGGGTGAAGGGGTCGATCAGACCAAACGACTGAGTTCGGCCGCCATGGATCGGACCATTGCCTGCCTGCAGGAATGGCAGAGCGTCATCAACGGCGATCACGTTGAGGCTACAGCCGTGGTGGCGACAAGCGCGGTTCGTGATGCGACGAATCGACAGGAGTTTCTTGAACGAGTGAAGCGGGAGGCTGGGTTTGACGTCGAAGTCATTACGGGCGACGAAGAAGCCCGGCGGACTTTGCTCGGCATTCGCTCAGGTGTACCTGCCGGAGTAACGGACATCCTGGCATTGGACATCGGTGGCGGGAGCACCGAGTTCATCCTTGATCGGAGTGGACAGAAGCCGATCGTTCGTTCGATCGATATCGGCGTGGTCCGCCTCTGTGAACGAGTGCTGCTCCACGATCCACCAGCTACTGAAGAAGTGCGACAGGCACGTGAGTGGGTAAGTCGGGAAGCTAGAGCAGCGGTGGCCGACATGGGTGACTATCGACAGGCCACATTCATCGGTACGGCTGGCACGGTTACCAGCCTCGCCGCGATGGCTCAGAAACTCAAGAGCTATGAGTCAGCCAGGATCCACAACTATGTGCTAAGGCTCGAAACCATCCGAGAACTAGAGCATACCCTGCTGAGCAGAACGAAGGCCGAACGGGTCGGTTTACCAGGCTTGGAAAAGAACCGTGAAGAGGTCATCGCTGCTGGGGCGATCATCATCCGGACGATCATGGACACGTTGGGGCAACAGAGTGTGCTGGTCAGCGATCTGGGCTTGCGGGAAGGGGTGCTGATTGACCTGATTATCAGAACAGGAAATCAGTGAGCAAGGAAGCGCGAGCGAAGTTGCTCAACCTCAACTGGGGGATTACAATGCAACTTGTTGGGAGGAACCGGTATGGCGATTTCAAAGATGACCCGCCGTCGGGGGAAAGAACCCAAGATTATGGTCGCCGAGCCACTTTTGACGGTTCTTCTTGCAAAGGACAACGGCCACTATTGTGCCAAGTGTCCAGAGTTGGACCTTGTGACGGAACTTCCGACCGCCGCCGCTGCCTTAGAAGATCTGATTGAAGCTATTCGGGACTATGCGAAAGAATATCTTCGAGACCGCGATCGATACGCTACGAGCCCTAACCGAGCCCACCATTTGCCATATATTGAGGCCATCGCTGCTTGTAAGACGGATTGGGAATTACGGACGCTGATCGAGATCAAGCATGGCCTCGTTCACGTATAGCGACTTTCGGGTTGTGCTCAAGCGCGCAGGGTTCGAACATCTCCGATCCGAAAAACACGAAACTTGGCGAAAGTTCCTTCCGAACGGATCGATTCTGCGAGTCCGGATCAGCCATCAGCACAAGCGCGACATTCCAAAATGGCTGTTTCATGAAATGCTTCGGCAAGCAGGGCTGACGCTGGAAGAATTCCGTGCGTTGCTTCATTCTTGAAAGTAACCTGCTGCTGCGATCATCATTCGGGCGATCATGGACAGGTTGGGGCAACAAAGCGTTCTGGTCAGCGATCTAGGTTTGCGCGAGGGGGTGCTAATTCATCTAGCCGATGGTGTTTGTGACGATCCGTGATGAATCCGTTTGAGTAACCTCTCTTGTGGTCAAGAACCCATTTGCATCATTCATGTGACCCTTCTCTAGCCAGAAGCCCAACTGGGCATTCCGTCTTCAGGATATTTCCCGGCCACCCACGACAGAAAGTAGGGCTAAGTGGCCTTAGTCCCGCCTAAAAAGACTGGGGCCATAATGGTCATCTGGAAAATTTCGGTGCTAGTCGCAATATACATATAAGCCATTGTTTTTCCTCTCATGTAACAAATCCGCGACTTCAATGCGGAGGATAGCTCTTACTTGACTTAAGAGACGCACATACGTACGATCCGCCCTACTTGCAAGTAGGGCGGCTTACCCGGGTACTGAAGGTTGATCATGCCGGTGTTCTTCAAGGACGAGTTGGATCATTTCATGAACGATCTCGTGTCGTCCTATCGGCACGGATTCGATCCGCCGGGCCACGAAGAGTCCCGCGCCACCCATTCGTGCTACCCCCTCCGCCGTCAGCAGATGTCAGCATTTGGTGCTACCGCATCTTCGGCACCATGTCATCCCGTTGAGCGAGATCTTTCCCTTTCGCATAGAAAAGGCGATAGCGGTGGTCTGAATGTCCGCGCAGCGATGAGTGAGGTGTGACGAGATGGGTGAGCCGAAGCCGACATTGCAATGGGCGGAACAGACGCTGCGGAATCTGTCCGAGCAGGGCTATACGGGCACGGTGACCATTCGCTTTGCGCAGGGTGGGGTGCAAGGCATCACGGTGAATCAGGAATTGCAGCCGCGGCAGCAGGCGACGATCGTGCCAGCGCAGCCGTTGACATAGCGTAGAGCCAGATCGACACGTAGTTGGTCCGTACCAACTGGCGGCACGAAGGCTGACCTCACCGGGATTTCATCCCGTGGCGTCAGCCTTTTTTATTGGGTCTTCTCCTTCCCGAGTGGGTGATTTTGGCCTGATTTCATATCGGGTCGAGCATGCAGGTGAGAACTTTGAGGCGCAGATACTCCTCGTCGCGTAGGCCGTAACTCCGCCGCTGAATGACGCG
>Ga0224500_10000295_pt1 | contig 35058 bp, 32 predicted proteins | sample SF_Oct11_sed_USG_FD_168126 | JGI IMG/M metagenome (GOLD analysis project Ga0224500, IMG submission 168126) | Sediment microbial communities from San Francisco Bay, California, United States - SF_Oct11_sed_USGS_4_1 | ecosystem: Environmental > Aquatic > Marine > Sediment | place: USA: California... | reverse complement strand
ACGCTGCTCGACGAGCTCGAGCGCCGCAAACTGCGCTACGGCCTGGCGACGCTGTGCGTCGGCGGCGGCATGGGCATCGCCACGATCGTCGAGCGCCTGTAGATGCCGGTTCGCTATGAAAAGGGCGACGACGGCGTCGTCACCCTGACCTTCGACGCGCCCGGCGCGCCGGTCAACACGATGACCGCGGCGTGGAAGAAGGCCTTCCACGCCGCGGTCGAGCGCCTGCAGAAGGAGAAGGATTCGATCGCGGGCGTGATCCTCGCCTCGGCGAAGAAGTCCTTCTTCGCCGGCGCCGAATTGAAGGAGGTGCTCAAGCTCACGGCGGCGGACGGCCCGCGATTCTTCGAGGAGATCGAGGAGATCAAGCGCGACTTCCGCGCGCTCGACAAGCTCGGCAAGCCGGTGGTGGCGGCGCTCGAAGGCGCCGCGCTCGGCGGCGGCTGGGAGCTCGCGCTCGCCGCGCACTGCCGCATCTGCCTCGACGACGGGCGAATCGAGCTCGGCCTGCCCGAGGCGACGCTCGGCCTGCTGCCCGGCGCGACCGGCATCACCAAGACCGTGCGCCTGCTCGGCCTGCAGGCGGCGCTGCCGATGCTGATGGAAGGCAGGACCATGCGTCCCGCGGAGGCGGCGAAGCTCGGATTCTTGCAGGGCATTGCGGGAAGCCACGACGACCTCGCGCGCATGGCGCGCGAGTGGATCGCGAAGAACCCCTCGCCCAAGCAGCCCTGGGACGAGGACAACTATCGCATCCCGGGCGGCACGCCCGCGAGCCCGGCGATCGCGCAGATGCTCACCATCGCTCCAGCGATGCTGATCGAGAAGACGCGCGGCCTGTATCCCGCGCCCGAAGCGATCATGGCGGCGGCCGTGGAGGGCGCGAGCGTGGATTTCGATACGGCGCTGCGGATCGAGTCGCGCTACCTCGCCAAGCTCGCCGTCGGGCCGGTGGCGAAGAACCTCATCCACCTCTTCTTCGACCGCACGGCGATCCGCTCGGGCGCCTCGCGCCCCAGGGACGTGCCGAAATGGAAGGCGACCAAGGTCGGCATCCTCGGCGCGGGCATGATGGGCGGCGGCATCGCGTGGGCGAACGCGCTGCGCGGCGTGCCCTGTGTGCTGAAGGACACCACGCTCGAGCGCGCGCAGCAGGGCAAGGCCTACAGCGAGAAGCTCGCGGCGAAGCGCAACCGCCCGCAGGTGCCCGCGCTCATCACGCCCACGGCGAGCGCATCGGACCTGCGGGGCTGCGACCTGATCATCGAGGCGGTGTTCGAGAAGCGCGACGTCAAGGCGCAGGCGACGAAGGAAGCCGAGCCGATGCTCGCGCCGGGCGGCCTCTTCGCCTCCAACACGTCGACGCTGCCGATCACCGGCCTCGCGCAGGCGTTCTCCAGGCCGGAAGACTTCATCGGCCTGCACTTCTTCTCGCCGGTGGACAAGATGCAGCTCGTGGAGATCATCAAGGGCAAGAGGACGTCCGCCGAGACGCTGGCGCGCGCCTACGACTACGTGCTGCAGATCGGCAAGATGCCGATCGTGGTGAACGATTCGCGCGGCTTCTACACGAGCCGCACGTTTGGCACCTTCGTCGCCGAGGGCTGCGCGATGCTGCAGGAAGGCATTCCGGCGGCGGTGATCGAGAATGCGGGGCGGCTCGCCGGCATGCCGGTCGGCCCGCTCGCGGTGATCGACGAGACCTCGATGGCGCTCTCGGTCGCGGTGATGGAGCAGACGAAGGCCGACCTCGAGGCGGAAGGCAGGAAGTACACGCCGCAGCCCGGGCAGGAAGTGATCGTGCGCATGGTGAAGGAGTTCAGGCGCCCGGGCCGCGCGGGCGGCGGCGGGTTCTACGAATATCCGAAGGAAGGAAAGAAGTTCCTCTGGCCGGAGCTGGCGAAGCACTTCGGCAGGAAGGGCGTCCAGTGGGATTTCGAGGAGCTGAAGGAGCGGCTGCTGGTTCGCCAGGCGATCGAGACCGCGAGGTGCCTGGAGGAAGGCGTGCTCGAGCACGTGCACGACGGCAACATCGGCTCGATCTTCGGCATCGGCTTCCCGGCCTGGGCGGGCGGCGCGCTGCAGTACGTGAACCACGTCGGCACCAGGAAGTTCGTCAAGCGCGCCGACGAGCTGGCGAAGAAGGTGGGCCCGCGCTTCGCGCCGCCCAAGCTCCTGCGCGAGCTCGCTGCGAAGAACACACCCCTCGACTGATGGCGCTGCCGCCGGTCCTGCAGCGCCTGAAGCTCCCGGTCATTGCCGCACCGATGTTCATCGCCGGCAACCCGAAGCTCGTCATCGAGCAGTGCAAGGCCGGGATCGTGGGCTCCTTCCCGGCCCTGAACGCGCGCCCGAAGGAAGCGCTCGATGCGTGGCTCACGGAGATCGAGCAGGCGCTCGCCGGGCGGCCGGACGCCGCGCCCTACGCGGTGAACCAGATCGTGCACAAGTCGAACGACCGCCTCGCGCACGACCTCGAGGTCTGCATCCGGCACAAGGTGCCGATCACGATCACGAGCCTCAGGGCGCCGAACGACGTGATCCCCGCGATCCACGCCTACGGCGGCATCGTGCTGCACGACGTGATCAACGTGCGCCACGCGGAAAAGGCCCTGGAGGCGGGCGTCGACGGGCTGATCCTGGTGTGCGCCGGAGCAGGCGGCCACGCCGGCACGCTCTCGCCCTTCGCGCTGGTGGGCGAGGTGCGGCGCTTCTTCGACGGGCCGATCATCCTCTCGGGCGCCATCGCCACCGGGGATGCGATCCTCGCCGCGCTCGCCGCGGGCGCGGACCTCGCGTACATCGGCACGCGCTTCCTGGCCACGCCGGAGGCGAGCGTGCCCGAGCGCTACAAGGAGGAGATCCTCAAGGCGCATGCGTCGGACATCGTCTACACGGACCTGTTCTCCGGCGTGAACGGCAACTACCTCAAGCACAGCGTGATCGCCGCCGGCTTCGACCCGCTCAACCTGCCGAAATCCGATCCGAAGAAAATGAACTTCGGCTCCGCGAGCGGCGCCGAGAAGAAGGTGTGGCGCGACATCTGGAGCGCGGGGCAGGGCGTCGGGCAGATCGACGCGGTGCTGCCCGTGGCCGACGTCGTGGCGAAGCTCGCCGCCGAGTACACCGCGGCGCGCAGGAGGCTCGCGCTGTCGTGATCCTCGACGTCCAGCCGCGCGGCGCCGCGGCCTGGCTGTGGATGAACCGGCCGGAGGTGAGGAATGCGCTCTCCGATGAGCTGATCTCCGCGCTGGAGACCGCGCTGGAAGTCGTGGAGAGGGACCCCTCGATGCGCGTGCTGGTCCTCGCCGGGCGCGGTCCCGCGTTCTGCGCGGGAGGCGACCTCGCGAAGATGGAAAAGGCGGCCAAGATGACCAGGGCCCGCTCGCGGCGCGAGGCCTCGCGCTTCGCGAAGCTCCTCTACCGCATGCACGCCTATCCCAAGCCGATCGTCGCGCGCGTGCATGGCCCCGCGTTCGCGGGCGGCATGGGCCTCGTTGCGGCAAGCGACCTGGTGGTGGCCGCCGATGCCGCCGAGTTCGCGCTGCCGGAGACGCGCATCGGCCTCGTCCCGGCGATGATCAGCCCGTACCTCGCGCGCGCCATGGGCGCGGCGCAGGCGCGCCGCTACATGCTGACCGGCGAACGACTTTCGGCGCCGGAAGCCAAGCGCATCGGCTTCGTGCACGAGTGCGTGCCCGCCGGCGAGCTGGACGCGGCGATCGACGCCCTGTGCGCGCGGCTCGCGCAAGGCGGCCCCGAGGCGCTGGCGCGCACCAAGAGGCTCCTGCTGCGCGTGGAGAATGCGCCGCTCGACGCCGCGCTCGCCGCGGAGACGGCGGCCGCGCTCGCCGAGGCGCGCGCGGGCGCCGAGGCGCGCGAGGGCATCCGCGCGTTTCTCGAAAAGCGCAAGCCGTCCTGGCAGTAGCTGCGCTAACATCGGGATCCTTTTTCGAGGATCCCGCATGAACAAGCGCATCGTCATGGCGAGTCACCCGGAAGGCTGGGTGACCGAAGCCAACTTCCGCCTCGAAACCGCGCCGGTTCCCAAGCCCGCCGAGGGCGAAGTGCTGGTGAAGAACCACTGGCTGTCGCTCGACCCGTACATGCGCGGGCGCATGACCAAGCAGAAGAGCTACGTGAAGGGCGTAGAGGTCGGCGACGTGATGACGGGCGAGACCGCGGGCGAGGTGGTCGAATCCAGGCACCCGAAGTTCAAGGCGGGCGACAAGGTCACGGCGCCCTCCGGCTGGCAGCTCTACTGGAGCGGCAAGGGCGAGCTGCTCACCAAGGTCGACGACACACGCGCGCCTCTTTCCTACTTCCTCGGCTGCCTCGGCATGCCGGGACGCACCGCCTACTTCGGCATGAAGGACATCCTGCAACCCGAGGCGGGTGAGACCGTGGTCGTCTCCGCGGCTTCCGGCGCGGTGGGCAGCGTGGTCGGCCAGCTGGCGAAGGAATGGGGCTGCCGCACGGTCGGCATCGCGGGCGGCAAGGCGAAGTGCGACTACGTGGTGCAGGAGCTCGGGTTCGATGCCTGCGTGGACTACAAGGCGGGGAAGCTCCTGGACGACCTGCGCGCCGCCTGCCCGAAAGGCGTGGACGCCTACTTCGAGAACGTCGGCGGCGTGATCCTCGACACGATGCTGCGGCTCATGAACGTCAAGTCGCGCATCGCGATCTGCGGCCTGATTTCCGACTACAACGCCGCCGAGCCCTACGGCGTGAAGATGTTCCGCTCGATCCTCGTCAACCGCATCAAGGTGCAGGGCATGATCGTCTTCGACTGGGTGGAGCGCTACCCCGAGGCGAACCAGGCGCTGCTGGCGCTGGTCACCGACGGGCGCTTCAAGTACCGCGAGTCCGTGGTGAAGGGCATCGAGAACGCGCCCCGGGGCCTGATCGGGCTGCTCAAGGGGGAAAACTTCGGCAAGCAACTGGTGAGGCTGACATGATCGACCTGTATACCTGGCCCACGCCCAACGGGCACAAGATCCACATCATGCTCGAGGAGACGGGGCTGCCCTACCGGGTGATTCCCATCGACATCGGCGCGGGCGACCAGTTCAAGCCCGAGTTCCTCAGGATCTCGCCCAACAACAAGATGCCGGCGATGGTGGACAGCGACGGGCCGGACGGCAAGCCGATGGCGCTCGCCGAGTCGGGGGCGATGCTTTTCTACCTCGCCTCGAAGACCGGCAGGTTCCTGCCAGAGCGCATCCGCGAGCGCTGGCAGGTGATGCAGTGGGTGATGTTCCAGATGGGCCACATCGGGCCGATGCTGGGCCAGGCGCACCATTTCCTCGGCTACGCGCCCGAGAAGATCGAGTACGCCATGAACCGCTACAAGAACGAGGCCAATCGCCTGTACGGCGTAGTGGATCGGCGCCTCAAGGAGTCGAAGTACGTCGCCTGCGGCGAGTACACCATCGCCGACATGGCGATCATGCCGTGGATGCGCTTCCCGGAGCGCCAGGGCGTGAACATCGACGAGTACCCGAACGTCAAGCGCTGGCGCGACGGCCTGCTCGCGCGCCCGGCGGTGGAGCGCGCGCTCAAGGTGCTCGCCGACCGCCGGCGGGCCGAGATGACGAAGGAGCAGAAGGAAGTCCTCTTCGGAGCGACGCAATATGCCAGGCGCTGAGCTGAAGGGGAAAGTCGCGTGGGTGACGGGCGGCGGCTCGGGCATCGGCCTGGCGGGCGCGAAAGCGCTCGCCGCGGCCGGCGCGCATGTCGTCATCTCGGGGCGCACCGCGCGCACCAACGACAGCGGCCTCGCGGAGCTGAGAAAGCTCGGCAGCGCGGAGGCCATGCAGCTCGACGTGGGCGACCGCGCGGCGGTCGAGAAGACCGCGGCCGACATCGAGAAGCGCCACGGCCGCATCGACATCCTGGTGGCGAGCGCCGGTACCAACATCGGCGGCGGCAAGCGCAACTTCAGCAACATGACGCTCGACGGCTGGGACGACGTGGTGCGCATCAACCTGAACGGCCTGTTCTACTGCTGCCACGCGGTGCTGCCGGGAATGCGCGCGCGCAAGGACGGCCTCATCATCAACATCTCCTCGTGGGCGGGCCGCTACGCCAGCGTGCTCACCGGGCCGGCCTACAACGCCACCAAGCGCGCCGTGATCGCCATCTCCGAGTCGATCAACATGGAGGAATGCGCGAACGGCATCCGCGCCACCTCGATCCTGCCGGGCGAGGTCGCCACGCCCATCCTGGAGAAGCGCCCCGTGCCGCCTTCCGCGGAAGAACGCGCGCGCATGGCGCAGCCGGAGGATTTCGGCAAGGCGATCCTGTTCGTCGCCACCATGCCGGCGCGCACCACCGTCAACGAGATGATCATCGCGCCGACGTGGAACCGGTTCTACCTCGGCGGGATCGAGGCCAAGAAGTAGAAAATAGGGACAGACCCTATTTCTGAAAAGCAAGAAATAGGGTCAGTCCCTATTTTCATCCGCGTCACCCTGCCGTTCCTGGCGGGGTACTTCATCTCGTACCTGTACCGCTCGGTCAACGCGATCATCGGGCCGGAGATCGCGCGCGAGCTGGGCCTCGGCTCGGCGGGCCTCGGGTTGCTGACCGCCATCTACTTTCTCGCCTTCGCGCTGTTCCAGTTGCCGCTCGGCATCCTGCTCGACCGCTACGGGCCGCGGCGCGTCAACGCGACGCTGCTGCTGGTGGCGGCCGCGGGCGGCGCGTGGTTCGCGCTCGGCCAATCCGCCGCTGCGCTGACGGCGGCGCGCGGCCTGATCGGACTGGGCGTGTCCGGCTGCCTGATGGCGTCGTTCACGGCCTTCCTGCTCTGGTATCCGGCGGATCGCATCGCCACCATGAACGGCGTCGCCTTCGCCAGCGGCATGCTCGGCGCGGTAGTGGCCACCGTGCCGCTCGAGGTGGCGCTGCGCGCCTTCGGCTGGCGCGAGGTGTTCGCGGGCATCGTGGCGCTCAACGTCGTCGTCAGCCTGCTGCTGTTCCTCGCTGTGCCGGAGCGCACGGCCTCCCAGCGCGGCGAGAGCGTGCGCGCGCAGCTCGCCGGCTTCGTGCAGATCGCGCGCGACGCTGCGTTCTGGCGCATGGCGCTTGCCATCGGCGCGAACCAGGTCGCCGCGGTGGCCCTGCAGACGCTGTGGGTCGCCACATGGCTGCGCGACGTCGCCGGCTACAGTCCCGCGCAGGTCGCGCGCGCGCTGCTCGCGTTCAGCCTCGCGATGATGCTCGGCTACGTGGGCTTCGGCCGCGCGGCGGACGCGCGCGCGCGGCGCGCGCAGAGCACGCTGCCCCTGATCCTGGGCGGCGTCGCGGTGGGATCCGCCAGCCTTGCGCTGATCCTGCTCGGCGTGCGCACCGGAATGCTCGGCCTGTGGTGCCTGTTCTTCGGCTGCTCGACGGCCGTCACGCTCGCCTATTCGCTCTACTCGCGGCGCTACCCCCGGGAAATGAGCGGGCGCGTGAACACCGCGCTCAACGTGTTCGTGTTCATCGGCATGTTCACCGGCCAGTGGGTCGTCGGCTTGCTGCTCGGCCTGTGGCCGCAGAGCGCGACCGGCTACGCGCCCGAGGCCTATCCCTGGGCGCTCGCCTTTCTCTGGGCGGTGCAGTTCGCCGGACTCGCCTGGCTGTGGGCGGGCCGCGGGCTGCTCGGCGTCAGGTCGTGAAGTAGATGTCGCGGTACGCGGTGTAGATCGAAGCGATCGTCACCGGACCGAGCACCAGCCAGCCGAGCCCCGCCGGGATCGTGGCGAGGACCATCAGCAGGAATCCGACCACGCCGTAGACCAGGAACGGCACGATGTTCCTCAGGCAGCCGGTGAAGCTCTCCTTCATCGCCTCCAGCACGCCGTGCTCGTGGAACACGACCAGCAGCGGCGCGAACCAGATCGCCATGAACAGCGGCAGCATCAGCGCCAGCATCACCAGCCCGGCGAGCGCCAAGCCCAGCGCGGCCTCCGGCGTCTCGGGCTGCGCGCCGCCGAACATCGTCGCGAAGCCGACGCCCATGGCAATCGCCACCACCATGCCGATGGCGAAGGAGATGACCAGCGTCAGCGCGCCGACGCCGGCGAGCGTGCCCAGGCGATGCCGGAAACCGGCGAACAGGTGGCCGAACTCGAGCGGCTCGCCCTCGGCAAGCGCGCGGCAGCCGAGCGCCAGGCCGGCGCTGAACATCGGCCACAGCACCGCGTTGGCGATCGGCCCGAGCAGTGGAATGACGCCGAGCACTACGAGGAGGACGACCAGCACGACCCAGATGCCGATCCACATCCACGGCTGCTGCTTGAACATTGCCCAGCCCTCGGTGATCCAGCCCCAGCCGCGCCCCGCCGCCACGCCGCGGCCGCCCGGAACGAAATTGCCCTGCAAGGCCATGGCCGGGTCGGCCACGGTCGCCGCCGGCGCGCTGTACGGATTGGTCGTCATGAGCGTTCTCCCTGTCAGGCCTCTTTGTGCCGCACGCGCACGGTGCCGATCGCCTTGGCGACCAGCGACCCGTCCGCGTTCTTCGCCTCCGCTTCGACGAACGTCATGCTGCGACCGTCCTTCAGCACGCGCGCCTCGGCGACCAGCCGGTCGCCCTTGCCGCCGCCGATGAAGGACGTGGACATGTCGATGGTCACCACGCCCACCGATTCCGGGTGCAGCGTGCGCGCCGCGGTGCACAGCGCCACGTCGAGCAGCGACATGATCACGCCGCCGTGCGCGGTGCCCAGGCTGTTGGTGAAGTGCTTCGGCAGCGGCATCCACAGGCGCGCCGTGCCCTCGCCGAGCGCCTCGGTCACGAGGCCGAGGTGGGCGATGAACGGGATGCGGCTCTGGTAGTCGCGCGTGTACTGCAGCTTCGCGTGGGCGTCGGCCTTCACAGGATCGAGGCGCCGCCGTCGACCACGATCGCCTGGCCGTTGATGTGCCGACCCGCCTCGGAAGCGAGCAGCGCCGTCACGCCCTTCAGGTCCTCGTCGTTGCCGACGCGGCGCGTCGGCGTGCCGTCGATGATGAACTGCAGCTGCGCGCCGAGCGTCGCCTTGGTCATCTTCGAGGGAAAGAACCCCGGGCAGACGGCGTTCACGGTGATGCCGTGCTCGCCCCACTCCGCCGCCAGCTGGCGCGTCAGGCCCACGAGGCCGTGCTTGGTCGCGACGTAGGCCGCGGTGCGCACCAGCCGCGGATCATTGGCGAGCAGGCCGTTCACAGACGCGACGTTGATGATGCGGCCCCACTTGCCCGGGATCATCACCTTCTTCGCCAGCACCTGGGAAAGCAGGAACGCGCCGGTCAGGTTGAGGTTCACCAGCTTGTCCCAGGCGTCAAGCGGGTGATCCTCGGCGGGCGCGCCCCAGGTGGCGCCGGCGTTGTTCACCAGGATGTCCACCTTGCCGAGCTTGCCGAGCAGCGCGTCGACCAGCGGCGCCACCTGCTCGCGCTTGCCCAGGTCGCACGGCCACGCCGCAGCCTGGATGCCGAGCTTGCCGAGGTGCGCGACGGCCTCGTCGAGCTCGTCCTTCTTCCGTGCGGTGAGCGCGACGCGCGCGCCCAGCTCGCCGAGCGCCTCGGCCATTTGCAGCCCGAGCCCGCGCGAGCCGCCGGTGACGAGCGCCACGCGCCCGGTGAGGTCGAACAGCTGCTTGACGTTCATGGCGATCGAAGTTGGTATTGTGGCGGCTATGCTAGCACCGGATACCCGAGCGGCCTACACGCGCGCCGCGCTCGAGCGGCTCATCGCGCCGCGCTCGGTCGCGATCGTCGGCGCTTCGCCGCGCGCCGGCTCTTTCGGCGTGCGTACCGTGGAGAACCTCGCGGATTTCGCCGGCGAGGTCTTTCCCGTGAACGCCAAGTACGAGTCGGTCGCCGCGCGGCGCTGCTACCCGTCGCTCGGCGCGCTGCCGCATGCGCCGGACTGCGTCGTGCTGGCAGTGCCGCGCGAGGGCGCGGAAGGTGCGCTCGAGGAGGCCGCCGCTACCGGCGCCGGCTCGGCGATCGTCTTCGCTTCGGGCTACGGCGAAATGGCGCGCGAGGACGCCGGGCGCGCGCAGCGCCGGCTCGGCGACATCGCGCGCGCGGCGAAGATGCCGCTGCTCGGGCCCAACTGCATGGGCCTCGTGAATCACCCGCTGCGCGCCGGCGTCACGTTCCTCTCGGAGTACGCGCGCGCGCCGCAGGGCGCGGGCTCGATCGCCGTCGTCAGCCAGTCCGGCGCGCTCGGCTATTCGCTGGCGCAGGCCTGGCAGCGGGGCCTGGGCATCCGCTACTTCTTCTCGACCGGCAACTCGGCGGACGTGGACGTCGGCGACCTCGTGGCGGCCATGGCCGAGGAGCCTGAAGTGCGCGCCATCGCCTGCCTGTTCGAGGGCGCAGCGAGCGCCGCGCGTCTGCGCGAGGCGGGCGAGCGGGCACGCGCGGCCGGCAAGCCGGTCATCGTCTTCAAGCTCGGCACGAGCGCGGACGGCGCGGCGGCCGCGCGCTCGCACACCGGCTCGCTCGCCGGCTCGGCGGTGGCCTGGCGCGCGCTGTTCGAGCGCGCAGGGCTCGTGCCGGTGGAGGACTTCGACGCGCTGCTCGAGTACGCGAAATTCTTCGCGGCGGCGGGCACGCCCGGCGCGCGCGGCGCGGCCGCCATCTCCGGCTCGGGCGGCGCGGGCGTCATGGCGGCGGACAAGGCGGCGGCGCATGGCGTGCCGATGCCGCAGCCGCAGCCCGCGACCGTGGAGAAGCTGCGCGCCATCGTTCCGGAGTTCGGCGCGGCGAGGAACCCCTGCGACCCGACCGCGCAGGTGTTGAACATCCCCGACTCGTTCGGGCGCTGCTGCCGTGCGCTTCTCGAGGATCCGCAGTACGGCGTGCTGGTCGTGCCCTCGACCGTGGCACTCGCCGAGACCGTCAAGGACCGGGTGCCGACCATGGCGCGGCTCGCGCGCGAGCAGGTGAAGCCGGTGGCGCTCGTGTGGCTGTCCGAGTGGCTGCAGGGGCCCGGCGCGGAGGACTACGAGAAGGACGAGAAGATTCCCGTGTTCCGCTCGATGGAGCGCTGCTTCGCCGCGATCGCCGCCTGGCACGCGCACGCCGGGCGCGAGTTCGCGCCGGCGGCGCGCCGTGCCCCGGCCGGCGCCGCACAGGACGCGCAGCGCCTGCTCGCCGCGGCGGGCGCGACGCTCACCGAGCGCGAGGCGAAGCGCGTGCTCGCCGCCTACGGCGTGCCCGTGGTCGGCGAGCGCCTGGCGAAGAGCGTCGACGAGGCGCTTGCCGCGGCGCGCGCGCTCGGCTACCCGGTGGTGATGAAGGCCGAGGCGCCCGGCATCCTGCACAAGACCGAGCTCGACGTGGTGCGCCTGGGAATCGCCAACGAAGCCGAGTTGCGCCCGGCGTACGCGGAGATCGTCGCCAATGCGCGCGGCCACGAGCTGCACGGCGTGCTGGTGCAGCCGATGATTCCCGGCGCGGAGGTGATCGTCGGCGCGCGCGTCGATCCCGAGGTCGGAGCGCTCGTCGTCGTCGGCTCGGGCGGGGTGCTCGTCGAGCTGATTCACGACACGGTCGCGGCGCTCGCGCCGGTCTCGGTCGGCGAGGCGAAGGCGATGCTCGCGCGGCTGCGCGGCTACCGGCTGCTCACGGGCTTTCGCGGCGGCGCGGCGGCGGACCTGGAGGCGCTCGCCGACGCCATCGCACGCATCTCCGAGCTCGCCGCCGACCTTGCCGGCGAGTTCGAAGAGCTGGACGTCAATCCCTTGCGCGTCGGCCCGCGCGGCCTCGCCGCGGTGGACGCGCTGATCACCCGCCGCGGCTAGCCCTTCAACTGGAGCGACTTCAGCTCCAGGAACTCCTCCAGCCCGTACACGCCGGCCTCGCGCCCGTGGCCGGACTGCTTGAAGCCGCCGAACGGCGCGTTCATGTTGAACGCTCCGCCGTTCACGTCGATCTGCCCGGCGCGGATGCGCCGCGCCACCGCCTGCGCGTGCGCGTCGTCCTTCGACCACACGGCGCCGGCCAGCCCGTAGGGCGAGTCGTTGGCGATCCTCACCGCCTCGTCCTCGTCCTGGTAGGGAATGATGGAGAGCACCGGCCCGAAGATCTCCTCCTGGGCGATGGCCATGGTGTTCTTCACCTTGCCGAAGACGGTCGGCTTGACGAAATAGCCGCCGGGCAAGCCCGCCGGCGGCTCGTCGCCACCGATCAGGAGCTCGGCGCCTTCCTCCTTGCCCTTGCGGATGTAGCCGCGCACGCGCTCGAGCTGGGCGTGCGAGGCGAGCGGGCCGAGGCGCGCGGTCTCGGCGAGCGGGTCGCCGAGCGTGAACCCCTTGGCCGCCTCCGCAGCGAGCTTCGCCGCTTCCTCGTACCTCGAAGCGGGCACCAGCATGCGCGTGAGCGCAGTGCAGGTCTGGCCGGAATTGAGGAAGCAACCGTTCACCGTGCCTTTCACGGCGGCGGGAAGATCGGCGTCCTCGAGGATGAGCGACGCGCTCTTGCCGCCCAGCTCGAGCGCCACGCGCTTCACCTGCTGCGCGGCGACTTCCGAGATGCGCTTGCCGGCGCGCGTCGAGCCGGTGAAGGAGATCATGTCGACGCGCGGGTGCCTGACCAGCGCCTCGCCCACCACCGGGCCGTAGCCGGTGACGAGGTTGAACACGCCCGCCGGCAGGCCGCAGGCCTGCACCACCTCGGCGAGGATGAAGGCGTTGAACGGCGCGATCTCCGAAGGCTTGAGCACCACCGTGCAGCCGGCGGCGAGCGCGGGCGCCACCTTGAGCGCGATCTGGTGCAGCGGGTAGTTCCACGGCGTGATGGCGCCCACCACGCCGACGGGGTCCTTCACCACGAGCGAGTTGCCGACGCGCTCCTCGAACTTGAACTCGCGCGCGATTCTCGCGTAGTTGGCGAAGTTGGCGATCGGCAGGCCGGCCTGGATGCGCCCGGCGAGCTTGATCGGCATGCCGACCTCCTGCGCGATGGTCCTCGCCAGCTCGTCGGCGCGCGCCTTCAGCCCGTCGGAGATCTTCTGCAGGAAGTCCGCGCGCTGCGCGGGCGGCGTCTGGCTCCAGGCGTCGAGCGCGGCGTGCGCCGCGGCGGCCGCGGCGTCGATGTCCCACTCGGTGCCCGCGGGCACTTCGCCCATCACTTCGCCGGTGCCGGCGTGGTGCACCTCGATCCTTTCCCTGGCGGCGGGGGCGACCCACTGGCCGCCGATGAAGAACTGGTCGCGCATCAGCATGGGATAATCCTTCGACGAGAAGGGCGGTACTTTAACGCCCCAGCGCAACCCGCCGCAACGAGGGAGGCACGTGCAGGGCTCCAGCCAGTACCGGCTGCTCGCCGAGCGCCGCTTCGGCCCGTTCTTCGGCGTGCAGTTCCTCGGCGCCTTCAACGACAACGTCTTCAAGCAGGCGCTCGTCATCCTGCTCGCCTACCAGACGGCGAGCTTCACGACGATGTCCTCCGACACCCTGCAGAATCTCGCGCAGGCGCTGTTCATCCTGCCGTTCTTCCTGTTTTCCGCCACCGCCGGCCAGATCGCGGACAAGGTCGAGAAGTCCACGCTCATCACCATCACCGTGGCGATCGAGTTGGCGGTCATGGCGCTGGGGGCGGTGGGCCTGTTCACGCAGAGCCTCGCGCTGCTGCTCGGCGCGCTGTTCCTGGGCGGCGTGCAGTCGGCGCTGTTCGGGCCGGTGAAGTACGCCATCCTGCCCCAGCACCTGAACGACACCGAGATCGTCGGCGGCAACGGCATGGTGGAGATGGGCACCTCGATCGCGATCCTCCTCGGCATGGTGTACGGCGGCTGGCTGATCACGCAGCCCGGCTGGGGCGTCGCCGGCGTGGCCGTGTCGGCCATGGCCATCTCGGCCGCGGGCATCGTGCTGTCGCGCTTCATCCCGAAGTCGCCCGCGCCCGATCCGGCGCTGAGGATCAACTGGAATCCGCTCACCGAGACCTGGCGCAACCTGCGCTTCACGGCGCGGGACCGCACCGTGTGGAACTCGATCCTCGGCATCTCGTGGTTCTGGTTCTACGGCGCGATGTTCATCACGCAGTTCCCCAACCTGTCGAAGAACGTGCTCGGCGCCGCCGAGCACGTGGTGACGCTGCTGCTCGTCGTCTTCTCGGTCGGCATCGGCGTGGGCTCCCTGCTGTGCGAGCGGCTCTCGGGCAAGAAGGTGGAGATCGGGCTGGTGCCCTTCGGCTCGATCGGCCTGACCGTCTTCGGCATCGACCTGTGGCTCGCGGCGCAGGGGCATGCGCCGCATGCGCCGCAGACGCTCGCCGAGTTCGCGCGCGACGCCTCGCACTGGCGCATGCTCGCCGACCTGTTCCTGCTCGGGCTGTTCGGCGGCTTCTACATCGTGCCGCTCTACGCGCTGGTGCAGACGCGCAGCGACCCCGCGCACCGCTCGCGCATCATCGCCGGCAACAACATCCTCAACGCGGCCTTCATCGTCGCGGCGGCAGCGATCGCCATCGGCCTGTTCGCCGCCGGGCTGACGATCCCGCAGCTGATCCTGGTCACCGCGCTGCTCAACGCCGCGGTGGCGGTCTACATCTACCTGCTGGTGCCCGAGTTCCTGATGCGCTTCCTCGTGTGGATGCTCGTGCACTCGGTGTACCGGCTGGAGAAATCCGGCCTGGAGCGCATCCCCGACGAGGGTGGCGCGCTGATCGTCGCCAACCACGTGAGCTTCGTGGACGCGCTGGTGATCGCCGCCGCGGTGCGCCGGCCGGTGCGCTTCGTGATGGACCACCGCATCTTCGGCATCCCGGTGCTCAACTTCGTCTTTCGCACCGGCAAGGCGATCCCCATCGCTGCGGCGAAGGAGGATGCGCGAATGATGGAGCGCGCCTTCGCCGAGGTGGCGGGCGCGCTGCGCGCGGGCGACGTGGTGTGCATCTTCCCCGAGGGGCGCATCACCGATACCGGAGAGATCTACCCGTTCCGCCCGGGGCTGACGCGCATCCTGCAGGAAACGCCGGTGCCGGTGGTGCCGATCGCGCTGCGCGGGCTGTGGGGCAGCTTCTTCTCGCGCATGGGCGGCGCGGCGATGACCCGGCCGTGGCGCATGCGCCCGTTCGCGAAGATCGGGCTGGCGGTGGGCGCGCCGCTGGCCGCGGCGGCGGCCACGCCGGAGGCCTTGCAGGCCCGCGTGGCGGAACTGCGCGGCGGGTGGCGTTAGGCAGCCGCTATACTTATCCGTTAGTCCTGAGCTCGGAGTCCATCGAATGTCCCGCACCGGCAAGGCAGTGATCTGCCGCGAGCTGAACAAGCCCGTGGTCGTAGAGGAAATCACGGTCGATTCGCCCAAGCGCGGCGAGGTGATGGTCAAGCTCGCCGCCTGCGGCGTGTGCCATTCCGACCTCTCGGCCACCAACGGCACGATCGCGCTGCCGCCGCCGCTCGTCCTCGGCCACGAGGCGGCCGGGGAGGTGATCGAGGTGGGCGAGGGGGTGTCCGGCTTTGCCGTCGGCGACCACGTGGTGTCGTCCTTTATCTACATGTGTGGCAAATGTCGCTTCTGCGCCGCCGGCCGCCCGGTATTGTGCGTGGAGCAGGGCAAGGCGCTCACCACCCCGCCCGAGGGCACGCCGCGCGTGCACGACAAGGCCGGCAAGCCGCTCGGCATCTTTTCCGGATGCGGCGTGATGGCGGAGTACGCCACGCTCTCCGTGGACAACCTGGTGAAGATCGACTCGAAGATCCCCCTCGACCGCGCGGCGCTCGTCGGTTGCGCGGTGACCACCGGCGTGGGCGCGGTGTTCAACACCGCGCGCGTGGAGCCCGGCGCGAGCGTCGCGGTGTTCGGCTGCGGCGGGGTGGGCCTCAACGTGGTGCAGGGCGCGGCCATCGCGGGCGCCGAGCGCATCATCGCCATCGACACGCTGCAGGCGAAGCTCGACATGGCGAAGGCCTTCGGCGCCACCGACACGATCCTCGCCAAGCCGGGCGAGGACACCGCCAAGGCGCTGAAGAAGCTGACGGGCGGCGGCCCCGACTACGCCTTCGAATGCGTGGGCGCGGGCGCGCTGGCGGAGACCGCCTATCGCGCCATCCGCCGCGGCGGCAAGGCGGTGATCGTCGGCGTGGCGCGGCCCACCGAGGCCACCTCGTTCAAGCCGATGAGCATGGTGTTCGAGGAAAAGACCCTGCAGGGCAGCTATTTCGGGTCGTCCGTGCCGCGCATCGATTTCCCGAGGATGCTCCACCTGTACATGGCGGGGCGCCTCAAGCTCGACGAGCTGATCACGCACCGCTACGGCATCGACGAGGCGCCGCAGGCGTTCGCCGACCTCGAGGCCGGGCGCAATGCGCGGGGCGTGATCGTCTTCTGATGCCCTCGCCCGTCGCCGCCCGCCGCGGCCGTATCCTGGTGGTCGACGACCAGCGCGCGAACGTGGAGATGCTCGCCGAGCTGCTGCGCTCGCGCGGCTACGAGGTGTCCAGCGCCTATGACGCGGAAGGCGCGCTCTCGCACATCTCGAGCCAGGGCGTGGATCTGGTCATCTCCGACATCCGCATGCCGGGCATGGACGGCTACGAGCTGACGCAGCGGCTGCGCAACGATCCGGCGACCGAGCTGCTGCCGGTGGTGCTCGTCACCTCGGTCGAGGACAAGAACGGGCACGACGAGCGGGTGAAGGGCATCGAATCGGGCGCGGACGACTTCCTCGCCAAGCCGGTGCGCTACGCCGAGCTGTTCGCCCGCGTGCGCTCGCTGCTCCGTATCAAGGTGCTGCAGGACGAGGTGCGCCGCCAGTCGGCCGAGCTCAGGCAGTGGAACGAGCGGCTGGAAGAGCGCGTCAAGGACCAAGTGGCGGCGCTCGACCGCCTGTCGCAGATGAAGCGCTTCTTCTCGCCACCGGTAGCCGACGCGATCGTCGCCGGCGGCGCGGAAATGCTCGAGCCGCACCGGCGCGAGATCACCGCCGTGTTCCTCGACCTGCGCGGCTTCACCTCCTTCACCGACCGCGCCGATCCCGACCAGGTGATGGACCTGCTGTCCGACTACCACGCGGCCATGGGCAGACTGGTGGACCGTTACGGCGGGACGCTCGAGCATTTCGCCGGCGACGGCGTGATGATCTTCTTCAACGACCCCGTGCCCGTGGAGCAGCCTGCGCTCAAGGCCGTGCGCATGGCGATCGAGCTGCAGCGCGCTTTCGAGCCCATCGCCAGCGCCTGGGGGCAGCGCGGCCACAAGGTGTCGCTCGGCGTGGGCGTGGCGCAGGGCGAGGCGACGCTCGGCGTCATCGGCTTCGAGCAGCGCTGGGAGTACGCGGCCATCGGCGCGGTGCCCAACCTCGCCGCGCGCCTGTGCGGCCACGCCCAGGGTGGCGAGGTGCTGATCGACACCGCCACCTGCGCCGACGTGAGCGACGCGGTCGAGGTGGCGCCGATCGGGCCGATCCAGCTGCGCGGCTTCACCCACCCCATCCCCGCGTTCCGCGTCACCGGACTTAAATAGGGACAGTCCCTATTTATCCCGTTTCGCCTGGCCGCACGCTTGGCCTAGTCACACGCAAAGTGTGCGCGCCTGGGCAAGCGCCGCGCGTCAGTTGGCCTACAGTGGCTTCAGCGGCGACGGAGCGGAAGCCACTCTTCCTCCAAAGCGCAAGGCACGCGGCGATGAAGCCGGGTCCGCTCCCGCCGCCGCTTCGAGAAGAATGGGGACTGTCCCTATTTTCACCACCGCGCCGGCGGCTTGCGCACGATCACCAGCCGGCCTTCCTCCTTCTTCACGTAGCCGCCCTCGGTGAGGTCGGAGAAGATCCGGCTGATCATCTCGCGTGACGCGCCCACGCGCTGCGCGATGTCTTTCTGGGTGAGCTTCTCGCCGATGACGAGCTTGCCGTCCGTCTCCTCGGCGAGCTCGAGCAGCAGCCGCGCGACGCGACCGTAGACGTCCATCAGCGCAAGGTCGCGCATGCCCGCGGTGAGCGCGCGCACGCGGTGCGCGAGCTTGCGCGTGAGGTGCACGGCGAACTCGGGATAGTCGGTCATGAAGCGCGCCAGCTCCTCGGGCTTGACCACCGCGCAGCGGCAGGGCTCGAGTGCCATGACCGAGGCCGAGCGCGGCCCGCCGTCCAGCGTCACGTCGCCGAAGTACTCACCGGGGCCGAGCTGGTTCAACTGCAGCTCGTGGCCTTCGTCGTCGGCCACGAACACCTTGGCGCGGCCAGAGAGCAGCACGTAGAGCGTGTCGGCCTCGTCGCCCTCGGAGAGGATGATGACGTTGCGCAGGTAGGTGCGCGAGGGCACGCGCTGCGCGATCTCCGCCAACAGCGGTTCGGGCAGGGTTTCTACGGTAGCGGGTTTCATCGGTCCGGGCAGGCTGCGGGCATTGTGCGGCTGGCGCGGCGCATGCTGCAAGCTAGCGACGGACGGCTCGGCTAGTCTGCGCCCTACTGCGCTGGGAAAAGGTGAATCGGTCACAACCCGCGGACGCCGGGCCAGGGCTATAGTCCGCGCCAAGCTCTTTCCGGGGAGGGGCATGGGCGCGATCGCGCGCAGACGGTTTCTGGCGGTCGCCGGCGGGACGCTGGCCGCGCTGCTCGCGCAGATCCCGGCTCGCGCCCGGAACGACCGCGTCTACCGGGTAATCTGGGTTGTCCCGGAATCGTCGGAGCGAGACTCGGTGCGCAAAGTCTTCGTCGCGACGATGCGCGAGCACGGCTGGGTCGAGGGCAGGAACTTCGCTCTCGAGGTGCTGGCTACGGAGCGCGACGGGAGCGATCTTCCCGCGGTGGTCGACCAGGCCTTGGCGCGCAAACCCGACGCCTTCCTCGCCTGGGAGTCGATCGCGCAGGTGATCCGGTCGAGGACGAAGACCGTTCCGATCGTGCTGGTCGGCGCGCTCGACCCCGTGAAAGCGGGACTGGCGGTGAGCCTGCCCCGGCCCGGGATGAACGTGACCGGCATCGCGCAGCTCAATGAGCAGCTGCCCGGGAAGCACATGGAGATCCTGCGCGAGATTCTTCCCCGGCTGCGCAAGGTCGGGCAACTGGTGGACCGGAACTCGAGCGGCTGCCGGATCGCCGAGGCGCATTCGGTCGGCGCGGCGCTCGACCTCGGCTGCACGCTGGTGCCGTACTATGTCTCGAACCGCGCCGACATCGAGGAGGCCTTCGCGCGGATGGAGCGCGATCCGCCGGACGCGCTGCTCCCCTGCCCGACGCCCGTGCTGTTCGCGTTCCGCGACCTGCTGTTCGAGAACGTCCTGCGGCTGCGCATTCCGTTGACGAGCTACGTCGTCGGCAACGTGCCGCGCGGTGTGCTGTTCGCCTACGCGGCGAGCCTCGAGGACGTCTACCGTCAAGTGGCGGCCCTCGTCGATAAGATCTTTCGCGGCGCGTACCCGGGCGACCTGCCGATCGAGCAGCCGACGAACTTCCAGCTCGTCGTCAACGCCGGCACGGCGAAGGCGCTGGGGCTTGCCGTGCCGCAATCGGTGCTGCTGCGAGCTGACCGGGTTATCGATTGAATGCGACTTGGCTGCGTGCGCGGCGGGGGTGAATAAGTCACATGGGTGTGCCGTCAAAGTGCGGCGACCCGCCCGACCGCCGGGCGCAACACTCTCTCCACCGACGCCAACAAGGCGTGACCAAAGGGGGAGACATGCAAGCGACTTACACGAAATTCATATCTGCAGCCCGACTGACTGCCCTGCACTGCGTTGCGATCGCGCTGTCGACGGCTTCCTACGCGCAGCCGGCGGGGGAAGTCGTCCCGATAACGTCCGAGCCCGAGCACCGGATCCGGTTCGACAACGGCAGGGTTCGCATGTACGAAGTGAAGCTCGCGAAGGGTCAGACGACGCTGTGGCACGAGCGCCGCGCCGACAGCTACTCGATCATCTTCCGGCCCGCCGAGATTACGAACGAGCCGCATGGCGGAAAGCCCGCAATCCTCAAGATCCCGGCCGGTGCCGTCGGCTTCGCGTCGGTCGAGAAGGGACCGTACACGCATCGCATCGGCGCCACCAGCGACGCGGGCTTCCATGTCATCGCCCTCGAGGTGCTGTCGGCCGCCTCCCCGAGCGCGCAGGGCGTGGCGGAGCGCCAGGGGCCGCCGTTCAAGCTCGTGAGGCAGAGCCCGCGCGGCCGCGCGTACCGGCTCACGCTCGGCCCCGGCGAGTCCACCGGCGCCTTCCTGCGGCCGGCCAACACCGCGGTATTCGCGATAACGTCCGGCCGGGTCAGCGAGCACGCCGACGGCAAGCCGGCGAGATACTGGGACTTCGAGACGGGGCACTTCCGATGGCTCGACGCGGGCGAGACGTTGCGGCTAAAGAACGAGGGCACGGCGCCGGTCGACCTGGTCGAAGTCGAGATCCTTTGACCCTGGCCAGGGGAGCGCGTCGCCGCGCGTTCCTCGCGCGCCTGGGCGCGCTCGCCGTGCTGCCCGCCGCCGGGCGAGCGCAGCAGCCCGCGAGCGCGCGCCGCGTCGGGATTATCCTCACCACTTCGCCCCTGGAGGAGATGCTCGGCGCGGAGCCCAGGCACCCGGGGGTCGGCGCGTTCCTGCGCGAGATGCGCTCGCGAGGGTATGCAGAGGGCCGCAACCTCCTGCTGCTGCGCAGGACCGCGGCGGGAGATTTCGCGCGCTATCCGGAGATCGTCGCCGAGCTGGCGCGACTGAACGTCGATGTCATCGTCGCCGCGGGAAACAACGCGCTGTATGCAAGCGCAAGAGCGGCGGCAGGCTCGGTGCCGTTCGTGATGATCGCATCCAGCGAGCCGGACCGCGCCGGCCTGGTCGTCAGCCTGGCGAAGCCCGGCGGCAATTTCACCGGGCTCACGATCGACGTCAGCCCGGAAATCGAGGTCAAGCGCCTCGAGCTGCTGAAGGCCGTCCTGCCGGCTGCGCGCCGTGTCGCCTACCTGGCGACCCACGCGGCATGGGAAGTGCCGTACGCGCTGGCGGTCCGGCGCGCCGCGGCGCAGTTCGGCGTGATCCTGGAGCACGTGCCGCACACCCCCGCGGACTACTCCGGCGCGTTCGCAAGCATCGCCGCTCGCCCTCCCGACGCGCTGTTCGCTTCGTTCAGCGCAGAGACCTTCGCGCACCGCCGCGAGATCGCCGAGTTCGCACTTGCCCATCGGCTGCCGGGGATCTTCCCGTATCAGGAGATGGCCGACTCGGGCGGGCTGCTGTCCTTCGGCATGAGCGTCCCGGACCTGTTTCGGCGCTTGGCGCACTACGTCGACCGGATCCTGCGGGGCGCGAGGCCGGGCGATCTGCCCATCGAGCGGCCGACGAAGTTCGAGCTGGTCGTCAACCTGAGGAGCGCGCGGGCGATCGGCGTGGTGGTGCCGCAGCCGATCCTTCTGCGCGCGGACAGGGTCATCGAGTAGCCCAGCGGCGCCGCCCGCTTGTGAATACGTCACAGCCGGGCGGCGCAAGAGTGCGCGGACAGGGGCGGCGCTCATCAACATGATCCCTCCACGCCGCCAAAGGGTGGGGCGGCGCTGCATCGCACCCAAGCCGCCCGGACAAAGGAGGGAGACCGATGCTTCTTCTCAACATAAGACTGCGCCACGCAACCCTGGGGCTGGCGGCAACCATGCTCGCGAGCTGTGCCCTGCTCGAGCCGCAGGCCGAGCGCTACTCGCCGCCGCCGGTCGGCACGACCTATGAGCGCGACATCCGGCAGACCGGCAGCTACGGCAAGAGCTTCCGGGAGGTGAGCAAGTACCTCGGCGAGCGCAGCGTGATGGGCCGGACTCTGTTCGCGCACGAGCGCTCCACCGGGCAGACCAGCATGCTCGACAGCGGCGGCGGCTGGGTCGGGCAGTTCAAGGGCGAGTCGCCGATCTTCACCTTCGAGCCGTCCATGACGGTCGGCTACCCGATGAAGGTCGGCAAGACCACGACCAAGGAAGTGCGCCTGACCATGCATGCCCAGAAGCGGGTGCTGCCCTTCCAGTCGACCTGGAAAGTCGAGGCCTACGAGGACGTCACGGTGCCCGCTGGCACGTTCAAGGCGTTCCGCGTCTCGTACCAGGACAGCCTGGGAGCCACGGGCATGAACTGGATCAATCCGGACACCGGCATCTTCGTGAAGTGGAGCAATCGGCGCTCGGAGAAGCACCCGATGGGGGCTGGAACCCAGGACGCCGAGCTTCTGTCGGTAAACACGAATCGGTAGGTAGCCAACAGGAAGGAGACAAGCGATGAAACGCGGAATTGCTGCCACCGTGTTGGCAACTCTTTTCGCCCTTGTGGCCGGCGAGACGCTCGCGCAGCAGAAGCACAAGTACTTCTTCAAGCCGCCGCCCGGGACCACCAAGTTCATGCAGACGCACCAGATGGACGTGGGCGACGTTTCGGGGCATCAGTTGCGACTCGCCGAAGCTCAGTCCACTTTCGGCGACGAGGCGCCGGTGCTCGACGGCGTCAAGGCGCGCGAGATCCGCGGCATCCTCGTCTCGGACTACGTCGGCGGGACCGGCAACGCGTTCCTCTACCGGGTGTGGGCTCTCGAGAACGGCGACAAGGTCTACTCGCGCATGGACATCATGGCCCCCACCACCATCGGCGCGGATGGCGCGAGGACCACGAGCTACACCGCCGTGGAGAAGCTGAACGGCGGCACGGGAAAGTTCAAGGGCCTGCGCGGCACGCTGTTCACCACCGGCTTCAGCGACCTGAAGACGAAGACGAGCGGCACGCAGACCGAGGGCGAGTACTGGTTCGAGCAGTGAGCAACTTCCGGTTGGCGCCCGGCGGCGTAGACTGGCCGCCGGGCGTCGTCCTTTCGGGAGGAGAGGTGCAGCGCACCGGTCGTCGGCGGTTCCTGCTCGGGGCGAGCGCGCTCGCTGCCGCGCCGCTCTGCGCGCGGGGGCAGCCGAGAGCACGCCGCATCGGTTTCCTCTCCGGCCTGCCGGCCGGTCACGAGCGGGCGCGCTGGACCGAGGCCACGTTGCGCGAAGCACTGGGCGCGTCCGGCTACGAGATCGGCCGGAACCTCGTCGTCGAGTGGCGATGGGGAGACGGCAATCCGGCGAGTGTGCGCGCGCTCACGGAGGATCTCGCCGGCAGGGACGTCGAGCTCATCGTTGCGTGGTCGAACCACGAGACCGTCGCGGCCATGCGGGTGAGCTCCACGATTCCGATAGTGATGCTGTACGGGATCGCTCCTGTCGAGACGGGCCTGGTCGCGAGCGTGGCACGCCCCGGCGCCAACGTCACAGGCACGGCGTACCTGAGTCCGGACACGATTGCCAAGCAGCTGCAGATTCTCAAGGAGGTGAAGCCCTCTGCGGTTCGCGTCGCCTCTCTCGCGAATCCATCGTCGCGGCCCGTCTCCTTGACGCTCGCGTTCGACCGGGCGGCGCAAGCGCTGGGCCTGAGGCTGGAGCGATTCGACGTGACGCACGCCGAGCATGTTCCGACGGCTCTGGAGCAGGTGGCCGCCAGCAGGCCAGACGCTCTCTTCGTTGTGGTCAGTCCTGCTCTCGAAGTCCGCATGCGAGACATCGGGGCGTTCGCGCGCAGCCACAAGCTCGTGTCCATCGGCACCAGCCCCGCATACGTGCTGGACGCCGGAGGTCTTCTTTCGTACACGCCGGTTCCGAAGCACCTGGTGGAAAAGGCGGTCACGCATATCGACCGGATCCTCAAGGGCGAGAACCCTGCCGAGATGCCGGTCGACCTGCCGACCAAGTTCGCGCTCCTAATCCACGCCGGCACCGCGCGCGCGATGGGCTTCACGGTGCCCGACAGCCTGCTCCTGCGCGCCGACCGGGTGATAGAGTGACCGCGTTGCGCCGCCGGGTCGTGCTGGCGGCTGCCACGCTCGCGGTCGCGCCGCTCTTGCGCTCGCAGGAGCCCACCCGACTGCCCGTGCTGGGAATCCTCAGCCCCCATCCTCGACCTGCACCGAAGTTCATCGCCGACAACCCGTTCACCAACCGCCTGCGCGCGCTTGGCTGGGAGGAGGGCCGGAACCTGCGCATCGAGCGCGCCTACGGCGACGGGAGGGAGGATCTGCTGCCCGAGCTCGCGGCGGCGCTGGTGACCAGACGACTCGACGCGATCTGGACATTCGGCTTCAAGGCCACCGTGGCCGCGTTGCGCGCGACCCGGTCGATCCCGATCGTGTTCTCAAACGTCCCGTACCCGCTGGAGCAGGGCGTCGTGCCCTCGCTCTCGCGTCCCGGAGGCAACGTCACCGGAGTCGCATATACGACGGTCGGCGGGCTGCGCCCCAAGATCTTCGAGATCCTGCGCGAGATCGCGCCCGGCGCCCGACGGCTTGCCAGCCTCGAGACCCCGTCTGCCACCTTCTCGATCCACGGCCGGCCGATCGAGCTCCTTCCCAGAATGCGGGAAGTGGCTGCAGAGCTCGGTTTCGAGCTGCGCGTGTTCGCCGTCGAGCGCCAGGACGATCTCGAGGGCGCGTTCGACGCCATTGATGCATGGAAGCCCGAGGTGTTCCATGCGGCGGGCACGACGGTGACGGTCCGCGAGCGGCGCCGGATCGCTGGATTCGCCAATCGCCTGCGCATTCCTGCGGGATACACCGAGCGCGCGTTCGTCGACGCAGGCGGGCTCGTGTCCTATGGCCTGCAGCTGGCGGAGGTCCTGGAGCGGGCGGCCCACCTCGTCGACCGCGTCCTGCGAGGCTCGCCTGCAGGCGAGCTGCCCGTCGAGTTGCCGTCGAAGTACGAGCTCGCCGTGAACCTCGGGACCGCTGCGGCCATCGGCGTTTCCATTCCGCATTCGCTTCTCGTGCGCGCTGACAAAGTCATCGGCCGGTCGTAGTGCACAGCCCCAAGCGTCAATAAGTCATCGGAATTCGTCGCCACAGTGCGGCGACTTTTCCGGCCCTGGCGGCGAGACTGTCTCCACGCCGCCAACGGGTGGGACGGCGCGAAGCACACCGAGCCGCCCAGCGCAAAGGAGACGAGTCATGTCGAAGTCCAGTCTGAAGCTGCAAAGCCTGTTCGCCGGCCTCGCGCTGGCGCTGTTCCTCTCGGGGTGCGATCTGATCGAGCCGGTCTCGGCGCAGGATCTCGCGCCGGCCGAGGTGCCGAACGAAGCGGCGTTCACGTACCCCGACCATCCGTGAGCCCCGCGATCGGTGCCGCCTTCCGCCTGCGACGCGCTCCTCCGCGTCCCAGTGGAAGCAGGCGGAAGGCGGGCACCGGCCGGGTGAATAAGTCACACGATCCCGGCTGCAAAGTACGCCGACCCGAGGCGTAGCTCTCCGCGACACTCCTTTCCACGCGGTCAATCGGGCGGGGCCGCGCCGCGTTCCCCGAGCCGCCCATCCAAAGGGGGAGAGCCATGCCCGCGATTGGTCCCAGACATGTCCTCGCGCTCGCCGCCGCATTCGTCGGCGGATCCGCGCTCGCGCAGGAGAAACCCTACGAGATCAAGGTCTGCTCGACGACCGAAGTGACGGTGATCGACCGCGCCGGGGAGACGACCATCCTCGCCAGCGTCTCGCGCGGCATCGCCGACAGCGTCAAGCCCGGCGGAGCGTTCGACAAGACGACCTTCGAATGCCGCGGCGTCACCAACGCCTCGAAGGCGGGCCTGGACTACAACAGCCGCTGCACGTTCGTGGACGCGGACGGCGACAGGGTGGTGGGCGCGACGGCCGGCCACGCGAAGGGCTGGAACTGGAAGTTTCTGGGCGGCACCGGCAAGTGGGAAGGCATCGAAGGCGGCGGCACGGGCAAGTCGACCGGCGCATACCCGCGGCTCTCGCCTGCGGTCTCCGCAGGATGCGGCCTTGCCACCGGGACCTACAGCTTCAAGAAATAGCGGCGGCGCCCGGTATCCCGTCGCGCTTCGGGGCCGCGCCCTGTGGCGTAGACTCGTCGCCGGGCGACGTCCTTGAGGGGAGGATAGGTGCGCCGCATCGAGCGTCGGCGGTTTCTGTTTGCGGCGGGCGCGCTCGCCGCCGCGCCGCTCGCGCGCGGGCAGAACTCTTCCGGCGCACGAACCCTCGGTGTGCTCTCTCCTTCCCCGCCGCGGACCCTAGAGTACTGGGAGAAGATCGGCGTGCTGCCGAAGCTCAAGTCGCTCGGCTGGACCTACGGGCAGAACCTGCGCATCGAGGGAGCTTTTTCCAGCGGCAGCCTAGACCGGCTTCCGGAGCTTGCAGAGGGCCTGGTCAGGAAGGGCGTGGATGGGATCTGGGCGCCGACACCGCCTGCAGCGGTCGCGGCAGCGAGGGCGACGCGGAAGATTCCCGTTGTGTTCGTGCGCGTCGTCTGGCCGCTCGAGCTGGGACTCGGCGAGTCGCTTACGCGGCCCGGTGGCAACGTGACCGGCGTTGCCTCCATCGCGGATCCGGAGATCCTGGTCAAGCCTCCACTCTTCCTGCTCGAGATCGTACCCGGCGCTAAGCGCTGGATCGCCATCAACCCGCGCGGCGTGATCTACAAGACGGTCTCGGGAGGCGAGTTCTCGCCGAAGTTCGACGTATGGCTGCAGGAGAAGCTTGAGGCACTCGCACCCGGCCGCGAACGCCGCGAGCATCTCGTGGCCAGCGTCACAGACATTGATGCTGCACTGGAAGAGGCGCGCACTTGGCCTGCCCACGCTTTGTACGTGGGCGGGTCGCCGCTGATCGGCGCCCAGATTAAGCGCATCGTGGAGTTCGCGCTTCGCCACAGGCTGCCGAGCTGCTACCTCGAGACGCCGTTCGTAGAGGCGGGCGGGCTGCTTTCCTATGGCTCGAACGTCTGGGAGACGATCCTGGACAGCTTGGAGTACGTCGACGCCGTCCTACGCGGCGCGAATCCGGGCGAGCTGCCGATCAGGCTGCCCACGAAGATGGAGCTGGCGATCAACCTGAATACGGCGAAGGCGCTCGGGTTGCCAGTCCCGCAGTCGCTGCTCCTGCGCGCCGATAAGGTGATCGAATGAGGCGCCGCCGGTTCCTGCTCGCGGCGGGCGCGCTCGCCGCCGCGCCGCTCGCGCGCGGGCAGACGGGAGATCGACTTCCCGTGCTCGGTATCCTCAGCCCGCATTCGCAGCTGCCGGCAAAGGCTATCGCCGACAACCCGTTCACGAACCGCCTGCGCGCGCTTGGCTGGGTCGAGGGTCGGAATCTGCGCATCGAGCGCGCTTACGGCGAGGGCAGGGAGGATCGGCTTCCCGAGCTCGCCGCTACCCTGGTGCGCAAGGAAGTGGACGTGATCTTCGCCCTTGGGCCGCAAGCGGCGATGGCGGCGGCGTCCCTCACCCGCAGGATTCCGATCGTCTTCTGGGGCGTCTCCCACCCGGTCGAGCAAGGGCTCGTCGAGTCGCTCTCGCGGCCGGGGCGCAACGTGACGGGAATCGCCTTCTCGGCGGGCGGGACGACGCACACCAAGGGCCTGGAGGCGCTGCGAGAGCTCTCACCTGGGAGCCATCGCCTCGCCATCGTCTCGACGCCGAGCGCCGGCTACTCGCTCGGTCGCGACAGGCGCATGCACATGCTGCGCATCGGTCCGGTCGCCGAGAGCCTGGGCTGGGAGATGCGCGAGTTTCCCGTGGAGCGCACGGAGGACGTCGAGCCCGCGTTCGCTGCGATGCTCGATTGGAGGGCGCAAGCGCTTGTGGTGGGGGCGACGACCATCACGTTCCGGGAGCGGCACCGGATCGCCGCGCTCGCCAACGGCAGCCGATTGCCGAACGTCTATGCCATGCGCGAGTTCGTGGAAGCCGGGGGCCTGCTCTCGTACGGGCTCGAGCTGGCGCCCACCCACGAGCGGGTGGCGCACTTCGTCGATCGCATCCTGCGTGGCGCGAACCCCGCGGACCTGCCCGTGGAGCAGCCCGACAAGTACGAGCTCGCCGTGAACCTTAAGACCGCGGCGGCGCTGGGGCTCACGATTCCGCAATCGCTGCTCCTGCGCGCCGACCGGGTGATCGAATGATCCACCGCGGCCGCCTCTTCCGTCGCTACTTCACCACCATCCTCGCGCTGGTGAGCGGTGCGCTGCTGGTGTCGAGCGCGATCGCGGTGTACTTCTCGTACCAGGAGAACAAGGCGGCGCTCGCCAGCCTGCAGCGGGAGAAGGCGGTCGCCGCTGCGGCGCGCATCGAGAGCTTCATCGCGCAGATCGAGCGTCAGCTCGCGTACGCGGCGCTGCCGCAGCTCGGAGGACCCTCGAGCGAGCAGCGCAAGATCGAGTTCTTCAAGCTGCAGCGCCTGGTGCCCGCGGTGACCGACGTGGCGACGATCGACGCGAGCGGCAAAGAGCGCCTGTTCGTCTCGATCCTCGCCATGAACGTGATCGAGTCGAAGAAGGACCGGTCGCAGGAGCCCGCGTTCCTCAACGCCAAGGCCGACAAGACCTGGTACGGGCCGGTCACGTTCAGGAAGGAAACCGAGCCCTACATGCAGATCGCGGTGCGCGCAGGGAACGCGGTGACCGTCGCCGACGTGAACCTGAAGTTCATCTGGGACGTGATCACGCGCATTAAGGTGGGAGAGAAGGGCAAGGCCTACGTGGTCGACGCGACCGGGCATCTGGTCGCCGACCCCGACATCGGCCGGGTGCTGCGCAAGACCGACCTCTCGGGCCTCGTGCACGTCAAGGCGTCGCTGGCGCCCGGCGAGGACGCCGAGCCCGCGATGCTCGCGCGCGATCCCGCGGGTACCGAGGTGCTCACCGCATTCGCGCCGATCGATCCGCTCGGCTGGCGCGTGTTCGTCGAGCAGCCCGTCACCGAGGTGTACGCGACACTGAATGCGTCGATCCTGCGTACGGCGCTGCTGCTCGCCGCCGGCTTCGTCATCTCGGCGCTCGCTGCGCTCTTCATGGCGCGCGGCATGGTGCGGCCGATCCGCACGCTGCAGGAGGGCGCGCAGAAGATCGGCGCGGGCGAGCTCGGCGAGCGCATCGACATCCGCACTGGCGACGAGCTCGAGGCGCTCGCCGGGCAGTTCAACGACATGTCGGACGAGCTCAGGCGCTCCTACGCCGACCTCGAACAGAAAGTCGAGGAGCGCACCGAGCAGCTCGCGGTCGCCAACCGGCACAAGTCGGAGTTCCTCGCCAACATGTCGCACGAGCTGCGCACGCCGCTGAACGCCATCATCGGGTTCTCGGAAGCGCTGCGCGAGCGGATGTTCGGCGAGCTGAACGCGAAGCAGGAGGAGTACCTGAACGACATCCACGCCTCGGGCCGGCACCTGCTCTCGCTCATCAACGACATCCTCGACCTCTCCAAGATCGAGGCGGGCCGCATGGAGCTGGACGTGTCGACGTTCCCTGCGCCCGGCACGCTGGAGAGCACGCTGGCGCTCGTGCGCGAGCGAGCGCAGAAGAAGAGCATCGGCCTGTCGCTCGAGGTCGACCCGGCGATCGGCGAGGTGCGCGCCGACGAGAGGAAGCTCAAGCAGATCCTGCTGAACCTCTTGTCCAACGCCATCAAGTTCACGCCCGAGGGCGGGCGCATCGCCGTGGACGCGCGCCTGAACGGCGCGGGCCTGGAGATCGCGGTGAGCGACAACGGCATCGGCATCGCGCCCGCCGACCAGGCCGCCGTGTTCGAGGAGTTCCGCCAGGTCGGCCCGCGCGCAGAGGGCACCGGCCTCGGGCTCGCGCTCACCCGGCGCTTCGTCGAGCTGCACGGCGGCAGCATCCGGCTGGACAGCGCCCCTGGACAAGGGACCACCTTCACCTTCACGCTCCCCCAATGAGCTCCATCCTGATCGTCGAAGACAACGAGAAGAACCTGAAGCTAGTGCGCGACGTGCTGCAGGCGAAGGGCTACGCGACGCTCGAGGCGGGCACGGCCGAGGAGGGCCTCGAACTCGCGCGCGCGAGGAAGCCCAGTCTCATCCTCATGGACATCCACCTGCCTGGCATGAGCGGCATCGAGGCGCTAAAGGCACTACGCGCCGAGGCGGCGACCGAGGCGATCCCCGTGATCGCCATCACCGCCTCGGTCATGAAGGAGAGCGTGCGTGAAGTCATGGCCGCCGGCTTCAACGCCTTCATCGAGAAGCCGATCGACGTGCGCGGGTTCCTGGACAAGGTGCGCGGCATCGTCGGCGAGGGCGGGAAGTGAGCACGGCGGCGAAGATCCTCGTCGTCGACGACACGCCGCAGAACGTCAAGCTCCTCGCCGACCTGCTCAAGGCGAAAGGCTATGAGGTGACGGCCGCGGCGGACGGGGCCACCGCGCTCGCGAAGCTCGCCGCGGAAACGCCCGACCTGGTGCTCCTCGACGTGATGATGCCGGGCCTCACGGGCTATGACGTCTGCCGGAAGATCCGCGAGGAGCCGAAGACCGCGCTCCTGCCCGTGGTGCTGGTAACCGCGCTCGACCCGCAGCAGGAGCGCGTGAAGGGCATCGAGGCGGGCGCCGACGACTTCCTCTCGAAGCCCATCAACCAGGCCGAGCTGTTCGCGCGCGTGAAGTCGCTGCTGCGCATCAAGCGGCTGCAGGACGAGGTGAAGCGCTGGAACGAGGAGCTCGAAGGGCGCGTGCGCGAGCAGGTGGCGCAGCTCGAGCGGTTGTCGCGCCTAAAGCGCTTCTTCTCGCCGCAGCTCGCGGAGCTGCTGGTCTCCGAAGGCGAGGACATGCTGAAGGCGCACCGGCGCGAGGTGAACGTCGCGTTCCTCGACCTGCGCGGCTTCACCGCGTTCACCGAGCGTGCGGCGCCCGAGGAGGTGATGGCGCTGCTCCGGGACTACCACGCGTGCCTCGGGAAGCTCGTCCTGTCGCACGGCGGCACGCTCGAGCGCTTCGCCGGGGACAGCGTGATGGTGTTCTTCAACGACCCGGTGCCGATGGAGCGGCCGGCGCTCGAGGCGGTGCGCATGGCGCTCGACGCGATGCAGTCGTTCGCGCCGCTCGCCGCCGCCTGGGCGAAGCGCGGCTTCGAGCTCGCGCTCGGCGCGGGCGTTGCGCAGGGCTACGCCACGCTCGGCGCCATCGGCTTCGAGGGGCGCTGGGACTACGCGGCGATCGGCAGCGTCACCAACCTCGCCGCGCGGCTGTGCGCGGAGGCGAAGGGCGGCGAGGTGCTCGTCTGCCAGCGGACCATGGCGAGCGTCGAGGGGGATGTGGCACTCGAGCCGGTCGGCCCGCTGCAGCTTCGGGGCTTCGCACAACCAGTGCCCGCATTCTGCGTTAAATAGGGACAGACCCTATTTTTCTCATCTGCACCTGATTCGCAAATGAGAAAAATGGGGACTGTCCCCATTTACTTGCAGCCGAGCGCTCTCTCCTTCGCCTTCACCAGCGCTGTCACGGTCTCGTTCACCAGCGCGGGCACGCCAAGCTGCTTGCCGACCCGCGGGATCGAGCCGTTGATCACGTCGATCTCCGAGAGCCTCCTCGCCATCAGGTCGAGGAGCACCGAGGGCCGCGCGTTCGGGATCTTGGAGCCGAAGTCGCGCACGTAGGCGACCGGGTCGGTGAAGCCCAGCTTCACGCCCTTGGTCATCGCCACCGCGTAGCCCTCGGTAGCGCACGCCGCGGAGACTTTCGACAGGTCCGGGTCCTCCATCACCTGGCGGATCGGGCCGTCCGCGAGCGCGCAGGGGCCCGAGTAGGCGCAGTTGCAGATCAGCTTCTCCCAGACGAGCTGGTCGATGTCATCGAACAGCTTCACCGTGAAACCCGAGCCGCGCCACACGTCCTCGACCTTCTTCAGCCGCGGGGTAATGGGCCCGCCGAACTCGCCCAGGCGCACGAGCTCCATGCCGTTGTGGTGCGCGTGCCCGGGCCCCTTCATCGAGGCGCCGAAACCGCCGACCACTCCGACCATGACGCGCCCGCGCCCCAGGATCTCCGCTGCGGTGTCCGGGCCGCCGAGGCCGTTCTGGATGGACAGGACTGGCGTGTCCTTGCCGAGGAGCGCTTTCACCGACTCGGCGGCAGGAGCGACGTGCATCGCCTTGGTGGCGAGGACAACGAGGTCGCAGGGGCCCGCCTCCCTCGCGTCGGTCGTGGCGTAGACCTTGACCGTGCGGTCGCCCGACTTGCCTTCGAGCCGCAGGCCGTTCTTCTTCATGGCGTCGATGTGCTCGACCCATCGGTCGATCGCCCACACCTCGTGGCCGGCCGAAGCAAACAGTCCCGCATACACCGAGCCCATCGCTCCGCAGCCGACGATCGCGATCTTCATGGCGTCAAATGGGGACTGTCCCCATTTAGGCGACTTCGAACAGCCCCGCCGCGCCCATCCCGCCGCCGATGCACATGGTCACCACCACGCGCTTCGCGCCGCGGCGCTTGCCCTCGATGAGCGCGTGGCCGACCAGGCGCGAGCCGCTGACGCCGTACGGGTGGCCCACCGCAATCGCGCCGCCGTTGACGTTCAGCCGATCGTCGGGGAGGCCGAGCTTGTCGCGGCAGTAGAGCACCTGCACGGCGAAAGCCTCGTTCAGCTCCCACAGGTCAATGTCGGAGACTTTCAGCCCCGCGCGCTGCAGCAGCTTCGGCACCGCGTACACCGGGCCAATGCCCATTTCATTCGGCTCGCAGCCCGCCACGGCGAAGCCGCGGAAGATGCCGAGCGGCTTGAGGCCGCGCTTCGCCGCTTCCTTGTCGCTCATCACCACCTGCGCCGAGGCGCCGTCGGAGAACTGGCTGGCATTGCCGGCGGCGATCACGCCGCCCTCGATCGCCGGCTTGATCTGCGACACGCCCTCGTAGGTCGTGTCGGGGCGGATGCCCTCGTCGTGCTCCACCGTCACTTCCTTCAGGGTCTCGACGTTCGTGTTCTTGTCGATCACCTTCATCTTGGTGGTGATCGCCACGATCTCGTCCTTGAACTTGCCTTCCGTCCGCGCCTTGGCCGCGCGCTGCTGGCTGCGCGCGCCGTAGCGGTCCTGGTCCTCGCGGCCGATGCCGTACTTCTTCGACACGTACTCCGCCGTCTGCAGCATCGGCCAGTAGATCTCGGGCTTGTGGCGGTGCAGCCACTCGTCCTGGCCGTGGTGCTTGTTGGCCTCGTTCTGCACCAGCGAAATCGACTCCACGCCGCCGGCGATGAAGATGCTGCCTTCGCCCGCGAGGATGCGCTGCGCGGCGAGCGCCACGGTCTGCAGCCCCGAGGAGCAGAAGCGGTTCACCGTCATGCCCGACACCGTGACGGGCAGCCCCGCGCGGATGGCGATCTGGCGCGCGATGTTGCCGCCGGTCGCGCCTTCCGGCGTCGCGCAGCCCATGATCACGTCCTCGACTTCCTGCGGCTCGAGCTTGGCGCGCTCGAGCGCGGCGTGCACGACGTGCCCGCCCATCTTCGCGCCGTGCGTCATGTTGAGCGCGCCGCGCCAGCTCTTGCACAGCGGCGTGCGCGCGGTGGAAACGATCACTGCCTCGGTCATGGCACCCCCTCCTATCCGTTAAAGCGTTTGCCTTCCCTGGCGAGCTTCACGAGCAGCGGCGCGGGTGTCCACTGCTCGCCGTGGTAGCCCTTCTGGAACCTCGCGATCGCCGCCACCACCTTGTCCAGCCCCACGGTGTCGGCGTAGAACATCGGCCCGCCGCGGTGCGCGGGGAAGCCGTAGCCGGTGAGGTAGACCATGTCGACGTCGGAGGCCCGCAGCGCGATGCCTTCCTCCAGGATCCTCGCGCCCTCGTTGGCGAGCGCGTAGATGCAGCGCTCGACGATCTCCTCGTCGGTGATTTCGCGCGGCTGCAGGCCGCTCTCCGCGCGGTACTTGGCGAGCAGCGCGTCGATCTCCGGGTCGATCGCCGGCTTGCGGTTCCCCGGCTCGTAGCGGTAGAAGCCCTTGCCGGTCTTCTGCCCGTAGCGCCCGAGCTCGCAGACCTTGTCGGCGAACTTCGAGTAGGCCATGTCCGGCTTCTCGTAGTAGCGGCGCTTGCGGATCTCCCAGCCGATGTCGTTGCCCGCCATGTCCGACATGGTGAACGGGCCCATCGCCATGCCCCACTTCTCGAGCGCCGCGTCCACCTGCTGCGGGCTCGCGCCCTCGTCGAGCAGCAGGCCGGCCTGCTGCGTGTAGCGCTCGAGCATGCGGTTGCCGATGAAGCCGTCGCACACGCCGGACACGATCGGCACCTTCTTGATCCTCTTGCCGAGCTTCATCACGGTGGCGAGCACGTCCTTGCCGGTCTTCGCGCCGCGCACCACTTCCAGCAGCCGCATGACGTTGGCGGGCGAGAAGAAGTGCGTGCCGATCACGTCCTGCGGGCGCTTGGTCACGTCGGCGATCTTGTTGACGTCGAGCGTCGAGGTGTTGGTGGCGAGGATCGCGCCGGGCTTGGCCACGGCGTCGAGCTTTCGGAACATGTCCTGCTTGACGTCCAGCCTCTCGAACACCGCCTCGATGACGATGTCCGCCGGCTTGATGGCGTTGAGGTCGGTCGAGGGCTGGATGAGCGCGTAGCGCTTCTCCATCTCCTCGGGCTTGAGTCTTCCCCGCTTGACGGTCGTCTCGTAGTTGTCGCGGATGCGCTTCATGCCCTTGTCCAGCGCCTCCTGCGACTGATCGAGGATCACCACGGGGACGCCCACGTTGGCGAAGCTCATGGCGATGCCGCCGCCCATCGTGCCGGCGCCGACGATGGCCGCCTTCTTGATGTCGCGCGTCGGCGTGTCCTCGGGGACATCCGGAATCTTCGACGTCTGGCGCTCGGCGAAGAACATGTGGCGCAGCGCCTTGGACTCGTTGGTGTCGACCAGATATTCGAAGCGCTCGCGCTCGATCTTGCGTCCCTCGTCGAACGGCAGCGTCACCGCCGCGTGGATGCACTTGGCGATCTCCGCGGGCGCCGGGTTGCCGCCCGCGGCCTTGGCCGCCTGCTGCGGCACCGCCTCGAGCAGCGCCTTCTGGTCGCCTTCCACCTTGGGCGGCATGTCGCGCACGCGGCGCGGCCCCTTGCCGGAGTCGACCAGCAGCTTCGCGTAGGCGAGCGCGCTCTCCAGCAGGTCGCCGGTGGCGATCTCGTCGATGAGGCCCAGCTCCTTCGCGCGCGCCGCGGGGATCGCGTCGCCGAGGATGATCATGCGCGCCGCCTCGTGCACGGGGATGATGCGCGGCAGGCGCTGCGTGCCGCCCGAGCCGGGCAGGATGCCGAGCTTCACCTCGGGCAGGCCGAGCACCGTCTTGTCGGTGGCGATGCGGTAGTGGCAGGCGAGC
>Ga0224500_10000294_pt1 | contig 35096 bp, 26 predicted proteins | sample SF_Oct11_sed_USG_FD_168126 | JGI IMG/M metagenome (GOLD analysis project Ga0224500, IMG submission 168126) | Sediment microbial communities from San Francisco Bay, California, United States - SF_Oct11_sed_USGS_4_1 | ecosystem: Environmental > Aquatic > Marine > Sediment | place: USA: California... | reverse complement strand
GCGCGACCAGCCACCGTTCGATCGGGTCACGATGGACGGCATCGCCTTCGCCTCGCTGGCATGGCGCCAGGGCCAGCGCCGGTTCCGGGTCGCCGGCACCCAGGCGGCCGGCCACCCACCCCTGGCTCTTGTCGATCCCGCTGAATGCTTCGAAGCAATGACCGGCGCCGTGCTGCCGCAGGGTTGCGATTGCGTCGTGCCGGTCGAGCGCCTGCGGGTCGAGGACGGTGTTGCCGTCGTCGACGACGACATGCCCGTCGAGCCTTTTCGCAACGTGCATACGCGCGGGCTGGATGCGCGCGAAGGCGACCTGCTGCTCGCGCGCGGCACCTGTCTCGGCGCACCCGAGCTTGCGGTGCTCGCCTCCGCCGGCCTGTCGCGGGCCGACGTGCGCGCCGAGCCGCGCATCATGATTGCGACCACGGGTGACGAGCTCGGCGATCCAGACCAGCCGATCGCGGCCTGGCAGGTCCGCCGTTCGAACACTTACGCGCTGCGCGGCGCATTGAGCCTGCGCGGCCACCGGCGTCTTGCTGCAGACCACTTGCCGGATGACCACGCCGTGCTCGCCGAGCGACTCTCGGCGCACCTCGCGACGCACGACGTGATCGTGCTGACGGGAGGCGTCTCGATGGGACGCTACGATCACGTGCCGAGCGTCCTGCGGCAGCTCGGCGTGCAGGAAGTGCTGCACAAGGTCGCGCAGCGCCCGGGCAGGCCCATGTGGTTCGGCATCGGACCGACGGGCCAGACCGTATTTGGACTGCCCGGCAATCCGGTGTCTTCCCTGGTCTGCCTGTTGCGCTATGTCGTGCCCGCGCTCGCCGCGATGGCAGGCGCGACGGCACGCGCAGGCGAGCACATCCCGCTGGGCGCGCGGTTCAAGGTCAGTCCTGCGCTCGCCTATTTCCTGCCGGTGGGCGTGGAATACAGCTCGGCCATGGGCATGGTCGCCATGCCGCGGCCCACGCGCGGCTCGGGCGATTTCATTTCCTTGCTCGGCACCGATGGCTTCGTCGAGCTGCCGCCGGGCCCCCGCGAACTCCCGGCGGGTTACCTCGCGCCGCTGTACCGCTGGTGAACGCACATGCCTGATCCGAGCAGCTCCGCCGGTGTCGTCAACCTGGGCCCGTTCAACCCGGTGGTCGACAAGCTCGGCCGGCCGGTGCACGACCTGCGGATTTCGGTGATGGATCGCTGCAACTTCCGTTGCCCGTACTGTATGCCGCAGGCGACGTTCGACGAGAAGTACCGCTTCCTGCGCGCGCAGGAGCGGCTGTCGTTCGAGGAGATCGTGCGGCTGGCGCGGGCCGCGGCCCGCCTCGGCGTGCGCAAGGTGCGCCTCACGGGCGGCGAACCCCTGTTGCGCAACGGCTTGCCGGACCTCGTCGCCGAGCTGTCGGGCATCGAAGGCATCGAAGACCTCGCGCTCACGACCAATGGGGTCCTGCTCGCCCAGCACGCGGCCGAGTTGAAGGGCAACGGCCTGCACCGCGTGACGGTGAGCCTCGACTCGCTCGACGAAGCCGTGTTCGCCAGGATGAGCGGCGGCTTCGGCGGGCTGCCGCAGGTGCTCGAAGGCATCGAGGCTGCGCTCGCGGCAGGCTTGCGGCCCGTGAAAATCAACACCGTGGTCCAGCGCGGGCTCAACGACCACACGGTGCTCGACCTGCTCGACCGTTTCCGCGGCACGGGCGTCACCGTGCGGCTGATCGAATACATGGACGTCGGCAACCGCAACTCGTGGGAGCCCGCGCAGGTCGTGCCGTCGGCCGATATCCTGCGACAGATCAAGGCGCGCTGGCCCGTGACGGCCGCGGCCGGCCGCTACCGGGGCGAGGTGGCGTCGCGTTACACCTACGACGATGACGCCGGTGAAATCGGCTTCGTGTCTTCGGTCAGCGAACCGTTCTGCGGCGACTGCAATCGCGCGCGGCTGTCGTCGGAAGGCGTGCTGTACACCTGCCTGTTCGCCACGCGCGGACTCGACCTGCGCGCGCCATTGCGCGCCGGCGCGTCGGATCCCGAGCTGCTCGAGCTGATGCGCAGCGCATGGGCACAGCGCGCCGACCGCTACAGCGAATTGCGCAGCGAACTGCGGAGTCGGGCAGCCCCGCTGCGCAAGGTCGAAATGCACTACATCGGCGGATGACAGGATGAGCGAACTCACGCACGTCGATGCACAGGGCCGCCCCACGATGGTGGACGTGAGCGCCAAGGCGGTGACGTTGCGCACGGCCGTTGCCGAATCACGGGTCCGCTTCCCGGCCTCCGTCGCCAGTGCGCTGCGTGACGCTGGATTCGCGACCAGGAAGGGACCCGTGTTCCACACTGCGATCGTGGCCGGCGTGATGGCCGCCAAGCGCACGCACGAACTGATCCCGTTCTGCCACCCGCTCGGCCTCGAGCGCTGCGACGTCGTCATCGAAATGCACGACGACGACGCCGTCGTGCGCTGCACGGTTGCGCTGCACGACAAGACGGGTGTCGAGATGGAGGCTCTGACCGGCGCCTCGATCGCGGCGCTCACGATCTACGACATGTGCAAGGCACTCTCGCACGAGATCGTCATCGCCGAAACGCGGCTGGTCGCGAAGCAGGGCGGCAAGCGCGACGTGCGCGCGGGCAGCGCGCAATGACGCAGGGGCTCGCACCACTGTACGGCCTGGTGCTGGCGGGGGGCGCCAGCCGGCGCATGGGACAGGACAAGGCTGCCCTCGCCCTCCACGGCCGCCCGCAGCTCGACTGGGCGCGCGACACGCTGGCTAGACACTGCGATCGCGTGTTCGTGTCGATTCGCGCCGACCAGCAGGACGACCCGGTGCGGCGCGGCCAGCCCGTGATCGTCGACCTGCACGACGGCGCCGGACCGATGGCGGGCATCGCCGCGGCGCAGGCGGCGTACCCGGATCACGCGTGGCTCGTTCTGGCCTGCGACCTGCCCTTCGTCGACGATGTCGCCATCGGCCACCTGACCGGCTGTCGCGACGGCCGGCCGGTCGTCGCCTACGCGAGCAGTCACGACGGCTTGCCCGAGCCACTCTGCGCGATCTATGAACCTGTATCGCGCGACGGCGTGCTGTCAGCCATCGCGTCGGGCCGCAACTGCCCGCGAAAATTCATCATTGGCACCGGCGTCGCGCTGCTCGAGCAGCCCGACCCCACTGCTCTCGACAACGTGAACACCCCCGAAGAACTGCAACGCGCCCGGAGCAGCCTCGGCGGGCCGGCGAACCCATGAAGAAGATCACGCTCCAGTACTTTGCCGTGCTGCGTGAGCAGGCCGGCTGCAGCGAGGAACGCCTGGAAACAGCGGCCGCGACGCCTGCCGAGCTGTACGAGGAAGTGCGGGTGAAGCACGGCTTCACGCTGCCGCTCTCGATGCTGCGCGTTGCCGTGAACGAAGAGTTCCAGGACTGGTCATCGCCGCTCGCATCCAACGACCGCGTCGTCTTCATTCCTCCCGTCGCGGGCGGCTGATGCAACCCTTTGCCTTCAGCACGGTGCCGATCGACGCGGCCCGCGGGCGCGAGGCGCTCGCCGATCCGGCGTGCGGCGGCTATGCGACGTTCGAAGGCTGGGTGCGCGACCACAACGAAGGCCGCGCGGTGCATCGGCTCGAATACGAAGCGTATGCTGCGCTCGCCGAACGGGAGGGCGAACGCATCGTCGCCGAGGCGATCGCGAGATACGGCGTGCAGCATGCCGCCTGCGTCCACCGGATCGGCGACCTCGGCCTCGGCGAAATGGCCGTGTGGGTTGGCGTGAGCTCACGCCATCGCGCGGAAGCATTCGCGGCCTGTCGCTACATCATCGACGAAGTGAAGCACCGTGTGCCGATCTGGAAGAAGGAACACTACGTCGATGGCGATTCGGGCTGGGTGAACTGCGAGCGCTGCGCGCAACCGGGTGACCACGCGAGCCACTCCCCTGCGCCGGCGGCTGACCGTTCGCCCGGCCATGAACACCGGCACGAGCGGGCGCACGTTGCGGACTCTCATCCGCACGGCGCACCGGACTTCTCGCGGCAGATCGCGCTGCCCGAAGTCGGCGTCGCCGGACAACAGCGCCTGCACGCAGGCTCGGTGCTGGTCATCGGCGCCGGCGGTCTCGGCGTGCCGGTGCTGCAGTACCTCGCCGCGGCCGGCGTGGGACGCATCGGCATCGTCGACGGCGACGTCGTGGAAGCGAGCAACCTGCACCGGCAGCCGCTGTACGGCGTCACGGACATCGGCAAGTCGAAGGCGACCGTGGCTGCGACGCGGCTGCGACAACTGAACCCCGAGGTGACGCTCGCGGTGCATGCGGAGCGCGCCGACTCCGCCAGCCTCGTCGACTGGCTCGCGCGGTATGACCTCGTGGTCGACTGCAGCGACAACTTCGCGACCAAGTTCACCGTGAACGACGCCGCGGTGATCCTCGGCAAGCCCGCCGTCTTCGCCAGCGTCTATCAGTACGAAGGCCAGTTGCAGGTCTACCTGCCGCGCGAGGACTGGCCCTGCCTGCGTTGCCTCTGGCCCGAAGCGCCGCGCGACGGGCTGGTCGGCAACTGCGCACAGGCCGGAGTTCTTGGCCCGGTCCCGGCGGCGCTCGGCGCGTTGCAGGCGATGCAGACGTTGAAGATCCTGCTCGGCCTGCCGGTCGAGGGCGCCCCGGCGCTGCACGTGTTCGACCTGCTCGGCATGCACTGGCGCACGCTCAAGGCGGCGCGCAATCCGGCCTGCGACCACTCGCCGCGGGAGCTGCGGGTGGACGCCATCGACACGGCCGCCCTCGAACTCGTATACCCGACCCTGGCTGCCGCCCGCGCGTCGGGCCTGACGCTGGTCGACATCCGTGAGTCGTGGGAACGCGCCATGGACGACCCGGCCAGGCAGATCGAGTGGCACCTGCCGCTCAGCGCGTTGCTGCAGGGCTCGACCGCGTTGCCGCCCGAGGGCCGTTACCTGATCGTGTGCGCCCACGGCGTGCGCAGTCTCGCGCTTGCAGAACACCTGCGCTCGCTGGGATACGCGGCGGTCTATTCGCTGGTCGGTGGACTCGCCGCCGTCGACACCTGAGCAATCAGGGCCGGACCTGGCCGCTTCCCCGCACGACGTACTTGTAGCTCGTCAGCTGTTCGACGCCGACCGGACCGCGTGCATGGAACCGGTCGGTCGAGATCCCGATCTCCGCACCCATGCCGAACTCGCCGCCGTCCGCGAACTGGGTGGACGCGTTGTGCAGCACGATCGCGCTGTCGACCCGCGCGAGGAACGTCTCGGCCGTCGCGACGTCGTCCGTGACGATCGAGTCCGTGTGATCCGAGCCGTAGCGCGCGATGTGTCCGATCGCGCCCTGCACGCCGTCCACGAGCTTCACGGCGATGATGGCGTCGAGGTACTCGGCGTGCCAGTCCTGCTCCGTTGCGGGGACCACGCGCGAATCGACGGCGCAGGTCGCGGCGTCGCCACGGACTTCGCAGCCCGCAGCCAGCAGTTCGCGCACCAGCGGTGCGAGGTGCGTGCGTGCGGCCGCGGCATCGACCAGCAGCGTCTCGGCTGCCCCGCAGACCCCGGTGCGCCGCAGCTTGGCATTGAGCACGATCGAGCGCGCCATCTCGAGGTTGGCCGCGCGATCGACATACACGTGGCACAGTCCTTCGAGGTGACCGATGACCGGCACCCGCGCTTCCTGCTGCACGCGCGCGATCAGGCTCTTGCCGCCCCGCGGCACGATCACGTCGATGAAGTCGGTCATGCCCGCGAGCATCTGGCCGACCGCGGCGCGATCGGTCGTGGGCACGAGCTGGATGCAGGCGTCCGGCAGGCCGGCGGCACTCACCCCTTCGACGAGGCACGCGTGGATCGCAATGCTGGAGTGGTGGCTCTCGCTGCCCCCGCGCAGGATCGCCGCATTGGCCGCCTTGAGGCACAGCGCGCCCGCATCGCAGGTCACGTTCGGGCGGCTTTCGTAGACGATGCCGATGACCCCCAGCGGCACGCGGACGCGCTGGAAGCGCAGCCCGTTCGGGCGCGTCCACTCGGCCAGCACCGTGCCGATCGGGTCGGGCAGCGCCGCGATCTCCTCGACCCCGCGCGCCATCGCATCGATGCGCGCGGCATCGAGTTGCAGGCGATCCAGTGCCGCGCGCCCGAGCCCGGCGGCGATCGCAGCACTCATGTCGCGTTCGTTGGCCGCGAGAATCGCGGCTCGGTGCAGCCGCAGCGAGGCAGCGATCGCGTGCAGGGCCCGGTTGCGCTGCTCGCCGCTCGAGATCGAGAGCACGCGCTGCGCCGCGACCGCGTCGCGGCCGAGCTGCTGCATGGTCTGGGCAATGGCTTCGTCGGTGGTCACGTCAGCACGAGGTCGTCGCGGTGAATCAGCTCGTCACGGCCACGATACCCGAGAATCGCCTCGAGCTCCTGGCTGCGGCGACCGCTCGCGCGACGGGCGTCCTCGCTCGAATAGGCGCTCAGGCCGCGCGCGATCTCCGCGCCATCCGCGTCGCGCACGATGACCGCATCGCCACGGTCGAAGCGGCCCTCGACCCTGGTCACTCCCGCCGGCAGCAGGCTCTTGCCGCCGCGCAGCGCCTTCGCCGCGCCGGAGTCGACGTGCAGCACGCCCGCGGGCTGCAGCAAGCCCGCAATCCACTGCTTGCGCACGGTCTGCGGCGACGTCTTCGCCACGAACCACGTGCAGCGGCCACCTGCTTCGATGCGCCGCAGCGGATGCTGCTCGCGACCCGCCGTGATGCACATGTTGCAACCCGCCGCGACCGCGATCTTGCCGGCGAGCACCTTCGTGGCCATGCCGCCGGAACCCACGTCGGAGGCGGAACCGCCGGCCATCGCTTCGATCTCGGGCGTGATGCCGGTCACTTCGGGGATGAAGCGCGCCTTCGCATCACGTGACGGATCCGCGGTGTAGAGGCCGTCGACATCGGAGAGCAGCACGAGACAATCGGCGCTCGCCATCTGGGCGACGCGCGCGGCAAGCCGGTCGTTGTCGCCGTAGCGGATCTCGGCGGTCGCCACCGTGTCGTTCTCGTTGATGACGGGGACCGCGCCGAGCTTGAGCAGCGTATTGAGCGTGCTGCGCGCATTCAGGTAGCGACGGCGCTCTTCGGTGTCGCCGAAGGTCAGCAGCATCTGCGCTACTGCGCAGTCGTGCTGTTCGAGCACTTCCTTCCACGCGTGCGCGAGACGGATCTGGCCAACGGCCGCAGCGGCCTGGCTTTCCTCGAGCTTGAGCTTGCCGGGCGCGAGCCCGAGCTGGCGCCGGCCTAGCGCGATGGCGCCGGAGGAGACGATCACGACTTCCTGTCCGCGGGCCCGCATCGCAGCGACGTCCGCGGCCAGGGTCTCGAGCCACGCGCGATTGACGCGGCCCGTCGATTTCTCGACGAGCAGCGCCGACCCGATCTTCACCACGACCCGCCTGGCACGGGCGAGGCGTGCCCCGCCGCGCGCAGCCGCGGGTGCGCTCATGCGATCGCGAACTGATCGGCCGTGAGCGCCATCAGCCCGGTGGAGCCGGCCCGTGCGGCGGCCGCATGCGCATCCACGCGCGGCAGGATGCGCGAGAAGTAGTGCCGTGCAGTCACCAGTTTCGCCATGTAGAAGTCGTCGTTCGGGTCTTCGGCGTGTTTCTTCGCGGCAACGCCCGCAGCCACGAGCCAGCACCAGGCGAGGCAGATGTAACCGGAGACGTGCAGGTAGTCCGTCGCGGCGGCGCCGACTTCGTCCGGGTTGTTCTTCGCGGCCAGGCCAAGCTCGGCGGTGAGTCTACCCCACTGTTCCAGGCGGCGGCCGAGGTCGGCGGCGAGCGGCGCGATCTCGGGCATCCCGCCGAATTTCCTGATCGACTCGACGATGCGCGCCGCGATCATCTGCTGGCTCTTGCCGCCCGTGCCGAACACCTTGCGCCCGAGCAGGTCGAGCGCCTGCACACCGTTCGTGCCTTCGTAGATCGGCGTGATGCGCGCGTCACGCATCAGCTGCTCGACGCCCGTCTGGCGGATGAAGCCGTGGCCGCCGTGGATCTGCACGGCGAGGCTCGTCACTTCCATCGCCGCCTCGGTCAGGAAGCCCTTCACGATCGGCGTGAGGAATGCGATCAGGTCGTTCGACGCCCGGCGCGCGTCCAGGTCGGGGTTCAGGTGCGCACTGTCGATCTCGCGTCCGGTGAGGAAGCACAGCACGCGCCCGCCTTCGACCAACGCCTTCTGCGTCAGCAACATGCGACGCACGTCGGGGTGAACGATGATCGGATCCGCCGCCTTGCCGGGCTCCTTGATGCCCGTCATCGCACGACCCTGCAGGCGATCGTTGGCATAGGCGATCGACGCCTGCCAGGCGAGTTCCGACAGGCCATGGCCCTGCAGGCCGACGCCGAGGCGCGCCTGGTTCATCATCGTGAACATGCACGCGAGGCCTTCGTTCGGCTTGCCGAGCAGCCAGCCGGTCGAGTCGTTGAAATGCATCACGCAAGTCGGCGACGCATGGATACCCATCTTGTGCTCGATCGAGCCGCACACGACGCCATTGCGCTCGCCCGCATCGCCGTTCGCGTCGGGCTTGAACTTCGGCACGACGAAGAGACTGATGCCACGGGTGCCCGCGGGCGCATCCGGCAGTCGCGCCAGCACCAGGTGGACGATGTTCTTCGTCAGGTCGTGCTCACCGGCGCTGATGAAGATCTTGGTGCCGGTGATCTTGTACGAACCGTCCGCCTGCGGCTCGGCCCGGGTCTTCAGGATGCCGAGGTCGGTGCCGCTGTGAGCTTCGGTCAGGCACATCGTGCCGGACCATTCGCCCTTGATCATCCTGGGCAGGTAGGCCTGCTTGAGCGTGTCGCTGCCGTGGGCCGCGATCGTGAGCGCTGCGCTCTCGGTGAGACCCGAGTACATGCGCCACGCCATGTTGCCCGACACCAGCATCTCACCGAAGGCCAGCGAGAAACCGCCAGGCAGGCCCTGGCCGCCCCAGGCCGGGTCGGCCGTCATCGTGATCCAGCCGTCCTGGCAGTAGCGGTCGTAGGCTTCCTTGAAACCGGGCGGCGTCTTGACCTCGCCGTTCTCGAAGACCAGGCCGTGGACGTCGCCCACGCGGTTCGTGGGGGCCAGCACGTCTTCGGCGAAACGCGCGCCCTCCTCCAGGATGCCCTCGAGCAGTTCCCGATTGAGGTCTTCGCGGCCGTAGGAACGATATTTCTGCTCGAAGTCGAGCACTTCATGGACGACAAAGCGGATGTCACGGAGCGGTGCGCGATACGTGTACACGTTGAGTCCTCTGGCAAACCCCGGTATGTACCCGAGTGTACGTCAATTGCGGCAGTGCAGCATCGGGTGTGTTCCGGTTGCCTGTGCCGAGCGCCCGACCGTATAGTTGCTCGCGCTCTGACGCCGTTTTCGGGCGGCGTTGCCGTCGAGGATTTATCCGTGAGCCGTGATTACGAACCGCAGGCAGGCCAGTGGTACGAAGACCTCGACAACGAGGAGGCGTTCCAGGTGCTTGCGGTCGACCCCGACGAAGAGATCGTCCGCATCCAGTGGCCGGATCGCGAGATCCGGGAAATCAGCCTCGACCAGTGGAACGAGATGGACCTCGACCTGGCCCTGCCGCCCGAAGGCTGGGTCGACGACGTCGTCACGGACGATGAGGAAGACGAGGAGGAGGAGGACGAGGACTGGGACGATGACGAGGACGACGACTGGGACGATGACGAGGACGACGACCTCGACGAAGAAGACGACGAATACCGCGATCGCGAGTGACACGCCCTCCTTCCTCTGCGCCCGTTACGCCTGAGGCCCTTCGCGGCCACTACCCCGACGAACTCGAGCGCACCTGGCAACCCGCCGGTGCGCCTGCGGTCACCATCCGCGCGCTGCGCCATGAAGACCTTGCCCTCGAGCGACGGTTCATCGAGGCGCTGTCCCCTCAGACGCTGTACCTGCGCGTCCAGTACTTCGCCACGACGGCCAGCGAGCGCGATCTCGAACGGCTGCTCGACCTCGACTATTACGACCGGCTGGCGGTCGGTGGCGTCACGCAGGACTCCAAGGGCGAGACTCTCGTCGGCGTGGCCCGCTATGCCCGCGTCGAGGGAACGAGGCGGGCCGAGTGCGCCATCGTGGTGGCCGATGGCTGGCAGGGACGGGGCCTCGGCACGGAACTGATGCGCACGCTGGCCACCGCGGCACAGGCTCGCGCAATCGATTGCCTGGAAGGCACGACCCTGGCCGAGAACTCGCGGATTGCCGCGTGGGCACGGCGCTTCGGATTCTCGGTCCACACCGAACCGAATTCCGGCGGCCTGCTCGTCGTCAGGATGGATCTTCCGGGTCCGACTCAATCATCCGGGTGATCGCGTGATCCCAGCGCTTGCCGGCCCGGGCCAGGCGCTCGAGCGTCGGATCGAGGTCCCGGTCCAGTTCCTTCACGCGTCGTTCCAACGACCGCAGCGCAACCCGGCTGCGTGCCGCCCGCTCGCGATCTGACCGCAACCAGTCTATTGCCGCTGCAGCATCTCGCCGGTCACCGAGGTTCTGTTGTGCGTCGCGCAACCGGCGACGCAGGGTCGCTGCATCCCTCGGCGATACATCCGCAACAATTTCAAGCACGTAACGGCAGTTCTTCAGGCGAATACGGAGTTCGTGCAGTTCGCGTCGGGTGCCTGGGCGCAATTCCACCAGGCGCTGGGCGCGGCGCCACGAGCGCCGCACGCGTCGCAACACGTCGGCGGCGGTGATGCCGGCGCGCAGGCTGTGATAGCCGCGGCCCGGGCCACGGGCCGACAACTCGACCGCCGCCCGATTCGAGGGACTTGCCAGCCGACGGGCGAGTCGCTTGACGGCCTGCTGTCGGGCGGCCGCCAGTTCGCGATCGCATGAACCGTGTCGCAAGGGTGGCTGCGCGGCGAGGACGTCCAGTTCGCGGATCTCGGCGAGCAGGTCGGCGACTCGCCCGAGCGCTTCCCGCAGCCCGCGCACCTGGTCCTCGGCAAAGAACGGCCTGAATGCCTTGAGCAGCGCACGCAGGCGCCGGCAGTCGACCCGAGACTGGTGAACGTCACGCTCGTTGGCCTCGCGCAGGCGGGAAAGTCGAACCCGCAGCGCGGCCTGGCCCTCGCGCAGCGCGCGGCGCAGCCGCGCTGAGCCATCAAGCGGAACGGACACGCTTGAGGCCGGCACGGTCGAGGACCAGCGACAACAGGGTGCCGACGGTCTTGTGCGATTCGAGCGCGTGCCGCAACGGCACGTCGAGGTTGAGCCGATAGGAGTTCCGCCGGCCGGCGCGTTCGCGGACGATGACCCCGGCTTCCTCGAGGTCGCTGACGATCTTCTGGACTGCGCGTTCCGTGATGCCGACACTGAGCGCGACGTCGCGCAGCCGCGCGTCCGGGTCCAGGGCCAGGCAGACCAGGACGTGCGCGTGGTTGCTCAGGAAGGTCCAGTGCCGGGCGGGGATTGCGGGCATCGGGGCACCTCGTTGCGGGCGGGACGGAACTCCGGCGATCGGACCTTGTCCGAACCCCAGTTCCGGTTTTCAGGTTCCTGTTATTATGCGCTCACGCCGGGCCCCGCCGCCACGCCTGGGTGCGGCAGGGATTGAAACCCGGAAGATCACCCCAAGCGAATGGGCCTCAAGGGATCGCCCGCTGGAGACACGCCAAGATGAAACGGATTCTGCTGTTCCTCGCCACCAACCTCGCCGTCGTGGTCCTGCTCGGGATCGTGCTGCGGCTCATCGGTTTCGAGGGCATCCTCGACGCCCAGGGCGTGGACCTCAACCTTGGCGCCCTGCTGATCTACGCGGCCCTCGTCGGCTTCATCGGCTCCTTCGTTTCGCTCGCGATGTCGAAGTGGTCCGCCAAGCGGATGATGGGCGTGCGCGTCATCACGCAGCCGGCCAACTCCACCGAAAACTGGCTGGTCAGCACGGTTCGCCAGCAGGCCCAGGTCGCCGGCATCGGCATGCCGGAAGTCGGCATCTTCGATTCGCCGGAGCCCAACGCGTTTGCGACGGGCGCGCGCCGTGACGCGGCGCTGGTCGCGGTCAGCACCGGCCTGCTCAACAGCATGTCGCAGAAGGAAGCCGAGGCCGTGCTCGCACACGAAGTGAGCCACGTCGCGAACGGCGACATGGTCACGCTCACGCTGATCCAGGGCGTCGTGAACACCTTCGTGATCTTCCTGTCGCGCGTCGTCGGCCACACGGTCGACCGCGTGATCTTCAAGACCGAAGAGGGTCACGGCCCGGCGTACTGGGTCACCACGATCGTGGCCGACATCGTGTTCGGCCTGTTCGCCTCGATGATCGTCATGTACTTCTCGCGCCAGCGTGAATTCCGCGCCGACGCGGGTGGCGCGACGCTCGCCGGTCGCCAGGCCATGATCGGTGCGCTCGAGCGCCTGCAGCAGCGCCATTCCGGGGCGCTGCCCGACAAGATGGCGGCGTTCGGCATTGCCGGTGGCCAGAAGCCGGGCGGACTCAAGCGCCTCTTCATGTCGCACCCGCCGCTCGAAGAGCGCATCGCCGCGCTGCGTAACTCGGTCGGCTGACCCGCCCCGGGCTGCAACGAAGGCCGCGCTCCTCACGGGGCGCGGCTTTTTCAATTAAGGTCAACGCAGCATGAGCGGCACCACTACCCTCGTCTGGTTCCGGCGCGACCTGCGACTGTCCGACAATCCGGCACTTGCTGCAGCCGTGGCGGACGGCAACCACGTCGTCGCGGCGTACGTGCATGCGCCGGAAGAAGAAAATCCCTGGCCGCCCGGTGCCGCGAGTCGATGGTGGTTGCACCACAGCCTGGACGCACTCGCTGCGGCACTGCGCAAGAAGGGTGTAGCGCTCACCCTTCGCCGAGGGCCTGCGTTGTCCGCTCTGATCGAGTTGGCGGTTGAAGTGGGCGCCACCAAGGTCGTGTGGAACCGGCTCTACGATCCAGCCACTGTCGCGCGCGACACGACGGTCAAGGCCGGGTTGCGCGAACTCGGCTTCGAGTGCGAGAGCCACAACGCGAACCTGCTGCACGAGCCGTGGCAGATCCGCACCGGCCAGGGTGGGCCGTACCGCGTCTTCACCCCGTTCTGGCGTGCATGCCAGATGAGACTCGACGAGCAACCGGCACCGCTGCCGGCGCCCAGGCGGCTGCGTGGACCGTCGCAACCCGTGCCGAGCCTGTCGCTGAGCGAGTTCGATCTGCTGCCGAAGCTTCGCTGGGACGCGGCATTCGCGCAGCACTGGACGCCCGGCGAGCGGGGCGCGCAGCAGCGGCTGGAGGAATTCTGCGGCGAATGGATCGGCCGCTACGACGAAGGCCGCAATCGCCCGGACCTGCCCGCGAGTTCACGGCTCTCGCCCCACCTGCATTTCGGCGAGATCAGTCCGCGCCAGTGCCTGGTCGCAGCGCGCAATGCCATAGTCGATCAGCCGCAGGCTGCGAAATCCGCCGACAGCTTCGTCCGCGAGCTCGGCTGGCGCGAATTCGCCTATCACCTGCTGCACCACTACCCGCACACGCCCGAACATCCGCTCGACGAACGCTTCGAGCGCTTTCCGTGGGCGGAAAGCCCGGCCCTGCTCGGCGCCTGGCAGCGCGGCGCCACCGGCTTCCCGATCGTCGATGCCGGCCTGCGTGAGTTGTGGGCGACCGGCTTCATGCACAACCGCGTGCGCATGATCGTCGCGTCGCTCCTGACGAAGAACCTGCGGCAGCCGTGGCTCGCGGGCGCCCGCTGGTTCTGGGACACGCTGGTAGACGCGGATCTCGCGTCCAACACGCTGGGCTGGCAGTGGACCGCGGGGTGTGGCGCCGACGCGGCCCCGTTCTTCCGCATCTTCAACCCGGTGCTCCAGGCCGAGCGGTACGACCCGGCGCGCGTGTACATCCGCCGCTGGCTGCCCGAACTGGCACAGCTGCCCGACAAGTGGATTCATCGCCCCTGGGAAGCCCCTGCGGAGGTCCTGGCGCAGGCCGGCGTGGCACTTGGGCGGACCTACCCTCACCCCATCGTGAAGCTTGCGGCCAGCCGGGATGCCGCCCTGGCGGCCTATGCCACCATCCGGGAGCCGACTGCGGTTGCCCGTGCCTGAATCCGCGACCTCCGGGTCGTCGAAACGGTGGCCATGCCAGCTCCGACTCCCTCCCTCCGCTCTATCACCCTGGTGGTCGCGGCCGCAGCAGCCTTGCTGGCGGGGCACGCGCGCGCGTCGAGCCTGCCGGACGCCGTGCTCGAAGGCGATTACGGGCTGCAGCGCGTGGGTGCCGGCCAGCTCAGCTGGCTCGGCCGCCCCATCTACCACGCCAGCCTGTGGACACCCGCCGGCAACTTCACCGGTTACGAACCCGGCGAGCCCGTGGCCCTGAGCCTGTCATACCGGCGAAATTTTTCGCGCGACGAACTGCTGCGCATCACGTCGACGGCCTGGCGGCTGCTCGGTTCCCTGCCGGCGGACAAGCGCGAGCACTGGCTCGCATCGCTGCGCACGTTCTGGACGGACGTCGGTCCGGGCGACAACGTCACGACCGTGGTCGTGCCGGGCCAGGCCACGCGCTTTTACGATCATCGTGGCCTCATGGGCCAGGTCGACGATCCGGCGTTCGGTCCCGCGTTCCTGTCCATCTGGCTCGATTCCCGCAGCGTGGTCGGCGACCTGCGGGTGCAGCTGCTCGGCCTCGAACGCAGCGCCGCCCGCCGATGAGCGACCGCCGCGTGCATGACTCCCAGGGCGGCGGCCTGCACAAGCTGCGACAGTGGTTCGATGCGGGTGCGCCCGATCCGGACGCGCCGCGGGCGACCGGCGGTGCGGACGGCGTCGACTGGGGCCGCATCGTGCCCTTCGCGCTCATGCACCTCGTGTGCCTGTTTGCCTTCCATGTCGGCGTGAGCGCAACGGCCATCGCCGTCTGCGCCGGCATGTACCTGGTGCGCATGTTCGCGATCACCGGCTTCTACCACCGCTACTTCTCGCACCGCTCGTTCAAGACCTCGCGTGCGGCACAGTTCGCATTCGCGGTCCTCGGCGCATCCGCGGTGCAGCGCGGACCGATCTGGTGGGCCGCGCATCATCGTCACCACCACGCCTTCTCGGACAAGCCGCAGGATACGCATTCGCCCGTGCAGGACGGTTTCGTCTGGGCGCACATGGGCTGGTTCCTGTCGAAGCGCCACTTCCACCCGGACCTGCGGCGCGTGCGCGACCTGCTGCAGTACCCGGAACTGCGCTGGCTCGATCGCTTCGACATCCTGGTACCGTTCGCGTTCGCGCTCGCCCTGCTGCTGACCGGCGCGGCGCTGGAGCACTTCGCGCCGGCGCTCGGCACGACGGGCGGACAGCTGCTGGTATGGGGCTTCTTCGTCTCGACCGTGCTGTGCTACCACGGCACCTACACGATCAACTCGCTGGCCCACGGCTGGGGCTCGCGTCGCTACCCCACGAAGGACGACAGTCGCAACAATGCGTTGCTCGCCCTGATCACGCTCGGCGAAGGCTGGCACAACAACCACCACCACTATCCAAGTTCCGTGCGCCAGGGCTTCTACTGGTGGGAATTCGACGTCACGTACTACCTGTTGCGCGGCCTCGCGGCGATCGGCGTGATCTGGGACCTGAACACCGTGCCCGTCCGCATCCGCGACGTGCGCGAGGCGACGCCCGCATGAGAATAGCCGTGGTCGGGGCAGGCGTCGCCGGGCTGTATGCGACATGGCGGCTCTCGGCCACGCACGAGGTGACGTTGTTCGAAGCCGCGGACTACGCGGGCGGACACACCAACACCGTCGACGTCGATTGCGGCGGCCGCCACTGGTCGATCGACACGGGCTTCATCGTCTTCAACGACTGGACCTATCCCAGCTTCATCGCGATGCTGGACGAGCTGGGCGTGGCCTGGCAGCCGTCGAACATGAGCTTCAGCCTGCGCTGCGAGCGCACGGGCCTCGAGTACAACGGGACGTCCGTCAACTCGCTGTTCGCCCAGCGCCGCAACATCCTGCGCCCGTCGTTCCTGCGCATGATCGCGGACATCCTGCGCTTCAACACCCGCGCCAAGGCCTGGCTCGACGCACCCGGTTCACGCGACGTGACGCTCGGCGAATTCATCGCAGCGGGCGGCTATTCACCACAGTTCGTCGAGCACTACATCGTGCCGATGGGTCGTGCGATCTGGTCGGCGGAAGCGTCCGCCATGCTCGGCTTCCCGGCGCGCTTCTTCATCGGCTTCTTCGATCGCCATGGTTTCCTCAACGTCGATGACCGGCCCGTATGGCGAACCGTGAGCGGTGGCTCGCGCGCATACGTCCGTGCGCTGCTCGCGGCAACGAAAGCACGCGTGCGGCTGTCGACGCCGGTCGCCTCGATCCGCCGCCTGCCCAACCAGGTGCTGCTGCGCACGCGCGCCGGCGAGGTCGAGGGCTTCGATCACGTATTCCTCGCGTGCCACTCCGACCAGGCCCTGGCGCTGCTCGAAGCGCCGACGCCGGCGGAACGGGAGGCGCTGGGCGCGATGCCGTATGCCGCGAACGAGGCGATCCTGCACACCGACGCGAGCCTGCTGCCGCGACGCAAGCTGGCGCAGGCCGCATGGAATTACCACCTGCTGCGCGATCCGCAGGAGCCCGTTGCGCTCACCTACGACATGAACGTGCTGCAGGACCTGCGCAATGCCCCGTTGCGATTCCTCGTCACTCTCAACCACCGCGACGCAATCGATCCCAGCCGCATCCTGCGATCCTTCCAGTACACGCACCCTGTCTACACGCCGGCCGGCGTTGCCGCGCAGGCGCGGCACCGTGAGCTGAATGGCGGGCAGCGCACGTATTTCTGCGGTGCCTACTGGCGGTCGGGCTTCCACGAGGACGGCGTCGTCAGCGCACAGGCGGCGCTGGCGCACTTTGGCGAGGACCTCGAACGTGCACAGCTGCCTCTACCAAGGGTCGGTTAGACACCGCCGGCTCGAGCCGGAGGGGCACGCGTTCCGTTACCGGCTCGCGCTGCTGTACCTCGACCTCGCAGAGACGGAAACCGTCTTCCGCGGGCGCTGGTTCTGGTCGGCGGGCAAGCGCTGGGGCATCGCACGCTGGCATCGCTCGGATCACTACGGCGATCCGGACCGCGACCTCGGCGAATGCATCCGTGAACTGGTGCGGGACCGAGCCGGCATCGAAGCCGACGGGCCCGTGCGGTTGCTGACGCATCCGCGCCACTTCGGTTACGGCTTCAACCCGGTGAGCTTCTACTACTGCTTCGATGCCGACGATCGGCACCTGGTCGCGATCGTGGCCGAGATCAACAATACGCCCTGGGGCGAGCGCCACTGCTACGTGCTGCCGCAGTCGGCCAACCGCGGCACGCCGGACCGGCTGCAATTCGAGTTCGACAAGGACTTCCACGTTTCACCGTTCATGCCCATGGACCTGGAGTACGACTGGCGCTTCACGCGTCCGCATGACGCGCTCGCCGTACACATGGAAAACCGGCGCGACGGACGCAAGCTGTTCGACGCCACGCTCACGTTGCGCAGGCGGCCGATCACGGGCACAACGCTCGCCGCATCGCTGGCACGGCATCCACTCGTCACGTTCAAGGTGACGGCCGCGATCTACTGGCAGGCGCTGCGGCTCTGGCTCAAGCGCACGCCGCTCTTCACGCACCCCGACAAGACCGGTGCCGGGCACAGGCAGCGCGCCGGCCGCGTCGATGCCATCGAGACCACGCCATGAGCAAGACCCGCACAGCGACAGCGTCCATCATCCCTGCCGTCGATGCCCTGGCGGTGCCCGAGTCCCACAGTGCCGAAGGCAGGTGGCTGCAGCGTCTCGGCAAGCGCCTGTTCCTGCGCGCTTTGTCGAAGATCCAGCTTGGCGAACTCACGGTCGTGGTGCCCGCGACAGGGGAGCAACACGTGTTCGGCCGGCGCACGGCCGGGTGCGATCTGCACGCCACGCTCGAGGTGCTGCACCCGCAGACGTTCGCGGATGCGGCGTTCGGCGGCACCGTCGGCGGCGGCGAGGCCTACATCCGCGGATTCTGGCGCGCCGACGACCTCACTGCCCTGGTGCGGATGTTCGTGGCCAACCGCGAGGCGATGGAGTCGTTCGAGGGCGCCGCGGCCTGCGTGAGCGATCCCCTGCGGCGCGTACTGCACTGGTTCAACCGCAACAGCATGGACGGCAGCCGCCGCAACATCGCGGCCCATTACGACCTCGGCAACGACCTGTTCGCGCTGTTCCTCGACGAGACGATGCTGTATTCGTGCGCCGTGTTCGAACGCGAGGACGCGAGCCTGCACGAGGCGCAGCTGGCCAAGCTCGATCGCATCTGCCGCCGCCTGCGGTTGTCGCCCGGCGACCACCTCCTCGAGATCGGCACCGGCTGGGGCGGCCTCGCGCTGCACGCGGCGCAGCAATACGGCTGCAGGGTCACCACCACGACCATCTCGCGCGAGCAGCACGACTGGGCGCAGCAGAAGTTCGCGGCGGCCGGCCTGCTGCAGAGCGGCCAGGTGACGCTGCTGCTCGAGGACTACCGCAACCTCACGGGCACCTACGACAAACTGGTGTCAGTCGAAATGATCGAGGCGGTCGGTGCGCAGTATCTCGACACCTACCTGGCCAGGTGCTCGTCGCTGCTGCGACCGGACGGGGCCATGCTGCTGCAGGCAATCACGATCCAGGACCAGGTGTACGAGCAGGCGCTCAAGTCCGTCGACTTCATCCAGCGCTTCATCTTCCCGGGCAGCTTCATCCCGTCGGTCACCGCGATCGTGGGCTCGCTGCGGCGCGCCACGGACATGAAGGTGTTCCACCTCGAAGACATCGGCCCGCACTACGCGACGACGTTGCGGAAGTGGCGTGAGAACTTCCTTGCGCGCCTCGCGCAGGTGCGCCAGCTCGGCTACCCGGACAGCTTCATCCGCATGTGGGACTTCTACCTCTGCTACTGCGAAGGCGGATTCCTGGAGCGGCAGATCGGCGACGTGCAGATGCTGCTGACCAAGCCGCGCTGCCGGCTGCCCGCCCCCGCCTGACGCGGACGACCCCGTACGGGACACGCCGGAAGTTCCGCTAGCTGCAGCGGAAAATCTTCGCTGGCATCTGGCCTTTCGGCGCGTCCAGCATCTCTCGCAGCTGTTCGAGGGTGTAAGGCTTGCTCAGGCAGCCGTCCATGCCCGCGGCCAGGCAAGCCTCCATGGCCTCGCTGGATGCATCCGCGGTCAGGCCGATGACCGGCACGTGGCACGCCTCTCCGGCGAGGTCGCGGATCAGCCGCGTCGCCTCCAGTCCGTCCATGATGGGCATGTTCGCATCCATCAGTACGGCATCGAAGCTTTGCGTGGCGATGCGATCCACGGCGCTGCGGCCATCGGCGACACAGGTCGGCTGATGCCCGAGCGAGCGCAGCATGCTCTCGGCGACCAGCTGATTGACAGGGTTGTCCTCGGCGACCAGCACGTGCCGGCTGGCGGTCTCCGGCGCGGGGCGCACCGGGACGACATGGGATGGCGCGGACACCGACCCGACCTCGTTGCCCATGACCTCGAGGATGGCCTGCCGCAACGAAGCCCAGGGTACCGGCTTGCCAAGGAACCTGTCGCGCCGACGCGTTATCACCGTCGAGCCGTCCGTCGGACGCGGCTGACGGCTCAGGAAAATACGGGCGACGCGCGGATCGGCCGGCACAGCCAGGCTCATTGAATGCTTATCGAGACGGCTCAACCGGTCGGCGTCAATGAGCAGGACATGGCAGTCCGCGCGGTGCTTCACGATGGACTCGAGCTCGACGCTGGAATTCACGGCGACGACGTCTGCACCCTCCGCGGCGAGCCGTGCCGCGAGAGCGCCCTGCAGCGACTGGATCGGGGTCGCGACGACCACGCGCAGGCCGCCCAATCCTGCCGGCGGCAGGTCGCGGCCAGCCTCCGGCGCGACGCCGAAGGGGATCTCGCACCAGAACGTCGAACCCACGGCCGGCTGGCTGGTCGCCCCGATCTCGCCACCCATCTTCTCGACCAGGTGCTTGCAGATCGACAAGCCGAGTCCGGTACCGCCGAATCGGCGCGTGGTGCTCTCATCGGCCTGGCGGAACGCCTCGAAGATCCGCTGCAGGGTCGACTCGTCCATGCCGACGCCGGTGTCGTGCACCTCCAGCCGCACGATCGCCTGCTCGCCGCTGCGACGCTTCAGTTCCGCGCGGACGACCACCTCGCCCTGCGGAGTGAACTTCAGCGCGTTGCCGAGCAGGTTGAGCAGCACCTGGCGAACTCGCAGCGCATCACCTGCCAGTGCGCGCGGCATCGCTGGCGACACTGCCGCCACCAGGTCGATGCCATTCTTGTTGGCCTGCGGTGCGAGCAGCCCGATGCAATCGTCGATCAGCTGCTCGAGATCAAAGGCCTCGGAGGTGAGTTCCAGGTACCCGGCCTCGATCTTCGACAGGTCGAGAATGTCATTGATGATCTGCAGCAGGGCCTGTCCGGAACGCGCCACGGTCTGGGTGTAGTGGCGCTGCTGCGAACTGAGATCGGTGCCCAGGAGCAGTTCTGTCATGCCGATCACACCGTTCATCGGCGTGCGGATCTCGTGACTCATGCGGGCCAGGAAGCGGCTCTTGGCGGCACTGGCCTCGGCGAGTTCGAGATTGCGCCCGCGGAGTTCGGCCGTCCGCTCGGCCACTTCCTGGGCCAGCTGCTGCGCGTGCCGCTGTTCCTGCCGCAGCCGCAGGGCGTGGCGTCGCTGGACTGCGGCCAGCAGCAGCAGCGCCATGGCAACGTACGCGAGATAAGCCCACCAGGTCTGCCAGGGAGCGGGACGCACCGTGAGCGGCAGAGCGAGGCCGTTCTCGTTCCATACCGAGTCGGCCGAGGCCGCCTTCACGCGGAACACGTAATGACCCGGGTCCAGGTTGGTGTAGGTCACGCGCCGGCGATTGCCGAGCTTGATCCAGCCGGGGTCGAATCCTTCGAGACGGTAGGCGTACTGATTGTGCCGCGGGTCCGTGTAATCCAACGCAGCGAACTCGAGCGACAACCCGTTCTGGTCATGCCCGATCTCGAGCCTGTCGACCAGGGAGACGCCCACACCAGCCTGGAGCGGCCGGTTCTGGACCGTGATGTTCGTCAGCACGACCGGGGGCGATTGATGGCTCTCCTGCAGCTGTCTCGGATCGAAATCGTTGTAGCCCTCGGTGCCGCCGAACAGCAGCCGACCGCCGGCCGTCCGATGGAAGGCGCCGGAGCTGAACTCCTCGCCCTGCGCGCCATGACTCGCATGAAATGTCGTGATGGCCTGCGACAGGGGATCGAGCCGCATCAGGCCATTGTTGCTGGACAACCAGAGCATGCCGGCGCTGTCGCCCTCGATGCCATAGATCACGTCGTTCGCGAGGCCGTCGGCCCGCGACAGGTTGTCGAAGCGCGTCGACGCGGGATCGGCAGTCATGTCCCGTACCCGATCGAGGCCGCCGCCCCCGGTGCCGATCCAGAGGGTTCCGCGGGGATCGACGTGCAAGGAATAGACGGCATTCGACGCCAGGCTGCCGCCCTGGTGCGGGTCGTTGAGATACTGCCGCAGCAGACCTCGATGCGGATCGAGCAGCAGCAACCCGTCCCCGTCCGTGCCAACCCAGATGCGCCCGCGCTGGTCCTCGCGGATTGCGCTTGCGCGCACGCGGTCGAACCACGCGGCCTGGCCGGTCGCGTCCCGATAACGGCGTATGGCACCAGTCTCCGGGTCGTAGACGCTCACGCCGCCCTCGAACGTGCCGATCCAGATGCGGCCGGCCTGGTCTTCGTACAGGCTCATGATGCCGTCGGAACCGATGCCGCTCTTCGCGTCGGCGCCCGCGCGGAAGGTCACGACGCGGCCGTCGATGCCGAGGCGCGACAGGCCTCCGCTCATCGTGCCGATCCAGAGCTGCCCATAACGATCGTTCAGCAGGCACATCACGCGTGGATCCGCGAACGACTGCCGGCCGCCGCGGATGAACTTATCGACCGGGGTGGGCCGGCCGGTAGCGGCGTCGAGGTGCAGCAGACCCGCACCCATCGTGCCGACCCACAGTCCGCCGTCCGGAGCATCGGCGAAAGCGGCGACGATGGCTCCGCCCGTGAGCCAGGTCGGAACCTGGTGCCCCAGGGACCAGCTGCGCGGATTCCAGCGACTGGCCCCGCCGCTCTTCGTGCCGACCCACAGCAGCCCGCTGCGATCCTCGCTGATCGAGGTGACGAAATCATCCGCCAGACTGCGCGGGTTGGCGCGATCGTGGTGGTAGCGCTGAAAGCCGCCGGTGCGCCGGTCGAACAGGTTCAGACCCGTAGCCGTGCCGATCCAGAGCCGGTTGGATGAATCCTCGAAAATGGCGCGGACGTCATTGGCGCTCAGCGACGCCGGGTCATTGCCGGCGTGCTGGTAACTCGTGAATCGTCCGCTTGCGGGATCCAGTCGCTGCAGACCCGCATCGAAGCTGCCGAGCCAGATATCGCCGCGGCTGTCCTGCACCAGACTGATGATCTTGTGACTCGCATCGACCGCCACCGGCGGTCGGAAATGATCGAACCGGTCCTGCTCGCTGACGTAGCGGTCCAGCCCGGCACTGGTGCCGACCCAGATCGCGCCATCGCGATCTTCCAGGAGCGCGTAGAGGTTCCGGTTGCTGCCAAGGGACCCGGCCTGGGCAGGGTCATGCGTGAAGCGCGTGACCTTGCCGGTTGCCGGATCCAGGCGATTGAGCCCCTCGTCACGGGTCGCGATCCAGACCAGGCCGTTGCGATCGATCAGCAGGTTGCGGACCACATCGCTCGACAGCGACTGCGGGTCGCCGCTCGCATGGCGATAGCTGTGGAACGTTTCGGTGCGGCGGTTCCACACGGCCACACCGCCGCCCTCGGTGGCGAGCCACAGGTTGCCTGCACGATCCTCGTCAATGGCCCAGATGAAGTCGCTGGCGAGACCGTCGGCCTTGTTGCGCTCGCGATAGTACCGGCGCACCTCGCCGCCGTCGTAGCGATTGAGCCCGTTCTCGGTCGCGAGCCACATGAAGCCCTGGGAGTCCTGCAGCACGTCGTTCACGCTCGCCTGCGACAGCCCGTCTTCCATCGTCAGGTGACTGAACACCATTGGCGGCTGATCGGCCCGGCTGTCCGCAGTCTCCAGCATCGCGACGACGGCGAGGCCGGCAAGGATCGTGGCGCGTGCGCGCATCATGTGGGTGGTTTCGGCAGGTCGTCGATCGGTTGCGTTACTCGTGCTCGACCCAGTGAGCGATCGAGCGGATCTCGGTCTGGCCATTGGTGTAGGCCTGGCCTTCGACCCAGGAGACGGAGCGACTCCAGGCATAACCCCGGCTCCATATCTTGCCGCTGCTCCACAGGTCGGAACGGCTCCACAGCTTGCCGTCGCTCCACAGGTACGCGCCGTCCCAGGCGAAGCCGCCATCCCACAGCAGGCCCTCGCCCGACAACCGGTTGCCGCTGCTGTCAGTCACGTAGTAGTTCCCGTACTCGTCGGCATTGGCCGGACCGCCAAAGTGCGTCTTGCCTGCCAGGTCCGCCGCGATGTCGAGGCCCTGGTTGGCGCACTTCGTCGCCGTGCTGTTCGCGGCGGCCGGGGCGTTCACGAGGCCCGCGCCCTGCTGGAATACGCTGTAGGCAACCTGGCCCGCGGCATTCACGGCCGGCCGCGCCGAGGCCATGAGCTTGCACTTGACCTCGTCGGGCGTCAGTACCGGATTCTTCTGCAGCATCAGCGCGACGATGCCGCTCACGATCGCGGTCGCCTGCGAGGTGCCCGACATCTTGAACTGGCGCTCGCTGTCGAGCATCGAATCCGGATGCTGGATGGCGATCCAGCCGTCGAACGGGATGGAGCCGGTGATGTGCCCGCCGGGCGCGACCACCTCGGGCTTCACGAAACCCTCGTAGGTCGGGCCGGTCGACGAGAACGAGGCCAGCCGGTCGTCGCTGCCATCGGCCGGCGTGCCGCTGTCGGTCATAGCGCCCACGGTGATGATGTAGGGCACGTTGCCTGGCACGCCGATCGTCATTGGATTCGGGCCGTCATTGCCGGCCGCCGCCACCACCACGATTCCGGCCTTCCAGGCCTTCATCACCGCCTGGTTCAGCGGGTCATCCCAGTAGTACGACTGCGGTGGCGCGCTGAAGGACAGGTTCAGCACGCGGATGTTCTGGGCCTTCTGGTTCTTCACGACGTAGTCGATCGCCTTGATGGCGTCGACGTAGGTGCTGCTGCCGTCGTAGTGGAACGCCCGCACGGCACCGATGTCGGCCGCGGGGGCGATGCCCTCGTAGATCCCGTTGGACGCCAATCGGTTGCTGGCGATGACGCTCGAGACGTGGGTGCCGTGGCCGTTGGGGTCGTCGTTCTGCGGAGCGCTGGTGGTGTCGTAGCGGAACTTCGGCGCCTTGCTGAGCAGCGTATCGGATTCCCACCACAGGCCGGTGTCCACGACCGCCACGGTCACGCTCTTGCCGGTAACGCCGACCTTGTGCAGGTCCGGCGCACCGACCAGCAGCGGGTGCGTGTAGTCGGCGCGGTCCAGGAATGCTCGCTGCAGCTCGGTCAACTGCAGCGTGCCGTCCGACGAACTCGTGCGCGTGTAATCGGTCGTGGAACTCGTGGTCGTGGTCGTGCTGGTGGTCTTGGTGCCGTTGACGGTCAGGGCGACGTCGGCATACAGACGCACGTGGCCGTGGCTCCGCAGCTCTGCGGCCTGGGCCGGGGACAACTCTGCGCCCACCGCGTTGATGACGTCGAGCTCGGTGATGACCGTGCCACCCACCCGCTGGACGGCATCTGCCGCCCGGATCGTCTGCCCGGCCTGCACGACGAAGCGCTGCGCTTGCGCCTCGGTGCGTTCACCAGCCTGTGCCGGCCGTGACGCGAGGATCACCCCGGCGACCAGCAGACTGAGGCCCAGGGTGACAGTCGTCGCAGAGATCTCTTTCAGTACTCGTGTCGACATCTGGCTGCCCTCGTAATGCCCGGACCGTGGTGGTCCGTTTGATGGCTGCCACTTCATCAGAGACGCGTGCGTGCTACGTGGACCTGCGCGCAGCGGGCGGGGCGGAGAAACGTGAATCGGCGCACATAATCAAGGTGTCAAATGCCTGCGGCTGCGGCGGCACCGGCGCGCGCGAGGTAGCACTCGAACTCGGCGACCGGCAGCGGCTGACAGATGTGAAAGCCCTGGGCCTGGTCGCAACCCCGCGCGCGGGCCACCGCCAGTTCCTCGGCCGACTCAATGCCCTTGGCGATGACGCAACCCTGGCGCGCCCGGGCGATGGATGCCGTGAGCGCATAGATGCCGGACTCTTCGTTGAACAGCACGGTGGTTCGCAGCCGGGCACGGTCAATCTTGAAGCCGCCGATGCGCAGGCGCCGCAAGGTGCCAAGGCTCGCCCGTCCCGCGCTGAAGTCGTCCACGATCAGGCCGATGCCCGCGTGGCGCAGTTCGAAGAGCTGCGCGAGGACAGCATCGCTGATGTCGAGGAATTGCTCGTCGATCTCGATTTCGATCAGAGCGGGGTCCAAGGCGTGCGCGGCCACCTGCTCGACGAGCCGCCGAGCGAAGTCGGGCCGGGTCAATTGGCATTCGCTGGTATTGATGGAGACGCGCAGCCGGCAGGGCAACTCACGGGCCCAGGTGGCCGCCTGCCGGCAGGCTTCGCCCAGCGCCCAGTCCGTGAGGCGCCCAGCCTCGCCCGCCGCCTCGGCCATTGCGATCAGCGCACCGGCTGACAGCATGCCGCGCAGCGGATGCGCCCAGCGCAGGAGCGCCTCCGCACCTGCGACCTGGCCGGTCGCGAGTTCGATGCGCGGCTGGTAGTGGAGATGGATCTGTCCAGTCGCGAGCGCGTGGCGCAATTCGCCGGCCAGATCCGCCAGGAATTCCGGCGACGACGCCCGTGCCGGCGCCGGCGCGGCGTGCAGCTGCGTATCACGCTGTTGCCGCGCCTCACCCGCCGCCATGATGGCCCGCTCGATCAATGCCGGCAGCCCGTCCGCGTCCTGGGGAAAGCGTGCCACGCCAATCCGCGGCGCGAGCGACAGGTGGTTCAAGCTCCTCTCCGCCGCTGCTGCGCACGCTTCATGGATCCGCTCGACCACCGCCGGTACGGCACCCGGCGCATCGGCATTCGCCACCAGCACGAGAAAGAGCACGCCGTCTGCGCTCGCCACGGGACTGTCGCCGGCCTCGAGGCTGTCATATCTCACGAGGTGGTCCGTGTCGCGCAGCCTCATCACCATCTCGTCGGCCAGCGCCCGCGCTGCCCGCCGCAGTTGTGGCTGATCGGGACGCAGCGCTGCAAACGCGTCGCAGGTCACGCACAGCAACATCACGCTCAGGCCCCGGAGCCGGGCCCGCGCGAGGGAGTCCTCGGCCGTGCGCTCGAAGAGGTGGCGGTTAGGCAGCCCGGTCACTGCGTCGAGATACGCGAGCCGGAACATCTCGGCGGCCGCTTCGTCCTCGGCCGCACTCGCCTCGCAAATGACGACGCGTGCCTTGTCGCGCCCCGCGACGCAGATGCGTGCCTCCCATTGGGCGTAGCGCACGTCCGCGGACTCACGGGTCTTCAGCACCTTGCGCACGCACGCCATGACCTGGGCGGCAAATGGGGCCGCCAGAACCTCGGCCAACTCCGGGGCACGGTCGCGCGAAGACGTCGGTGCCGAAGCAGTCGTCTCTGTCGGATCGCTGTCGGCAAGAATCACTCCGCGCCGGGACACCTGCAGCGTCCGTTCGCGGCGCGCAGGCAAAGCAGGGCTCGCTTCCTGGGCGGCCTGGTAAGCGGTGAGCCAGCCGCGCACCCGGTGCAGCAGCAGCGTCCAGTTGACGGGCTTGATGAGGTAGTCCGTCGCGCCGGCATCGACGCCAGCGGCGATGGCGTCATCCGCGTCCTGGCTGGTCACGACGATGATCGGCGGGCATCGCGTGCCAAGCGCGACGCGCATTTCGCGGCAGGCCTGCAGACCGGTCATGCGCGGCATGACAACGTCGAGAAAGACGATGTCTGGCGGATGCGCTACCGCGTATTCCAGGGCCGCCGCACCGTCAGCTACCGCAACGACCGTGAATCCCGCCTGGGACAGCGCCTGCTCCATCATCATGCGCTGCCCTGCGTCGTCTTCGGCGACGAGAGCCACGCCCGCGGTCTGCGTCGGGGCAGCCGATCTCATGCGGCCGCCCTTTCCGCGCCCAGCGCCTCGACGACGCGCCGGTGCTCGTGGAACAGCTGATCGGCAAGCAGGTGCGCGCGGCGCAGATCGGCCTCGCGGCCCGACGCCTCGAGCTGTCTCGCGATCTCGGCGAGCGCCGTCGCCCCTACGTTGGCGCTGCTCGACTTCAGTGCGTGCGCCGCCTCGTACAAGGCCCTCGCATCGCCCGCGGCGAGCCCGGCGCGGAGTTTCTCGAGCAGGCTCTGCGAGCTTTCCAGGTACAACGCGATCACCTTGTCGAGCAGGTCCGGGCCGCCGGGCTGTTGCAGGGCCCGGATCTGTGCGAGCGCGCTGTCATTCAGCACGGCAGCGCCATTGCCCGACGCTCCGTGCGGCGGTTGCGCCGGTTCCGCGCGCGCGGGCGTCGCGGCATGAACCGACTCGCGTTCCGGCCCCGGCATGAACGGGTCCAGCACCCGGCGCAGCTGGTCCGCGGTGAAGGGCTTCGACAGGTAGTCGTCCATCCCGGCCGCCAGGCATTTCTCGCGGTCGCCTTCCAGGGCGTTCGCCGTCAACGCCACCACCGGCGTGCGCGGCCGGCCGCTCGTGTTCTCCCAGTCGCGAATTCGCCGGGTGGCACCGTAGCCGTCCAGCTCGGGCATGTGGCAGTCCATCAGGACGACGTCGTACTGTCCGCTCTCGAAAGCGCTCGCACCCTCGATGCCGTCGCCTGCCAACGTCACCTCGCACCCGAGCAGATTGAGCATGCCGCGAGCCACTTCGCGGTTTACGGCGTTGTCTTCCACCAGCAGTACCTTGAGTCCCAGTCTCACGGCCGACGCGTCCTGCACGGCATTCGCGGTGCGCGTGATCTGCGAATCCGAGGGCGAGCCCGACAGCAGACGCTTGAGTGCCTCGTGAAGCTGAGACCTCCGCACGGGCTTCGTCAGGCAGGCGGCCACGCGCTGCGCGCGCCAGTCCGTCTCCTCGGCGACCCGGGACACGGAACTCAGCAGCACGATGTTGAGATCGCGCAGGGCCGGCGTGCTCCGCACAGCTCGAATCACGTCCATGCCGCTCATGCCGGGCATCTGGTTGTCCAGGACGACGAGGTCGAACGAATCGCCGGCGTTGGCGGCTTCCTGCAGCCGCGCGAGTGCCTGGGGCCCTGTGGCGGCCTCCGTCACCTCGACGTGCCAGTTCTTGAGGTGCTGGCTGAGGATTTCCCGGTTGATTTCGTTGTCATCCACAACCAGGATACGACTGCCGATCAGCGCCTCGGGCCGGAGCTCGGAGTTCGCCGGGTGCTCCGGCACCATCGGCACCGTGAACCAGAACGTCGAACCCTCGTCCGGTGTGCTGGTCGCTCCGATCTTCCCGCCCATCAGCTCCACCAATTGCTTGCTGATTGCCAGCCCAAGCCCGGTGCCGCCGAATCTGCGCGTGGTCGAGCCGTCCTCCTGCGAGAAGAACTTGAAGATCAATCCCATGTTCTGCGGGCGGATCCCGATCCCGGTGTCCTTGACCTCGAAGCGCAGCAGCGCATGCGTGGCATCGCCGCCGGCCACCTCGTTCACCTGCACCATCACCTGCCCTTGCTCGGTGAACTTGACCGCGTTGCCGAGCAGGTTGATCAGCACCTGCCGCAGCCGCATGCCGTCGCCGCGATATGCCGTGTGCAATCCGGGCGCCAGCTTGCAGATCAGCTCCAGGCCCTTGGCGTGCGCGGGCCCGGCGAGGAGTTCCGCGGCCTCCTCGACCACGTGCTCCAGATCGAACGGCGCATCGTCGAGTTCCATCTTGCCAGCCTCCATCTTGGAGAAGTCCAGGACGTCGTTGATGATCGCGAGCAGCGCCTCCGCCGACTGTCGGATCGTCTCCGTGTACTGCCGCTGGCGAGGAACCAGCTTCGTGCCAGCCAGCAGCTCCGTCATGCCGAGCACGCCGTTCATCGGCGTGCGGATTTCGTGACTCATGCGCGCCAGGAACTCGCTCTTCGAGCGACTCGCGGCTTCCGCCCGGTCGCGCGCGCTCTGCAGCTGCGTGAGGGCATGTTCACGCTCGGCCTCACGCTGGGCGGTCCTCGCCCGGGACTCGGACAGGTTGTTGCCGAGATCCCGCAGCGCGCGTCCCAGGTCCCCCAGTTCGTCGGCGCCGTGCACGCCGACCGGCACCAGGAGATTCCCCGCGGCCATGTCCCGGGCGACGCCGATCAGGTGCTGCGTGGGCTTCAGCAGCACGCGCCTGACAGTGGTGTAGACGAGGCGGTGCATCGTGCCGACCGCGAGCAGTGTCAGGACGAGGAGCGCCATCGCGATCAGCCGGCTGGCCCTGTCGAATTCGCTGCTCTCGATGCTACCGATCACCAGCAGTTGCGGGTGCGGTCTATGGACGGAGACGTAGCGTTCCGTTCCGTCGACCGTAAGCGCAAAAGGACGCGCCGCGAGCCAGAGTCGCTGCGCGTCGGACAGCGACACCGCGGGATTCCACCCTGCCGTACGGGCACTGCCGGCCCAGGGTCGGCCCCGACCATCGGTCAGCTGCATGCCGCCGCTGTCGCCGAAACGCAGCGCGTCGGCGCGCGCAGTGGCCGCATGCAGGTCGAAGACCGCTATGAGGTAGCCGCGGGCATGCTGCGCGATCTCCGGCCGGCGCTGCACCACCGCATCGGTAATTGCTGCGCCCACCACCAGCAGCGCCGTGCCGTCGGTCGCCGCAGGCAGGATCTGCGTCACCGGCTTCCGTGCGCCGGTCTGCAATCGCTTGACGAAATCTTCGCGGACCTCCGGCGCGAGCGTCCGTGCCTGGTTGCGCGACCAGTCGATGTCCACCGATCCGTCAGGATTGCGCAGTTGCAGATCCAGGTTGGCCGGGTACGCGGCCTGGTAGTCCGTGAGCAGCGACAACACGTTGGGCTGGTAGAGACCGTAGCGTGAGTCCTCGTCGGGTGCAGTGACGTAGGTGGTAAGCGGCGAGGCGATGGCCAGGAAGCCGACGCTGGTGGCAGCGGCGGCGATATCGGCCTCGATCGCCTTGGACAGCTGGTCCCCCGCGGTCTGCATTGCCGCGAGCGTCTCGTCTCGCCGGGTGACACTGATCTGGTGATAGGACACGCCGCCGATCAGCAGCAGCGGCACGAGGATGGTTGGCAGGATGGCGAGCGCGAGCCGTTGCTGCAGGCGCATGGTCAGTTCCGCGGCACGGTCTTCTCGAAGATCTGGTTGATCTTCGACTGGATGGCGGGAGTCGGGCGCTGTATTCGCTCCGCGGCCGCGAGGTCGCTGGCCCGCGGATAGATCGCCTCGTCGTTGCGGATCGCGGGCGCCAGCAGCGCCAGGGCGCCGACGTTCGGCGTCGCCGCCTTCATGAAAAGCGACTGGCGCGCCGCGTTGGCCGGCTCGCTCAGGAACTGCAGAAAAGCGTACGCCAGCGGCTTCTGGGCTGAAGATGCCAGCACGACCACGTAATCGGCGAACAGGATCCCGCCCTCGCGCGGCATCACGAAGCGGATGTCCGGATCGAGTTCACGCAGGCGCACCAGATCGGTGCCATAGATCATGCCCACCGAGGCACGGCCCGTGACCAGCGGTGCGTCCGCGTCAAAGGCTGTGGTCAGGTAGGTCGCCACGCAGGGCTTCTGGGCGCGCAGCAGGCGCTCGGCCCGTTGATAGGCCGCCGGATCGGTGCTGTTCGCCGAGTCAGCCCCCGCCTTGAGCGCCGCGGCTACGAGCTCGCGTGCGTTGCCGGACACCTGCAACTTGCCGCAGGTCGTCGCATCCGGCTGGAACAGGTCCAGCCACGAGTCCGGAACCTTTCGCACCAGGTCGGCCCGGTAGCCGATGCCCACCATGCCCCAGGCATAGGGGAACGCGTGCGTGGCGGTGGCTTCGGCACCGCCGCCTCGCCACTTCGAGTGCATGTTGGCGAGCCCGGGAACCCGCGACTCGCCGATCGGCGCGAGCCAGCCGCGGTCGCGATAGACGGCGACCTGCCCCGTATCGACGATCGCCAGGTCGAAGCCTTTCCCCTTGCCATCCGCGAGGCGACGGTCCCGTTCCGTGTCTGAGTCGAAGTAGGTTTCCTCGATCTTCACGTGGTGCCGGCGGCTGAATTCATCGACCAGTTCCGGATCCAGATACGCCTCCCAGTTGTAGATGCGCAGGACCGGCAGGTCGACCGCGAGCAGCGGACGCGGCAGCCCGATGGCTGCCAGCGCCAGCAGCAACCACAGCAGCGCACTGCCGAACCGACGATGCAAGTGCATGCTCATTGCTTGCGCGTGAGTCTCGCCACGATCTGGTTGCGCAATGCCACGACGGCCGGCGGCGCAATGACGATGAGCTCCGAAGCCTCCAGCGCCGGACCCTTCGGGTAGATGATGGCGTCCTCGCGGACCGTGGCCGGCAACCGCGCCAGGGCCTTGCTGTTGGGTGTCGCTGCCTGGTTGAACAACGCCACCCGCGCTGCGATGCCGGGATCACTGAGGAACTGCAGGAAGGCGTACGCCAGGGATTTCTGCTTCGACGATGCCAGCACGGTGAAGTAATCGACCCAGATCAGGCCGCCCTCGGCGGGCAGGACGAAGCGAACGTTCGGCTCGAGTGCGCGCAGCTGTACTGCGTCGCTGTTGTAGCTCATCGCGGCCCAGGCCCTGCCGGTGATCAGTGCCGAGTCCTCGGTCACGCCCATCGTTTCGTAGCCGGCGACGCAGCGTCGCTGCGCCTTCAGCATTTGTTCCGCCCGCGCGTACGCGCTGCGCTCGACGGCATTGGCAGACTGGCCGGTGGCCTTGAGCGCGGTCGCGACCAGCTCGCGGGCGTCGCCGAAATCGAGGACCTTGCCGCACAGGCTGGCGGCGGGCTGGAACAGGGCCAGCCATGACTCGGGTGGCCTGGACAGCCGATCTGCCCGGTAGGCGATGCCGACGGTTCCCCACGCAAAGGGAAAAGCGTGGGTGGCAGCCCCTTCGACGATCCGTCGCCACCGGTTATCGAGCTCGCGCAGGCCCGGTACGCGGGATTCGCCGAGGGGCGCGATCCAGCCCCGGTCCCGATAGACCGCGACCTGGGCGGCGTCCACGACGGCCAGGTCGAATCCGGTCGCACCATTGGCCGCGAGTATGCGGTCGCGCTCAGAGTCTGACTCGAAGAGGGTCTCCTCGACCCTGACGCCGTGCCGACGGCCGAACTCGGCTATCACCTCGGGATCGAGGTACTCCTCCCAGTTGAGGATGCGCAGGACCGGCCGCTCGGCGGCCAGCAAGGATCGAGGCAGGCCGATGACCGCCAGCAGCAGCATCACCGCGAGGCCGAGGGTCCTGGCCCGATGACCGTGGCGAGCCCGCTGGCGGGAATTCATTTTCACGTGATCGCCTCGACTGAGCAGGGTTTGATCGTCAGGTTCGCGCCATCCCGCAGCAGCTCCTCGAGCTGCGCCGCTGGCAGGGGCTTGCTGAACAGGAAGCCCTGGATCTGGCTGCAGCCATGGTCGCGCAGGAATTCCAGTTGCTCGATGACTTCGACGCCTTCGGCCACGGTCGTGAGGTTCAACTCCCGCGCCATGGCGATGATGGCGGCACAGATGGCTGCATCGTCGCTGCTGACGTGCAGGTCCTTGACGAAGGATCTGTCGATCTTCAGGGTGTCGACCGGGAACTGCCTGAGATAACCAAGCGACGAGTAGCCGGTGCCGAAGTCGTCGATCGAGATCTTGAGCCCCGCTCGGCGCAGTCGCGTGAGCTCCGTGATGACCTCTTCGATGTTGCGCATCAGCAGGCTCTCGGTAATCTCGAGTTCCAGCCGCTGCGGCATGATCTCGTACTCCCGCACGGTGCGCAGCACGGACTCGACGAAGTCCTCGCGCGCGAATTGCCGCGTGGACACGTTGACCGAGACGCAGAGATGCCCGAGTCCCCGGCTCGCCCAGGAACGCAGCTGCATGCATGCCGCGCGGATGACCTGGTCACCGAGCGGCCCGATCATTCCGGTCTCCTCGGCGAGCGGGATGAAGATGCTGGGCGAAATCCAGCCGCGGGTGCGGTGGTACCAGCGCAGCAGACCTTCGACGCCGTCGATGGCGCCGGTCTGCGCATCGACCTTCGGCTGGTAGTGCAGCGTGAACTCGGACGTCGCGATTGCCGAGCGCAGGTCGCTTTCGAGATCCAGGCGCTCGAGCGACCGGCCGCTCGTCGTCTCCCGGTAGAAGTTGTGCCGGTTGCGGCCCTGATCCTTGGCCTCGTACATCGCCATGTCCGCCTTGACCAGGAGGTCCTCGATCTCCGTGCCATGGTCCGGAAACACCGAGATGCCGATGCTGGGAGTCACGACGAACTGGTGACCGTCCGAAGTGAACGGTTCGGCCAGCGCGTGCCGCACGCGTGTGGCCACCATGGCCGCCTGCTGCGGGTCGTCGAGGTCGGCGACCAGGATCACGAACTCATCACCGCCCAGTCGTGCGATGCGGACGTTCGCAGATTCACGGTCCGGAGTGCCGCGGGCAACGAAGTCCTGCGGCCGCACGCAGGTGTCGAGGCGCCGGGCAACCGACTGCAGCAGCGCGTCCCCCACCGCGTGGCCGAGTGTGTCGTTGATGCGCTTGAAGCGGTCGAGGTCGACGAACAGGATCGCCACGCGGCTGCCCGTGCGCTTGGCCGCACGGATCGCGCGCCGCAACTCGCGGACGAAGAGCTGGCGGTTGGGCAGGGCGGTCAGCGTGTCGTAGTAGGCGAGGTACTGGATGCGCGCGTCCGTCCGCCGGCGTTCCGTGATGTTGCGCACGATGAACAGGAAGGTCCCGTCCGGCTGCGGCTGCAGGCGCGTCTCGAAGGATTGCTGGGCGTCGCCGCTGCCGACGTCGAATTCGAAACTCTGGGCCGAAGCGGTCCCCGCCGCCGTCTGCATGCACTCGCGTGCCTTGCGTGCAGTGTCGGCCGGCAGTGTATTTTCCAGCGTCTGGACGGCCGCGTCGTTGCTCCTGCCGTGCGCGTCGCCGCTGAGATGCTCGAGCACGATTCCCCGCGCATCACTCACGAATGTCCAGTCCGGCAGGGCCTGCAGCAGAGCCCGGTTCTTCTGTTCGCTCTGGCGCAGGGCGTGCGCGTTGCGGTGGGCGCGGATCAGGTAGGCGATCCGATGCGGCAGCACGGCCCAGAGGATCGGCTTGTTGATGAAATCGGTTGCTCCCGCCTGGTAGGCGCGCTCGATCGACGCCGTGTCGTTCCGGCCCGTGACCATGACGATCGGCACTTGCCCGCCCCGGGGGCGCTTGCGGATCTGCTCGCAGAGGGCGAAGCCATCCGCTTCGGGCATCTCGACATCGAGCAGCACGATGTCGGGCAGGACCTGGTCGAACGCGGCGAGGACAGCGTGGCCTTCACCGACGACCGTCGCCTCGAAGCCGGCCGGGATCAGCGTTTCGGTCGCCAGTATGCCGATCATCGGGTCGTCGTCCGCGATCAGGACCCGAAGCCTGGGCAGCACTGCAGCTGACGATGTCATGCCGCGGGCCATGGCCATCGGTACCAAGAGTTTCGAAGCAGCTTGCTCATTTGTTTTTTGGAACGTCCTGACCGCACGGCAGCGCGTGGCGGCCGCATGTGCGCACACGCCTTCCGCTGATCCCACGTTTCGGTTTCGGCCGAAGCGGATGGATAGTGACGCGCGGCGGTCGGCAAAAGCACTCAAATCGAGCTGAATCCGCGACATCGCTCACAAAGCCCTGCCTGCGACGCGAACCGGCGACGAGACGGACGGCGTCGTGGTGGTCGCGATGGTCGCGATGGTCGCGATGGTCGCGTTGGTCGCGATGGTCGCGATGGTCGCGATGGTCGCGATGGTCGCGATTTGACACCCCGGTTATGTGCGGCGGTTCACGCTTTCGCCCCGGCCGACCGTCGCACCGAGCGACGCGCCGCCACGCGTCCTGCGGTGAA
>Ga0224500_10000293_pt1 | contig 35322 bp, 42 predicted proteins | sample SF_Oct11_sed_USG_FD_168126 | JGI IMG/M metagenome (GOLD analysis project Ga0224500, IMG submission 168126) | Sediment microbial communities from San Francisco Bay, California, United States - SF_Oct11_sed_USGS_4_1 | ecosystem: Environmental > Aquatic > Marine > Sediment | place: USA: California... | reverse complement strand
CTATCCCGACGTCATCCGCACCGTGCGCGGCGTGGGCTACGTCATCGATCCCGCGCCCCAGGCGCGGACCGGCTAGCGCCTTGGCGGCGCGCTCGATCCGCGCGCTGCTGCTCGGCGGCACCGTCGCGGCGCTGCTCGCCGTGCTCGGCGCAGTCGCCTGGCTGAGCTTCACCGGCAGCCAGGAGGAGGCCGAGGAGCTGTTCGACGCGCGCCTCGCGACCTCGGCGCGCGTGCTCGAGGCGCTGGTCGCGCACCAGGTGGAGCGGGCGACCATCGCGGCGCCGATCGTCATCGCGCTGCCCGGGCCGCTGGAGAGCGAGGACCACGACAAGCCGGGGCCGCTCGGCCACTACTACGAGACCAAGATCGCCTTCCAGGTGCGCGACGCCGACGGGCGGCTGCTGGCGCGCTCGGCCTCTGCGCCCGAGGCACCCTTCGCGCCGCTCGTCGCCGGCTTCGGCACGCGCCCTTTCGACGGCCGCGACTGGCGCGTGTTCTCGCTGCGCTCGGGCGAAGTCTGGATCCAGGTCGCGGAGCGCGACGACGTGCGCGGCGAGCTGTCCGAGAAGCTCGCGTTCGCCTCGGCCGTGCCGATCCTCGCCGGCATTCCGCTGCTGCTCGCGCTGCTCGCGCTGCTCATCCGCTACGGCCTGGCGCCGCTCTCCGCGCTCGCCAAGCAGATCGCCACGCGCCAGCCCGGCTCGGTGGCGCCGCTCACGCTCTCGCGCACCCCGGACGAGATCGCGCCCCTGCTCGAAGCGCTGAACGGGCTGCTGGCGCGCGTGCGCGACGCGCTCGAGCGCGAGCGTCGCTTCACCGCCGACGCCGCCCACGAGCTGCGCACGCCGCTCGCCGCGCTGAAGATCCACGCGCAGAACGCCGCGCGCGCGCCTTCCGCCACCGAGCGGCAGGCTTCGCTCGAGCGCATGCTGCAGGGGCTCGACCGCACGGTGCACCTCGCGGAGCAGATGCTGGCGTACAGCCGCGCCGCGGCGCCGGGCGAGGCGGCGCGCGCGCAGAAGGTGGCGCTCGGTCCGCTGGTGGCGGAAGCGGTGGAGGCGCTGCAGCCGCGCGCCGCGGAGCGCAAGGTGGCGATCCGCAGGAGCGGCGCGGACGCCGCGGTGCGCGGCGAGCGGCACAAGCTCGCCAGCCTGGTGACCAACCTGCTCGACAATGCGGTGCGCTACGGCCCGGCGGGCGGGCGCGTGACCATCGAGCTGCAGCGCACGAGCGACGCCGTGGTCCTCGCGGTGGAGGACGAAGGTCCGGGCGTGCCGCCGGAGCTGCGCGAGCGCGTGTTCGAGAGCTACTACCGCATCCCGGGGTCGGCCGGCGCGGGCAGCGGGCTGGGGCTGGCCATCGTGCGGGAAATCGCCGCCGCGCACGGCGCGCGCGTCGCCATCGAGGACGGCGCGCAGGGCAAGGGCCTGCGCGTCGTGGTGCGCTTTCCCGCCGGGCTCAGCGACCGAGCGTGAGCAGCTCGAACGCCACGCCGTAGGACGTGACCTTCGCGTAGTACTGCGCCAGGTCGCTCAGGTAGCCGGTGCGCGCCCACAGAACGAGCGGCACGCCGGTCACGTTCTTCACCGCGGGAATGCCGAGCTCGAGGCGCGCGGTGTTGTACTTGAACGTGTCGCGCGTGCCCGTGTCGAGGATCAGCGTGGCGCGGTCGACGAGCGGGTTGCCGCGTCCGGTGTCCAGCGCCAGCACCGCGCGCCAGCCGCTCACCTGGCGGATCGAGGTGACCTCGCGCGGCGCCTCCCAGGCGTAGGTTTCCTCCATGTCGCCCTGCAGCCAGCAGCCGCAGTACCACTTGCGGCTGACGTAGATGCGCAGCTCCTCCGGCTGCCAGCGCAGGGTGTGCTTCCACGTCACCCCGAGGTAGTCCCAGCCGCGGCTGATGTAGTCCTTGGCGTACTCGACGTTGCCCAGCGCCTGCGCCAGGCTGTCGAAGCTCTGCTGCGTGTCGACGCTCTGGCCGTTCGACTCGTGCGCATACTCGAAGTCCAGGTACCGGTCGGGGCTCTCGCCCGTTTCGGGAAACTCGCTCAGCCCGTAGCGCAGGAAGACCTTCGGGTTGAAGCGCTTGGCGATCACCGGCGAGGAATCGCGCGTCTCCACGTACTGCCCGAAGCGCGCCGTGAAGGCGAGGTACGGCAGCAGGCCGTAGCGCTTGCCCTCGTCGAGCGTCGTCGCCAGGATCGGGTACTGCAGCGAGAGCGTGAAGTCGAGGAAGCCGACGTCGTCGCTGTCCCAGGTGTAGCCGGCGAAGATCGGCTCGTGGTTCTTGAGCCGGATCCTGGGAGGCTCCTGCTGCGTCGCTGGAACAGCGACGGGCGCCGGCGCGGCGGCCGGCGGCTCCTGCGCGGGCGCCGGGCCCGGAAGCAGCATCGCCAACGCCAGGATGACGCATGCGCGCATGAGGGCCCTCCGCCGCGAGCATGCTACCGCAACGCAGCGGAATTCCGGACGCCGGCGGGAAGACGCGCGGCTAGCGCGCCTTGAGCAGCCGCGAGGCCTTCGCTACGTCCTTCCGCTTCACCCAGAACATCGCGCCGTAGCGGCGCTTGCCCGCGGTCACCGCCTGCAGCGACACGAGGTTGATCTTCGCCTTGGCCAGGCTGCCGAGAATGCGGGTGAGCGCGCCGACCTTGTCGTCGCCCTGCGCGAGGAACACGGTCTTTCTCGGCGAGAGCTTCCACTTCGCCTTCCTCGCCGCCTTGGCGAACTTCGCCTGGTCCTGCGGGATGAAGTCCACCTGCGCCCCGCCGCCGGCGGGAAAGCCGGTGAACGCCAGCAGGTTCACCTTCGCCGCCTTCAGCGCGGCGAGCAGCTGCGCGCCGGCGCCGGGACGCTGCGACACCTTCATGGAGTAGTAGGACGCCTTGCGGATGGCCATTGTTGCCTCCTTGGTTGCGGAATGCAGCCCGTATAATTCTGCGCTCCTCATGGGCCATCGGCTATCCAGGATCACGACGCGCACCGGCGATGCCGGCGACACCGGGCTCGGCGACGGCTCGCGCGTGCCCAAGGACAGCGCGCGCATCCAGGCGCTGGGCGATCTCGACGAGCTCAATTCGGCCCTCGGCCTGCTCCTGGCGGAGAAGATTCCCGCGGCGCTGAAGCGGGCATTGCTGCAGGTGCAGCATGACCTGTTCGACCTCGGCGGCGAACTGAGCATCCCCGGCCACGCGATGGTCACCGCGACGCATGTCGCGCGGCTGGAGGCGCTTACGCAGGCCTACAACGCTAAGCTCAGGCCCCTGAAGGAATTCATCCTGCCCGGCGGTACGCGCGCGGCCGCCGCGACACACCTCGCGCGCGCGGTCTGCCGGCGCGCCGAGCGCAGCCTGGTCGCCCTGGGTCGGGCCGAAGGCGTCAGTGCGAGCGCGCGCCAGTACCTGAACCGGCTGTCCGATCTGCTGTTCGTGCTCGGGCGGACGCTCAACCGCATCGCGCGTCGCGGCGACGTGCTGTGGAAGCACGAGCACAGGTCAAGATGAAGCCCCCGCGTGCCCCGCAAGTGAAGGCCTTGGTATTCGACGTGTTCGGCACGGTCGTCGACTGGCGCGGCTCGATCATCCGCGAGGGCCGGCTGCTCGGGCGGCGCAGAAAGCTGAAGGTGGACTGGGCGGCGTTCGCCGACGCCTGGCGCGCCGGCTACCGGCCGGCGATGGCGCGCGTCCGCTCGGGCGAGCTGCCGTGGACGAAGATCGACGACCTGCACCGCATGATCCTCGACGGACTGCTGCCACGCTTCGGCGTCCGCGGCCTCACCGAGGACGAAATCGACCATCTCAATCGCGCCTGGCACCGCCTGCGGCCCTGGCCGGACGCGCGTGCGGGCCTGGCGAAGCTCAAGCGCCGGCACGTCATCGCCACGCTGTCCAATGGCAACGTCGCCCTGCTCGTCAACATGGCCAAGCACGCCGGGCTGCCGTGGGACTGCATCCTCTCGGCCGAGGTGGTGCGCCACTACAAGCCGGATCCCGAGACCTACCTGGGCGCGGCGGGCCTGCTCGGCGTCAGGCCGGCCGAGCTGATGATGGTGGCCGCGCACAAGGACGACCTGCACGCCGCGCGCGCCTGCGGCCTGAGGACCGCCTACGTGACGCGGCCGCGCGAGTACGGTCCGGAGGGCAAGGTGGACATCACGCGCGAGCCGGCCTTCGACGTGCATGCGCGCGACTTCCTCGACCTCGCGCGCCAGCTCGTGCGGTAGATCTCACACCCCCTGGGAGGAGCGATGGCAGACATCAAGATCGGCAACGTCGAGGCACTGGGCAAGCCGCTGGGCCAGTATTCGCACATGACGCGGGTGAAGAACGCGTCGGAGACGCTCTACATCGCCGGCATGCTCGCGCCGGGCGACGACTTCGACGCGCAGTGCACGGGGGTGTTCCGCCAGATCGAGGCGGCGCTCAAGTCCGCGGGCGCGGGCTGGGGCAACGTGGCGCAGTTCACCACGTATCTCGTGCACTCGCAGGACATCCCCCGGTTCATGGCGTGGCGGCTGCGCGAGTTCCCGAAGATGTTCCCCGACGGCAAGTACCCGCCGAACACGCTGCTCGTCATCGACCGCCTGGTCGGCGAGCAGTACCTGCTGGAAGTGCAGACCGTCGCGGCGCTCTAATCGGGCTTCGCGCCGGACGCCTTGACCAGGCGGGCGTACAGCTTTGCCTCCGCCGCGACGAATGCGCTGAACTGCGCCGGGCTGCGCACCGCGGAGCCCTCCATGCCCATGGCGCGCAGCCGCGTCTTCACGTCGGGCTCGTCCATCGCCTTGAGCACCTCGGCATTGAGGCGCGCCGTAATATCCGCAGGCAGCGGTGCCGGCGCCATGACGCCCCACCAGGTCGTCATGTCGAAGCCCTTCAGCCCGGATTCGTCCAGCGTCGGCAGGTCGGGTAGCGCGGGAGCACGCTTCAGCGTGGTAACGGCGAGCGCGCGCACCTGCCCTGCCTTCACGCGGGGCAGCGCGCTCGCCAAGTTGTCAAACATGAGCTGCACGCGCCCCGCCAGCAGGTCGGCGACCGCCGGGGCGGCGCCCTTGTAGGGGATATGCACCATGTAGGTGCCCGTCATCTGCTTGAACAGCTCACCGGCCAGGTGCCCGGTCGAGCCGGTGGAGCCCGAAGCGAAATCAAGCTTGCCCGGGCGCGTTTTCGCCAGTGCCACCAGCTCGGCGACGCTCTTCGCCGGAACGTCGTTGTGCACGACCAGCACGTTCGGCACCTGCACGACCAGCGCAAGATGGGTGAAATCGCGGAGCGGATCGTAGGGCACGCTCGCCATCAGCGACGGATTGATGGCGTGCGTGGCGATCGCGCCCATGCCGATGGTGTAGCCATCCGGCGCGCTCTTCGCCACGACGTCCGCGCCGAGATTGCCACCCGCGCCCGGCTTGTTCTCCACCACGACGGGCTGCCCGAGCGCCGCCTGCAGCTTGGGCGCAAGCAAGCGCGCCGAGACGTCTACCGGCCCGCCGGGCGGATAGGGCACCACGAAGCGCAGCGGCTTCGCCGGCCACGCCTGTGCCTGCAGGGAAGACGCCGTGGCGATCAGCGCCGCAGCGGCCAGCAAGCGGATCATGGGCTTACTCCTCGACAAATACTTCCTCGCGCTTCTTGCGGATGTTAGGCAGCGCGATGACGGCGAGCAGCGCGAGCGCGGCGAGCAGGAAGGAGAACGAGATCGGCTTGTCCACAGGGTTGAAGAACACCGTCGCGTCGCCGCGCGACAGCAGCATGGCGCGGCGGAGGTTCTCCTCCATCAGTGGCCCGAGGATGAAACCGAGGATCAGCGGCGCGGGCTCGCATTCGAGCTTGACGCAGACGTAGCCGAAGACGCCGAACACCGTCATCATCAGGCAGTCCCAGGGGTTGTTCGACAGGCTGAACACGCCCACGTTCATGAAGATGAGGATCGAGGGAAACAGGAACCGGTAGGGCACCTGCAGCAACTTGATCCAGATGCCGATCAGCGGCAGGTTGAGGATCACCAGCATCGCGTTGCCGAGCCACATGGAGGCGATCAGCCCCCAGAACAGCTGCGGCTTGTCGGTCATCACCTGCGGCCCCGGCGCGATGCCCTGGATCATCAGCGCGCCGATCATCAGCGCCATGACCGCGTTGCCCGGGATGCCGAGCGTCAGCATGGGAATGAAGGAAGTCTGCGCGCCCGCGTTGTTCGCCGACTCCGGCCCGGCGACGCCCTCGATCGCGCCCTTGCCGAACTGCTCGGGGTGCTTGGAGACCTTCTTCTCCACCGTGTAGGCGGCGAAGGACGACAGCAGCGCGCCGCCGCCCGGCAGGATACCGAGGAAGGAGCCGAGCGCCGTGCCGCGCAGGATCGGCGCCCAGGAGCGCTTGAGGTCCTCTTTCGAGGGGAACAGGTGCTTCACCTTGCCCAGGAACACTTCGCGCTCGCCCTTCTGCTCGAGGTTGGCGACGATCTCGGTGACGCCGAACATGCCCATGGCGACGATGACGAAGCCGATGCCATCGGCCAGGTCCGGGACCTCGAACGTGAAGCGCAGCACGCCGGAATTGACGTCGGTACCGATCAGGCCGAGCAGCAGGCCGAGCACCACCATGGCGATCGCCTTGAGCAGCGAGCCGTGCGCCAGCACGGTGGCTGCCACCAGCCCCAGCACCATGAGCGAGAAGTACTCGGCCGGGCCGAACTTGAGCGCCACCTCGGCGAGCGGCGGCGCGGCGGTGGCGATCACCAGCGTGGCCACGCAGCCGGCGAAGAACGAGCCGATGGCGGCGATGGCGAGCGCCGGCCCGGCGCGCCCCTGGCGCGCCATCTGGTGGCCATCGAGCACCGTGACCACCGAGGCGGCCTCGCCCGGCAGGTTGACGAGGATCGCCGTGGTCGAGCCGCCGTACTGAGACCCGTAGTAGATGCCGGACAGCATGATCAGCGCGGCGATCGGGTCGAGGTTGAAGGTGATCGGCAGCAGCATGGCGATCGTCGGCACCGGGCCGATGCCCGGCAGCACGCCGATCAGCGTGCCGAGCAGCACGCCGACCAGGCAGTAGAAGAAGTTCTGCCAGGAAAACGCGACCTGCACGCCGAGCCAGAGATTGTCGAAGACTTCCATCGGCCCGCTAGCGGATCGGGCAGTTGTCGATGAACTGCGGGCACATCGGGAAGGGCAGCGTCAGTCCGCGCACGAATACGAGCCACGAGAAGATCACCAGCACTAGCGCGACGACCGCCACTTCCTTCCACTTGAACTCGTGTCCGGCGAGCGCGCCGATGAACACCGCGGCGATCGTGGCCACCGCGAGGCCGCCGGGCTTCATCAGGTAGCCGTAGGCGACCACGGACAGCGACACCAGCAGCAGCGGCCTGAAGTGGAACGCCGCGATCTTGGGCCCGTCGAGCGCGAGCGCTTTCGCCATGACCAGCAGCCCGAGGAACACGAGCAGGCCGCCGAGCAGAGCCGGGAAGTAGCCGGGCCCCATGCGCAGCGCGGAGCCCATCGCGTAGTGCGTGAACGACCAGGCCACGAAGAACGCGCCGAACGCGATGAACATCACGCCGGCCCAGAAATCCCTGGGACTCCTGATCCTCACTGCCGGATTCCTCCTCCCCGTGGTGGCGCGGTCAAGTGTAGCATGCGCGTCATGCGCACTCTCCGCGCGCTCCTCGTCGCCGGCGCCGCGCTGGCGGCGGCGTGCGGCGACGCGGCGAAGCTCGCGCCGCTCGCGCCCGACGCGGTGGTGCTCGCTTTCGGCGACAGCATTACTTACGGCACCGGCGCAGGCGAAACCGAGAGCTATCCGGCGCAACTCGAAGCGCTGATCGGCCGCACGGTCGTGCGCGCGGGCGTGCCCGGCGAGGTGAGCGTGCAGGCGCTCGCGCGCCTGCCGGCCGCGCTCGAGGAGCACCGGCCGCAGCTGCTCGTGCTGTGCATCGGCGGCAACGACTTCCTGCGCAACCTCGGCAAGGGGCAGGTCGAGACGAACGTGCGCCGCATGATCGCGCTCGCCCGAGAGCGCGGCGCGGGCGTGGTGCTCATCGGTACGCCGGAAAAGGGGCTGCTGATCTCGCCGCCCGGATTCTATGCGGATCTCGCCAGCGAGTTCCGCATTCCCTACGAAGGCAAGGTCATCGGCGAGATCCTGCGCAACTCGGAGCTGAAGTCAGATCCGATCCACCCCAACGCGCGCGGCTACCGCCTGATCGCCGAGCGCGTTGCCGCGCTGCTGAAGAAGTCCGGCGCGCTGTAGCCGGCGCACGTCCTCCGGCCGGTCGACGTCCCATACCTCGGGCAGCTCGCGCCAGCGCCAGCCGAGCGCCGCGAGCCGCTTACGCGTCTGCGCCATGACGCGCGGCCCGCCCCATTCGATTCCCGCGAACAGCCGCGGCGACACGCGGCGCAGCGCGATCAGGGCGTAGCCTCCGTCCTCGGCGGGCGCGAACACCGCGTCCGCGCCACCCGCGAGCCAGCGCTCGGCGCGGCGCAGATGCGCCGCGCGCAGCATCGGGCAATCCGAGCCGATCAGGATGACACGCCTGGCGCGACGCAGGCTGCGCTGGAAGGCATGCGTCATGCGCGCGCCGAGATCGGCGCCGCGCTGGCGCCGCGTCCCCCACAGCTCCACGGGCCCGAGCGCCGCCGCGCGCGCCGTGGCGAGCGTGCGCGCGACCAGGCGCGCGTGCAGGCGCGCCGCGCCCTCGGCGCCGAGCAGCGGGATGAGCCGCGTCTTCACGCGCCCCGCGCGCGGCTCGCGCGCGAACACGATGATCCTAGTGCGAGTATCGGCGCGCCAGCTCATCGGGATCGGCGCCGCGCCAGTAGTCGTAGCGCAGCCGCCACATCAGCAGCACGGTGCGCGCGACGCCATGCCGCTCCCAGCGGCGCGCGGAGGTGACGACGCGCGCGGCGAGGCAGGCGGGCGGCGAGACCTGCTTCATCGAGCGGCTGAAGGCGACGTCCTCCATCAGCGCGATCGGCGGGAATCCGGGAAAGGCGTCGCGCCGCACGAAGATCGCCTGGTCGCCCGTGGCGATGCCGCTGAGGCGCGAGCGCCGGTTGATGAAGTAGGCGATCACCGCCAGGCGCGGGTCGTCGGAGTCGATCGCGACGTCGAAGCGGCCCCAGGCGTGCGCGGTAAGCGCCTCCAGCACCAGCCGGTCCGCGTCGGGCGGCAGGCGCGTGTCGGCGTGCAGGAAGAGCAGCGCATCGCCCGCGGCGGCGGCGGCCCCCGCGTTCATCTGGGCGGCGCGGCCGCGCGGCGCGCCGAGCACCCGGTCGGCGAGCGGCGCCGCGAGCTGCGGCGTGCCGTCCGCGCTGCCGCCGTCGGCGACGATCACCTCGTGGCCGCGCGCACGCAGCGGCGCGAGCGCGCCGAGGCACGCGGCGATGCCCGCCGCCTCGTTCAGCGCGGGGACGACGACCGATAGGCGTTGAGCGTCCAATCGTAGTCCAGAAACCCGATCGGCACGTCGCCGCCCGGATAGTCGAGCGCCCTGGCGTAACGCGCGAAGTACTTCACGCGCGGCTCGAAGTCCTCCTTGAACCAGTCGAAGATTTTCGACACCTCGAGCCGCCCGTCGCGAAAGCGGTTGCGCGAGCGGTCGGAGAGGAAGCGCACCGCCTGCTGGTCGAGCTGCGCCTCCAGGCGCGGCGCGACGTACGCCTCCTCGCGCAGCATCGGGCAGCCGATCGAGGCGCAGTTCACCGCATAGTGCACGCGCGGGTCGTCGTAGGCGCCGCGCCTGCGCAGCGTCTCGTGCTCGATGCCGTCGAGCGTCATCGGGCGGCCGAGCAGCCGGAAGAAATCGTCCTTGAAGGGATTGCCGAAGATCTTGCCGAAGTCCCAGATGGAGCGGATATCGGGCCAGCGCGTGAGGATCTTCTCCACGGTGAACGCGTTGTAGGCGTTGATGAGAAAGGCCTTGCGCTCGTCTTTCGGCCAGCCCTCGAACTCGGCCGCGGGCACTCCTGACAGGCTGTCGAGGTAGGCCCTGAGCGCCGCGCGGTCGGCCGCGAAGCCGTCGTAGCGCACCTGCGAGGCATGTTCCCCTTGGAGCACCACGACATGCTTCTTCAGCAGCGCATCCCAGGCGGGGTGCCCATGGTCGAACGCCCAGGCCGGCAGCGCGGCGAAGGCGAGGACGAGAACGATCAGCCGCGCATCCATGCGTGGAACCTCTCGACGTAGCCGAGGAGCTTGCGCGGCGCGTGCGCCTTCTTCCACACCCCGGCCGCGTACTTGTTGGCCTCGGCGAGCGTCGGGTAGATATGGATCGTGCCCAGGATCTTGTTCAAGCCGATGCCGTGGCGCATGGCGGCGACGAACTCCGCGATCAGGTCGCTCGCGTGCTCGCCGGCGACGGTCGCGCCCAGAATGCGGTCCTTGCCCGGTACGGTCAGCACCTTCACCATGCCGTGCGCCTCCTCGTCGGCAATCGCCCGATCCAGGTCATCGATCCCGTAGACCGTGACTTCGTAGGGGATGTTCCGCTCCCTAGCCTCGGTCTCGTTCAGGCCGACGCGCGCCACCTCCGGGTCGGTGAAGGTGGCCCAGGGGATCACCGAGTAGTCGGCGCGGAACTTCTTCAGCGCGCCGAACAGCGCGTTCACCGAGGCGTACCACGCCTGGTGCGAAGCCGTGTGCGTGAACTGGTACGGCCCGGCGACGTCGCCGCAGGCGTAGATGTTGGGATACCTGGTCTGCAGGAACTCGTTGGTCTCGACCGTGCGCGCCCTGGTAACCGGGATGCCGAGCTCCTCCAGCCCGTAGCCCGAGGTGTTCGCCACCCGCCCCACGGCGACCAGCAGGGCGTCGAACTCGATGGCGAGGTCCCTGCCCTCGTGCTCGCACAGCAGCACCTTGCGGCCGTCGACCACGCAGAACTCCTTCGCCTTGTGCCCGGTGCGCACGTCCACGCCCTCGGCGCGGAAGCGCTTCTCGACCATCTGCGCGACCTCGGGATCCTCGCGCACGAGGAGCCGCGGCAGCATCTCCACCTGCGTGACCCGCGAGCCCAGGCGCGCGAAGGTCTGCGCCAGCTCGCAGCCGATCGGGCCGCCGCCCAGCACCACCAGGCGCGCGGGCAGCTCGCGCAGCCCCCAGAGGGTGTCCGAGGTGAGATAGCCCGTCTGCTCGATGCCCGGGATCGGCGGCACGAGCGGCCGGCCGCCCGCGGCGATGACGATGGCGCGCGTGCTGAGCGACTGCTTCGAGCCATCGGGCTTCTGAATTTCCACGATCCACGGCGAGGCGATCCTTGCCTCGCCGTGGACACACTCGACGCCGAGCCCGCGGTAGCGTTCGACGGAGTCGTGGGGCTCGATCGTCTTGATGACGCGTTGCACTCTCTCCATCACCTCGGCGAAATCGAACTCCGCGCTCGCGCCCTTCAGGCCGAACTCCCTGGCGCGCCGGATCGTCGCCAGCACGCGCGCGGTCTTGATCAGCGCCTTCGAGGGCACGCAGCCGGTATTGAGGCAGTCGCCGCCCATGCGGTGCTTCTCGACCAGCGTCACCCTGGCTTTCACTGCCGCGGCGATATAGGCCGCCACCAGGCCGGCCGACCCCGCACCGATGACGACCAGGTTGCGGTCGAACTTCTCCGGCCGCGGCCAGCCACGGTACACGCGGCGGCGCTTGAGCAGCTCGATTCCCTTCTTGGCGACCAGCGGAAACAGGCCCAGCAGCAGGAACGCGCCGATCACGCCGAGCGAGAGGATGCCGCGCGGCGATTCGATGGCCGCCAGCTGCGTGCCGGCGTTCACATACACGAGCGTGCCGGCGAGCATGCCGAGCTGGCTCACCCAGTAGAAGGTGCCGGCGCGCATCGGCGTCATGGCCATCACCACGTTGATGGCGACGAACGGGATCGCCGGGATGAGGCGCAGCGTGAACAGGTAGAAGCCGCCCTCTTTCGCCACGCCCTCGTTGATCGTGCGCAGGTAGGCGCCGAAGCGCGCCTGCACCGCGTCGCGCAGCAGGAAGCGGCTGACCAGGAAGGCGAGCGTCGCGCCCAGGGTCGAGGCGAACGACACGATCACAGTGCCCCACAGCAGGCCGAAGATCGCACCGCCCGCGAGCGTCAGCGGCACCGCGCCCGGCACCGACAGGCCGGCGACGACCACGTACAGCAGGAAGTAGCCGCCGACCGTCTGCATCGGGTAGCGCTCGTACAGCGACTGCGCCGCCGACACCTGCGCCTTGAGCGTCTCGAAGTTCAGCGTGCGCTGCCCGTCGAGCACGAAGTACGCGCCGACCAGTGCGGCGACGGCCAGCAGGACGGCGAGGCGGGAACGGTTCACGCGGGCTTGGTCGCGCCGGTTGCCGCGCGGCTTACGGGTGTCCGGCGGCGGGGTGGCCCTGCTCTTCCAGAACCTGCATCAGGCGGTCGCTGGTCACGCGCAGGCGCTGCGAGAGCATCAGCACCAGCTCCATGAGGAGCTTCGCGCCCAGCATCGGCCGCTCGACGATGGTGCGCGCCAGGTTCTCGCGGCTGAGCACCGCCACCAGCGCCGGGCCGCCGGCCGCGGTGCAGGTGGCAAAGCGCGCGGCGCCGTCGATCATCGACATCTCGCCGAGGATGCGCCCCGGCTCGACTGTGGCGATCGGCTGCGGGGTGTTCCAGCGGTCACGCTTGCTCACCTCGACGCGGCCCTCGATCACCATCACCATGAAGTCGCCGCCGTCGCCCTCGCGGATGACCTCCACGCCTTCCGGCGCGCGGAACACCTCCATGAACTGCGCCAGCTCGCGCACTTCCTCGGAGGTGAAGTTCTCCAGCAGCATGCATTGCGGGATGAGCGCGTGCAGCTGCGTCGCGAAGCGCGCAGCGTCGCCGAGGTGCTCGAGGTGCGCGAGTTGCGGCGGGCGCGCGGACATGGACTGGCCATTCTAGCCGATCAGCCGCACCGCGGGTCCGTCGCCGGACACAGTATGAGTGCCATGGCCCCGCGTGCCCGGGCAGGCGGGGCTATGCGCCGCGCCTGGCGCGCTTCCTGCGCTCCTTCACCGCGCCCGCGAGCACCTCGAGCAGGTCGAGCGAATCCTTCCAGCCGAGGCACGCGTCGGTCACGCTCTGGCCGTACTGCAGCGGCTTGCCCGGCGTCAGCTCCTGGCGCCCCTCCACCAGGTGCGACTCGACCATGGTGCCGACGATGCGCCGCTCGCCGCCCGCCACCTGCGCGGCGATATCGCTCGCCACCTCCAGCTGGCGCTTGTACTGCTTGGCGGCGTTGGCGTGCGAGCAGTCGATCATCAGCCGCTCGGGCAGCTTCGCCTTGGCGAGCTCGGCGCAGGCGCCCGCCACGCTCGCCGCATCGAAGTTCGGCGCTTTGCCGCCGCGCAGGATGACGTGGCAGTCGTCGTTGCCGCGCGTCTGCACGATGGCCACCTGCCCGGTCTTGTGCACCGAGAGGAAGTGGTGCTTCTGCCCCGCGGCGAGGATGGCGTCGACGGCGATCTTCACGTTGCCGTCGGTGCCGTTCTTGAAGCCGACCGGGGCCGACAGGCCCGAGGCCAGCTCGCGGTGCACCTGCGACTCGGTGGTGCGCGCGCCGATCGCCCCCCAGGACACCAGGTCGCCCATGTACTGCGGCGAGATGACGTCGAGGAATTCGCAGCCGGCCGGCACGCCCAGCTGGTTGATGCGCACCAGCAGGTCGCGCGCGATGCGCAGGCCTTCGTTGATGCGGAAGCTGCCGTTCAGGTACGGATCGTTGATCAGGCCCTTCCAGCCGACGGTGGTGCGCGGCTTCTCGAAGTACACGCGCATCAGGATCTCCAGCTCGTGCTCGTGCAGCCGCCGCTCGGCCGCCAGGCGCCCGGCGTACTCGAGCGCCGCCTGCGGGTCGTGGATCGAGCAGGGCCCCATGACCACCAGCAGGCGGTCGGACTTGCCATGCAGGATGTCCCGCACCTTGCGCCGCGTCTCGGTGATCAGCGCCTCCACGGGCGTGCCCTGGATGGGGAAAAAGCGGATCAGGTGCTCGGGCGGCGGCAGCGGGACGATCTGTTCGATGCGCTCGTCGTCGGTGAGCGAGGTCTTGTCGACGGGCACGGGGCCGAGGAAGGATTCGGTTGGGGCGGTCATGGTCATGGCCTCAGTTCAAAAAAAAACCGCCAGGCATTTCTGCTCTGGCGGTTCGTCGGTTGCGCTGGGTCGCGGCTAGCCGTTTTCCTCCGCCAGAGGGCGCGGAAACTGGAAAAAGAAGCCGTAAAACGAGCGGTTCATGGCCGGGGATTGAAGCATGGGCGAGGAAAATTGTCCACTTCTGGCACTCCATGTGACGGGCTGCCAGCCGCCTGGCGCAGGAATTGCTACGCTATCAGTGAAGAACAGGAGGCTCACATGACGACAAGTGTGGCCAGACCGCTCGCGGGCTCGTGCATTCCGATCGCGGGCTTCAAGGACGTCTACGACGTCCCCACCGTGGAAAGGGCGCTGCAGGAGCTGCCCGCCACGGCCAACGAGGCGCTGCGCGCGCTCTACGACAAGATGCTGCGCATGGGCGGGCAGCGCTTCACCGTCAAGCCTTCGGCCATGCCCCAGATGGACGAACTTTTCGAGGAACTGCCCAATTTCGGCACTGTGCTCGAGGACATCCGCAAGCAGCTCGCCCTGTGCCTGGATTCGCAGGACCCGGTCGAGTTGCCGCCGATGCTGCTGCTCGGCGCGCCCGGCATCGGCAAGACGCACTTCGCGCGGCGCATCGCGCAGCTGCTCGGCACCGGGTTCGGCTTCGTGCCGATGAGCTCGCTCACCGCGGGCTGGATCCTGGGCGGCGCCTCTTCGCAGTGGAAGAACGCCAAGCCCGGCAAGGTATTCGAGACGTTCCTGAACGGCGAGTACGCGAACCCGGTGATGGTGGTGGACGAGATGGACAAGGCGAGCGCCGAAGGCCAGTACGACCCGCTCGGCGCCCTGTACGGCCTGCTCGAGACCGACACCGCAACGCGCTTCGTCGACGAGTTCGCCGAGGTGCCGATCGACGCCTCGGGCGCAGTCTGGTTCGCCACCGCCAACGACGCGGCGCGCATCCCGGAGCCGATCCTCAACCGCATGCACGTCTACGAGATCGAGGCGCCCGACGCGGAAGGCGCTCGGCGCATCGCGCTCAACATCTACCGCGAGATCCGCGGCGCGCACGACTGGGGCCGGCGCTTCCCCGAGGCGCCCGGCGAGGCGGCGCTGGAAAAGCTCGCTGCGCTGTCGCCGCGCGAGATGCGCCGGGCAGCGCTCGCCGCGTTCGGCAACGCCAAGGTCGCCGGCCGCAGCGAGCTCGCCCCGGAGGACGTGCCGGACGCGCGCGGCGCCCGGCGCCGCATCGGCTTCTAGTAGGCGAAGGCCCGCGTCCAGGCGTGCCCGGTGGCGCGATAGAACGCCACCGTCGCACGGTAGGCGGGCTTGCGGCGCGCGCCCTGCGCCATCCTGCGGAACGCCGCGCTGACGCGCGAGCGGAGCTGCCGGGTGTTCGAGATCGTCTGCATGTCGTCTTCTCCTGTAAGTTGGGGCGCGGTCACATGGCCTGCGCCGGTGACGACATGCTAGGCAGCCGCGGTATCCCGCCCATGTCGGGCTGCTGCCGGAATGTAGCGCTTTTGTATCAGGTATAGGCCAGCAGCCGCCCGCAGGCGATCACCGCGACCCACAGCGCGAGCGACAGCGCCGCGGCGAGGCGCGCTGCGAACGGCGGCGCGCGATTCACGTCCCAGTCCGAGGCGCCGCGGAAGGCTCCGGCGTGGAACACCGCCGCGTTCGCGCCCGCGGCGAGGATCAGGCAGATCTTCAGCACGAACACCGGGCTGGTAATGAAGTCGCCGGCATGCGCGACGAACATGGCGAGGCCGCTCGGGACGATGAGCACGAAGCTCGCCGCGGTCCAGGGCAGGACGTGGGAGGCGAGGCGCCGCACCGGCACCGAGCTCGACAAGCCCAGCAGCCGCAGGTCGAGCATGGCGATGGAGCCGAACAGCAGCGCGATGCCCGTAAGATGCACGATCTCGACGATCGGATACAGCCACAGCGACTGGCGCATCGCCATGCCGAGGGCGCTCATTTCGATGGCGCCCATGGGGGCCACGGCCTACCTCAGTTCGATGGTCTTGCCGCCGACCGTGATGCGCTCTGCGCGCATCTCCTCGGGCTTGCCGCGGTTCGGGTAGCCCTCGATCGTCGCCGCGGCGCCGGGCTTGAGCATTTCCTTGGTGAGGCCGCGGTTCTGCATGCGCGAGGGCGGCGCGAGGACGCACAGCCAGGTCTTGCCCGGGGTCTCCAGCCGCACGTGGCCGTGCGGGTGCTCGTAGCCGTACTCGACGATCCTGCCGGTGAGCTTGAGGGCCTGGGACGAGTCGTACTCGCTCCAGCCGTGGTGCGCGAGCGACAGCGCCGGAAGCGCGAGGATTCCCGCCAGGATCAGACGTCGTTTCATGCCTGCCTCCGTTTGAGCCAGTCCGCGACCGCGAGGCCGGTGCCGAAATCCCAGGGCCGCAGTCTTTCCGGCGCGACGCGCCGGACGTCCGCCAGCTCCTCGTTCAGGTGCACCGTGCCTGTGGCCGGGACATGATAGGCGATGATGAGCTCGTTCCTGCGGGCGAAGGGATAGAGGCCGACGAAATGGGCAGCGGTCGCATCGAGGTCGAGCTCCTCTTTCACCTCGCGCTTCACGCCCTCCTCCGGCGCTTCGTCCTTCTCCAGGAATCCGGTCACCAGCCCGAACATCTTCTCCGGCCAGTCCTTGTTGCGCGCCAGGATCACGGCACCTTCGTGCTCGACGATTGCCGCGACGACGGGAACCGGGTTGTCCCAGTGGATGAAGCCGCAGGCGCAGGCGGCACGTCCGTCCTCGGCGCGCGCCGAGAGCGGCTGCGCACAGGCGGGGCAGTACCTATACGCGCTGCTCAACCCAGGCCTTGACCGAAGCGAGCGCGCCGGGCAGCCTGGCGGCGTCGGTGCCGCCCGCCTGCGCCATGTCGGGCCGCCCGCCGCCCTTGCCGCCCACCTGTTGGGCGACGAAGTTGACCAGATCCCCGGCCTTCACCTTGCCGACGAGGTCGGGCGTCACCCCGGCGATCAGCGACACCTTGCCGTCGGCCACCGCGCCCAGCACGATGGCGGCGCTCTTCAGCTGGTCCTTGAGCCGGTCCACCGCCTCGCGCAGCGTCCTGGCGTCGGCGCCGTCGAGCGTCGCCGCCACCACCTTGGCGCCCTTCACGTCGACCGCCTGGCCGGCGAGGTCCGTGCCCTGGCCGGAGGCAAGGCGCGACTTGAGCTTCGCCATCTCGCGCTCCAGCGACTTCACGTTGTCCAGCACCTGGGCGATCTTGGGCCCGAGATCATCGACCGGCACGCGCAGCGCGGCGGCCGCCTGGCGCAGATTCGCCTCCTGCGCCTGTACCCAGGCGAGCGCCCCCTCGCCGGTCTTCGCCTCCACGCGGCGCACCCCGGCGGCCACCGCCGACTGCTCCACGATCTTGAACAGGCCGATGTCCCCGGTTCGCGCGACGTGCGTGCCGCCGCAGAACTCGCGCGAGCTGCCGATGTCGAGCACGCGCACTTCGTCGCCGTACTTCTCGCCGAACAGCATCATCGCGCCCGAGCGCTTGGCGTCCTCGACCGGCATGATCTGCGCGCGCGTGGGCGTGTTCTCCAGGATCTCGGCATTGACCAGCGCCTCGACGCGGCGCATCTCGTCCTCGGTCATCGCCTTGTCGTGCGCGAAATCGAAGCGCGTCTTGTCCGCATCGACCAGCGAACCCTTCTGCTGCACGTGCGGCCCGAGCACCTCGCGCAGCGCTTTGTGCATGAGGTGCGTAACGGAATGGTTGCGCATGGTGCGCCCGCGCAGGGATACGTCCACGCGCGCCTCCAGCGCGTCGCCCACCTTGAGCGTCCCGGTCTTCAACGCGCCGTGGTGGCCGAAGACGTCGGCCTGGATCTTCTGCGTATCCGCGACCTCGAAGGTGCCTGAGGAACCCACCAGCGCGCCTCGGTCCCCGACCTGGCCGCCCGACTCGGCGTAGAACGGCGTCTGGTCGAGCACCACGGTGCCCTGCTCGCCGCTCTTCAGCATCTCGACCGCCGCACCTTCGCGATACAGCGCCACGACCTTCGCCTGGACGGCGAGCGTGTCGTAGCCGCGGAACACGGTCCGGCCGCCCGCGTACTCCAGCCCCGCCGCCGCGGAGAAGCGGCTCGCCGCGCGCGCGCGCTCGCGCTGGGCGGCCATCGCCGCCTCGAATCCCGCCATGTCGAGCATCACGCCGCGCTCGCGGCAGATGTCGGCGGTGAGGTCCACCGGAAAGCCGAACGTGTCGTACAGGCGGAATGCCGTTTCGCCGTCGAGCAGCCTCTGCTCTCCCGAGGCGAGCGCCGACTCGAGCACGCCCATGCCGTTCTCCAGCGTCTCGGCGAAGCGCTCCTCCTCCTGCTTGAGCACGGCGGCCACGCGCGCCTTGTCCCTGCGCAGCTCGGGATAGGCCGCGCCCATCGCGCGGTCGAGGTCCTCGACCAGCCGGTGGAAGAACGGCTGCTTCCGCCCGAGCTTGTAGCCGTGACGGATCGCGCGCCGGATGATGCGCCGGAGCACGTAGCCGCGGCCCTCGTTGCCCGGGATCACGCCGTCGACCGCCAGGAACGAGCAGGCGCGGATATGGTCGGCGATGACGTTGAGCGACGGGTTCTTCAGCAGCGCCTGGCCGGTCTCGCGAGCGGCGGCCTTGATCAGGTCCTGGAACAGGTCGATCTCGTAATTGGAGTGCTTGCCCTGCAGCACCGCGGCAATACGCTCGAGGCCCATGCCGGTGTCCACCGAGGGCTTGGGCAGCGGGTGCATGACCCCCTGCTCGTCGCGGTTGAACTGCATGAAGACGAGGTTCCAGATCTCGATGTAGCGGTCGCCGTCCGCCTCGGGCGAGCCCGGCGGCCCACCCTCGATGCCGGGACCGTGGTCGTAGAAGATCTCGCTGCACGGGCCGCAGGGGCCGGTGTCCGCCATCTGCCAGAAGTTGTCGGACTGGTACTTCAGGCCACCCGGCTTGTCGCCGATGCGGATGCAGCGTTCCCGTGGCACGCCGATCGTCTTCGTCCAGAGGTCGTAGGCCTCGTCGTCAGTCTCGTACACGGTCGCCCACAGCTTTTCGGGCGACAGCTTGTAGACCTTGGTGAGCAGCTCCCAGGCGAACTGGATGGCGTCCTTCTTGAAGTAGTCGCCGAAGCTGAAGTTGCCCAGCATCTCGAAGAACGTGTGGTGGCGCGCGGTGTAGCCGACGTTCTCCAGGTCGTTGTGCTTGCCGCCGGCGCGCACGCTCCGCTGCGAGGTGGTCGCGCGCTTGTAGGGGCGCTTCTCCTTGCCGAGGAACACGTCCTTGAACTGCACCATGCCCGAGTTGACGAACAGCAGCGTCGGGTCGCCGGCGGGCACGAGCGAGCTCGAGGCCACGACGGTGTGGCCTTTCGACTCGAAGTAGTCGAGGAAGCTCGCGCGAATCTCGTTGGAATTCATAGGGCCGCTATTCTAAAGGAAGGCCCATGGCGCCCGGGCGCCACGGGCTCTCCTCCCCGGCCCGCTACGCCGCGAGCCGCCCGTACTTCACCAGCCGCGCCCGGATCCCCGTCTGCGTGCGCTGGTGCGCCGCCGCGAGCTCGCCGAGCGCTTGCCCGGCGTCGAACGACGCGAGGAGCTTGCGGTCCTCGTCCTCCGTCCAGGGCTCGCCGGTCTTCGCCGGCAGCTGCTGCTTGCGCCGCTCGAACTGCGCCGCGCGCTCCAGCGCCTCCACCGCCGCGAACAGCGCGCGCACCGTCTGCGGACGCTGGTAGGCGCCCTCCGCGGGAAACACTTCGCCGGATTCCGGATCGACGCCGTTGGCGAGCGATTTCACGATCGCCAATGCCTGTGCCTGTTCCATTCCCATCACCCCCTTTCCGCGCGCGCAACGTTTGCGGCGCGCTAGGGGATTAACGCCTCGTGGTCGGCATCGGATGACAGGAGACTGCGGATCGTGGTGTGCGAGAAGCCGCGCGACGCGAGAAAGCGCATGCGCCGCGCGCGCTCCAGCCGAGAGGTCACCGGCATGCGGTACTTGCGCGCGAGGATGGCCCGCGCGCGCTCGAGCTCTCCGCCGGCCGAGGCCTTCTCGGCGATGGCCTCGTCGACGCCCTTGGATCTCAGATCGTGCCGGATGCGCGCTGCGCCGTACTTGCGCGCCAGCTGGTGGGCGCGTGCTTCGGCGTAGCGCTCGTCCGAGAGCTGCTTTTTCGCGGCCAGGGCGTCGAGCAGCTGCTCGAGTGCCTCCGGCGATTGCGCGCTTGGCGCGAGCTTGCGCGCCAGCTCCGCCCGTGAATGCTCGCGCCGCGCGAGATATCTGAGCGCCCGGGCCTGCAGCTCCCCGGCCGTGTCCGGCGCGATGTCCTTCACTTCTCCGCGCGCTTGCGCGTGGGCAGGTGCTCGACCTTGTTGTCCTCGGCGGCGGCGGGCGCCTCCATCGTCGGCATCGCCACGCCCGCTTTCTCGCGGATCTTCACTTCGATCTCGTGCGCGAGCGCCGGGTTCTCGGTGAGGAATTCGCGCGCGTTGTCCTTGCCCTGGCCGAGGCGGTCGTCGCGGTAGATGTACCAGGCGCCCGACTTCTCCAGCACACCGTGGAGGACGCCCAGCTCGAGCAGCTCGCCTTCGCGCGAGATGCCCGAACCGTACAGAATGTCGAACTCCGCCTGGCGGAACGGCGGCGCCACCTTGTTCTTCACCACCTTGACGCGCGTCTCCGAGCCGATCACCTCGTCGCCCTTCTTGATCGAGCCGATGCGGCGGATGTCCATGCGCACCGAGGCGTAGAACTTGAGCGCGTTGCCGCCGGTGGTGGTCTCGGGGTTGCCGAACATGACGCCGATCTTCATGCGGATCTGGTTGATGAAGATGACGAGCGTGTTGGTGCGCTTGATGTTGGCGGTGAGCTTGCGCAGCGCCTGGCTCATCAGGCGCGCCTGCAGGCCCATCTGCGGCTCGCCCATCTCGCCCTCGATCTCGGCTTTCGGCGTGAGCGCGGCGGCCGAGTCCACGACGATCACGTCCACCGCGCCCGAGCGCACCAGCATGTCGGCGATCTCCAGCGCCTGCTCGCCGGTGTCGGGCTGGGAAATGAGCAGGTCGTCGGTTTTCACGCCGAGCTTGGCGGCGTAGGACGGGTCGAGCGCGTTCTCCGCGTCGATGAAGGCGGCGGTGCCGCCCATCTTCTGCATTTCCGCAATCACCTGCAGGGTCAGCGTGGTCTTGCCCGAGGACTCCGGCCCGTAGATCTCGACCACGCGCCCGCGCGGCAGGCCGCCGACACCGAGCGCCAGGTCCAGGCCCAGCGACCCGGTGGAGACCACCTGGATGTCCTTGATGGCCTCGGAGTTCATCTTCATGATGGACCCCTTGCCGTACTGCTTTTCGATCTGCGACAGCGCGGCCGCCAATGCCTTAGACTTGTTGTCGTCCATTCTCCGTACCTCTTTTTCTAGGTTGTCGGCATCTGCGGCAGGCGCTCGTTGGACGGCACGCTGGGCCGGCACCGGATACTGTATAAACGTCCATGTATTGTGGGTGGTTGACGCCGCCCTGTCAAACACCGGAAAAACCCCTTAGGAGACAAAAAGATGGCGAAAGTAGCGTTTCTCGGCCTGGGCGTCATGGGCTATCCGATGGCGGGCCATCTGCTGAAGAAGGGTGGCCACGAGGTCACCGTCTACAACCGCTCGGCCGCCAAGGCCCAGGCCTGGGTGAAGGAGTACGGCGGCAAGTCCGCCCCCACGCCGAAGGAGGCCGCGCAGGGCTGCGAGTTCGTCATGATGTGCGTCGGCAACGACAACGACGTGCGCTCGGTGGTGTTCGGCGACGCCGGGGTGCTCGCCGGCATGAAGAAGGGCGCAATCCTGGTCGACCACACCACGGCCTCGGCTATCGTCGCGCGCGAAGTCCACGCCAAGGCCAAGGCCATGGGCCTCGGCTTCGTCGACGCGCCGGTCTCGGGCGGCCAGGCCGGGGCGGTCAACGGCCAGCTCGGCATCATGTGCGGCGGCGAGCAGGCCGACTTCGACAAGGCGAAGCCGGTGATCGACGTCTACGCCAAGATGGCCTCGCTCATCGGCGCGCCCGGCGCCGGCCAGCTCACCAAGATGGTCAACCAGGTCGCCATCGCCGGGCTGCTGCAGGGGCTCGCCGAAGGGCTCGCCTTCGCCAAGCGCGCGGGCCTCGACGTGGAGAAGGTGATCGGCGTCATCTCCAAGGGCGCGGCGCAGTCCTGGCAGATGGAGAACCGCTGGAAGCAGATGAACGAGGTGAAGTTCGACGGCTTCGGCTTCGCCGTGGAGTGGATGCGCAAGGACCTGGGCATCGCGCTCGAGGAAGGCAAGAAGAACGGCTCGCGCATGCCGGTGACGGCGCTGGTGGACCAGTGCTACGCCCACATCCAGGCGCGCGGCGGCAGCCGCTGGGACACCTCCAGCCTGATGCACCTGCTGATGAAGGACTAAATGGGGACAGTCCCTATTTGAGCCAGGCTCTGGCCCGCGGGTGCGCGAGCGCGCCCGCATCCACCACGAACTGCGGTGCGCGGCCCGCGTGTACCGCAAGCACCGCGCCGACCGCCGTGCGCGCGATGTTGCCGAACAGCTCGTCGGTCCAGCACAGCGCGTGCGGCGTGACGATCACGTTGTCCAGCTTGAGGATCGGGTTCGAGGCGGGCGTCGGCTCTTCCTCGAACACGTCCAGCCCCGCGCCCGCGATCTTGCTCGCCGCGAGCACTTCGTACAGCGCCTTCTCGTCCACCACCGGCCCGCGCGCGACGTTGATCAGGTAGGCCGTCGGCTTCATGCGCGCGAGCTGCTTCGCGTTCACGAGGTGCCGTGTTTCCGCATTCAGCAACGCGGTGACCACGACGAAGTCCGACTCGGCCATCACGGTTTCGAGCGGCACCCTCCTGGCGCCGAGATAGCCGAGCTCCAGCTCCTCCGCGTACGGGTCGGCGGCAAGGAGCTTCATGTCGAACACCCTCGCCAGGCGCAGCAGCTCCTTGCCGATCCTGCCCGCGCCCACCACGCCGAGCGTGCGGCCCGTGAGGCCCATGCCCATGTGATCGACCCGGTCGTTCCAGCGCCCTTCGCGCGTCATGCGGTCCTTGGCGAGCAGCCGGTGGGCGAGCGCCAGCACCAGGGTGAGCGCCATGGTCGCCACCGGCCGCGGCATGGCGTTCGGCGTGTTGCACACGAGCACGCCTGCCGCGCTCATCGCCGGCACGTCCACGCTGTCGTAGCCCACGCCGTGGCGCGAGACGACCTTGAGCCGCAGGTCCTTGCCCGCCACGGCCGCCGCGGGGACCCAGGGAGAGTTCACGTACAGGGCGTCGTACTTCGCCGCGTGCCCTGCGGTAATCTCGCGGATGCCCTTCGGCAGCCATTCCCACTCGAGGCCCGGCGCGGCATCGAGCGCCTGCAGCGGCTCGCGCCCGAACACCGGCTCGCCCTTCGCGTCGAGGATGTCGCTGGTGACGCCGACCTTGAAGGTCACTGGCGCATCCCGTCGAGCATGGTGCGCGTGGCTTCCTGCAGCATCCCCTGGTCGGTGCCGGTGGCAAGCATGCGAAAGCCGTGCGCGAGGTATTCCTTGCCGAGCGCGGCGCTCGCCGCCATGTAGCCGGCGGCCTTGCCGTGCTTCTGCGCGGCGGCGACGATCCTCCGGATCGCATCCTGGAACACGGGATGCGAGAACTGGCCCGGGATGCCGAGGAAGTTGCTCATGTCGAAGTGGCCGAGCCACAGCACGTCCACGCCGGGCACCGCGGCGATCGCGTCCACGTTTTCCAGGCCCGACCTGGTCTCGATCATCGCGATGACCAGCGTGCGTTCGTGGATCATCTTCATCTTCTCCACCACGTCGCCGCCCTCGTAGTCGTCGTGCGCGAAGCCGAAGGCCGCGCCGCGACGCCCACCGGCCGGCGGGTAGCGCGTGCAGGAGACGATGAACTCCGCCTGCGCGGCGGTATCCACGAGCGGCACCATGACGCCGAGCGCGCCGCAGTCGAGCGCGCGGGCGATCAGGTCGTACTCGGTCCCCGGGACGCGGACGAGGGGGATCACGCCGAGCGCGCGGCACAGCGCGAACTGGGGCTTGAGCGTCTCGTAGGAGGCACCCGTGTGCTCCATGCAGTACAGGGCGTACTCGGCGCCGGCGTTCTTCAGCAGGCGCGGCATGCCGGGCGTGAAGAACTCGAAGATCATCGAGCCGAACGCGCGGCCGCCGGCGGCGAGGCTCTTCTTCACGGCGTTTTCGCGCATGGCGCCGATTATAGGGTCCGCTTGCCAGCGGCTCGGCGATTGGGCGTAAACTGCATCGCCCCGCCCAGGGAGGTGCATGAGCGCCACCAGCGTCCTGGTCGTCGAAGACGAACCCGAATTCCTGCGCCAGTACTGCGAGGCGATCACGCGCGAGCCGGACCTGCGCCTCGCCGGCGCGGTGGGCACGCTCGCCGCCGGGATGGCCGTGATCGAGAACGAGGTCCCCGACGTGCTGGTGGTGGACCTGGGACTGCCCGACGGCAGCGGCGCGCAGCTGATCCGTGCGGCGGCGAAGAAGCGGCCCGACTGCGACGCGCTGGTGGTCACCGTGTTCGGCGACGACCAGCACGTGATCGACGCCATCGAGGCCGGCGCCACCGGCTACATCCTCAAGGACAGCCCGCGCGGGGAGCTCGCGCGCTGCATCCGCGAGCTGCGCGAGGGCGGCGCGCCGATCAGCCCGAGCATCGCGCGGCGGCTGCTCGCGCGCATGCGCGCGCCGGAGGATAAGCCCGCGGGGCCGCAGGGCGGCTCGCCGCTCACCGAGCGCGAGGCGGAGATCCTCAAGCTGATCGCCAAGGGCCTGTCGTTCGCCGACGTCGGCGGCGTGCTCGGCATCTCGGCGCACACCGTGGTGGCCCACGTAAAGAAGATCTACCGCAAGCTGTCCGTGCACTCGCGCGGCGAGGCGGTGTTCGAGGCCACGCAGCTGGGGCTGCTGAAATAGGCGCGGGGCGCGCGTGATGCCGCTCGCGCGCGCGCTCTTCGCCGCCCTGCTCCTCGCCGCGCCGCTTCCCGGCTCGGCCGCAGAGGCCGAGCAATGGCGGCACCGCGACGCGGGCTACCTGTTCGCGCGCGAGGCGCTCACGCCGCCGAAGCACCTGCCCTGGCAGCCCGTGCGGCTGCCCGACCGGTGGAAGGAGAACTGGCCGGGGATCACCGGCACGGTGTGGTACCGAGTGACGTTCAGGGCGCCGCGCCCCGAAGGCGAACCCTGGATGGTCTACCTGCCGCGGCTGCGCGACGGCGGCGCGCTGTTCGTCAACGGGCAGCTGCTCGCCACCGTGCGCGAGCCGGGCAGCGGCACCTGGGTGCGCTGGATGCGCCCGCACGCCTTCGTCGTCCCGCCCGGCGACCTGCGCGAGGGCGAGAACGAGCTGCACGTGCGCGTGGACGTGGCGAGCGCCGACAAGACCATGAGCACCGTCTGGATCGGCCCCGAGGACGAGCTGCGGCCGGTGTACGAATCGCGCTTCTTCTGGGCCTACACCGCCGCGCAGATCACGACCGCCGTGACGCTGGCGATGGCGGTGTTCGTGCTCACCGTCTCGTGGCGGCGCCGCATGCAGCTCGACTACGGCCTGTTCGGGCTGGCGTGCCTGTTCTGGGGGCTGCACACGCTGAACTACGTGATCGAGACGGTGCCCGAGTCCTGGTGGCTCGGCTGGCGCGTGATGCGCTATGCCGCGACCGGCGGCTTCGCCGCCTCGATCACGCTGTTCTACCTGCGCTTCGCGGGATTCCGGCCGCGCGGCATTACGCGGCTGTTTGCCGCCTACTGGATCTCGGGGCCGCTCGCGCTCGCCATCGGCGGGGCCGCGGCACATGCCTTCGTCGACCGCTACTACCAGGCGGGCCTGCTGCTCATGGGCGTGGCGATGATCGCCGGCGCGGTGCACGCGGCGTGGCGCCAGCGCTCCATGGCCGCATTCGCGCTGCTCTGCTGCGCGCTGCTCGGCCTGGCGGGCTCCGTGCACGACTACATGCTCTCGCAGGGCATCTGGTTCGATCCCGAGGAGCCGTTCGTGCTCTACTTCGCCGCCGTCGCGCTGCTCGTCGTCGTCGGCGTGCAGCTTGCCGACCGCTTCGTCAAGAGCCTGGGCGCGGTCGAGCGGATGAACGTGACGCTGGCCGAGCAGGTGGCGCACAAGGAGCGCGAGCTCGCCGCCAACTACGAGCAGCTGCGCGGCCTCGAGCACGAGCGCACGGTGGCCAGCGAGCGCCAGCGCATCATGCAGGACATGCACGACGGCCTGGGCTCCCAGCTGCTCACCTCGCTCGCCGCCGTGGAGCGCGGCGCGCTCGACTCCAAGGGCATGGCGCAGGTGCTGCGCGACGCAATGGATGATATGCGCCTGTCCATCGACACACTCTCGCCCGGACGCGAGGGGCTGCTGGAGGCGCTCGGCAACCTGCGCTACCGGCTGGAGCCGCGCTTTCGGGCCGCCGGCATCGACCTGAGGTTCTCGTATCGCGACGTGCCCGAGCGCCTGGACATCGAGGCGGAGGACGCGCTGCAGATCCTGCGCATGCTGCAGGAGTCGCTCACCAACGTGCTCAAGCACGCGCGCGCGAAACAAGTGGCGGTGCAGATCGCGCTCGAGGGCAACCCTGCGCGCTTCATGCTCTCGGTGGCCGACGACGGCGGCGGCTTCGATGCGGCCGCACCCGCCAGCGGCCGGGGCCTGTCAGGGATGCGCCGGCGCGCCGAGAAGATCGGCGCCTCGCTCGACATCGCCTCCGACACGCGCGGCACCCGCATCACCCTCTCCTTCCCGCTCGGCGCGCAGCGCTAGCGCGCGCCTCCCGCGTTCGCGGGACGGCCCTGCCTCTTCGCGGGATATTCGTACTGCCCCCCGCTTCCTAGCATCGGTCCTGCCACGGCGCATGGTGCGCCGCCGGCGCAACCCGCAGAAAGGACCGAACGATGGCATACGAACCGAAATCCAGCTTCCCCCTGCGTCCGATCGTCTTCATCGCCGCGGTCGCCGTGGCGATCGCCGCCTTCAGCGGCGCGCTGGCGACGAAGACCGAGCCCGCGCCGCCGACTGCGCCGGTCGCCGAAATCCAGACCGGCACCCACCAGGACCCGAGCCTCGCCGGCCTGCGTGCCGCCCCCGACGCCGATCCCGGCCGCGACTACGACACCTTCTAGGAGAACCGTCCCATGAAACGCACCCTCATCGCAGTCCTGCTCGCGTCGTCGCTCGCGGCCGGATCCGCCGTCGCGGGCGAAGACGACATGGAAACCGCCAGGCACTTCCTCGACAGCGGCCTGTACGCCGAAGCCACCTACTACCTGCGCGCGGCGGCCGACACCGGCGACGGTCAGGCGGCGGAGATCCTCGGCTTCATGCTCAGCTACGGCAGCGAGGTGTTTCCCGGCGTGGCGCGCGATCGGGCAGCCGCCGCGCAGTGGTTCGAGCTCGCCGCGCGCGCCGGCCGGCCGGTCGGGCGCTTCATGTCCTGCGCGCTCGACAACGCGAGCGGAGCGCAGGCGACGCGCCGCTGCCTCGACGTCGTCGCCGGCCAATGAGCGGCGTGCGCATCGCGCTCGAGCTCGAGCTCGGCATCGTCGCGGTCTACGCCGCGGCGGTGCTGGGTGCCGAGGAGCGGCTGGCCATGGCCGTCGGCCTCGCGCCGCTCGCCTGGCTCGCGCTCGAGGGCGGCTGGCGCCTGCTCGCGCCGCGTCACTAGGAGCTGCGCGTGCAGAACTTCGTCCTGCTGCTCGTGTGCTTCGCGCTCGGCGTGCTGCTGCGCCGCTCGGGTCGCCTGCCCGAGGCGACCCCGGCGGCGCTCAACGGCTTCATCGTGCACGTCTCGCTGCCCGCGCTCACGCTGCACCACCTGCGCCACCTCGAGTTCGACGCCAGCCTCGCCGCGCCGCTCGCCATGGCCTGGCTGCTGTTCGCGGCCGGGGTGGCGTTCTTCTTCGCCGCGCAGCGCCTGTGGCGCTGGCCCGCGGCGACCACCGGCGCGCTGATCCTCACCGGCGCGCTGGGCAATACCTCGTTCGTCGGCGTGCCGATGATCGAGTGCTTCTTCGGCCGCGAGCACGTGGCCCTGGGAATCCTCATCGATCAGCTCGGCACCTACGTGGTGCTGTCCACCGTCGGCCTGCTGGTCGCAGCGACGCTCTCCAGCGGCGAGCTCTCGGCGCGCGCCGTGGCGCACCGCATCTTCACCTTCCCGCCCTTCCTCGCGGTGCTGGCCGCCCTGGCGCTCGCGCCCGTGGCGCTGCCGCAATGGATCGACGCGGTCCTGCTGCGCCTGGGCGATACGCTCGCGCCGCTCGCGCTGCTGTCGGTGGGCTTCCAGCTGCGCTTTGCCGCCGTGCGCGAGCGCTGGCAGCCTCTCGCGGCCGGCCTCGGCTTCAAGCTGGTAGCTGGTCCGCTGGCGGTGCTGGCGGTATTCGCGGCGTTCGCCGACCTCGACAGTCCGGCTATGCAAGTCGCGGTGTTCGAGGCGGCGATGGCGCCCATGATCGGCGGCGCGATCGTCGCTGCGCAGCACAAGCTCGATCCCGAGCTCACCACGCTGATGGTGGGCATCGGCATCCCGCTTTCCTTCCTCACCGTGCCGGCGTGGTGGTTCGCGCTCGCCGTACTTTAATGGGGTCAGATCAACTTTTTCGAGGCTCGCGCGTTATAGGACTCGTGACGATCCAGAATCGTACGGTGCCATGCCGCGACCTCCCCGGCTAGAGTTGCCGGGTGTCCCGTTGCACATCGTGCAGCGCGGCAACAACCGGGCGGCCTGCTTTCTTGGCGACCTCGATCGCAGGTTCTATCTCAAATGGCTAGGGCACGCGGCGGCGGCCTGCGGCTGCGATATCCATGCGTATGTGCTGATGAGCAACCATGTGCACCTGCTGCTGACCCCAAGAGCGCAGGGCGCAGCGTCCGGAATGCTGCAAGACCTCGGGCGACGCTACGTGCGGATCTTCAACAAGGTTCACGGCAGGACCGGGACGCTCTGGGAGGGCCGCTTCAAGTCGAGCCTCATCGACAGCGAGCGCTACCTGTTTGCGTGCCATCGCTACATCGAGCTCAACCCAGTGCGCGCAGGGATCGTTCGCCATGCGGGTGATTACCCCTGGTCGAGTCACCGCTTCTACGCAAGGGGCGAGACGAGCAGGCTGATCACCCCGCACGCCCGCTACCTCGCCCTCGGGACGAGCGAGGGCGAACGCTACGAAGTGTTCAGGTCGCTATTCGGCGATGCAGTCGCGGACGACGAACTGGCCCGTTTGAGAACTGCACTGAACAAGGGCTGGGCTTTGGGCGCCGAGCCCTTTCTCGCGGATATACAGCGCAGGCTCGGACGGTCAGTACTCCCGCCGCGCCGCGGACGCCCCAGGAAAGAGACGGCGGATGTTGTGCAGCCGCCGGGGGATCAGAAAGAAATGTTGTTCTGACCCCCTTATAGGCGCACCGGTATCCGCCGCGGCCCGAAGGGCTTGCCGAACTTCTGGTACCTCCCGGCCACTTGCGCGCCGCAGGCGAGGCAAGCGCCGCTCTCCGACAGCCGGTAGCGGTTGATGCGGTACCAGTCGCGCACGATCACCGCCTCGCCGCACGACGGGCAATAGGTGCTGCCCCCGCCCTCGTCGTGCACGTTGCCGGTGTAGACGTAGCGCAGGCCGGCCTTGCGCGCGATGTCGCGCGCGCGCGTCAGCGTCGCCGCCGGCGTGGCGGGGATGTCGGTCATCTTCCAGTCCGCGTGGAAGGCGGTGAAGTGCAGCGGCACGTCCGGCCCGAGGTGCTCGAAGATCCATCGCGACTCGGCCTCGAGCTCGGCGTCCGAGTCGTTCTTCCCGGGAATCAGCAGCGTGGTGATCTCGGTCCACACGTCCGTCTCCTTCGCCAGGTAAACGAGCGTCTCGAGCACCGGCTGCAGGCGCGCGCCGCACAGCTTCCAGTAGAAATCGTCGGTGAACGCCTTCAGGTCGACGTTGGCCGCGTCCATCTTCGCGTAGAACTCGCGCCGCGCCCCGGGGTGGATGTAGCCCGCGGTCACCGCCACGTTCTGCACGCCCTGCGCGCGGCAGGCGTCGGCGATGTCCATGGCGTACTCGGCGAAGATCACCGGGTCGTTGTAGGTGTAGGCCACCGACTTGCAGCCGAGCTGCACCGCAGCGCGCGCGATCGCCTCGGGCGAAGCCGCGTCCTGCAGCCGGTCGAGCTCGCGGCTCTTGGAGATGTCCCAGTTCTGGCAGAACTTGCAGGCGAGGTTGCAGCCGGCGGTGCCGAACGAGAGCACCGAGGTGCCGGGGTAGAACTGGTTGAGGGGCTTCTTCTCGATCGGATCCACGCAGAAGCCCGAGGAGCGCCCGTAGGTGGTGAGCACCATGCGGCCGTTCTGCATCTTCCTCACGAAGCACAGGCCGCGCTGGCCCTCGTGCAGTCGGCAGTCGCGCGGGCACAGGTCGCACTGGATGCGGCCGTCCGGCAGCGCGTGCCACCAGCGCCCCGGATGGGAGGTCTCTATTGCCGGGGCGGCGTGGTCCACTTGAGCACGCGATAGCGCCACAGGCTGCAGAGCTCGAGGCGCGTGCCGGCCGGGATGCCGGCCTTGCCCATCAGCTCGGCGAGGAACGCGCGCTTGTCCTCGAACGTCTCCCACACCTGCGGCAGGAAGGTGGCGCGCCGGCCCTGGTACTCCAGGATCACGCCGTCCTCGCCGGGCCGCAGCTGCGCCAGCATCTCGGCCTCGTCGGCGAAGCGCAGCGGCTTGGCGGGCGAGAGCACGGATACTTCCACGCCGCAGCCCAGCCACTCGGGCGCGGTGAGCGGCGCGAAGCGCGGATCGCGCATCGCCGCGGCGACCGCGTTCTCCGCCACGTCCGCGCCGAGGGCGCGCTGCGCGGCGAGGCTGCCGATGCAGCCTCGCAGCTTGCCTTCCCTGCGCAGCGACACGAAGGTTGCCCCCGGGCGCACGAGCCAGGGCGCCCGGTCCACGCGCGGACGCTCGCGCTGCACGCCGAGCGCATGACTGATCGCGCCGCGCGCGATGTCGAGCAGCGTCTCGCCGGTTTCCTCGAGCGAGGTGCGGCCGCCTTCGTAGAGCGCGAACGCCGAGTAGCCCACCACCTTGTCCCTGTCGCCCGCGGTGTCGCCCGAATTGCAGGCGCCGAGCAGCCGCATGGACAGGCCGCGCGCCCTGGCGGCGGACAGGAAGCCGTTGAGCACCGTCGCGCCGCAGGCCTCCTCGTGGTTGATGTCCGTGCCGAAGGCGGCGATGCGCGCGAGCGTCGCGCGGTCGATGGCGCGCGCCTCGTCGTAGGCGTGGTGGTGCGACAGGTCGGTGGACACGACGATCAGCGTCTCCGGGCCGCCCCACAGCCGCTCGATCACCTCGCGCACCTCCTGCGGCCGTGCGTCGCCCACGGCGAGCGGCAGCAGCGAGAACTCGCCCAGCATCTTCTGCAGGAACGGCAGCTGCACCTCGAGCGAATGCTCCATGGCGTGCGTCGCGCGGCTCTCCACCACGTGCCGGAACAGCGCCAGCATGCGCACGCCCTCGGCGTCCACCGGCACGCGGCCGAGCGGCGTGTCGAACGCCTGCACGCCGGGCAGCGCCAGGCCCCGCACCGGCACGCGGTGCACCGGCCCGAGCAGCACCACGCGGCGCACGACGCCGCGCGCCGCGCCCAGCTCGTCGTAGGCGCGCGCGGCGATCGGGCCGGAGTAGACGTAGCCGGCGTGCGGCACGATGATCGCTTTCGGATGGCCGAAGCGCGGCGCGAGGTTCTCCACGCCGTCCAGCAGGCCGGCGACTTCGCGCTCCAGCTCGCGTGCCTCGCGCGGATAGAACATGCCCGCCACGGCGGCGGGTCGCACCTGGGTCACAGCAGCTCCAGTAATCCTTGCAGGGACCGCTCGACGGACTGGCGGCGCACGCGCTCGCGATCGCCGTCGAAGCGCCTGGTTTCGCTCACCATCTTACTCCCGTCCGTCCACGCGAAGCACACCGTGCCGACGGGCTTGGCGGGCGTGCCGCCCGTGGGGCCGGCCACGCCGGTGATGGCGAGCGCGACCCGGGCGCCGCCCTTTTCCAGTGCGCCGGCCGCCATCTCGCGCGCCACCTGCTCGCTCACCGCGCCGTGGCGCGCGAGCGTTTCCGCGGCGACGCCCAGGTCCTCGCGCTTGGCGGCGTTGGAATAGGTGACGTAGCCGCGCTCGAACCAGTTTGAGCTGCCGGCGACCGCCGTCAGCGCCATCGCCACCCAGCCGCCGGTGCAGGACTCGGCGCTCACGAGCTTGAGGCCCCGCGCCTTGAGCGCCTCGCCCACCTGTCGCGCGAGCTCGTTCACGCGAAGACGAAGCGCCGCGCGAGCGCCAGCACGAGCAGCGTGTAGCCCGCGGCGAGGAGATCGTCGAACATCACGCCGAAGCCGCCCTTCATGCGGCTCTCGAGCTGGCGGATGGGCGGCGGCTTGACGACGTCGAAGGCGCGAAACAGCAGGAAGGCCGCGGCCTGCCAGCGCCAGTTCTGCGGCGCGATCGCCAGCACGAGGAGGAACGCCACGATCTCGTCCCAGCACATGGCGCCATGGTCGGCGACCCCCATGCGCCGCCCGGTGAGCTCGCACGCCCACACGCCGACCGCGAACAGGAACGCGAGGATGGCGAACAGCACCGCCGGCGGATAGGCGCCGAGCACCCACCACAGGGGAAACGCGACCAGCGTGCCGGCGGTCCCGGGGGCGAAGGGCGCGAGCCCGGCGCCGAAACCGAAGGCGATGAAGTGCGCCGGGTGCGTGAAGGCGAAGCGCGGCTGCGGGCGCGAGGCGATCATGGGGCGAAGTGGTCGTAGCCGCGCTCTGCGGCAATCGGCGCGCCGCGCTCGTCCAGCACGCGCAGCGCCGCTGCGCCCGCGAGTATCGTGCCCACGCGCGTGAGCTTCGGCTCGCCCGCAAGCCGCTCGATCGCCGCGCGCTGCGCCGGCGGCGCGGTGAACACGAGCTCGTAATCGTCGCCGCCCGAGAGCACGCAGCGGCGCTCGAGCACGGGATCGGCGATGCGATGCCTGGGCAGCAGCGCGTAGCGCACCTCCGCGCCCACCCTGGAAGATTCGAGGATGTGGCCGAGGTCCTGCGCGAAGCCGTCGGAGACGTCGATCGCCGCGCTGGCGAGGCCGCGCAAGGCCTCGCCCAGCGCCACGCGCGGCTCCGGCGCGTGCAGCCGCCGGGCGGCCGCCGCGTCGCCGGGATCGGTGAGCGCGTAGGCCGCGCCGCCCAGCTCGCCCGAGACCCACACGTCGTCGCCCGCGTGCGCGCCGTCGCGCCGCAGCGCGCTGCCCGCCGGCACCTCGCCGAGGATCGCCACGCACAGCGCGAGCGGCCCGCGCGTCGTGTCGCCGCCGACCAGGTCGACGCCGAAGCGCTCGGCGAGCGCGTAGAAGCCCGCGGAAAACACGGCCAGCCACGCCTCGTCGTCTTTCTCCAGCGCCATCGCCAGCATCGCCCAGCGCGGCGTCGCGCCCATCGCCGCCATGTCCGACAGGTTCACCGCGAGCGTCTTGTGGCCGAGCAGGCGCGGATCGGCGCCGGGCAGGAAATGCCGCCCGCCGACCAGCAGGTCGGTGGCCGCCGCGAGCTCCATGCCCGGGGAGGGCGCGAGCAAGGCGGCGTCGTCGCCCACGCCGAGCACCGCATGGCGCGCGGGCCGCGAGAAGTAGCGGCGGATGATCTCGAATTCGGACGGCACGGCCGTCCTCAGGCGGGCTGCGTCCTGCGCCCGGTCTCGTCCGGGCGCAGCCCGGCGGCGAGCTTCTCCAGCACGCCGTTGACGAACTTGTGCCCGCCCGTGCCGCCGAAGCTCTTGCCCAGCTCGACCGCCTCGTTGATCACCACCTTGAACGGCGTCTGCGGCTGCGCGGCGAGCTCGAACGCACCGATGTAGAGAATCGCGCGCTCCACCGGCGAGAGCCGGCTGAAGTCGCGGTCGAGGCACGGCGCGATCAGCGCCTTCAGCTCGTCCGCGCGCGACAGCACGCCGCGCACCAGCGCCTCCGCGAGGCCGCCCGGCGCCTCGCCGTCCTCGCCGAGCGCGCGCAACTGCTCGAGCGCGTCGCCGCCGCCGAGCTGCCAGGCGTACAGCGCCTGCAGCGCCAGCTCGCGCGAGCGCCGGCGCGAGGGCTTCGTCACTTGCGCGCCTCCCCCATCTTCTGGCCGAGCGCCGCCATCTCCAGCGCCACGCGCACGGCTTCCGCACCCTTGTCCAGGCGCGCGCGGGCCTGCGCCTCGTCTTCGGTGGTGAGGATGCCGTTCGCCACGGGAATGCCGAACTCGAGCGCCACGTCCATCAGGCCGCGCGCGGACTCGTTCGCCACCACCTCGAAGTGATAGGTGTCGCCGCGCACCACGCAGCCGATCGCCGCCAGGCAGTCGAAGCGGCCGGATTGCGCCATCCATTGCAGCGCAAGCGGGATTTCCAGCGCGCCGGGCACCTTCTGCACCACCACGTCCTTGACGCCCAGGCGCGCGGCTTCCGCGGTCGCGCCCTGCAGGAGCCTGTCGCAGAGTTCCTCGTTGAACCTGCTCGCCACGATCCCCAGGCGCATCGCCTAGCCCCGCGGCGACTCGACGTAGCCGGTGACCTCCAGGCCGAAGCCCGTCATGCTCGGCATCTTGCGCGGCGCGGCCATCAGGCGCATGCGGCCCACGCCGAGCTCCCTCAGGATCTGCGCGCCGATACCGTAGTTGCGCAGGTCGGCGCTGCGGCCCTGGCGCGCCGGGCGCGTGTCCGTGAGACGCGCGTCGAGCGCTTCGGACGTCTGGTTGCAGTTGAGCAGCACCATGACGCCGGTGCCGGCGCGCGCGATGGCCGTGAGCGCCTCGCCGACGCCCCAGGTGTGCGTGCCGGGGCCGGCGTCGAGCAGGTCGACGACCGAGAGCGGCTCGTGCACGCGCACCAGCGTTTCCGCGTCGGCGCGCGGCGCGCCCGCGACCAGCGCGAGGTGCGTGGTGCGCGTCGGCAGGTCGTGGAAGGCGACCAGGCGAAAGCGCCCCCAGGCGGTGTCGATGTCGCGCTCGAAGCTGCGGCTGACCAGCGACTCGTGGCGGTTGCGGTACTCGATCAGGTCGGCGATCGTGCCGATCTTCAAGCCGTGCTGCGCGCTGAACTCCAGCAGGTCGGGCAGGCGCGCCATCGTGCCGTCGTCCTTCATGACTTCGCACAGCACCGCCGCGGGCGTCAGGCCCGCGAGGCGCGCGAGGTCGCAGCAGGCTTCGGTGTG
>Ga0224500_10000291_pt1 | contig 35407 bp, 24 predicted proteins | sample SF_Oct11_sed_USG_FD_168126 | JGI IMG/M metagenome (GOLD analysis project Ga0224500, IMG submission 168126) | Sediment microbial communities from San Francisco Bay, California, United States - SF_Oct11_sed_USGS_4_1 | ecosystem: Environmental > Aquatic > Marine > Sediment | place: USA: California... | reverse complement strand
TCATACGTCCGTCAACCCTGCAGGACGATTCTGCAATTGCGGAAAGCGTGGATGTTTAGAAACATACGTATCCGCTACAGGAATCAAACGAACGGTATATAAGCTGCTTGCTGATTATTTGGAACCGAGTGAACTCCGTGGAATTAGTTTTGACAACCTAACAACAAAAATGATTACGGAGTCGGCTGTCCGGGGAGACCTGATCGCGCAGGAAGCTTTTGAATACACGGGCAGAATTCTGGGGATGAAACTTGCGGAGACTATTGTTCATACTGATCCTGAGGCTATCTTCTTATTCGGGGGGCTCTCGCTGGCTGGCGATTTAATCTTCAAACCCACCATCAGACACATGGAGGCTAATCTTATGCCCTTGTTCAGGGGTAAGGTAAAGGTGCTTCCGTCAGGACTGCAAAATCAGGCGGCCCCGATTATTGGCGCCAGTAGTTTAGTATGGAACTATCTTGACAACACTACTTTAAAGGAAGCCGTCGCTTTACCCAGGATTTGATCCGATCATAATCCGAATCCTTCAGAAAGACCAGGTAGGACGCGATCATAATAAGCGCAAAATCAGGCAGGCTCAAGACAATCCAGATGAACAAGTGAAAGATGCTACCAATCAAGAGCATGGGCAGCCTGATGCTGCGATTCCATACCAGGAAGACGAATGACAGCTCAAACAAAATCGTGCTCCATGAAAATATGATATTCCAGAATTCACTAGCGAAAATCGGCGGAAGCACCGGGTTATACAATACTTCAAGATGTCTTATATAATCAAAGGCCACGCCAGACCGCCAGGTATCACTCATTAACTTATCAAGTCCAGATATGAAATAAATATAAGCTACCTGTATTTGACAAAACAGCAGCGCAAGGTTGTAGAGTACTTTTTGAATTACTTTCCCTCGTTCATTGCTGATAACCGGCAGCGTAGCGATCGGAATACACCATAGGCTGAGCATAAAAAGCACAACATCCGACCCATCGGCTATCGGCAAATTAATGACATAGAGATTAAAAGTCAGGTAAAAGAATACAAGGTTTCCGATATAGTTAACGTTTGTAAACAGGATTACTACCAAAAGCAAAACTCCGATTCCAAAAAAAACATCAACATGCTGGTTAGCCAGGAAGGCCCCTCCCAATAGTAATTTTCCGGGAAGTGATTTGGGTAATGAAATGCTGTGATACGACATTACCATCCGGCTCAGAGGCCACACGAGGGTCATCCGCAGCAGCGTATAAACTACCAGTACCTTATGAAAGATGCGTGTAGCCGTAGGCTCCTGAAAGTCGTCTGTAAAATAATAGCCTACGCTTTTACTATAGTTTTTTAGACGGCGCAATTACACTTGGATTATAGGTGTACTTAAAAACAGTATCAAAGCGCACGGTTTTCGTTTCCGGCAAATACACATTGAGGCCATAAACCAACGAAACTGAGTCCACCTGTCGGCTTATAACCTCTTGCACAATAAACTGGTTTAGCTCGCGAAATGCCCTGGAACTTCCCATCCCCTTAAATTCTTTATGCCTGATTTGTTCGCCTATCTGAAGGGAGATATAGCGCTCAAAATCACCATAGTGTAGCTTACCATAACGCCATGGATGTTCGCAATAGGACTTGAAGTTCGCCAACCCATGATCTACAAAAGGCGACCATGTATCCTTCACTTTAAAAGATATGTACAGGTGTGGGGATGTTTTAATACGCGACTCCGTGAAAAAAGGTCCGAGTAGAACGAGTTGATTATAAAGCTTGCCTAAACTTTTTGCATTATGCTTTCCTGGCGTCAGCAGTACAAATATACTAAACAAAATGTGCAGGAAGACGACCAAGACAGCCGCAATGCCCATCCTGCTTTTGAAAGATGAACCCGGTTCATTCACATTATAAAGTAGCTATAACCATGCACTAAATCAAGGTTATTCCACCTTGACCCCTAAATTATCTCCAAGCGTGGTAAAGTGATTGATCCATTCCTCAGAATGGCCATCATGATTGCGGTTCTGGGTAGCTATTTCGAAAAACAGATTCTGGCTTTTATAAAGATTCGGCATGAGGTTAAATTTCAGCAACAATGGAAAAAGGCGGTTTAACCTTTCGATGCGCTTAGGGTTGTCACCCTCCGCCCTGATGCGCTTTACTTCCCTGAATATGCTTTCGCCAGCAAGGCGTTCGAGCTTGCCTACATCATCTATCTCAAGCCTCCATTTGACAAGCTCATTCATGATCCGTTCAACCTGTAAAATATTAATTCTTTCAGCCTCAAAACTCCGTGTAAGGTCCGCGTTGAGAATATATTCAAAAGTTGTTCGATAGGCAGTTGGTATGGGTGTATCATTGTTCGCAAGTGCCATGACCAGCGGATAATCACGATTATAAATCCTGCGCAATGAGTTTTCCAGATCGCGCATGCTCTGGTATGTAATGAGATTAAATACTTTCCTCTTTTCGTCCTGGAACAACTGCCATATCGTATATTTCTCAGGCCCAAAATGTGTTTGCATCAAGCCGATAATATCTCCCAGACGCGCCTCGTCAAAAGCCTGCACCATAAGTGAATGCATTGCGTCAAACTTATCCTGTTCCATATCCAGTGAGATGTTCCCGATAATATTATGCTGACCCATATAGATTACAGCGAAGGCAAATTTTTTCTCTGATCGCGTTACATTCGATCTGACTTTTGTTACCCCCAGGACCAGCTTTTGCTGTCCAGCCTCCTTACGGACAAACACTTCATTTTGTGTTGTATAATTAAATACCGGGAATGATTCCGGGTCTTCTTCAAAGAGGGATGCCACAGCATAATGCATCCCCACCCTTTGCAAGTTTGTTTTGGATGGAACAACATATTTCTGGTAAACTTTGGCACCATCTTCAAGTGCAGTCAGATTACCTGCAGCATTCTGAAGTCTCCTCATGAACTCCTGTTCCAAATCAACTTGAACGATCTGGTTTACCAACTGGATGGCACGACACGCATATTGCAGTATCTGCACTGTCTCTATTCCGGATATTTCATCAAAAAACCAGCCACAACTTGTGAACATGAGCATGGCATTGCGTTGCACTTCCATGAGGCGAAACACCCTATTCTCTTCTACTTCAACGAGGCAGTGTTCTTTTAAGAATTTCTCAATTGCATCGTCATTGCGGTCCAGAATTACATGTATATAATCCTCTCGAGCAGCCCACGGATCTTTGAGAATTTTCGAAGCCTCCTGCTCATAAACATTAGCCAATTCATCACGCAACCAATCCAAAGCTTCACGCAGTGGTTTTCTCCATCGCTGGTGCCAATCCGGCCTACCGGAATTGCAGCCACAGTCGTTTCTCCACCTTTCGACACCATGCACACAACTCCAGGAACTATTTTCATGAATTTGCGCTTCAAAGACTGGTGGATGTTTCGACAAAAACTCAGCGTAGTTCGTCAACCTGGAATTTTTTTGCCGCCCAATAAAGTCAAGGCAATATGCCAGGGCCATATCACCGTGCTTGTGATGGTGCCCATAAGTTTCACCGTCTGTGGCAAAGTGTACAAGCTGCGGCTCTTCTGATGTGCCGTCAACAGAGTCTAGCAAACGGTTGGCGAATTTCTTACCGTCATTTAATAGTCCATTGAATGCCACACCTTGTGAAATTTCTCCATCATAGAAAAACAGCACTATACTTTTCCCGGAAGGCAGAACGCATTGGTAGGCCCTGCGGGTATCGATCGTTTCAGTAGTAACATCATTCCATTGCTTTTCACCAATCTTACGCACGGCCTTTGCTTGTCGTGGTGCCAGAATAGTAAACTTAATGTCATGCTTAGCCAGCAATTCAAGGGAAGAAATATCCACCGCAGTTTCCGCCAACCACATGCCTTCAGGTTTCCGGCGAAAGCGAAATTCGAAGTCTCGAATACCCCATATAATCTGTGTTTCCTTATCGCGATCTGATGCGAGCGGCATAATCATATGATTATAAACCTGGGCAATAGCTGAGCCATGTCCATCGAAATGCGCTAAACTTTCCTGGTCTGCTTCCAGGATCGAGGCATAGGTTTCTGGATCATTCACCTGCATCCATGACAGCAGTGTAGGCCCATAGTTAAAACTAATCTTTGAATAATTATTGATGATGTTCTTGATGACGGCCTTTCCATTGAGGATGCGCGAAGCCGTATTTGGCGCGTAGCATTCAGCAGTAATGCGTTCATTCCAATCATGATAAGGATGTGCAGAATCTTGCACCTCAATTACCTCAAGCCACGCGTTTTCTCTCGGGGGCTGGTAAAAATGCCCGTGAATACAAATATATTTTTCCAATCAGGTTCAAAGTTAAATAGCAAAATTATTTCATCAGGTATCCATATCGTCAAGCTCAAACTCATTTACTTCCTTTTCGAGCTTGAGTACAGAAATTCCAAGCGGCGGTAAAGTTAGTGAAATTGAATAATCCCGGCCATGATATTTTACGGGTGAAGTCATCAATGAACCCTCATTGACAACCCCGCTACCTGAATACTTCACTTCATCGGAGTTGAATACTTCCATCCATTTGCCCCTGTAAGGCACACCAACCCGGTAATGGCGTCTGGTTTCGGGAGTGAAATTACATACTACAATGAGGAGGTCTTCTTTTTCATCCGCCTGTCTTTGAAATGCCATCGCGCTGTTTTCGTGATCTGCATAGTCAATCCATTCAAATCCCCTGGCCTCGAATTGATACTGATAAAGTCCTCGCTCATCTTTGTAGAACTTATTTAAGTCACGTACCAGATTCTGTATACCCTGGTGTATGTCATAGTCAAGCAGATGCCAATCCAGGCTCTTTTCATGGTTCCACTCGGCGGTTTGCCCAAACTCTCCACCCATAAACAAAAGTTTAGTGCCGGGGTGCATGAACATGTAGGTGAACATCAGTCGCAGGTTCGCGAATTTTTTCCATTCATCGCCAGGCATTCGCCCAGCCAGGGACCCCTTACCGTGGACAACTTCATCGTGCGACAAAGGGAGCATGAAGTTCTCTGTGAAGGCATACATGATGCTGAACGTTATTTCATTCTGATGGTATTTTCGATAGATGGGATCATTGCCGAAGTAGTGCAGCGTATCATGCATCCAACCCATCATCCATTTCTGTCCAAAGCCAAGCCCACCCAGGTATGTAGGTTTAGAAACACCAGTCCAGGATGTTGATTCTTCTGCAATTGTAATCGCATCGGGAAAATGACTGTAAACCACTTCATTCATCTCTTTCAAAAAAGTAATGGCTTCGATGTTCTCATTTCCGCCATGCTCATTGGGAATCCACTCACCTGCTTTCCGTGAATAATCCAAATAAAGCATTGACGCTACCGCATCCACCCGCAGGCCATCGATGTGGTACCTATCCAACCAAAACAATGCATTGCTGATGAGGAAAGAGCGCACTTCATTGCGACCATAATTGAAAATATAACTTTTCCAATCAGGGTGAAAGCCTTTGCGTGGGTCGGCATGTTCATAAAGATGTGTGCCATCAAAATTAAACAACCCATGTGCATCTCCCGGGAAATGCGATGGCACCCAATCCAATAGTACGCCAATATCTTCTTTGTGAAAGCAATCAATCAAATACATGAAATCCTCTGGGCTGCCATAGCGACTGGTTGGCGCGTAGTATCCGGTAAGTTGATAACCCCATGAACCATAAAAAGGATGCTCCATTAAAGGCAAGAACTCAACATGGGTGAAGCCCATATCCTTGACGTATGCGACCAGTTCTTGCGCCATTTCCGGATAGGTCAGTGAGCGACTGACTCCCTCGTCCAGCTTTCTCCTCCATGATCCATAGTGTACTTCGTACACAGAGTAAGGCTGCTTCTTACCAATGAGGTTCTTGCGCTCATGTAGCCAATTAGAATCTTTCCACTCATATTTTGGTGTCCATACTATGGATGCAGTTTTAGGCGGAGCTTCACAGTACGCAGCAAATGGATCCGATTTCTCCAGATAGTCGCCAGTGTTAGAATGTATAGCGTATTTGTAGGCTTCACCATGGCTAATGTCTGTAAAAAAACCTCCCAAATACCTGATTCATCCCACCTGGGAAAGAGCTTGTGTTTACCGCTACTCCAGCTATTAAAATTTCCAATTACGGAAATCGCTTTTGCATTAGGCGCCCACACCGCGAAATAGGTTCCCTCTTTCTTTCCGTTTTTCAGAAAGTGTGCACCCAGTTTTTCATACAACTTAAAATGCTTTCCTGTCTTAAAAAGATGGACGTCAAAGTCTGTCAGCAGAGAAAAGCTTTCAGTGGAGTTTGTGCGTGCTTTTGAAGAAGCTTTTTTTGCCATGATATCGATTTTTCAACATACAATTTATCTATCGCACGGCACAAATTCAAACCATGCCGGACCTTCAGTTATTTCTTTTTCCGTCTAGCCTTCTCCTGCTGATATTGCTTCATCTGGTAGGAAATCCCGCGCAGCGGAATAATTGTCCAATCCGGGCGGCCGTTTAACTCATAGCCCAGTTCATAGATAGCCTTCTCAAGCTGGAAGGTACGAATAAGTACTTCATCTTCGTAGGATACTGTGGCATTCATGCCCATTCTTTCCATATACGCGCCAAGATAAAACCGACTTACATAATGCTGCCATTGCTCTGCCCAGGTCTCCAGAAATTCAAGGTCGCGATCGCGATAATTCTCATTCAACAGAATCTTGCCAAAAGCGGCATAGTGAATTGAGCGCATCATTCCCGCTACATCTTTCAATGGATTCTTTTTCAATCGCCGCTCACTGAACGAAAATCCGGGTTCGCCTTCAAAATCGATAATAACAAAATCATTGCCTGTGAACAATACCTGCCCCAGGTGGTAATCGCCGTGAATGCGCGTCTTTTTCCTCTTGATTCTGATTTTGTGTATCTCCGCGAAGCATTCTAGAATTTCATCTTCTAATTTGAGGATTTCTGTTGCCAGCCTGCGTACATCCGGTGTAAGCTTATGAATAGAACTTTCCAAGAGACTGAAACGGTCTCTCACCAATTTGCGAAGTGAGGAGTACATTGACCGCTGATAATTGGCGGTGAAGGATTCCGGCGTAAATGCCGGATTTGAAGTGTCAGAAGCCAGGGCAAGGTGTAACTCTGCTGTTCGTTGTCCCAATCGAACCATTCGCTCATAAAATCCACGTCCAATAAACTCCTGAATAACAACAGGAGCATCCTCAAATTTTAGACATGCTTTATTAACGAGCTTTGGCAGCTCGATCGTTTTGGCTTTCACCATCACGCGCTCATAAAACCGACCAACGGAATCCACAGACATAGTCCACGCCTCGCCTTGATTCTCCACTTTTCCCTGGAGCAGACCGAATACAATTATATTATTTTCATCATCATGAAATTCAACGCTTCCCGCATAGCGAGGGGAATTCTGAAATGAGGTGTTTTCTGACAAAAATCTGACAATTTCAAGTTCTGGATTCATTTCTTTTTCCAACTTCCGATAGAACTTAAAGAAGTACTTATCATTGTATATGATCGCGGTATTGCTTTGATCCGACTTTAATATTTTTGAATCCACGTCGTTGCTTGTATCAAGCTTTGCAAAAACGCTTGAATTGAACTGCAGTATTCCATCATCGTGTTTTACGCGAGTTTCCTTTCCCATGTTAATAAAAAGGAAATCGCGAAACACCTTATCATAGCTGCTGTCCATTAAGAAACCAGCTTTACCTTGAATCTCGGCACGGCACACAACACTTTGCCCGGTATACTCCACACGTTCTAAGATGGTGTCAGATGGAAGGAATGCCAATGGCAAAAAATAGAATTCAGGCAGGCGCTGAACATAATGCACTTCTAGGATGGTAAGATAGTGCGTATCGCCTTCAACTTTCAACGGAACAGTCTTGTGAACATTAACTTTGCTTACAACTTTGGCCTTGCCCCCAAACCACCGGCATTTATTCAGGAACGGTGGAAGTATTTTACGCTCGAGTGTTCGAACTTCGGTATAATGATCAAAAAGTTTTTCCCATGACACATCCGTTTTGACCAGCGGAAGTTCTCCGCTTGCTTCAGCCATTCCGGTCTTCTCCGCATCCTCTACCTGGAACCAAAAATAACCATATGGTCCAATTGTGATATTGTAGTCACCTTCTCCAACATTCATAAACCGATTTTGGCTAAAAACCTCTGTAATATCACAACCCTTATAATCAGAAAGATTGAGCGTTGCCGCCTGGGAATATTGCGAAAGATTCGCTGCAACAATAATCTGTTGCTTCTGATAGGTGCGAACAAAGGCAAGTATTTTTGCATTTGAACTTGTCACAAACTTCATTTCCCCCCGACCAAAAATGTTAAGACGTTTGCGCATAGCCAGAACATTCTTAATCCACCATAGTAAGGAATTATGATTTTCATCCTGTGCCGTAACATTTACCGATTCATGCCGGTATATGGGGTCAGTGATAACGGGCAAATAAAGGCGTTGCGGGTTTGCTGAGGAAAACCCGGCATTCAGATTCATATTCCATTGCATGGGTGTTCGAACGCCAAAACGGTCGCCGAGGTAAACATTATCACCCATTCCAATCTCATCACCGTAATACATTACTGGTGTTCCGGGAAGGGAAAATAAAATTGAATGAAGTAATTCTATTTTCCTGCGGTCATTATTCATCAATGGCGCCAATCGCCTCCGAATACCGACATTGAACTTGGTATTCGCGTCATTGGCGTAAGCTTTAAAAAGAAAATCCTTTTCCTCCTCCGTTACCATCTCCAATCCAAGCTCGTCATGGTTGCGCAGGAACAGCGCCCACTGACTATTCGCCGGGGTAGCGGGTGTTTGTTCCATGATGTCAAGGATGGGATAACTATCTTCCGTTCTGAGGGAAAGGAATATTCTTGGCATCAGGGGATAATGGAAATTCATATGACATTCGTTACCATCACCAAAATAGGTCGCAGCATCTTCCGGCCAAAGATTGGCTTCCGCCAGGAGAATCCTGTCTTTATAATGCTTATCCATATGCGCCCGCAGCCTCTTCAAAAAGACATGGGTTTGGGGAAGATTTTCACAATTCGTCCCATCTTCCTCAAAGAGGAAAGGAACCGAGGCTAAACGAAAACCGTCGACTCCCATTTTCATCCAATAGTCAACCACCTTCAGTATTTCCAGCTGTACTTCCGGATTTTCAAAATTCAATTCCGGTTGATGACGGTAGAATCGATGCCAGTAATAAGCTTTCGCTTCTGCATCCCAGGACCAATTGCCAGTCTCCTCACTGGGAAACATTACCCGCGCTTCAGTATATTTCTCGGTGGTATCGCTCCATACGTAGAATTCACGGTATCGTGAACCCGCTTTCGCTCTGCGCGATCTTTTAAACCAGGGGTGCTGATCAGAAGTATGGTTGAGAATAAGCTCTGTGATAACGCGAATGCCTCTGCTGTGTGCATCTTTCAGGAACTGTTTAAAATCCGAGAGCGTACCGTAATCAGCATGAACATCACAATATTCCGTAACATCAAAACCATCATCCTTTAATGGTGACGGAAAAAATGGCATGAGCCAAATTGTATTAATGCCGAGGTCTTCGAGATAACCAAGCTTCTGTATTAATCCCTGGAAATCTCCAATACCATCACCATTGCTATCAAAAAATGCCCGTACCGAAACTTCATAAATGATAGCATCCTTGAACCAAAGTGAGTCATTATTTTTTACGGTCATACTCATGCCTGCTTACATAAAAGATTCGAATAGCTCTACTCTAAATAAGTGAAATGGCATTTTGTATGGATCCAGTTCAACATAATTCCATTCCTGTGTCCATGTGAATTGCTCTTCGGTAATCAGATCCTTGACTTTTACGTTAATATGCTCACCTAATTTGAGCTTAGCCTTCGGCAATTGTACATAGCCGGATTGCTTGCTGGTGGGATCCAGGTTAGCAACGACGAGCACGATGTTCGATAAATCGTCAGTTGCCTTCAGATACGCAATCAGGTTTTCATTTCCTATGGGACAAAACTGTAGGTTCCAGGTGGATTGTAAAGCCGGATTATTATTACGGCTGTGATTGAGTATGGTTATTATGTCTGTCATTCGATTGGTCTTCTTCCAATCATGAAGCTTTATCTCATATTTTTCAGAATCAAAATATTCTTCTTTGCCTTGAACCGGCCTATTCTCATAGAATTCATATACCGGCCCATAGATACCGTAATTTGACGAAAGCGTTGCTGCCAGCGCAAGCCGAAGTATGAATATGTTCTCACTTTGATGCTGCAAATGGTACGGAAGAATGTCCGGCGTATTAGGCCAAAAATTAGGGCGAAAATAGTTTCGCGCGGCGCCTCCCACCAGTTCATTCATGTACTGCGTTAATTCATCTTTATCAACTCTCCATGTGAAATACGTATACGATTGTGTAAACCCAATTTTGCCAAGTTCTGCCATAATCTTAGGCCGGGTAAAGGCTTCAGCCAGGAAAATTATGTCTGGATATTCATTATTCACCTCACCAATTACCCAATGCCAAAATAGGAATGGCTTGGTATGGGGATTATCAACCCGGAAGATCTTCACGCCCTGCTCTATCCAGTACGTAATAACTGACTTCAATTCCAGCCATAAATCCATCCAATGTTCAGTTTCAAAATTGAACGGATAAATGTCCTGGTATTTCTTGGGCGGATTTTCGGCATATTGAATAGATCCATCGGGGCGCTGCTTGAACCACTCCGGGTGCTCCTTCACGTAAGGATGATCAGGTGCACATTGAAAGGCAAGATCAAGTGCAACATCAATGTTATATTTTTTTGCTTCTGCAATAAGATTCTTGTAATCCGTTAATGATCCCAATTCCTTATGAATCGATTTGTGCCCACCTTCGATACTGCCGATAGCCCACGGCGAACCCGGCTCACCCGGCGCCGCAACAACATTATTATTTTTTCCTTTCCGGTTAACTTCACCGATGGGATGAATGGGCGGCAGATACAAAACATCAAATCCCATTGATGAAATACGCGGCAAAAGCTTCACAACATCCTTGAAAGAGCCATGTTCGCCCTTCAAGGAGGCTGAGCGTGGGAAAAGTTCATACCACGCGCTGAAGTTCGATTTCGAATGCTCGACAACAACTTCTAATATTTTGGAGAAGTACGTTGCATGGTCCTCCAACGGATAGGCATGCACCAGCGTGGCAAAATTTTCGCTGAGCACGTAGTCCCTGGCCTTAGTGTACTCAATGCTCAGTTGCTGAATCGCCACTTTCAGGACCTCATCACTCGCTTTTGAAAGTATCTTTAGGAATTGAATACCTTCCTGCAATTCAAGGTGGACATCAACATCAGCTGCAGCTTTCTTCTTGAATCCGTCGTACCAGGTTTCAAAATGGTCTACCCATGCCTTGATTGTGAAAACATAGCGTCCTTTTTCTGTTACATAAAAGGAACCTAGCCAACTGTCGTTGCTAATGTGGCGCATTTCAGTCTCCTGCCAATGATCTTCTCCTGCTTTTTTATGCAAAAGCACAGCACGAATATGATCATGTCCGTCCCCCAAAATATCTGCTGTTACATCCACCCGCTCCCCAACCGTACGCTTCGCAGGATACAACCCATGATCTATCTCAGGTTGAACATTTTCAATAATAACACGGGACTTTCCTTTTAACATTATCATGGATTAACTTATTTCTAGATCACTGTTGAGAAAGGTGGTTACCCTCAAATCGCCCATATGAAGGGCTGCCTTTATTGCTGGAATAAAACACACCCGGAGCAGGCCTGGCATTAAGCTCAGCTGGTTGCGGGGGGACCTCCAAACCGGAAATATTATTCAAATCCGGAGGTTCCGCCTGTTCATATTCACGCATAACCCTACGTCGAAAGAAAATCTGCATTCACCTATTTTATTTTAAAGATAAAGGAGCTGTAAGGTTTGCATTTCATTTCAAACATAAAATCCTTGCTTAAACCAACTTCCACCTCTCGCCAAAGCAAATCGCGCGCTATATAAATCCCGTTGGGGTCAAGCGATAATGCCGAAACAGCTTCTTTGGGGATTTGAACTTTTATGTCCTGATTAACCTGGCTAAAATTGGTAACCATGAGCAGGCGCTCTTCCCCTGAATAGCGTAAGAAAGCATGGATTTTTTCACTGAAGTTACCCGCGTTGATGTTATACTCGGTCAAGTCTATGTAATCACCTTGCACAATAGCGGGACTGCTGGCAGCGAGGTTTAACAGATCCGTGTAAAATTGATGCAATTGCTTTTCCTCTAAGCTCAGCAATTCTCCATTGAATTTGCCATTATTCATCCACTTTTGATGTTGAGGGACGCCCCAATAATCATAAATAGTGGTTCGCCCGTCGTCCTCCTGAAAACCTTCATTCCCCAAACCAGGCTCACCAAATTCCTGCCCGAAATAAATCATGACCGGCCCGCGATCTATTGTTGCACTGATCACCATAGCCGGCGCCGCTTTCCAGGGATCGCCGGCAAAGAAATTAGAGGCAATGCGCTGCTCGTCATGATTTTCTAAAAAATGAAGCATATTTCCATTGATCCCGGAATTGCTCTGCTGAATTTGATCTATACCGGTAGTGCTGCGCTGGCCACTGATCAGCAGGCGGAGAGAATCATAAAGCTGAACTTTGTCGTATAAATAATTGAATTTACCATTGTCAATGTAATTTCGATACTCGCTTGGATTATACACTTCTGCGACAAATACGATATCAGGATTCACAACCTTAATCTGAGGGATTACCCAGCTCCAAAATTCAACGGGTACCATTTCAACCATATCGCACCGAAACCCATCTACTTTTTTATCTGTCCAGAAGAGCAGGATATCTTTCATTTTCATCCATGTATCAGGCACAGGATCAAAATATGTTTTTCTTCCGTTCTGAATATCGACTCCATAATTTAGTTTCACGGTTTCATACCAGTCAGTGAGCTTCGGACTAGCTGTAAACTGATCGTTACCCGTTACTTTTGCCGGTGTCTCTTCAAAATTTCCATCCTTCTTGCCGAATCCCTCTACACTAGCGGTGCGCAGATCACTTGGTGGAGTGAAAGATTGCCCGGGTAAATAATAGAAGTTATTGTTTGGCGAAAAGGAAACGGACGTATCATCCTTAGCCCCTAAATCGATTACGCCCGGCGGTTTTGCATCAGACTTGTAAGCCCTGGCAACATGATTGGGCACAAAGTCAATGATCACCTTTAATCCCTGATCATGGGTACGCTCCACCAATTGCTCAAACTCCGCCATACGATTTAAGACATCTACAGCCAGATCAGGGTCAACGTCATAATAATCCTTTATCGCATACGGAGATCCGGCTATTCCTTTTACTATGTCAGGATCGTCCAGGAGTATTCCATAGGCTGTATAGTCGGTGAGCGAGGTATGTTCGATAATGCCAGTGTACCAAACGTGGGTTACGCCCATACCCTTAATACCCCCAAGTGCGGCGGCATTGATATCATTAAACTTGCCAACGCCGTTTTCTTCCTTTGATCCGAATCTCTTATTTGTTGTGTTTTTATTTCCAAATAAGCGCGGCATCATTTGATATACGATCATCTTACCAGAGGATGTTTCCATAGACATTGAGGGTGGTATTCTTTCCTTGGGCTTCGTACAACATGTTAGCAAGCCCGCCGTAAGCAGGCAAAGTAATACATTTCTCATAAGGTTGAATTTAAAAAGAAAAGACAGCTTTCAGTGCTGTCTCCCCAAAATAGTTACGGTATCGATTTAAATCATCGTTTTGAAAACTTTAATGCCCTCAAGAGATAAAATAACAGCACAGAAATACAGATCATCAGGCCTAAGAACTCCCTTGATTCCTCAATGTACAAATGTTCCATTTTGGCTACTTCATCAAAGAGGGCTGATTTATTATCATGACGGAGCCATTCCAAGACCCCCGGCACATAGAAGAAACTGTAGACCAGAAAAACGGCCAACAGGCCAATCAAGAATTTTCTAACATAAAATTCAAAAATAGCCATGATACAGACTACTGCCATACCGCCATAGATCAGAATCCATACCACCGGGTCGGGATCGTTTATCTGCACAAAAGCAAATACCAAAAACATTGCTGCAAGAAGAAAATTAACTATTCTCATTTGGTCTATTTGGTAGTTGAGCGTATTTACTAATCTTTAAAACAGCCACTTGATTATAAACCATTCAACAAAGCAAAAATCAAAGAATGGTTTTCATAAATTTCGCGCAAGCAGCTACGCTATCGATTGGGTCACCGGGATATGTCTCCTGTTCCACATACCACTCTTTCATTCCGGAAAGTTTCGCCTGGGCAAAGATCGGCTTGAAATCTATAGTGCCCGTTCCAATATCTGCATTTCTATTCCGATCATCTTTATCCATATCCTTAACATGCCATTGTTCAAACCGGCCCGGGTATTTGGCAAAGTATTGTAGTGGATCAAGCCCTGCGTTGACCACCCAAAAAATATCCATCTCCATACCAACATATTTGGGATCAAGCTCCTGGAGCATAACATCGTATACTACTTCTCCATCCATCTTATCAAATTCAAAAGCATGGTTGTGATAACCAAATCGGATACCACTTTTACTACACAACTCACCTGCCTTGTTAAGATCATCGCATATTTTTTTATAATTGTCCAGGGAAATACGATCGATCTCTTCTATGAATGGCATAACCATAAAATCCTGACCCGCCTCTTTGGCATCATCAACTGCTTGCTGCCAGGTATCACCCTTTATTTTGTCCAGGCCATAATGACCGCTGGTCACTTTCATCCCCAGGCCCTTGGCATACTTTACAAATTCCTGAAAGTCCATTCCATAAATCTTTCCATTGGCATAACCATTGGTTTCCAACTTCGTGTAACCAAAAACTGAAATTTTATCCAATACGCCTTTCGGGTCCTTGTCAATCGTATCCCGCAAAGTGTATAGCTGAAGTCCCAATCCCCTCTTTTCTTTGCAAGCTTCCAGAAATAAAGGCAAGGATAACATGCCTGCAGCGGCAACGGCATTTTGCACAAACTCTCTTCTTTTCATGGTCTTTGGAATAATATTTTGGCTATTAATTTTCGAGTTGGATTCCGTTAAAGTAAAACATAGATTTATCAACTGCCTGCGGATTTTTAAATACGACGAATAAATCGTGATAGCCGGTAGTATTTTCCATTTTTGACGGAAGTGTGGAGAGCCCTGGTCTTGAGGCTTTTACAGTTGCCATCAGTTTACCATCGGGTGCATCCAGGCGGACTTCAATATCCCCACCAGGATTTTGATACATATCGCGGATAAATGTTGTCACGGATACGTTTCTAACACCCGTCAAATCCAAATTCTTGTAAACGGCATAGGCGCCATTTCTGACATTGTCCAGCGTCCAGTTATTCCTGAAAATAGCTTTGCGGGCAATGTGTAACTCATCAGCCTGGGCAGCTAAAAGCGAAGCACTTCGCAATACAATTGAATTGGATGAAGATAAGGCACGGACCTTACCCGCACCTTTATCAGTATACGTTGCCGTCAGCATGTAAGCGCCATCATTTTCCCTACCTGGAATTACGGTTCCGGCCAACGGTAAGTTTACTTCCACCTTCTTATCGTTAAGTGAAAGAATGTACACTACCATTTTCTTTGCATCCTCAACACTGATCTGCGGGTGTGCAGCCATTTCAGTCTTCCCCCAAACCCCAGCTCCTCCTTTAATAATCTTCGCCGCCAATAAATCTATTGCTCCAGTCTGCCCGTTATATTTTGCAGCAATATCCTTGAACGAAGGTCCTGCAGATTTCTGATCGATAACGTGGCACGATTTGCAGTCGCTTTTTTCCATGTGCACCTTGCCGGGCAATTCAGTGGTGGGCATTTGGTGCCCCTGGGCGATCATAGCCATATCAAACCCTTTTAAATAGTCAAATGTAACCCTTACATCTCCCGGGGCCACTTTACCATCGAGCGTTGATCCATCTTCCTTATCTTGCACTGTCACAACATATTTCGCCGGAGTTCTTGGGAAGAAGAAGGTCTTATTTCCTCGGGTAATAGTTATTGTTACTACAGGCAATTCATTTCCAACAACCAATTGAACCTGAGCCGAGCCACTACCGCCTTTGTCGTCCTTCACAGTGAGATTAGCATGTATTGCCTGCGGCTCATCAAATGTAAGCGTGAAATTCCCATCCTTCGATGTTACTACCTGCCCGCCTGCAGCCAGCTCATACGTTAGGCTATCTCCGTCAGGGTCGAACGTGCCCTTGGCAGAGAATGTAACCGTGAGCGGGGTAGCACCCGCTGTTTTATCTGCACTGAGTTGAGCGACAGGTGGCCTGTTGCCGCCGTTGTAGTCGATGCGAACGAGTCTCGCATCCAGGTTTTGACTGGACCAGATTGTACCGTATTCCAGCATATACAGTTTACCGTCAGGACCATATGCCATATCTACCATATTGTTGAATTTGGTATTTGGCATAAAGGGTTCAATATCTTCAATGGAACCCTGTTGATCCATGCTCACCAAAAACATCCAGTTCCTGATCCAGTCATAAATCAGAAGCTTACCATCAAAATAATCCGGAAAGGCAGTAGGTACACCTAAAAAGTTCTCACTGTAATAAACGGGGCCTGCCATAGCGGTTCTTCCGCCTTCTTTAAGCATTGGAAATTCTTCAGAATTGGTGTATGGATACCATATGAATGCCGGACTTACAGCAGGCAACTCCCGCTTTCCGGTATTGTTGGGTGATTCGTTGATTGGAGCACCGGGATCCCACATGTTCAATGCTTTCTTAGCGGCAAAATCATACTTGGCATACGCATAGTTATTCCCAACAAAGTGTGGCCATCCGAAATTACCCGCTTTCTTAGCCTGATTTACTTCATCGTATCCGCGAGAACCACGGAGTGAATCATTATTTCCGGCATCGGGTCCAACTTCTCCCCAATACAGAAATCCGGTTTTTTCGTCGATAGAAATACGATAAGGGTTGCGGCATCCCATCACATAAATTTCGGGACGGGTTTTCTCTTCGCCTATGGGAAACAGATTCCCTTCGGGAATCGTATACGTGCCATCAGTTTCCAAATGTATTCTCAAAATCTTGCCCCGCAGGTCGTTTGTATTCCCTGACGATTTCTGCGCATCGAAGGGAGACCGTCCGGGCCTTTCATCTGAGGGACTGAAGCCATCTGACGCAAAGGGACTAGTATTGTCTCCCGTGGAGATATATAGATTTCCATCCGGCCCAAACGACATGGATCCGCCAGTATGGCAACATTCTTCCCGCTGTGTGGCAACCTCAATAATTTGTTTTTCAGACGTCATATCCAGCCTATTATCAGCAAAAACAAATCTTGAAACCACGTTAGCAGATTTCTCCGGATGTGAATAGAAAATATACACCCATTGATTCTGCGCAAAGTTGGGATCGATCGCAAGGCCGATCATGCCATCTTCAAATTTTGTTGAAACGTTGAACGTATTGATGATGTTCACCTTGCCATCAACGGGATCGTATAGTTTAACATCCCCTCTTCGCTCCAGAAACATAATTCTTCCATCCGGCAGAATTGCCATTTCCGTTGGTTCATTTAAGTTAAATTCCAGTATTGTTTTCGTAAACCTGTTTTCCTCGGGAGCGCGTTTCGTCTTTGCTTTCGTATAGTCCAATGGAGAATCGCCTAACGCATAAGTAATACCTTGCAGTAAATGATTGAGATATAAAGTGTCGGCAAAGCTTTCTTTTACATGCCCCATGCCGGTGTAAAAAGATCGGCCACCCTCAAATTCGTGATACCATGCAATCGGATGATTCTCCCCATTTTCCCCACCTTGATAAGAGGATTCATCCAGGTTGTAAATCACAGTAATGTCGGGTGAAATGTTTTTATAGTTATACCATTCATCAATTCGGGTCCAGCTATCAGGCGTAATATCTTTTCCAAAAGGTTTTACCTTTCTTACTGTCGCCTTTTGTATCTCAGGGTGTCCGCTGAAATAGGCCCCCACTAATCTTCCATACCACGGCCACTCATATTCGGTATCTGCTGCCGCATGAATCCCCACAAAGCCCCCACCTGCCTCGATAAATCGCTTGAAGTCGGCTTGCTGCACCACATTGAGCACATTTTCGGTCGTATTCAAGAAAACAACAGCGCGATAACGTTTGAGATTTTCCTCATTAATAAAGGATGCATCTGCTGTGGTATCCACCTCAAACCCATGGACTCTACCCAGTGTAATTATGGCCAAGTTACCTGCATCGATAGACTCGTGCCGGTTGTCCATCGTTTTTGAAAAAACAAGGATCCTGGGATTTTCCTGTTCTCGACAAGAAAAAACCATAGAAGAAAGTATTAGAAATAATAAGTATGATCTCATTTATTAGCAATTGATGTGCAGTAGTGCTTAACAGCAAAGCAACTTTGCTTTTGCGGACGAGCCTTGGGCCCATTTTATCTTTCTGATCCTAATATCACTGCACTACGACCGGTCGATAAAATTCCAGAAAGCAATATCCACGGGCTGGTTCACCAAGTCCTTGTTTTTGAACTTACTTTTTTCTGTGATTTCAGCCCATTTCGAATCGTGTATGTTGAATTCAATAACCTCGGTAGTTTGCTGACTGAACAAAATGTCCAACCTATCCCGTTTCAATGAGACAGTTGGACATCTTATGAACAGCTTAATAACGGCTTTTCTTTAATCCTTAGGCTTTTCTCCATCCAGCGAGAGCACGTACATAGCCATTTTCTCTGCGTCTGCCATGGAAATATCAGGATGTGGTGACATTGGAATTTCTCCCCACACGCCACTGCCTCCACTCATAATTTTGCCAGCCAGCAAACTTACATTTGCCTTGGTAAAGTCATATTTTTGGGCGACTTCGGTATGTGAAGGGCCTATAATTTTATTGGTTGGATGATGGCATGTTTTGCAATCGCCGGCATCAACCAAAACCTGACCTTGTGCGATAAGATCCGCGGAAGATTCCTGTTTGGGCTCTGCCGTTTCATAATCATCGTAAGCATCTGCTGATTCTTCAGCAGCTTCCTTTTTTGATCCACACGATGTCATGGACACACATGCAATGCCAAATAAGGCAATAAATACAAGTACTTTTTTCATTGGGCTTTCTAAATTTTAAGTAGTGAAATCAAATTAAAAAATCGCTTTCAGGGAAATCCGTTTATGAGAGACCCAGAACTTTCTTGTTGAACCTGGCGTCTTTGCCGGTTGATGCAAAATCATCAAAAGCCTTTTCAGTTACACGGATAATATGATCTTTAATAAAAGGTGCCCCTTCGGCTGCACCCTGTTCAGGATGTTTGATCGCACATTCCCATTCCAGGACCGCCCAGCCATCGTATCCATATTGTGTGAGCTTGGAGAAAATCGAAATGAAATCAACCTGACCGTCGCCCAAAGACCTGAATCTTCCGGGACGGTTGACCCAATCCTGATAGCCACCGTATACGCCGCTTTTTCCTGTTGGATTGAACTCGGCATCCTTAACGTGAAACATCTTTATAAATTGATGATAGAAGTCAATGTACTGGAGATAATCCAATTGCTGCAGCACAAAATGACTGGGGTCGTACAAAATATTACAACGTGTGTGCTTACCGGTGGCCTCCCAAAACCTTTCGAAAGATACGCCATCGTGTAAGTCTTCACCCGGATGTATCTCGTAGCAGAGATCTATTCCTGCCTTGTCGAAAGCATTCAATATTGGCAACCACCGCTTGGCCAATTCTTTGAAGCCATCCTCAACCACCCCTGTCGGGCGCTGTGGCCAGGGATAGACAGTGTGCCACAACAACGCCCCTGAAAATGTCGCACATGCTGCTAACCCCAAATTCTTGCTGGCTTTTGCCGCAAACTTCAGCTGTTCTACTGCCCATGCCGTCCTTTCCTTGGGCTTTCCGCGATAAGCTTTCGGTGCAAAGCCATCAAACATATCGTTATAGGCGGGGTGAACCGCAACCAGCTGACCTTGTAGGTGCGTAGAAATCTCCGTGATTTGAAGACCGCACGACTCAATAATGCCCTTTATTTCGTCGCAATAATCTTTGCTCTCGGCGGCTTTCTTTAGATCAATGCAGCGAGGATCCCATCCCGGCAATTGCACGCCTACGTAACCCAGTGACGATGCCCATTTACATATGGTCTTCAGGTTATCAAATGGCGGCTGATCACCCATGAACTGTGCGAGAAAGATCGCGGGCCCTTTAATTGTTTTCATTAACAGAAAGTAAGGTTAGTTGGAAATTTATTTAAGACAGAGATTATTTTAGTTTCGTCCACTTCCGCGTTGAGGTGGCTGACTTCACCGCTGTCTGAACAAAGCTCATACCGTGAACACCATCCGCCACATCCGGAAAATCGTATTTCGCCGGGTTGATTTTCTTCCCCGGTTTATAGTCCCGGACCGCCTTTGTGAATGCTCTGTAAATATTAGCAAAAGCCTCAAGATACCCTTCCGGGTGTCCCGCTGGCGTTCTTGTAAATTTCTTGGCATCATCTGACAGGTATGCCTGGCCAGCGCGAATTATTTCCTTTGGTCTGTCTAACCACTTCAGAATCATCGTATTAGGTTCTTCCTGCTTCCATTCCAGCCCACCCTTTTCTCCATATACACGGATGTTAAGGTTATTTTCTTCTCCGGCGGCAACCTGGGTTGCGAGGAGTACACCCGTAGCACCATTTTCAAATTTTACCAACATAGAGCAGTCGTCATCCAGCAAACGGCCTTTTACGACGGAGTTCAACATCACGCAGATCTCTGTTATTTTCTTGCCTGTGATGTACTCCGCAAGGTTTGCAGCGTGGGTGCCGATATCACCAATCGCACCACCCATACCCGATTGTTTAGGATCCGTCCTCCAGGACGCCTGCAAGTTCCCGGTCCCCTCAAGCAAAGTAGAAAGCCAGCCTTGTGGGTATTCAACATATACCTTTCTGATTTTTCCGAACTTACCAGCTGCCACCATGCTACGCGCCTCTTTCACCAGGGGATAGCCGGTATAAGTATGCGTGAGTCCCAGTACTAACCCTGTTTTGGCAACCAGTTTTTGTAAAGCCTTCGCTTCCTCGAGGTTAAATGAAATAGGCTTTTCAACAATTACGTGAAACCCATTCTCAAGCGCCATTTTGGACGGTCCAAAATGAACGTGGTTGGGCGTTACCACAGAAACGAAATCCATTCGCTGATCGGGAGGGAGATTCTTTTCGGCTTCAAACATCTCCTGGTAAGTCTCATATACCCGTTTTGGGTTAAGGTACAGCGCCTCCCCGGTTTGTTTGGATTCGCCCGGGACGATACTAAAAGCGCCACACACCAGCTCAATTTCTCCGTCAATACCGGCTGCTTTTCGGTGGATTGGGCCAATAAAAGAGGTGGGGCCGCCACCTATCATCCCCATGCGTAGTTTTCTTTTCATTAGTTTTTAAAGGTTTGGTTTCAAGTAAGGGATTAAAATATTAAAAATAAAGAACTAAAGTAAAGAAAACGATTGTAGTGATCTTTAGCGATATAAATTTTTTGATTGGTTAATCATACCCGTAATTTTGGAAACTTATTCTTTACCCCTTTCTTTGAGCTTCTCCAATGCATTTTGAATGACAGAATCACTCTTCCTCAAGAACTTATGGTATTTCGCCATCCATGGATCCTCCCTTAAACAGGGAAAGCTTATTGGAAAAGAAATACTTGGCGAACGTATTCTGTTCGGGCGCGATAAAGATGACAGGCCTTTCGCACTCAAAGACAACTGCCCCCACCGCGGCGTACCCCTTTCGCAAGGATGGTATGATGGGAACATAATTCAATGCTGCTATCATGGGTGGAAGTTTGACCATAGCGGAACCTGTGTCGGAATCCCCGCACTTGCAGACGAAAAATTTGATACAAAGAAGATCAAGGTCTTTCAGTATCCCTGCAAGGAAATAAATGGCACGATCTGGATTTATATTCCACAAAACAAAACGCAATTGCAGGGCGCAGAAGCACGCCTGCCCAACCTCTTAATTCCTGCTGACAAAAAATTTCTGTTCGTTGAAAAAGTAATCATGCCAGCCGACATTGATCATGCCGTTATTGGATTGATCGACCCGGCCCACGTAACGTTTGTGCATCAGTCATGGTATTGGCGCTCAGCCAAGAATCTTAAACTGAAAGAAAAAAAGTTTGAGCCGGTTGATTTGGGTTTTAAGATGACAAGGCATAAACCATCTTCCAACTCCAAAGGGTATTCAATATTAAAAGGTGGGACTTCTACAGAAATAAACTTTCAACTGCCAGGCATTCGATTGGAGCATATTCTGGTAGGGAAAAATGAGGTCGTTTCGATCACGTGCCTCACACCCATCAACGAAAAGGAGACGGAGCTGAATCATATATTCTTTACTTCAATCAATTTTGTGAAATACGTCTGGTGGCCACTGCGCCAGCTGGGCAAACAATTTATTCACCAGGATCTTGGTGTTTTTAGAAAGCTGGGCGAGGGACTAAAATCGAAACCAACACTAATGCTACTCGGTGAACCGGATGCACAGGCGCGCTGGTATCACGAGCTCAAGCGACAATGGGATTTGTCCCAGCAAAATAATACGCCGTTTGTTAATCCCGTTAAAGCAAAGACTTTGCACTGGGTTACGTAAAGGATGCGTATCAATTCAGGAGCAACACCCGTCTTGCGTTATTCCACGCAAAATTAATACCACCAAGCGTAATATGGCTCGATGAGCTACACTTATTACGGGGTAAAAAAATTACTGAATATCTTTATCCCTACTTCGAGAAAAAACCGTAAATTACAAAAATAAAACACGTTATAATTATGAAGAAAATGACACCTAATCTGAGATTACCAGTGCTGATAGGAGCGCTATTCATCCTATTGGCTGGTTGTAGTAGCGATGATGGCACACCGGCGCCTGTATCTGATCTTGTAGGAGGAACCTGGACTGTTTCGAACGTGGATCTCGTTTTTACTGTTGGGGCGCAGTCATTGAAAGATTACCTCGTAAACGTCGAGGGATATACACCAGAAGAAGCTGACTTTGCGATAGCCTTTTTCGAAGTGCTCTTACTGGATGAGTTGGACGGCACGATTAGCTTTAATGCGAATAATACATACAACTCAAATTTTGCTGGTGGTCCTGATGACGGTACCTGGAGTTTAAGTGCGGACGGAAAGACTTTGACGCTGGATGCCGGAACCATAGATGAAGAGGTTGCTACAATAAACTCCCTAACGAGCAGCAACTGCAACCTCACAATATCCATGGATGAATTGGAGGACGTAGATGACGATCCAAGTACACCTGATGTTCTGATTAAGATAGAAGCAACACTCACGTTGACAAAGTAGAAAATATATAAGTCATTGGTGCATACCTAGCCAGGCAGATCAATTGATCCGCCTGGCTTTTTATTTGTTCTGCTCCACAATGGGTGATTCCCTGGTCAAGGCAATTGGATTGTTGTGAATTTATGTACAACGATTAACTTTGAGCGTAAATCACATAAAAAGATAATATGGACCCATACCGTACTAAAGGACTAATCCTGACAGTCCTCTGCACCATCGTGTTTGTTGCGCATGCGCAGTTAGGAGATATCAAATGGTCAGCAGATGGAAATGCCTACTATGCTATAGAGCAAAATGAAATCATTCAGTATACATTGCCTGCCATTGAACGAAAAGTGCTCGTCAATAAGCAACAGCTTACACCTGAAGGCCAACGCATTCCCCTGCAAATAGACCATTATATTGTTTCCAATGACCATAACAAACTGCTGATTTACACCAATGCGAAGCGTGTTTGGCGCATCAACACACGGGGCGACTACTGGGTGCTAACACTGTCAGACAATAAGTTGGTCAAGTTGGGGAGTTCCCGGCCAGCATCATCGCTGATGTTTGCCAAATTTTCACCCGACGGCAGCAAGGTTGCCTATGTAAGTGAATACAATCTGTACGTTGAAGACCTGGCTACCCATACCATCAAACAGCTTACTACAGATGGTAATCGAAAATTCATAAATGGCACGTTTGACTGGGTATATGAGGAAGAGTTTTCCTGCCGCGACGGATTTCGGTGGAGTCCGGATAGCAAATCTATTGCGTTCTGGCAGCTGGATGCGCGGGATACACGCGACTTCTTTATCATCAATAATACTGACTCCATTTATTCGAGGGTAATACCGATTGAATACCCTAAGGTGGGACAAAATCCATCGCCTAGCCGCATTGGCGTCATCGACGTGGAGACCTCAAAAATAACATGGATGAAAATTGATGGTGATCCGCAACAGCATTACCTCGTACGCCTTGAATATATTCCCGGCACAAATGAATTACTCGTTCAGCAGCTGAATCGCAAGCAAAACGAGAGCAAGTTACTTCGTTGCAGCGCAGCCAATGGTAGTACAGTTGTGATCAGCAGTGATAAAGACGAAGCCTGGGTGGATGTCATTATTCCCGGCGACGACAAACGCAGTATTGATTTCAGAGTCCCTGTGTACTGGCTTGGCAGTGGAAAGGAGTTTCTATGGAGCAGCGATAAAAACGGGTGGCGACATCTCTATCGCATGCAAAGTGACGGCAGCAAAGAAACCCCGGTCACAACCGGGAACTTCGATGTAATTTCCATAGAGGCTATTGATGAGAAAAATGGATTTGTATACTTTCTGGCTTCGCCCGCCGACGCTACGCAGCAATATTTGTATCGTGCAAAACTCAATGGGAAAGGGAAACTCGAAATGATTACGCCAGCTGGATTGGCTGGCACCCACGATTACAGCATCTCCCCTGCTGCAAAATTCGCCCAGCATTCCTTCAGCAACATCAACACAAAGCCGCTTAGTGAACTCGTTAGCCTACCATTGCACAAACCACTGTCCGAAAAAGAAAGCATAGCCTCGCGCATTGCTGCCGCCACAGGCGAAAAGACGACAGAGTTTTTTAAGATAAATACCGCAGACGGGGTTGAGATGGACGGGTGGATGGTAAAGCCCTACAACTTCGATCCTGCCAAAAAATATCCTATTCTATTTTATGTCTATACTGAACCAGCAACCGCACACGTTAAAGACAAGTATGGTGCATCAAATAATAGACTGTACGCTGGCGATATGCGTGCTGACGGATATATTTATATCTCGATTGACAACCGCGGGACCCCCGTACCAAAAGGCAGGGCATGGCGTAAGTCAATTTATAGAAAAATCGGTGTCTTAAATATTGAGGATCAGGCAGCGGCGGCAAAAGAAATACTAAAGTGGCCGTTTGTGGATCCTTCGAGAATTGCCGTATGGGGATGGAGTGGTGGCGGCTCGGCTACGCTGAACCTGATGTTTCGATATCCTGAAATTTACAAGACCGGCATCGCTATCGCCGCAGTGGCCAACCAGCTTACTTACGATAATATCTACCAAGAGCGGTACATGGGCCTGCCGCAGGAAAACAAGGCTGACTTTGTCAATGGCTCTCCTCTTACCTATGCCAAAAATTTGCAGGGCAACCTGCTCTACATCCACGGTTCAGGAGATGACAATGTTCATTATCAAAATGCTGAAATGCTGCTTAACGAACTCATCAAATACAACAAACAATTTCAATTCATGTCCTACCCTAACAGGACACACAGCATCGCTGAAGGTGAAGGAACCAATGAACATTTACGAACATTGTTCACAAGCTATCTTAAAGAGCATTGTCCACCGGGTGGCAGGTGAGTAATGTAACCAAAGGCGCCAAACGCCTAGTTCGCAAAATTCGCAGACGCCAGACATTTTTTATCGTAGCGGTAGGTATAGGGACTCCTAAGCGCAATACATATCGAATTTCTTCAGACTATCAACAGAACCCAGCACGATGAGCACATCACCATCGCCTATCACTGTTTCATTATTAGGATCAAAAATAAATCCCTTTAGCTTGTCTTTGATACCCAGTACAGTTGCCCCTGTGCGGCTGCGGATATCAAGTTCCTTTATGGTTTTGTTTTTATACTCCCCTTTTAGCTGCTGAAACGCAAATTCCTCCAGTCTTAAGTCCTGTCCCGTTATCCCCGTTAATATCTCCAGAAATTCGATAACATACGGCTGGGTGATAAGATGGGCCATATGAATCCCACCCAGTGCGAATGGTTTGACTACCTTGGTCGCTCCGGCACGATACAATTTTTTTTCAGCACTCTCTTCAGAAGCCCTCGCAATAATGTTAATATTTGGATTTATGCCCTTCGCTGTAATGCATATCAACATGTTCTCAGCATCGTTCGGAAGGGTTATAATTAAAGAATTGGCATCTTTGATTCCGGCTTCAAGCAAGACCTCTTCTTTCGAAGCATCATCGGTAATCACCTGAAAGGACGGCTTTTCCGGAAGGGTTGTTAAGACATCCTTGTGATTCTCTATGAGGATAAACTTCTTTTTGCTTTTTAGTAGTTCATCGCAAGTCTTGGCCCCGGTTCTCCCGAATCCTACGACAATAATATGATTTGTCAATTTGTTTGGCTTTTTATTAAAAATGAAAGTACTAAATATTTTTTTGAACTCCCCTTCAAACATGTACTGGCTGATGACCGAAACGATATAGGCAAAAATACCCAGATTAATCAGCATGTAAATGCTGCTGAACACCTTGCCCTTGGGCGACAATGGCGACACCTCACCAAATCCTACCGTTGACACAACGAGCATGGTCATATACAAGGCATCCACGACGCTGTAACCCTCCAGCAAGCCATAGCCTATAGTTCCAACCAAAACACTGGTCAGGAGGATCAGTACGGCATACAAAACACTTCTGGCCCTGCTACTCATAAATTTTAAACATCAACTTTGAATCCTTCATCAGCTGCATCTTCAAACGTTACCATAGAGATTGGGATATAGCTGGTCCCAAAATAGGGATAAAATTTGATCAGTCAAGTTGGATAAGTATTGGTTGGATTGTGACAGTACCAAATACCGGCTACGGCACCATGCAAAAACAACATAAATGCACTTATTCCGACTGGGCGTGACCTTTTTTGGATTCTTTTACACCAAAAAACACTTCAGTCTTTTGTGACCTGGCTTCCCCACCAATCCGCGTTAGGCATAAACCCATCTTTTAGCATTTCCAAGCGCTGTTGCTCCAAAGCAGGCCATCTTTCCCTTAAGATTTTCTGATGCTGCTGATTTGCCAGTCCTGGATCGTATGCTCCATCGGGTGTTGGTAACTTAGCGTCAACTTCTTTCAACCAGGCATCAAGTTTATTACTTAAACGCAAAGCTATTTCAGGAAAATCATCTAACACATTTTGTTGCTCACCAGCGTCCAGTGAAAGGTTGTAAAGTTCGTCTCTGCCATCTTCCCAATAGTGAATCAGTTTCCATTCCTTTTCTCTGATGATCGAGGATGGATCACCACCTTGATTTCCATAATGGGGATAATGCCAGAACAGGGTTCGGTCCGGCAAAGTCTTTCCTTCAAGAATCGGTTTCAAACTAATGCCATCTTCATGTTGTTCAGGTAGCAGATCAATCTCAACCAAATCTAGAATAGTGGGATAAAAATCAGTTCCTGTAACCGGATAATCCGACGTTGAACCACCTGTTTGCAGCCACGGTACTTTTATAAAATAGGGTTCGCGTATTCCACCCTCCCATTGATAACCCTTTCCACCGCGCAACGGAAGATTCGTTGTCGAAAAAGAGTCGCCGGAAGCTACACCGCCGTTGTCGGATGTAAAGACTACCATGGTATTTTCTGCTATACCGTATTCCTTAAGCGCATTCAACACGATGCCAACAGCATCGTCCATGCTCTCGACCAGTCCTGCATAGATGGGATTATCCTGAATTGTACGTATGGGCAGATTGCGTTCCATTTTGAATCCCATTTCAGCAATGCCCTGTGCTTCCGCCTTTGCCCTGTATTTTTGCCACTTTTCCTGCGTGGTCTGAATGGGGCCGTGAACGGCATAAAAAGACAGAAAAGCAAAAAAACTGGAATCCTTATGCGACTTAATAAACGCTGCGGTTTCGTTGGCAAGCCTCATGGAAAGATTTTCACCATCCTTTCTGTTTTCCAACTTAGGGTTGACCCACGGCGAAAAATAGCCACCCATTGGACTCCCTTTTTCCCAGCCCCCTTTGTTGATATCAAAGCCATGATCTTCGGGATAAGAACCCAACGCACCCAAATGCCATTTACCCGCAAAAAAGGTTTTGTAGCCGGCCGATTTCATGGCTTCAGCCAACGTGATCTCGGCAGCAGGCAGGTTGTGAACATAACCGGCTGGCAATAACCTATCATGCCGGTTGTTCTTTCGCCACTCAATTCCTGATTCAGCGCCTATCCAATCCGTAATACCATGTCTTGCTGTAAATTTACCAGTGAGAATGCTCGCCCTGGAGGGACTACAAACACAACTGGCTGCATATCCCTGGGTAAAGATGAACGCCTCGCTGGCCAGTCTATCAATATTAGGAGTTTCATAAAACGTGCTGCCTGTACAACCTAAATCTCTTAGGCCCAGGTCATCGACCAGGATAAAAAGGACATTTGGTCGTCTGACCGGTTCCTCACTTTTCTTGTTGTCGCATCCAACCCAAAGCAAGGTAACAAAGAAAGCCAACGAGATAATTTTCATATAAACAAAGATCCAATGCTAACGGCACTAAATATTGGTAAACAAAGATTAAAGTGATAAGCGTACTAGCCTAAGATATAGATCGCATGGTAAGCAACCAAAGAATGTTGAGTTTTTTTCCTTTGTCTCCACGTATAATCCATCATTGCCGATAATTTCATGCATTTCAATGCCGACGACAGAAAATCTTCGATGTAGGGTATGTGAACGTTTCTGGCTTGTCTACCCACTCGCCAATCCAATTGTATCCCTCATCATTCATTCCATAAAAGGTTATCCTGAAATATCCAGCCGTTCCGTTCGGTGCTGGTTGATCTCCTTCTCCGTGTGTATAGGCACGCAATAGTCGTCCGCCTGAATCCAGCTAATTTCCTGAATAAGAATAGTTTTCACCCGATTCCCGATTTTAACAGTGATTTGGGGGAGCACACCTTTAATCGGTTCTTGCACGGAGCTAGTATGCACTTCCTTTAGTCCTTTGATTTCCAGTCATTGGGTATTAATTCGTTTTGATTTCGCTAGATTGAAAAGCCACAGCACTATACCGACATACGCCATAAAAAAAGTAATGCCCTTTTGAAAAAAATAGAAAATCATAAACTCCCCAAGGCCTTGTGACGTAATAGGTAACCCTTGTCTTGTCATTGACATCAAACTAATCAGGAGAACAACGAAGAGCAGGCAACGTCAACGCGATGATTGACACTTCATTAGTGTGTTTTCCAGAATAACTGTTTCCAAACGAAATAGCCAAACAAGACGCCTGAGGCAAGCCAAATAACCCATCGTAGAAAGTGGGCCAAAACCAATTCACTTAAAGGAACTACATTCTTAGAAAGGTTGAATGTGTCAATATAAAATTTCTGCTGCATGGCATCAAAAACTATCGGCAGCGAAATGAAAATGATAAAAATGATATAAAAACGGTTCTTCATTATGTGATGCATTGGAAACGCCAATTTACCGTTTCATTTTTACGTCATAAAAAAGGATACGCCAGAAAATATCATAAGCGGAAAATTCAGCACCATTGCTTTATATCGATATCGCTTTGAATTGGCGCCGGGGAATACCTGCTCGTTTGATAAATTCCTCCATGCGCGGATTGTCATCGAAAGCGGGTATCAAATGATTCATTCTAAAGCCAACGTCCAAAAAAATCAGTAGTCCAGTACGCTCACGGCCGGCTTTTTCCAGATAATCAAATGCGCTATCCATATCATCCAACCCGGCATGAACAAGTGCATAACAAAAACTTGCCATAGCTTTTCCCTTTGTTATCTGGTCCATCCTGGACAAAATTTCCCGCGCTTTATCCTTTTCCCCCTTGATACCGTAAACGCAAGCCAACATCGACAGCCCCAAGAGGCTGTTTTGCAATGACACAGACTTTTCAAATGCCGCAATGGATTGAACATAATCGCCCTGAGACCAAAAACAAATCCCGAGATAAAAGTAACCTCCCCAGAAATTTGGATACAGTTCAATCATTTTGTTGCACTGTTCTTCCAACGCACTGTAGTCTTGACACATCCAAAGAATAGCAGCCATATCAAATGAAGTCATGGGCGAAAATGGATCCAGTTCAGATGCTTTTTTCCCAAGGGAAATCCCTTTCTTTCTATCACCCAAAAAACACCTGACAAAACCATAGTGCGTAAGTGCATCAGGAATATTCGGATTAAAATGCACCACCTTCTCAAATTCTGTAGCCGCTTCCATTGCATCGTAATCATACCAGAATTTCAGCCTCGCCAATGCGAGGTGGCTATCCGCATCCTGGTCATCAAACTTCATAGCCTTGTTTGTTGCCTCAATCATAAAAGGCAAGCTTTCATTAGCCGGGACCAAATCAAAATGCCAAAGGTTCAGATAGCATGATGCCATTCCTGCATAGGCTTTGGAATAGGCCGGATCAATTTCAATCGCTACTTTATAGAATTCAATCGCCTTCAAATACCCATCCGGTGTAAACTTGTGAAAGTTCTGCCTTCCCTTAAGATAAAGTTGATACGCCTCCGGGTTTTCGGTGCTGCGCCGCAACATGTTTGTTTTATCCTTACCCAAAAGCTTTAATTTGAGGGCGTCCATAATGGCCAGTGCAATCTCATCCTGAATGTCAAAAATATCCACCAGCTCGCGGTCATACCTCTCTGACCATAGGTGGTACCCATCCTGCACGTTGATCAGCTGCGCCGTAATCCGAATTCGATTTTGAGACTTTCGAACACTCCCTTCGAGCACGGTATTGACGTGAAGTTTCTGGCCAACCTCCATGACATCGAGGTTTCTCCCTTTGAACATAAAAGAGGAAGTTCTTGATGCTACTTTGAATTTATCAAGTTGTGCAAGTGAGTTGAGGAGTTCTTCCGTCAAACCATCACAGAAGTATTCCTGATCAGGATCGTTGCTCATGTTCACGAAAGGAAGTATGGCAATTGACTTCTCCGGGGCCGTGATTGAAATTGCACCGGAATCTCCGGAGTCCTCCGGGCTTACCCCGCCATCCATTTTCACACCATAAATTCTCACCGGATGCTTTACATTGCGTAGTACTTTTTCACCAATGAATACCGCATCGATTTCTCTTTTATTCTCAACATTTCTCAGCACAGACTCGGAAATATAAATTGCACCTGCCGGTGCGAGTTGCTCAATCCTCGAGGCGATGTTAACGCCATCTCCAAAAACATCATTCTCCTCAAATACCACTTCTCCCAAATGGATTCCAATCCGCAGTGAAACAACAGCATCATTTTGATACATTCCCTGTATTTTCTTGGCGCAAAAAACAGCATCAGAAGCTGCATTAAAGCTTGCCATAACGCCGTCCCCCAGTTCCTTGAGCAGCGTACCATGAAACTCTGGTATAGTAGCCTTGTGCAGCTTCCTGTTCTGTTCAAGGATTTGGAAAGCGTGCTCCTCGTCCTTGCCCATCATCGCCGTATATCCGACAATATCAGTGAACATGATAGCTGCGAGCTGACGACCCTGAGGCATGACCGGGTTAGGTTAGGTTAGGTTAGGTTACGATTAAAGGTAGTAAAAAATATTCCAACCAGCGGCGTTCCTGCGAGGACAGAAGTATGCAACTTGCTGATTGCTCAATAATATCCGAAGGCACGCACAATACGCATTACTCAACTCCACCACAGTGGCAAATCAGTTCCTTCGAAGCGTGGGTTGCGCTTGTAATAAGGTCCCGGTACCCAGGGGAATTTCTTTTCTATATCATCAATCAGCTCCACGCCAAAACCAGGTTTATCGGGAATGGTAAGCACACCGTTTTTAATGGGATAAGGCTCTTTGAAGATGTCCCATTTGAGCGGGTTGTAAGTCTGGTTGAGCTCACACATATGCCCGCTAGGTACGCCAGCGACAAGATGGATGTTTGCAATGGTGGTAAGGCCGCCTACCCAATTGTGCGGGCAGTAATACTGACCATACTCACTTATGGTTTGACCAATGTGCCACCCTTCGGTGATACCCGTGAGATTCGCATCAGTTTGAATTATGTTCATCGCTTTAGCCGCAACGAAGGGCTGCACCTGATACCGGTTCCACCAGCTTTCACCGCCTGAAACCATAACCGACGGCATAGCCTCATTGATGGCTATATGCTGCTCCAATGCGGCTGGATCCGTGTGCGAGACCGGTTCTTCATACCAGTAAAACTTCAGATCCTCCAATACCGGGCAAAGCACGTTGATGATTGTCTCAAATTCCCAGGGAAACTTTTCGATAACGAGTTTGAAGTCCGGTCCCACGGCTTTTCGCAATCGCTCCAGGATTGGAATATATTTATCCATGGTCATCCCGCTGTACTTCCAACTGGTACCATTGCGAAATTTGAAAGTGTCGTAGCCTGCTTCCTTATACCGAAGTGCTTCATTGATGAGGTCTTCTTCACCTTTGTCGTACCATGCATGACTTACACCGCCGCTGGCATAAATTTTTACTTTGTTAGACGGGTTTAAATGATTGGAAAGCAATTTATACACCGGCTCACCGGTAGCTTTTCCGATTATATCCCAGATCGCGTTGTTAACGCCGGCCCATGCACCTTCGGCCAGCGAATTGTGACCCTGGTTGTTGGTCAGGAAGTCAACATCAAAAACATTTTCACCTTTTAAAAGTGGGGTTATAAACTTGTCGGTGTAGACTTTAAGATTATCAGGGCCACGATAAGGACTACCTTCGGCAATACCGACTATACCTTTGTTTGTAAAAACCTGAACCAGCGCCGCATCGGTTTTCCAGACATAGAGTCCTGCACAACGCCACAAGTACTCTCCATCGTGTTGATAAGAAAGGGGAGTAACTTTAATGTCAGTAATAACAATATTCTCCCGTTTTAGTCCCTCAGCAGGGCTTGAACGTTTTGCGCGATCGATGACGGCCCCTATGCCGTGGAATGCGTGCGTCATGCCCCCTGCCAATGCGGCTCCTGTTGTGGCTACAAATGTCCGGCGGGATATTTTTTTCATGTTTAAGACAGGAGTTATTTACCGGATATGGAAGACCATACATAATCAGTACATGCCATTAAGGATTCGACCAAGTCTAACTTTTTATAAAACACCCAATGCAAAAGGTATGAAAAAGTAAGTGCAAATTCAATCCAATCATACGATAGTCAGCATTGGAGCGTCAAAAAAAAACAGGTGCCAGCTAAAGTTGATATCACGATAGTTGGTGGCAAGTGCTACGTGCCCGAAATCTGATTCGCTGCCGCTTCATCCAGAAACCAGTAAAGTCTTCCTGCTTCCGGATGAATGAGTTGCGCAGGATATTCATCTGTGTTTAAGCCGTCTTCGAGAATATGTCGAACAGCCTCCGCTTTGAATGCACCATAAACCAGAAAGGCTACTGCCTTTGCGGCATTGATCAGTGGGGCAGTAAAGGTGATACGAAACATCTTCACTTCTTCCACAAAAATTTCCTTTATTAATGCATTGTGCTCGTGCAATACTGTTGTGTGGGGAAAAAGGGAAGCCGTGTGGGAATTGTCTCCCAGGCCTAACAGAATCAGGTCAAAAATGCAATCCTGACCCATAAAATGTTGGCGGATGCGTTCTTCATAATCAGCAGCAGCGTCAGCAGGTGAGCGTGATGTATCTATGGAAAATATCTGATTTTCTGAAATGCCCAGGGGGGCGAACAGTGTATTTTTCGCCATCAGAAAATTGCTTTCAGGGTGATTCAATGGGACGTAGCGCTCATCACCAAAAAAGAAAAATACGTGCTGCCATGCTATTGCGGTGCGATACGATTCTGATGCCAGAAGTTCATATAGTTTTTTAGGAGAACTTCCCCCGGATAGTACCAGGTTAAATCTGCCGCTGCTATTAATTGACTCAAGGGCAATTGCCTTCAGGAAATCGGCCATGGCAATAAGCAATGCTTCCGGGTCTTTGTAAACGTTTATCATTCTACTTTTTCAGCGGAAGCGTAAACCAATGGAACCCATCTTTCGCGATCAGTGCTTCTGCAATCTCAGGACCCCATGAATCGGCAGGATAATTTGGAAAACTCAGGCTTTTCTTTCCGGTCCAGGTGGTCAGTATAGGCATTAGCAAATCCCACGCTGCTTCAACCTGATCTCCGCGCATAAATAGGGTTTGATCGCCCAGCATGGTATCCAACAAAAGTGTTTCATAGGCTTCCGGCGTTTCTCCCTTATACGTACCGCTGTAGTCAAAGACAAGGTCGACAGGATTGAGAATCATGTCTAGTCCGGGTCGCTTTCCCTGTACCTGAATGCGTATGCTCATCTCCGGCTGGATACTGATGATTAGCCTGTTTTGCTGCCACGCCTCAACCGTTTCAGCGGGAAATATCATATGGGGTACATCTTTGAACTGGATAGTGATCACCGAGGAAGATTCATGCATGCGCTTCCCTGTGCGCAGGTAAAAGGGAACACCATGCCATCTCCAGTTATCCACAAAAAACTTGATCGCAGCAAACGTCTCCGTGTTTGACTCTTTATCTACGCCTTCCTCCTCGCGATACCCCTGAACCTCCTTTCCCTCCATCCATCCCCGACCATATTGTCCGCGCACAGCATTTTTGCGAATATCCTCTGCTTTGAATTTGCGCATAGCATGCAGGACGTCAACTTTGCGGTTCCGCACTTCGTCTGCCTCAAAACTCACTGGCGGCTCCATGGCAATGAGACATACCAATTGTAGAATATGATTTTGAACCATATCACGCAACGCACCTGCCTGATCATAATACCCACCGCGATCTCCCACCCCCAATTGCTCGGAGACAGATACCTGCACATGATCAATGTGATTTCTATTCCACAATGGTTCCAAAATGGAATTGGCAAAACGAAACGCCAGAATATTCTGTACAGTTTCCTTTCCCAGATAATGATCGATGCGATAAATCTGACGTTCAGAAAATACATTATTCAGCAGCTTGTTTAAAGCCCTTGCCGATTCGAGATCATTGCCGAAAGGTTTTTCAATGACAATTCTTGCCTTCGCCAGATCGGTAGCCAAATTATGTTTCGATAAGTTCTCAGCTATTGGGGCGAAAAACCGTGGTGCCACCGCCAAATAATAAATCACGCACGGGTCGGCCTTCCACGCCTGCCCAGCACGTTCTATTCGCTCAGTTATGCCCACATACGTTTTATCCTCCTGAATTTCCCCCGACTGAAAATAAACATGGGCAGCGAAGTCCTTCCATTGATCGGGTTCT